>Ga0207828_100024_pt1 | contig 338366 bp, 328 predicted proteins | sample TtaePargueraPR_11_FD_187276 | JGI IMG/M metagenome (GOLD analysis project Ga0207828, IMG submission 187276) | Aerobic enrichment media microbial communities from Bioluminiscent Bay, La Parguera, Puerto Rico - Tt and P2 (3) (SPAdes) | ecosystem: Environmental > Aquatic > Marine > Unclassified ...
GCACCAGGAAAAACAGGGACCAGATGGACATGCCCATCCACTTGCGCAGGCGGAAGCGCCCTTTCAGTCGCTTGGCAACCACCTTCTCGCCGCCGGCGTTGACGTGCCAGTCTGACACTTCATCATAGATTTGACTGACATCGTCAATGTCATGCATATCATTTACGGACATAGCCTTTACCTGTGTGTTATGTATCTATTGAAAATCATCATACAACCGCCCGCTCTGGTATCTGCGTCTGGGCTAGGAGCTGGGTCAAAATCCCGATCGCACGATTGAGGGCATCCATATCCAGGGCCAGCCCCAGTGACACTCTGACCGCCTGAATAGGCGTGGTTGTAATTGCAAACTGGCCAACCGGCACGATCGTGACACCATGACTCTGCGCCTCACGAGCAAACTGTTCAGCCTGCCACTGTGCCGGCAGCGTCAGCCATAGGTGGTGACCATCCGGATCAGCACTGAACGTATAATCCGCAAGCAGCGCTGCAACACGTTGCTGACGTTGATTATTCTCTTCACGGATCGCTGCTGCCAACTCACCTAGCGTGCCATCGTAAATCCAGCGTGTGACCAAAGCACACATAAGCGGTGGCGCCATCAGGCTGCTTGCCCGGAGCACAGAGGCTAATTCACGGCAGCGTTGGCTATCTGGTGTAATCACAAAAGCTACACGCAAAGCTGGCGTGGCAGACTTCGATAAGGTGACAATATGCCAGGTCAATTCAGGGAGCAGTGACACAAATGGCGTCGGGGCATCATGTTTCAGAGCTGAATACGGATCGTCTTCGATAATACTGATTTGAAAACGCCTGGCGATCTCGGCCAGAGCCTGACGTCGCTTCAGGGGCATCGTCACAGTGGTCGGGTTGTCAATTGTAGGAATGAGATACAGCACCTTGGCCATATGCTGCTCACAGGCCAGTTCAAATGCTGCAGGGATAATACCCTCCTCATCGCACGCTATGGCCGTCAGTGTAATATCCAACTCGTTCGCCACGGCCTTCAGGCCCGGATAGGTATATTCAGGCGTGAATAACTCGCTGCCTGCTGGTAATAAGTGTTTACAGATGCCATACAGCGCACTTTGTGCACCGCACGCTATCAGAATCCTATCCGTCGTCACCACTAATTGTTTGCTCTGTAACCAACTCGACGCCGCTTCACGGTCAGCAGGGTTACCGGCGGCATCCTGATAATGTAATTGCAACATTCGACGCTGATCGGTCATCAACGCGGCAATACCATCAGACAAATGCTGCGATAGATTAGCCGTAACAGGCTGTGGTGGATTATTCATACTCAGGTCGAGCTTGAGCAACTTTTCAGCAACCAGTTGCTGCTGCAAGGAGTCACGGATGTATGTACCGCCACCTTTATTACCTTCCAGCAAACCACGTCGCTTCGCTTCGTTAAATGCCCGGGTTACCGTCGTTAGATCAACCTGTAACTCTTCAGCAATCGCTCGCTGTGATGGCAGCCGATCACCAGGTTGGACGCGCCCGGCATAGATATCAGACTCCAGAGCCTGAACAATACCGAGGTATTTACTGCCTGCATCACTGTGCAGATGGGGGTTCCATAAAGCCATAACGAATAATGTATGCGTTTTAATTGCATACAAGTTACCAGTAGTTATAAAAATCCGCAACCGCTTTTAATAGCAGTGTTTGAGACTCGCTTATCATAGAAAGCGCATACAGTTTTTGTTTACACTGTATTTTCAGGCAATTAGGTATGACCTTTATTGTATGTCTTTAGAAAACATACAAGGCACACAAAAAAGGGCGACACCAGAACGGTGCCGCCCTTCCTCCTCAGAGAGGAGATTACGCGCAGATAGGTGCTGACGACAGGTCAGTGAACGTCAGCACTATGATTGACTGTGCATAAGCCTGAATATATTCATTGAAATTAGAGCTTAAAAACAACTGGACGATTTACTTTATAAATCACAGGTTTATCTTTAAGCGAAGCATGTATAACCCAGTGACTGTTCATCATAGAAATACCGTCAATAAGCAAAGAATAACGACGTCAACTACTACAACGCTCAAAGCACCCCACCACGCGCACCAATTTATAGGTCACTCAGACCTTAAGCACTTTGATTTTGCACTGATGAATCTCGACAAACTCGCGAAGTTGGTGATGCCCTTTCACTCCAAATTTAAGCGGTTTACCGTGAAGATGATAGAGAATGCCGGTTTTCGTGACAGCGATACCCGTTTTGGTTTTCGCATTGAAATCAATGTGGGCGAGTTCCTGAGTGATCACATCAAATCCGTAGGCACTGGCATGTCCGATGATATGTTTGTCGCCGGTTTCGATAACCTCGAACAATCCCCAGCTTATCAATTGGCCACATTCAGATTCAGCTCTTGCTTCCATTCAAGATCCTAGATGACTAATGAGGGCGATCCTTGCTATCAAAAGCATAGATCAATTTAAGTGTAAGTTACACCAAAGAAAAATGTGACACAAGTCACACGTTTTGTTCTCAGACTTAGGTCAAAATTTGATCGCCAAATTGCTTTCACGCATTTCAGCTCATCAAATAAAATTTATATTTTAATTTATATCAAACACTTAAGAATAATGACAACTTATGTCGTATCAACTAGCCTTCAGGCTCAGGTAAATTAATCTGCATGGAAAGCTTGTTGATATTTTGCGTTCTCGCATAGTCAACATCATCCATATAGTGTCTGATCAAATCTATTCCTAACCCTCCGATTTTTGCCTCATTCAGGTTTTCGGGCTGAATGTGCTCTGGAACATGTAGAGGGTTAAAGGCAATACCATCATCCTCGATTTCGAGGACTGCCTTCCCTTGTTCAACAGACAAGCGAAGTAGAATCTGATGTTCACCATTAGCAGGGAATCCATACGAAATAATATTGGTAACCGCTTCATTGGCACAGAGATCGAACCTGAATTGCAGTTCACGTGACAGCCCGTATCGCCCCAGGCTACCAGTCAGCCACAAGCTCATTCGCGCGATCTCAGCTATACGATTGTCAATCGTCAGAGTGACCGCCTGTTGCTTACTAATTTTTTGTATCAAATCAATTACCGCGCGTTATTTAACGCTTCTAGAGGCGGAGGCTAAATCATCACAAATCGTGATCAGTTTATCGATGCCAGAGACCTGTAAAACATTCAAGACGTCACTCTGCAAACCGGTAAGCACATACTTTCCGCCTCGCCCGGTGACTGATTTGGCACGAATGAGTAGTGATCGAATGCCAATGGATGACATGTATGGCACACCACTCATATCAACAATCACGGCCATTCTGGGTGCGGCAGTCATACTGCTAAACTCGCTCTCAATTGCATTAACACCGGCCAAATCCATTCGACCTGATAGATTAATTTTTACCACTTCCCCATCGAGCATTTCTTCTCCAATTTCCATCCTTCACTCCTGATTTAGTTAACGTTTATTATTGGTTTTGTTGATTTTGCCACCTCACGACCAGCATGGTGAGGTCATCTGAAGGCTCCTCACCACCGACAAAGTCATGAACCTGTACCCTGACTCTGTCTAGCACTGTCTGTGCCGAGTCACTCTCACTCAACATGCTCAATCCTTCTATGAGTCGTTCTTTACCGAATAATGTCTTGTTAATATCTGCCGCCTCCGTGACACCATCCGTGAATACGCAGATGAACTCTTCGCTGGATAGCCGATATGTGAAGGTTTCGTATTCGGTGTCATCCATGATGCTAATCGGTGGGCCACTGGCTTCCGTTAACTCTTTGGGTTTACAACCCGGAGCCACAAGCAACGGTCTCTCATGGCCTGCATTACAAAATATCAGCTCCCCCATGGAGAGATTAATAATTCCCATAAATGCAGTAACAAAGAGCATTTCCGGGTTGTCCCGAGCAATTTCTTTATTGGCTTGACTAATTAAGTTTCCCAATTGCATGAAATCTGCATCATCTCTAAGCGCTACGCTTTTGCATAACGTTTTGCTGATGACCATGAACAAACTGGCAGGAACGCCCTTGCCGCAAACATCGCCGACAGAAAAGAAAATATGATTTTCATCAAGCTGGAAAAAATCATATAAGTCACCACCCACCATCTTTGCAGGTTCCATGATTGCAGCAATGTCCAGCCTTGGCTCGTCCTTAAACACGGTACTGGCATCAGGCAAAATACCCATCTGGAAACGTTTTGCTGCCTCCATTTCACCTTGTACTTTAGCGGCTTCCTCACGCTCCAGCCTCAGGTCATCTTCCAACACTTCAATTTGGTCTTCATCTCGTATCAAAGAATCAGCCAGCATAGCGATATAGAGCAAGGCAAACATCAGCATAGGTGAACCGACATCAATCAATAGCTGATGCTGTTGATATAAACCAAAGCCAGTACCAACAATGATTAATGAAAACAGCAAGGTCAGGCTAACCTGCACTGCTGCCCGCAGGCTGGGCAGGAAAATCAGAACCGAAAGACCTACTAATAAAATAGTGGCTGCTTCGAGCCATTTCGCCCAGTCAGGCCGTAATAGTGTGGTGCCATCGAAAATCGACTCCAATAGTTGGGCATGAATTTCAACTCCTGGCACGCGCTCACCGATGGCCGTGGTTGGGAAGTCAACTAGACCCAAGCCCGAAAAGCCAATCAACACTAACCGCTGCTTCAGCAGATCAGGTTCAATGTTGCCGTTCAGAATATCAGTCGCCGAAACGAAGCGTTCGGGGTCATGCTGACTGTAGTGCACATAAACTGAACCATCGTTTTGGGTAGGAATGATGAGATCAGCAATTGACACCGCATTCACCCTTGAATCGTTGTCACTGTATATCCTGAAAGCTGATTTCCCCGTCGCAATACGCAGCATTTCCAGAGACAGTGAAGGCAAGATAGTATTGGAAACAGCCGCAATCAGCGGCACACGACGAATAACTCCACGTTCCACTTCTGTACTCAGAATGGCTTGACCGGCAGCAGCATCCTGAAGTTGCTTTATATTTGTTAAGGCCGAAGTAAATCGAGTCAGATTGGCGGTGGGGTCGCTACCACTGACTATCATCGGGGCGGGGTTCAGTTCCGGCTTAACTGAGCTATCAATGCCCGCCACACCTAACACGGCCCTGTTATTTCTAAGCGCCTCGGCAAGCAGATCATCATTTGCAGGCAGGCCGCAAACTCTCTCCCTCAGTTGACTATCAACATCAGGAATAAAACGTGTTAGTTCACACGGTGAAGCGCGGTCCCTCTCCGGCATGATGATATCAAGTGCAATAGCTGCTGGTGCCGCCTCACCGATTTTGTCGACAAGTTGTGCCAGTAAGCTTCTCGGCCAAGGCCACTGGCCATAACTTTTTAGACTTTCTTCATCAATATCCGCAATCAATACCGGTGCGGAGATTCGTTCTCTCGGAGATACATTCTGATAGAGGTCGAAAGTATAGTTACGAATGATTTGCTGAAATGGAATCATTTCAAGCAGATAGAAGGTGATAAGCACCAAAAGTCCCAGTGACGCAGCCCATTGCCTGGTGAAATAAGAAACCGCTCTTGGTGACTCAATATTGTTTTTCACATTAAGCATCAGCGTCACAGATTTCGACCTATGTCTGCCTCAGAGTGCTAGGTTTAGCAGAATTAGCTTAGCAATAATCACTCCACATAGGAGAAACCCACTCACGGCTATATTGTTGAGTTTAAAAGGAATCTTTCGCTTCCCTCCAGCACTTACGCACACAAAAAGTGCGTTTTATTTCTATATCGCACCATATTGTTTCAGAAAACTGATATCACTCATCATTGACCGAACACTATTTAACTTTCGCTCAACCGAGGAAATGACCGCCCCATCTGAATGTGACGTATCTCACAAATATAACCACTCAGTCTAATGTGCTTGAGGCACGATTGTTGCTCAATTGAAATAAAACACACCATCTCTGAAACTTTATGGTGCGATACCAATAACGGTAGGAAGCAAGTTCAGATGACTGAAGCAAGACAAGAACGCAGTGATTGGTTGCAAGAGTTAGTCGAAAGCATGTACGCGAAACACGCTTCCAATAATGCCGGAGAGGTTGCCACCTATATTCCTGAACTTGGTAAAGCGAACCCGGATGACTTTGGTATCTGTGTAGTCACAGCCGATGGTCGTATTCATGAGACGGGAGAATCAGATAAGACCTTCACGATTCAATCGATATCCAAACCCTTCTCCTACGGCATGGCCCTCGAGGCACATGGTCCAGAAGAGGTCGCCAAGCATGTTGGCGTCGAGCCTAGTGGCGATGCCTTCAACTCCATCGAGCTAGAGCCAGGCACTAACCGTCCATTCAATCCCATGATCAATGCAGGTGCGATTACCGTTTCAGCCTTGCTCTATGACCACTACCGTGATGAAGCTTTTGAAAAATTACTGGAACGGTTCAGTGCTGCAGCGGGGAGAGAGTTATCGATTGATCAATCAGTATACGAATCAGAATCACGCACTGGCCACCGAAACAGAGCTATTGGTCACTTGTTACTTAACTTCGGCATGGTCCCAGAAGAGATTGATGCGGCATTGGATCTCTATTTCAAACAATGCTCAATTTTAATCAATTGTCGTGACCTGGCAATTATGGGGGCGACATTATCTAACTTAGGTAATAACCCCGTCACTGGAAAAGAAGTGTTCGACATAAATAGGGTAAAGGACATGCTCTCTATCATGTTTACCTGCGGCATGTACGACTACTCCGGCCAGTGGGCATACAAGGTAGGTGTACCCGCAAAAAGTGGCGTTGCCGGTGGTGTTGTATCTGTCGTTAATCGTCAACTTAGTATTGCCAGCTACTCACCAAGACTGGACCAGCGAGGTAATAGCTGTCGAGGCATTGATGTTTGTGTGGATTTAGCCAATGAATTGGGTCTGCATGCCTTCGACTGCATGAATGAAGGATCGAGTTACCTGAAAGCACTTCTCTAAGGTCACTCATTTCAAGAACAAATATAGCGGGACTAACAATGAGCAAATTAAAAATGTTCTACCTGATGCCACTCCTGTTCATTTTTTACTTCTCTAATGGTTATGCAGATGACTCTGTTGGTGTCATCAAAACGCTCACCGGCACAGTTAGCATTAAGCGTAATTCAGAAGTCATTGACGCAAAACTCGGCGAAGTCGTATTTGCTCAGGATGAAATCACTACAGCCAAGAATAGTAGTGTTGGCCTATTGATGCATGATGATGCAAGGGTTTCTATGGGCCCCAGCACGGTGATGAAATTAGATCAATTCAACTTCGATAATCAGACGCATGAAGGTAGCGCAGATATTTCAGTCAAACATGGCACCCTCTCCGTGATAGCAGGAAAAATGACTGAAAAAACACCGGGAGCACTCAAAGTAAAAACCCCAGCCGCTATTCTTGCTGTTCGTGGCACGGAGTTCTCAATCAAAGTCGATCCCAAGCCATGAGTGGTTTTTATAACCGAGCTTTGACCCTAGGAACTTTTGTATTCACCCTAACGGGCTGTACCACCTATAGCAATACAGTGAATAGCCTTGGACCAGAAAGACCGGTATCTGATCTTCGCGAAAGTATAGAAGCACCATTTCAACTCAGCGGTACAACATCACCGTTTTGCTTCGTTCCATCTGAAACATACATAGTTATGCCTGAAGAAGGTCGGGTAGGCACTGTAGTTGTGTCTTTTATAGACGGTTCAGAACATGTGCTTGAGGGTGACTACAAAGGTATGAGCGTATCTGGAAATCAAATCCAGACCTTCACTGGTGATAATGACACGGTGAACCAACTCTTTGGTGACGCCGTTTCTGCTCTCCCCCCTGCTCCCTATCATGCAAAACTCTATTTTCTTCTGGACAAGGATGAGTTAACAGCAGAGTCAAAAGTCAAAGCCAAGGCAGTGTTTGACGAAATCACCTCACGTCAGGTTGCTGAAATTTCAATAATCGGTCATACCGATACCGCTGCTTCATACAGTTATAACGAAGAGTTATCGTTAAGAAGAGCTGTAAAAGTTCAGAAAGCACTAGTTGAGATGGGCATACCAGCAAATATCATCACCACTGAAGGTAATGGTGAATATCAACTGCTTATAGAAACGCCTGATAACACACCTGAACCCAAAAACCGTCGCGTAGAAATCGATGTTAGGTGATTTATTACGTGTTAGTGACACAACTTCCATCACTGCGATAAAGCTGAAATCCTACCTGCTGGACAACAAAAGTGAACACGGCATGAAAACTTACCTCATTCGAAGAGAATAGCCCGGAAAGGTATAGTGAAGATGTGGTGAGTTGTTGTCCGGCATCACTTATTCCGCACTGAGTAAAAACAAATCTAGAATAGTAGTGCTTCCGATAAGCAAGTCATTGATTGAATTGGTCGGGACAGTAGGATTTGAACCTACGACCCCTTGCACCCCATTCTAGGTTCTTATCCTTAATAAACAATCACTTACGGTAAAAAGCGCGGAATAAAACCGAAACTTAGGCTGTTGTTTTGCCTACTTTTTAAGTTTTGTTTCCGCGTGTTTTTTGACGGTTAACGAGTGATTGTTTAGTGAGGAAATGACCATGATACGGATGATCTGGATACCCGAATTTATTTATAAACGACTGCCCCTTTTCTATGCGATTTCAGGGTTTATATTTTTGACCATGCCGCCAGTAGTAGTCATTAAACTATCCGGCGCATTACTACTAACTTGGTCTGTATGGTTGAAAGCCAAGCGGATCGACAACAGCCTATCACCAGGAATAAGGAAAGCGCGATGACTAAACCAACCAAAGACCAAATAGAGCAAGCTATAGATATCGCGTTTTTTAACTCAGTGAAAAAAGTTGCAGATGGACGCTTGAAATTATCCAGAGAACAAATAGACCAAGCCACACCTGAGCAGTTGGCAGAGTTGATTGCTGTGCATTGTATGGGGTGGAGTAAAACTACGCATGGTCGCCTAAACGGGTTTAGCTGGTATCGGCCTGATACAGACGATTTCGAGCATCACTGGCAACCACACCTCCCCACTGAAAAAGGCAAGGCTCAGTGTTGGGATTTGGCTAGAAAATACGGACTATCTGTTGATTTTGAGACAGGAGAAATCACTGGCTCTGGGGCATCTCTGAGAGATTTAGACCTACAAATCGCAGTCCTTCGTGCAATCCTTTATTCGGTTATAGGAGAGTGATATGAGTGGCAAAACATTAGGCCAAATCTGGCTTGAGTACCATCAGACAGTAAACCCAGTAACGAGGGCTGTACGTCGTCAGATTATAGCTAACCGGCTGGATAGGTTGGAGAGTGGGAAATGAGTAATATCTATTACGAAGAACTTTGTAAGTGTGAAGAAAAGTTAGATCAACAAGCCGAAACCATCAAGCAGTTGCATCAAGAAAAAGAAATGCTAGAGGCTGGGGTTGAGCGTCTTGAGAAAAAAGAGGTCGAGTTCGACTATCTATATGTTGCCCTTTTCAATCTAGTCAGCCTGAAAAGCCACAAAGACACTTTCGGTAAAACTGATTACTACCAACATGAGCAGCCTTTATTATGGCAAGCGGCAAGGGATGTTCTGACCGGAAAAGAGTGCAACCAAAGCCTCGCCCATATTCAGGATGATGCGATTTTGGATTTCGTCGCTTCACTAACCAGTGAGCAAACGTTGAGACTACATAATCTGCGCCCAGATGAGCGAGCGGACTACGCCGACCAACTTCGCCAGAGGTCTAAACAATGACCGGATTTAACGAAAAGAAATCCCCGTGTTGCGGTGAACTACTGATCAAGTACATCAGTATGAACAAGAAAGTTTGCTACAAGTGCCGACAAGAGTTCGATTGGAATTTGGAGCCCGGCCAGAAGCCGCTATTTCAGAGAAGCGGAGACTAAAGAGGATTTAAAATGCAAAAAGTAGCAAGAGAGAATTTACCCGAGGACTATCTCAAAATGATGGCCTCCGAATCTCACCACGACCATGAGATAGTCAAAGACGAACACGGCACTTTAAGATGGAGACCCAACCCATCAGTGAGGTTAATGATCGACACCAAGATCAACCTTAACGACCTTATAATCCTAATGAACGAACTCGGCTACGGTAAAAACAGCGAGGTCTACCGAGCCCTATACAGAAATATGGGATATTCGCTATTCCGTTACTGGGAAGTTTTTTACTGGGAGGCTAACAACCCGCAAGCCTCGGAGTACAAACCGACATGACAGCCTTACTCTACCTTCATTTCGCCAGTGTCTCCATACTGATGCTGCTAGACGCAACGTTAGCAATGACGTTCAATAAGAAGTTCCGTCCGTTTAAAAGCCTAGTTAAACGGACGCTATGGCCTGTTTACGCCGTTTTCTACCTCGTAGCCGCCTATCTCATCACCAACGGCAACAAAAAGGCCGGAGAGCGTGTTCAGAGAATGCGGTGGTGACGCGCTAACGGTTTACGCTGCAGCCGCCACTTATCAAAGGCGATTAGCGCTATGGCCACGAGAAGGATGAGTACATACCCGTCAACCGGTTCATGGAACCATACCGGGTACATCGCGATCCCGATAGCGCCAGTTCCGAGAAGAATGTAAGCCAAGCGGACCAGAAAGCGGGTTCGTCGGCTCATCGCGTTTATCGTGCAAACGCATGACCAGGTTACGAATAGTGAGAGAATGGTACTGACAGCGATAATAACAATCGATAATTGGCCTAGTTGAGACATGCTAGTTAACCTCGTTTGGTGCCGTGAAGTTCTACTTTAAGCCTTTCCATAGCCGCGGGTATCAAAGTCTGGGCCGCAAGGCCCATAACAAATCCTGAGAAAACCATTACGCCCTGCTCTTTGCTGCTCATGCCAGGTATGACGTGGGCTGCGTATGCCGCAAACGCGGGAGCGGTGTACCCGGCAGCAATGCTAGACGTTACGAGGGACCAGAGGCGGCGCCAAAGGCTCATCGCGCCAACGTAGCTTAACGAAGCCAGAGCACCCGCGAAGCCTGCCAAGAGTACATCATAGTACAGGCCCGTAGCGAACCCGCCGACCGTTACAGCCGTGGCAGCGGCGGCGTGTGTAAGTGCTGTTGTTCGGTCCATCGTTTGACGCCCTTTAACCGGTAATATATGCGCTAAAGTTTATCAACATAAACAAGGATATGCGACCATCAGTTGAAAATAAAACCGATCAATTTTCACGGCTCCATGTTTTTATCGCCTTTATGTCCTCGTCGCATTGCTCGATAACCTCAACAAGAATACCTGGTATCGTCGCCAGTTCGCCGCCTAATCCGACCTCGGGCTTTTCTTCTGGCAAATATTGCAGGCAGCCGCCGAGCCATACTTCAGGGACTATCTGCTTCACTACTCGCGTTTCGGTCTTTACTACCGTCTGCGTTTTTTGGCCACAACCGGCTAAGCTGACGGTCGATAACACCAACAACAGGATCAGGGAGTAGGTACGCTTCGAACTCCGGGCTGTCGGAGAGTGCTTTTTTAAGCTCATTATTAGTTACCTCTAACTGGGATCGGATGACACGCTTTTGGTCTTCGCCCTTTCTGATTCGACCCACCAACCATTCGCCCTCATAGATTAGCTCGTCGATACGCACATTCATGATCGCATTGGTTGTCGACATATCTTCCAGTTTAAGCCCCATTTCTGCGATATCGGAGTGTAACAGGCCGTTTTCTTCGTACTGGTTTTTTAGGAGAAATCCCAACGATAGAGTAGTGATCACACTTGCTGTTGAAATTCCAATTAAGATTTTTGAGAACATACAATAGCCTTTAAGGTCTTTTATGGTCCGGGGTGCATACGAGTGGGTAGCTCAAAAGCAGCCGGGTACCTGTCGTTGGTTGTTAACCGAACCCCGTTTATCCACCCCCTCATTGGGAAGTCACCGTTAGACCCGAGAGCCCCTATTACAAAATCCTCAGCGGACGCAGAGAGCGCCCCCGTCATATTTTGCGTACCGATAAGTTGATTGTTCAAAAACAGATAAAAAGTGTTACCTATTCGCTGAACGGCCACGTAGTATAGGGAATCGTGGGTTATCGCTGACGAAAGAATGGCTACCGGCCATGACGTTCCCGTATTAGTGGCTAAGAAGTTAACACGATTGGCACTGTCGATGTAGATGCTGAACTCTCTAAAAGTAGCGTTTGAATTTCGTTTGACGACTAAGCCCCGGCTTGTCCCTGCTCCAGCTAACTCGGCTATGAAGTACATTTCAAATACGAAATTAGACGCACCCATTCTAAGGTCGGGGGAGTCTGCTGTTTTTATGAGGCCCCCACTCCCGTCGAAATAAGCCATCGGGTGACCTAAGTTCATTTTCGATGTGTCGACGTGGACGTTACCTACCTTTGTTAACGTGTGTCCTTTTAAGTCGGTGAACACCGTAGAACCGTTAGCCCCCGATACGGGCATCAAGAAAGAAACGTCGTCAATGTAATAGTCGGGGATGTTAGTGGGATCGAAAGCCTCGCTAGGCACTGAATAGGCGCTCGTAAACGCGGCTATACCCTCCGCAAATACAGCGTCATCAAAATAAGCGTTAATGGGGTCATTGGTTACGGGGTTAGTAATCGCTAGATTACCGAGAAACATAATGGGGAGACCGGTCGGGCGGGAAACAGGTTTGCTAAGGTTAACCGGCTGAACCACACCGTCTAAGCCGAAGTACGCTCTATTTAGCACCGGGTCGTAGCATACGGTCAGGTAATGTTCGGCCCCCACGGTAATACTGAGTGATGAGACCCCCAGGGCAGGCGTAGCAGTACCATCGCTCATTTGAATGTTTAGCTCACCGGATAGTCCAGTTGCGATGAGAAGATGAATACCTGTTGTTGCGTTGAAACCACCAACACTACCTGTTAAACCGGCGACCCACCCGGAAAGCTGCAGAGGCTTTATCCGTAACACTATTGTCCACGGGATAGTGTATACGTCTATGTCTTCTGCCGGAGCGTATATACCGTCCCCCGTACCGTCGAGGAATAATTGTGCGCTCCCTGTCATGGGGTCTGAGGTGGATAATTGTGCGTTCCCCACCTTGGACCATGACCGACCGCTCTCGTCGAAGAACCTAGCGGCTGTGTTAGGTCCATCTAAGCTCAGATGGGCTACGACATACGGGGTGATATCTACCGGAGGGGGGCCGCCCGAAACCCCCCTGGCAACGGATCGCAGCCATCTTGATTGTGGCATCATGTGGCATACCCCCCGCCGTTAATATATCGAACCGTAGTGTTACCCAGTGTTTCGGCGATAATCACGCTAACGGCCTGGAAGGTGGGAGGTTCAGCGTTCAGCCAAGGGGTTAACGCTGAGATATCCGGTGGATAGGTGGCCGCCCCGAAAAGCACGATCTTCATCTGCGCGCCCGCGGGCATGTTACTTACAGTCAGGTCGACCCCTGCGGCACTCAGCGTCGCGTACTGGAAGTCTCCTTCATCGTAGTCAAAGTCGAGTGCGCCCCCGGAAATATTAGCTGTAACGTCCGTCGGTACGCCCTTAACTCGGTTAGCCGACACGTCCTCTATTGGGTCCGGAAGGGAAGCCAAACTCTGTAATTCAGCTATAGTCAAGCTATACATCGCAGAAACCTCAGACACCGTAACCGACTGGCCCGCGGCCTCGTCGACGGTGATATCTGTCACCACGACTAAGTTATTCGCGTCAGAGCTTACTACGGTATGGAGGGCGTTAAGCTCCCCCTCGGTGTCGGTGAAGCCTGAAACCAGGACCAAGGCGCCCACCTTAACCACAGGTAGCCCACCTCCGCTATCCGAGATAGTGTTGGTAGCCGCCGTCGCGGATATCGTCGCCGCGGTCACCGTCCCATTAGACGTGGTATCCGCTAATAGAATAATTTCATCACCTCGCAGTACCCCGCCATCGAGGGCGTTGTAGTCTGAGATTTTCTTTAATCCGGTTATCATTACGGGGTCTCCATTAAGATGTAATTGCCGTTTTCATCAAGCACGGGGAGTCCTGTGTACTCATCGACCAGTATTTCCGTTCCCGGTAGAAGGAATGTGTAGGTCGAAGCCTGCAGGGATGTGACTCCTGAACGGACAGTCCAGACCTTGACCACCAGAGTTAATGTGTTGGCCGGTGGGGGGACCGTGTCGAGGTCAAGAGTGTAAGTGTCTGTCAGTCCGACATTCTCACTCAACCAGTTCGCGGCTATGAGCACCCCGTCCGAATCGTAAGCATCTGCCTCCACCAAGTAAGAGGTGGACGCTTCAGGTCCGTAATCTGCCGCATCGAACCAGTCGATAACCTGGTCCGACTGAGTAACCCGGTCCCTATGGTTCCAGGTAAAGTCAACCTGGTTGTCCGCCGGAACGAACCAGTCCACAGGGTAGGAAAATCCGTCAATCTTTAGATTCGCGGGCGGGTACGGCTTGTTAAAACGACCGACCATTTCTATATCATGGTAAGTGAACGGGCCTAAATAATACCCCCTGCCGTTAGTAGGTGTACCGTACCCTTCCACAACCTCACCGGGGGCGTACTCAGTTTCCGCGCCACCGTAGAAGGTTTCTACGAAATAAATAGGCGTCCCGGCGGCGATCTTTCGGGGAACGGTGTCGATTAGTCCGCGCTTGACTGTAATCTGCGTGTCGCCATTAGCCGCCGGGGTATCCAAGGCCAGGAACTCCCTCTCAGAGTCCAAACCATCTCCGACTAGGAGGATTTGCCCAACGCGCACTGACTCCATCCGGCTCAGCGACTCAACAGGGATCGTAAGGTCTGTCTCCCAGACTCCCTCTGAGACAACCGCTACCGGGCTGAACTGAGAAGTGATAGAAAACTCAGGATCCGGCTCTTGCGTCGTGCCGTCGGGGTACACGTACAGATCGTAATTAAGATGCGCCCCTGTTCCCGGGGCTCCGCCTGCGAAGCCGTAAAATGCTGCGGTATCGGATAGCGCTGCAGTAGCTTCCTCCCCTTGGTCTTGAACAACTAGGTAGTAAGGCACCTCGAACGCGGTTTGATAGGGGAAATTTAACGGGTTACCGATAGGGTCTACCCATAACGTTTCAGCAGGTTCTTCAAACGTGCTGAATACTTGACCGAAAATATCCTCACCAAACTCAAGTGTTATATCCCCGTTAAGGAGACCACTTTCGCTCCGCTTGGTTACGCGGCAGATTATTTGGTTTATTCCATCGTCAGGAGACCGTAAAATAAAAACGTCTCCCGGCTTCAAGTTAGCAACGGTTCTATTAGTCTTAACCCGCCCTTGGTAAAAAGGACGAGTTGATCTGGCCAAATCGCGGTTACCTACCAGCGTAGCGGTTCGCTTGTTAGTTAGACCCGCGGTGTAGTCATACGTCTTAGAGTTAAGCCCGCCCGCCATGTCGACCAAGGCCGGGTCGCTTAGCGATATCGAGTCATTTTCGCCGGTATTACGGTTCCAAAACTGGATGATGACCGCATTAAAAAGTTCAGTATCGTTAGGGTCATTGTACCGCTCTAGGTCCGAATTACTCGGGTCAAGCACAGGCAACGTATCAATGTCGTAGTCGTCCCTGATAAGTTTGATCTCCATCAGACCGGTATCGGGGTCTTGATACGGGATCGCGTCTATATGCCTAGCAACTTCCTCTATTATCTCCCGCCACTTGATTTCCTCCGTAAAAAGAAACGAGACACCTAATCCTTCCTCATAAATCGTATCTGCCGCGGAGTAATATGATGCGCCCATTTTTGTTTCAGGATATCGCCCACCCCAAATCTTGTCAGTGTGACACTCCCGAATAAGGTGGACCGGGTTTATATCTGCGTTAACAACCGGACCGGCTGTTATCGTTATTTCCATGTCTGCATAAAAATAGTTGTTAGGGTCGGGTATATCGGTTTCGTCAACCCTATAGGCTATGACATGAGGCCCTGTATCAAGCGTAGCGGTCGCACTCCCGACCCACGTTTGCTCCCCTCCGACAAACTCACCGAAAGGTAGGTCCAAGGGAACGCCGTCCACCCAGAGGGCAGGTTGGTTGTCGAAAGCTAAATCAAATTTAAGTACCGAAGGCCCATCCAGGTATATAGTTCTACGCAGCCATACCTGAGAGTCTTCAGGAATCGGAGTTCCACCTGATGTAACCCACCCCTGGGAGGGTAGATACGGGTGGGGTGACCCTTCATAAAAAGGAGCGCTACTTGTAGACCATGAACTATCGTCAAAGTCGCGGGCCGAGTAATCTGACGGAGTATTTCTAGGCTCAACTAGATACTTCCATCCACTCGATCCCCTTGGCAGTAGATGATCCGGCAAGTTGTAAGTTAAGGGACTTATCTCCGCTTTCTCATCGTACCATTGCTTGCTACCGTCACTGAGCTTATGAATAGCTTGAGCGCGAACTTTAAGCTCTTTGATGTAGGGGTTATTCCCGAAGTAGAAGTCATCAAAAAACAAGGAGACCACGCCTCGGTAGGCGGGCATCAAAGTACCCCCTAGCCGAGACACTAATTTTTGCATACGCGACTGCGCGGGCCAACCCATGCCGATATGAACCTTACCCGATACACCCCCCTCTTGCTTTTCACCGCCGAAAAGCTCGGGCTTGTCGATGTAAATTTCCTGCCAGCCCTCGTTATGACCGATGGCCACACCCTCCCAAGCGAGCTTATTGGCGAACCAGAAGTGGGTTATGAAATCGAAGTTACTCAATGCGAGTACGATGTGCTGGTCTTCGTAATACTTATATGCGACGACTTGTTTCTTGCTACTCCCGCCCATTAGATATCGCCTTTTTTAGCTTCTTCAGCATCGGCCAGGTCCGCAGCTTTGATCGCAAGTCCGCAGCCGGTTTTACGCAACTCATCAGACTCGATCCCATCGCGAAATGAACGCAAGGGGATACTGTGTTTGGCACACCATTTCTTTATCGCCGGAGTGCAGTATTTGAGTTTCCGAAGATGAGGGAAATAGACCTTAGCCATTTACTTTTTACCCCCTTTCTTCTTGATCGGAACGGCTCGCGTGTTGCCACGGTTAACCACACCGGGCGACTTGATATCGCGGGTTCCCCGAAGTAGATAAATACTGGACCCCGTTTTCACACCGGGCGCAGTTGTTTTCTCGGCGGCTGCGGGATGACTCTGCTGCGGTTTGTTCAAATAGCTCGAAATGACCATTAAGGCCACGCCAATTAATAGTTGAACCCAGAACCCCATACCTGTCGGCCCCTATAAAATTCCGCTACTGTCATACCCCGACCGTAACGGAGTCCAGTCAAACGCTAGATAATTCAACCCATTGTTGAATTTATTATTACAAGTTGTTGGTAGTCTATCACACCCCGGATAAAGTGAGACCCGAGACAGCGGTAACAGCGACTTAACGGGCCTGTTGATCCATATCTGGCTACCTACGTGCTGGAGGATGTAGCGGTTAATCCCGTCTATCCTGAAAATACCACCGGTAAAATAACCGTCAGGGTAGGTCGACCCGTCTTCCTTAAACTGCGCTTCCGGTATTTCAATGAGAGTGCTGTCCGTTATCGAGCATACTAGGCCTGGCACTTCCCAATCGTCTTTATTCAAGCGGCATAGAACGTGATATACAGTATGGTCGCACTGACCGACCTGGTAGCGCATCGTCAGAGCGTAACCATTCATGTAGAGGTCGAGGCGTTCACTCGCGAGGCGCATGTACGGATACTCCCACTCTACGCTCGACAAACGGCCGGACCAGACGATGAACGGCTGCGAATCCGGGTCATCTAAATGCGACTGGTAGACCGTCAATGTGACTACCGTTCGGAAGTCTTGCTCTAGGTAAATAGCGGCGAAAGGGTTGTCCCGCTTCAGGGTTATCTTTAACTGCTCCCCGTCATACGGGTTAGCGTCGTCACTCACCGCGTCTCGCGTCATGTAGGACGGCGAGTAGACGTTACCGTTCACGGTTACCGGATAGTCCGCGGTAGTCAAGCGAACCACCTCGCTAGGGTCGTCTCCGTAAACGATCTCCAAGTGTTCAGCGGGCGTACCGTCGTGCCGAGAAGTCTCAAAAGCAGGGAATGTCATTCGGGGATATCCTCGGATTTAACAGATAGCGAGATTCGGGCCACCTCGTCGGTAAGCCAGGTCACCGTCAGGCTGTCAGAGGCTAAGTGGGAGTTAGTGACAAGACCGGCCATCGGGGCCTCCCACGGTCCGTAGCTTTCACCCCAGGATTCAACAGTCGATACGATAGTCACCCCATTGGTGAAATCGGGAGTAAATGATGATATTTCAAAGAAAGCGAAACTCCCGTCCTTTTTCAGTACCATCAGGTGCGAGTACATCGTAAGTTCAGGCGCGAAGCGGCCAAGGTCGGACGTGCTAACTTCAAAATCAACGCTGTTTATAGGGTCGTGTAGTGGTAAGTCGCCTAGCCAAGTCGGCATTTTGAAGGGGACTCGCTGACCTTTCCTACGATTGAAGAACGCCAGCCACCAGTCAACCTCATCCCGGCTTTTACAAACCACTTCACCTTGTCGAATTTGTCCGGCCTGTAAGCCGCGCACGATACCGCTGAACGGTCCCACTTCGGAGTCGACATATTCCGGCAACCACTGAAACGTTGCATTCTGACCACTGGCCCAGTTAAGACGGCGCGTTAGCACTTCCATTCCGCCGACCGTGGCATCCGCCGATAGCGAAGGGCTGACAGGTTCCAGGTCGGTAACCAAACGACGAAACGCCATGTTGGCCTGTAGCACTTTACTGGTAACCCATTCAGCACTCGATTCGCCGCCGACAAGGCAACGCCACGCCGGGTAAATCCTTGCGCCAGAAGACCAGTTAGCGGTCAAAGGGTTTAACGTTGTCAGCGTTAACCTATCGCCTGAAATCGCATCTACCGTGATAACTTCCGGCTCCAATAGCGGATCGTCGGGAATCAGAACGTACTCATCCCCAACAGCGGCTAAGTAAGACACCGGTTTGGCGAGAACTAAAGTATTCGTGCCTAAGTCCGCCGAAGCTGATAGGATCCGAACACGAGGCCATTGTGGCAGTAACCAGGTGTAGGGTTGCGAGTGGTGCATACGGTACTGGAAGTTTGCCGCCTCATCGCCCGCAAGCTGGACCTGATACTGAACGCGCTCTCTCGGCTTACTACGCAGTCCGCGCCACTGCCCGGTCATGTCTCGGGAGCGGAGAACGTTCGTTTTGAACTCGTAAGTTTCCTCGACCGGCGATTTCCAGTCAGGCTTAAAGGGGAACAGAGCGCGAACGTCTTTAGGCAAAGCCATACTAGCCCCCTTCCAAAATCGTAGAAAGCTGACGACGTTCAGCCCTTAGCACCGTCATAATGTTGCGGCCAAACGAGCCCGTAGACGCGATAGAGTTAGACAGGTCTTCCGGATCCAGTGCGATAAACTGGTTAAACTGCATTGGCCCTTTACCCTGCCCGCCCCCACCGTTCAGCGCGTGTCTCGGATCGTTACGGGTTAAGACTTCTTCGCCTTTCTCCAGAATGGTCGGCACTTCGTTAGGTTTTAATCCCGCTATCCCGCCGGAGTGATATCGTGTTGCATTGCTGAACCATGCGGGATTAGCTAAACGCGGCGTACCGGCGCCCGCCATGCCGCCGGAGTGATTGGCGAAAGCGGCTATCGCAGCTTGCATAAAACCGTTACCACCTCCGCCACCGGACGCGGCTTGTAAAGCATTGAGAATCGCCTGCTTAGCGATCATCTTGCCAATCTCGAAGATGAACTCCCGGGCGAACTGTAGGAAGCCTGAACGGAGACCTTGCAACACGCTACCGGTCTCACGGATCGTATTAGCGAACGTGTCAAAGCCGCTATTCATCGCCGCGCCACCGACCTCGCCGATATCCGCGGCAGTGATCTTTCCTATTTCAGAGAGTTCGATTAGTCCGTTTTTCTGGGCTTCCAGGGCTGCGATAGCCGCCTGTGCTTGCTCGGTATTACCCGCACTCTGCCAGTAGGCGATTTGAGCGTCTATGGCCTGTCTCAGCGACGCGGTGACTTCGTTGATCTTGGTGCGAATCTGCTCGTACTGCGCGAACTCGCCGTTGTCTCGGGCAAACTCCGCGTTTTGAATCAGGTCGCGGCGGAGTTGCTGCAGCGTATTGATCCGGTCTTCTTCTTCACGACGTTTTTCGGCAGCCTGTTTAAGTTTGTCCTGCTCGTACTTTTGACGGGCCAATAAACTTTCTTGCGCCACTAAAGCATCGACAACTCGCCATTCCTCACTTTGGCGGCCTTTGCCGAGTTTGTTCAGGTCATCGTAGATTTCCGCGTATTTAGATTGAATAGCCGCCAAGCTCGCGTCTAACTGTTGCTCCAGTGTTAACGAGGCGTCGCGACTCATCAACTCAGCTAAGCGCTGTTTCAGGTTAGCAATGGTATTAGAAACCTGATCGGCCAGTTTGTCGGCGGCTTTCTGCGCTTCTTCCTCGGCGCCACCGGGCTTCCAAGGGGCTGCGTCAGGTAGCGTATCTACACCTGGTCCCGGAGCAGGGCTAGCGTCTTTCGAACTTGCAGGGCTTCCGGGCGTATTGAACGTCTCCGCCATCATGCCCATTAAGATTTCTTCGCGGGCTGCTGCGTCAGCTTCGATCTCTTTCTTACGTCGCTCGTATTCCTTATCCCACTCAGCACCGAGCTCCAGTGTTAGGCCATCCGCGTAGCCCTTCAAGCCGTTAAGCATCTGAGCAATGGTTTCGTTACCCAAAACTTTGTTCAGCTTCTCGGCGAGACCGATGATCTTAGAAACCAGTTTGCCGTAGTACGCGGCTATCGTCTCAAACGGGGCTTTTAAGGCACTGGCGAAGAACGACGCGACTTTAGCCCAAGCGAGCTTCACCTTGTCGAACAGGTTCATCAACGCGGAGAACGTGAAGATCGACAACCGGCGGAACGGCATAAAGTTGTCGTAAGCCCACTGGGCGAGTTTCCATGCTGCAAACAGCGCGATAAGTCCGCCCGTGACAACACTAAAGCCGGTCAATGCTGCAGTAGATAGGCCGAGGATACCGATCAACCTTTTAAACTTACCGATAGCTTTACCTACCCAACCCACCAAAGCGATCATGTCGTTGACCAGTCCCGCGGCGAAACGGAGCCCCATCCAGTAGGCCAGAAGTTTGATAACAGTTATCAATTCATCCGCATACTGAGCGAGTTCAACAATCTTAACAATCAGTTCACCAAGGGCCTGTCCTATCTTGACCGCACCTTCCTGCACAGCCGGGTCTTTCATCGCTTCGGCGGCTTCGTTTAATGCTTTTGTGAGTTCGTCAAGGAAGCCGCTTTGCGCCACGCGAACTTGAAGATCGAACAGCGAGTTATCGAAGCGACCCATTGCTGCGGAAGCGGAATTCATGGCGGCTTCCAGACCGGGACCGGCTCTGCGTGAAAGCTCGGTAACAAACGGGATCATCGCGTCCAATCCGACTTGCCCGTTTTCCATCATCTTGTCGAGTTTCTCAGTACTAACGCCTATAGAGTCGGCAAGAATGTTGAATGCGCCCGGAATCTGGTCGCCGAGTTGTTGCCTGACTTCTTCAGCCGTAAACTTACCCTTAGACATAATCTGAGTCAGGGCTTTAAAGGCTCGGCTCGTCTGGTCCGCGCTTAACTTGTTCGCACGGGAAGCCTGCGACATGCCGATCAGAACCTTACGCGCCCCTTCACCTTCCAGGGCTGTACCTTTGGCCGCAATGGCCAGGTTGGCGTATTCCGGCGCTAAGGTTCGGTAGGACAGCGCCAGGTCTTCGGAAATTTGTTTAGCGAACGCCATTTCCTCATTCGCTTTAGCCTGGTCGCCGCCAAACGCAACGAGTGAGCGGGCTTCGATAGCCTCCTGATCCATGCCTGCCTGAACGATACTTCCGGCCGCTCGCTGCGCGCCGAACACACCGACATAGCCAGCACCGATAGACAGGACTTGCCCGCGAACCCGTTGCATCAGGCTTAACGTCTGACGTGACTCTTTTTGGATTAGACGAAGCTGATTAAGGAAGCGGTCCCACGATCTAACGGCCCGTTCTGCGGAGTCGGCGGCGACTACCGTTCCTTGGCCAAGGCTGCGTTGGTCTGACCCGCTTTTACGCGCAGCATTACCTCCGCGCTGTTGTGACCCAGTTAACGTGTCCTGCGCTCGTTGCGCTTTCCGGGCCGCATCGGAGAAACTATTCAGGGCTTTAGCTTGGTCCGCCTGCGTTTTAGCTACTGAATCAGAAACCTGTTTTTGCCGGGCGGCTGCGGCTGCGGCTGCGGCTTTGACTGCGTTTTGTTTATTGATCAGCGCGTCTAAGGCCGTTGCCTGTTTCGCTCGGGCCGCCGTGTCGCGCTCTACGGCTGCGGCCATTTCGGTTTCGCGACGTGCTAGTTCGTCAAGGCTCTTACTGGCTTGGTCCACCACGCCGTCGAGTTGGCGGATCGCTATCTGCGACTCGTTGACTTCTACGCTCAGTTTTTCCGCTTGATCGGATGAGCGTTTAAGGCCGTTTTCCAGTTGTTTTAACGAACGCTCGACGAGCTTTATTTCACCTTTGATCGCCGGGTTAACCGGGCCAAAGTTACCGCTCGCCTGTTGATTCAGCCTGCGAAGTACAGCGGTAGCTGACGCGATCTGCTTCTCATAGGCGTCGATCTGTGCTGTCGCTTCCGCGTATTCTTTTTGCTGTTTATTTAGCGATCCGGTTGAACTTTCAATCGCCTGTTGAATCTTCTGGAACGAAGAAGCGGCTTTCGCGCTTGCAGACAATTTCCCGATTTTACCTGCAAGTTGCGCTAACTCTGCACCTGTCTTGCCGGATGAATTGGCGAGTTCTTTTTGGATTTCATCGAGTGCGTCGAGCGACTTGGCGATCTTGTCAGCCTGTTTGCTGGCATCGTCCTTAGCCCGGATGACAAGCTCTACGTCACGTCTGCTCATGCGTTAGCACCCTAGTTAGTGGGATCGATTCGTACCCAGACTCCGCTCGCGTCTACGTCGTCAATCTTACCTGCGGCAGATCGGGCTCCCGATCCGTCTGTCTTAGCTACCGTCTGGTCGTCCACGATGTAACAAAGCTCCCCGATATCCGCGATAGTGATGAGGTCACCGGAAGTTGAATTTTCAAAACGAAATATACCACGATCCGCTTCACAGTCGATAGCGCCGTTTGCTCCGCCTGTGTTGTCATACTGGCTTCGGAATACGCCGAGCGCTTTTAGCCCGGTAGCCGTGGTGCCTGGCTGAGCAAAGCCCGAAGCGTTCAGTACGGCAATCGTGCCTTTATAGGCAATTTTGTTCGCGGCCATGTCGTAGCTGCGGCGACATGCTCCGCGTTGAGGCGTTGCCCGGTCTGCTGTTGCTGCTGTCATAACTTCCCTCGTTATCCGTTGGCTTGAAGCTGTTTAATCAATTCCTTAAACCCTCTCATGCCTTCTTTACCACCTATCGACGCTGAGATCGCCGCCTGAGTAAGCACTGCTTCCGAAGCGTGGGCTTGGTTCAGCCTGTCTACGATAAACTGTGCTTCCTCCCAAACCCGGTGAACCGGGTACTGGGGGGCAAGCGGGTGGCCATGGTCTAGCAGAACACTTACTTGTCTGCGGAGATCCCAGAGCCAGCCTTCGACTGTTGCTCGTTCTTTATTACCTCCAAGTCCGCCAACTTCGTGCTGACTACTCCCATCAATGGGTTGAGGTTTTCCAGAAACGCCGCGACGATCTCCAGTAAGTTTTTTCCCTCTGTCTCCAGTGAGAAAGTCAACGCACCGATCCGTTCTAACGATTTAATCTGTAAGCCTGGGGTGAAGTTACGCACGATCTCTAAATCTTCGTCGTCCACCTCGCCCGGTTGGGCGGCCGCAGTAGCAATGACCTGAGTGATCAGACCCGGTGCTATTTTCACGGTTTCCGCAATTACTTCGGCCCAGTTGGGCTCGTCTTCGCTACCGATATACTTTTGGTATATCTCGATAACTTCTTCCCGATTTTTTCGATAGAGGTCTTCCAGTTCAACGGTAGACAGACCCCGGACAGTGAATGAACCACTGCCCGGTACTGTGATTTCCGCCGATGGAAGCCGTAAGTCTTTAAGGCCCATCGTGTGCTCCTATTAGCTGGCTACTGCGCGACCGTCCATATAAACGGCTTCCAGAGTGCCTTTCTTGAGAACTTCAATGTTGAAAGACAGTTGTTGCCATTCATCACCTTTCAGCGCGAAGTCACCATTTGGCATCAACTTAACGTAAGGCATGAAATAGTCGATATTGTCACCGGCAGGGTTTTTCGCGATATAACGCAATGATCCTTCAATGGTCTTACCTTTTGAGATCACTTTCATACGAGAGCTCGCACCAATCGTATAACTGATTTGAAGGTTAGTACCTTCGGTGATCGCACCGCCAGGAACGATGTAAACGCGGCCCAGTTCCAGGTCCACGGTGTAATCGTCTGTCACGTCGAAGGTAACCGGCGTACCTGCATCGTCGGTAACTACGACTGACGAAACCAAACGCGCACCGGCAGGCATCGTGTCACTGACGCCCAGTTGGTAGTAACTGCCCGGTGATACTGCGGCGTGAGCCTCGTCAGTAACCGTGCTACCTGCATCTGTCAGAGTAGAGGCTTCACCAAGGAAGAACAGCGCCAGGTTTTCCGGCGAAATGTTATCTGTGATGAAGTTGCCCATGTAATCCTGTTGCAGAATTACAGAGTCGTCTTTTTGACGGACACCTTCATCCGAGTTGTAGTGGTCCAAGGTTTCCTGTTCAGCGGCAAACGACAATTCAGGCGTATTACCGAAGTACATTTCACCCTTGGGGATCTGAGTACCGGCAGCATATTGGCCGAAAAATAGTTGGCCGCGACCGAGGGTATAGTTATTGCTCATTGTACTTTCCTCTCTTAGTTGAAAGTATTACCTAAAGTTGAAACCCCGGTCAAAAGTAGGGGTCCATAAGATTCTCTACCATTTCGATAGAGATTCTCAACCAGAAATAGGCTTTAGCCGAAACATCGTCCGCTGGTCGCACTACTCCGGGGGAGATCCGTAGCTGATAAACACGGTTATCAAAGCCAAATAAATTGTACTGCTCGTCCCTTTTCCGTTCAGCCGCTAAGCGCTTCTTAACGTCCGCCATCAGGAAATGCGCAGGATCGGTCGGGTTCTCCCGTTCATCCTGAACAAAGCCTTGTATCTGAAGCTCCCACGGTCCTTTAAAGTGAGTGCCACTGTTGGGGGGCGGCGTATCCTCTGATTGCTCAATCGCTTCCAGAATACTAATCATCGGTAACGGGTCATCGTCGCCGAAGATTTCGCGTCCGCGGAAAACCTTATCTGACAGATCGTGATTATAGCCGTTAGCAGGCGTTATTTCTTCCAGGATAGCCGTAAGCGCTTTCAGCACTTTAAGGCGAAATGGATCGTCAGCTTCATACGGATCAGGCATTAGAAGTCCACTCCCAGTAATCGGTTAAATTCGCGGTCCATGAAGTCTTCGATCTCCGGTGACACGTCTTCGCGAACCGACCGGAAAACCTGATCAACACTCGGACCGTACAAAATAGCGAGACCGTTCCACATTTTGACCTGATACCGCTTATTGCGGATCGACTCGCCTTCTTTCAGTCTCAGTGCCAGGCCGCGAGCTCCGGCTTTCCATTGCAAGATAAACGCATTCGGAATGAACTTGGTTCGTCCAGGCTCCACGGTCACATCGACGCCGCCGCGACGACGTGCCTGCCTAGCGTCTTTCTGCTTAGCAAAACGCGCTAGGCTGGTTGCTTCAAACCGTCCGCGAATAACGCCGGATAGATCGCTTGCGTTGGCTTTCTTAACCACTTGCAGGCGTCCGTCCTTACCGCTCAAGTACCGGGCAGGAAAGTTAACCTGCTCCCGGATCATCTTCGCACTGGCTGTACGCGCTCTATCTGTTGCCCGGTTGACCGTGGCCACTGCCGCCTTAATGATCTTCGGCGACAAATCATCGAAGTCATGTAAATTCTGAATACCTTCAACGGCGACCATATAACTCATGCTGTCGGCACCCCGAGGCCCATATACTCCGCGTCTGGGTCCCACCCTTGATCAAGAGCGAACGAGCGCGGTAGTTTGACGATCTCAACGATGCGGGTCGTGTCATCGGGGGGTAACAGGTTATCAATGCTATACGCACCCTCATTGTCCGTGATGATGACCCCGTGGCGCTCCACGTCGCCTTCTGACAGGCTAAATACGGCTTTCGGGATAATCTCTTGTCGGTCAGCGAAACCGCCGCGCAAAAGCTCACCCAGAGGGTCGTACTTCTTATGTAAACGGATCGTCCGGTACTCGGCTGTTCCCGGCACCGTAGGAAAGTACCAGACAGGGAACGCCAGATGCTCATGTAACTGAGCACGGGCCTGACGTTTCGCCTGTCTGAAACTCATTTCAATTACACCAGGTCGTCACTACCGGCTTCGGCAGCTTCGATTGCGGCGATAATATCAGCTTTCTTAGTGGCACCACCAAGATCGATATTACGTTCTTCTGCCAGAGTAGTAAGCTCTTTGACCGTCATTGCCGAATAGCCTTCGGGTTCGTCAGACTCAACCTTTTCGGCTTTCGGTGCTTTCTTAGCTGCACCGTTTTTCAACAGTGTGTCGCGCTGTTTAGCTGAGTTCGGAGTAAAGGTTTTACCGGGCGCAATAACCGCCTTTTTACCGTCAACCTCGATACCGTGAATTTCATGTACTGCAATCAGTTGTTCCATAGCATTTACCCTTTATCTAGGAAAAAAGGCGGCCCGGAGGCCGCCAATCGGGGGGTTATTCCAGAACAGTCGCTTTGAGCGTCTGATTCGGATTGACCGGAATGGTCATCGGCGCAGATTGGCTCATTACGAAAGTCGCGCTTGGGTCATCCTGTGTCCACATTTTCGGGAACACCGGAATAGCCTGGAAGTTAGCGTTAGCGTCCATGATGGCACCGAACGCACGAACACCCATTACGTTAGGTCCGGTCAGAACGATATCGCCGTCATCCAGGAACTTCTCGGTAGTGCCGTTAGGCAACTCGTAGTAGTCACTGTTAACCCACAGTTGAACATTCGGACCTAAGTTACCGATGTATTCAACGTAATCACCGTCACGAATACCGGTATTCAGGTTTGCGTTGGTGCCGCGAGTCTGTGTATCCAGTTGCTTGAGAATATCTGCATCTTTCAGCATGTATTCCAGAACCGCAGAACCCACAGTAACGCGAGTGACCGGACCACCGAATTTCGCCGTGCGGACACGGTTGATCCAAGTGTTCAGATCGTTCAGTACGCTACCTGCAAACGAACCGTTATTCCAAGCATTAGTGCCGGTCAGCGTAACGGTATGGTTGGCCGCACGTTGGAAGTCAACCACGCGAGTCGGGTAATCGACACCTTCCAGAGTTAGTTGACCGTCAATGATTGCACGAGCCGCCATCCATTCTTCGCGACGGTCAATCGCTTCACGGTGCTGACGTAAAATGTCACCGATAATCGCGTTGTAACGTTGACCCGGAGTCTGTGTATTAGGGCCAAACAGGTTTTCACCTGGACGACGCTTAATAGTGCGACTTGGGCTAACCACGTCTTTCGGTTTCAGGTACGCCGCTTTAACGCGAGTCAAAGTACTGGCTTCTTCGTAGATCGGACGACCTTGGACCGTCGGCACTACCAGGGGGGCCAGTTTGCGTTTTTCAGACACTTTTTCGAAATCGATATACTCGTCATCGAAAGTGACTACAGAGCCGAAGCACAAGTCACGGAAGTAGGAGCTTGGGGCTTCGAGCTCACGGTACAGGCCCAGAAGGGTCGCCGTGTCATACAGTTGTACTTGAATGGTCATGCGAACCTCCTTTATTGATATTCAGGGCGTTTGACGTAAATCTGAGCAAAGTCAGCTTGCGCGAACGCCGAGAATTTAAGGGCGTCAGTGTTGAACGTGGCGGGCCACTTCAGAGCATCGACGTTGAACATCCCTGCTTTGTAAACAGGTACAGATGACGTTGACGCCGAACCGGCGGCAATGTCTACAGTGGTAATGGCGTTCGGATAAACCGAGTTGGCCGGTGTGCCGCTGTCATAACTTGCAAGGGTAATGCTGCGATCCGACGGATCAACATACACCGGAGTCCAGGCGGGGATACCCGCGTCATCCAGGGTTGAGCCGAGGATACCGTAGTCGGTAACTGGCGCAGGTGTATCACCCGCGAACAGTTCCGGTTGGGTAAAGGCTTCAGTCTGAAGACTGGCCAAACCCAAATCTGTTGAATTGATTTCAGTCATGTTCAGACTCCTTATTTAGCTGGAACCATGCCAGTAGCGGCTTGGTAGTCGTTAATCAACTGCTGTGAAAGGCTGACTTCCTGACCCTCACTACCTTCGGCATGAACGTCTGGGTTGTCTTTTTCCATAGCTTCTTCAAACGGCGTTTTAGCCGCTTGTTCTGGTTCCGCTGGCTTGTCTTCCGGCGATGCAGCCAGAATACCTTTTGCCGATTCAACCGATTGGTCGGTATTCATCGCCAGGTGGTTAGCCAGGGCAGAACGAGTTTTCGCTTCGTCACAGCCGAGAATTGCTTGGATTCGTTCGCGCTCGGCCGTTGCACCTTCTGTACGGCCCTCAGCACGAGCGGATTCCAAAGCTGCTTCGTCGACTTGTGCCGCCTCTTGCTGCTTAATGGTGTCGTCGCTCATTACGATTTCTCCTGGGGTTGCTGAAAAGCCGGAAAACCCGGCCAAGGCTTCATCAATCGCCCGAACTTCGTCCGCGAATCCGATCTCAATCGCTTCTTCGGCGCTATACGTCAGCGCTTCCGTGTTACGAACGATTTCTTCATCTAAGCCGAGGTTACGGGCCACCGTTGAAGTAAAAATGCCGTATAAGCCGTCAATGCGAACCTGGATGCGTTCTTTCACGTCTGCGGCCAGAGGCTCATACGGGTTGCCGTCAACTTTGTGTTTACCGGCATGTATAAATGTGATTTTGATTCCGTTCTTATCGAGAGCTTTCGATACGTCCATGTGTGAGGTCACAACGCCGACACTACCCACGCCACCGGTGCGGGGCATGATCCGTTTGTCGGCTGCGGTCGCAACGGAGTACGCCGCACTGTAAGCCTGTTCATCAACAAACGCCCACATAGGCTTCTGGCCACGTTGCTCGTAAATCCAATCAACCAGATCGAAGTTACCCGCAACTTCGCCACCACCGGAGTTAATGTCGAACGCGATACGAACCACTTCCGGATCCGTAAGGCCGCGCTCAATGGCTTTGCGAATGTAGGCATAACCGGTTGCCCACGATCCAACTGCGTAGGGGTAGTTGTGCAACAGCACACCTTTAACCGGGATATGTAGCGTTCCGTTTTTAACAACATACGGGCGAACGTAAGCCAACCATGAGTCGGGAGTCGGCCAGAAATCGTCACCCGCCATAAAGACAGGCTCACTCTCAGCCATTTGTTGTTCGACGTTCGCGTAAGCCTCACTGAGACCGTTTAGGCATTGTTCCAGCCACCGTTCGTGTCCGGCTTCAATCATTACTGGTCGGTCCGCAAAGCGGGAAGCGAAAATATTACTCATCGTTTGCGTCCTCATCGACAGCCCCGCGTGGCGAGTCCCCTTCATCAGAAGGCGCACCGGAAGCGGCGTTCATCATGTTTTGGCTGTTTTGGTCTGCCCCGAAAGTCAGTTCCAGTTTCTCCGCCGCTTTCTTCTCACGGGAGATTTGACGGAACGTCGCCCGCCAATCTTTACCCATTCGTGCCAATTCGTCCTCACGGGTACTGAGACCGTTGTTGATCCGCAATACGGCAGCCTGAGTCTCTTTGAGTTCATCAATCTGGCCGCTACTCGCTCCGATCCAATCGGCTGCGCTGTAGGCTTCGGAGTTCAAGCCTTCGTACCAGTTGGGCGCATTACGCGGCAGGGACGTGATCTCGCCCTTGTTGACCGCTTCTTCCAGCCACAGGCGGAAAATACTTGAAGCGTAACGGTTGGCCACTTGAGCCTTAACCGCTCTCATGCGTTTTTCAGTCTTCGCGCCTGCTGCTCTAATGTTTGAATAGTTGGCTTTCGCCCAGTCGTTCGCAAACGTCGGATAATCGATACCCAGGCTCGTTGCGATGTAACGAAGCATGGACTGTTCAAAGTCGGTTCCGAGGCCACCAGGGTTACCGGCGTTTTGCAGTTTCATTTTCGTGCCGGGGTAGAAGTGCGGGATCTTCACACCGTCGATGTGCAAGCCCTTAGAACTTCTGGTGTACTGTGCAATCGCCCCTAAATACGACTCTGCGTAGTTAGTGAGCGCGGTCGCATCGAAGCCGCCCATTTGTGACATAACTACATCAGTCGGTAGTTCAGACTCGATACTGGCAGCATAGGTCGCGTTCAGAACCGCAGACTGCAGAACAATGTCGCGGAACTTCCGCGTCATCTTCATTTCTTTCAGCGCGGCGACCATCGTGGACACGGAACGAGTCTGATCCGGACGCCAACGGTCGGCAATGTAGATCACTTGCTGACGGCCCCACGGTTTAGTCATCGGGACGTACTTCCAGGTGAAGCTATTGCTGTCCGTCCAGTCGGTCGGGTGCGCCATGCGAATGTAAACACCAAGTGGTGCGCCAAAGCTGTTTCTACGAACACCACCGCGAAGGGTTGGGGTGTCCATTTCACCATTAGGGTTAGACAGCCGGTCTAAGTCAACCATTTGGATAGCCGTGTTAAACGGGCGTCCGAAACCGCGCAACCATTCAGCCGTCGCTAAGACTTCACCACCGGCTGCGTAGATACCTACGGCAAGTCGGGTTAAATCGGTAAGCGTGGACTGTCTCGCCGCGTCAAAGTGGTTTCTGTCACTTTCGGCGGCCAAGGTAAACTTGGCTTCAACTTCTTCCTGAAATTCCTCTGCCCAAACGTCGTCAAGACCGAGTACCTTGGTATTCGGTTTGCTGTTTAGCAGGAATTTCTCACCAACGACGGAATCCTTGTAGATCATCGCCCCGTGGCGAACATAGGCGTCGTTTCGCAGCATGTCGCGAACGCGAACGTCCATTGTCGATTTTTCAGGAATGATCTCGTGATCAGCACTTTTCAGCGGCGGCGACCAGAGCATGAGTTCGTTTGACGTGCGACTGGCCGCATCATACGCGCCCATAGCGAGTTCCTTGCTAGGCGGAATACCTATCAACTCAGCTACAGGATCGATGATTTGTGGTCCACTCATCAGTAGTAAACCTTCGCGGGTGCTGACGGGGTTTTAAGTCCGAGATCAGATTTCAACTGCGCAATATAGGCGGCAAGACGGGAAGCACTGGCGGGAGTGTAACGAACCATTTCGCCGTTTTGGTCGCGAAATTCAGCCGCAGACTGACCTATCATCAGCCGGTGATATGCGGTCTGAGCCTCTGCTAACTGGGCTTCTAGTTCAGCGGTTGTCGCCATTTTGCGGGAGCTCTCCGTGGCCGAATGATCGCAAGGTTACTTTACTTTCAGTTGCAAGTCTAACCATTAGTTGAATATTTATGCAAGTTCAGCCCCCAAATCTTCCAAACTGAACTTAGGCCGGGTGTCGGTGGTAATCGGTTTCTCGTCTTTCGCCGGACTGAATACCAAGGAGTTTTCATCCCAGTCGGTAGCCCATTCGGGAGCGTCTTCCCAGTCTAAGGTTTCGATATTGACCGGTCGATACAATGCAAGGGCGATACTGTAACAAACAAGGTCAAACGCCTCGTTGTGTGTTGAGATACGCTTCCAGCCTTTTTCGGTGCGTTCCTCTGCAACCATTTCTTTCCAGAAGTCATCCGGCAGCCAGTCCGGGAAGTTGATCTTACCGCTACCCGAAGTCTTACGATCCAGCATCACGTCCACTTGGTCTTTCAGCGCATTGGTATTGATCCGTAAGATCGGAATCTCACCACGGGCGTTCGCGTGTCTGTCGCTCCGCTCGGAGTCTGGATAGGAGATATTGACCCGCCAACTGGCATTAGAGGGATCACCCTTTAACAACTGGAAGCGGTTATGAAGTCCTGTTGGAATATCCGCGTCATCCTGAAACTGCGCGTTGCGGAGTCTACGGTAAAAGTCATAGGCATTTTTGGTAACCGAAGAATCGTTCTTCTTGTCTGCAGCACCACCCGAGTCACACCCTGTCCGGCGAATACTCATGTGCCGCCCGCTACCGTCACCGAGCGGGTAGGTTTTCAGGATCACTTGGTCTATCAGAATGTCCCAGTCTTCGAGATACGTGGCCGGTTGTAACCGGTGCGGGTGTCTGTCGTCGTCCAATCGGCGTGACTTCTCAATGCTGAACCGGTCAATAATGGTGACTTCATACCCTTTATTCGCCGGACTGAACCCTTGCACCTGCACTTCAAACGACCATTTCTGAACGTCCACGGTAGCGATAAGGAAGCGAACACCTTTCGGCACCACCTTAACGCCCAAGTCGGTCGACATGGTTTTAACGTCTTCGGCCAATCGTCCTTCCTGTGTCCCTCTCGCTCTGTAAGGTAAACCCTGATCCGTGTTGACCGTTACTTTCAGTGAACTTTGACTGCCTGTGCGCTCGTATTCCTCGTTGGCTTTGAGCCACTTCAAAACGATACCGCGCCAGTCGGCAAAGTTGGCGGCTGGACCTTTAAGCCAGAAGGTCGCGAGATCCGAACGATACCCTTTCCCTTCTACGGAGCCTTTGATATTCGAGTCGCCGGTTTTACGCGGTAACCAGATTTCACCCTCTTTGACCCACCGGGCGTTACCTAAGTCGGTTTGATTAAGTTCATGCTTACCTGGCACACCTTCTTTTCCGTCGTGCCAAATCATGCCGCCACAGTGCGGGCAACCCATAACAGTCGCTTCTGCAGCCTCTACGTGATCCGCGCTATCGGGAATAACCAATAAACTGAAATCCGGTTCAAACGGATCAGCGCAGTGCGGACAACGCCATAGCCAGCGTCTACGGTCGCCACGGTTATACAGCGAGAGAATACCTTGTGTTGGCGGGGCTTCGTGACTGCCTTTTTTCGGTTGCCACTTCGGATCAGTAACTTCAAAGCCCGGACTCGACTCAGCGACGGTCATACCATTGCGCCGGAATGTCTCGGCCCGTTTTGCGGTCAAATCGTAAGGGTTACCCTCCCCGTCCACGTCCTGCGGCATCCGGTCATAGTCAGCCAGCCAGTTTCGACCTACCGTTTTACCGGAAAGCTCGGTAATGGTCGGCCACTTAACAAGCATGTGCATACCTGACAGGAAGCGAATATCGTGCGTGGACTGATTGTGCCTACCGGGGGCGACCTGCTTCCCGAGCTCCTTGGAGTGGCGAAACGCACGTCTGAGGTCTTTTTGCGACCAGTCTCGTGCTACGTTCATGGTCATGTGAACAACCATCATATCCGCCGGATCGCATTTTGCGGTGTAGGTTAACCAGTTGAATAAAGTATCTGACTTTCCCGATCTTGCCGGACCTGCGAAGACCATGCCTGTGTAATCAAAACTGGTCAGCACTTCCATAGGCTCAACCAGGTACGGGGCGAAAGTATTGTCCCAGTAGCCCACATACGAGCCGGGGTTATTCAGGTATCGGTACTTCTCGGCCGCTTCAGCCACGTTCAACCGTTCCGGTGGGCGAATACCACCGGCTGCTGCGGAGATCATTTCTTCGACGGATTCAAACTGCACTGTCGTTACCCTTGTCGTCTTCGGGGATCGCGTCGGTCGAACTGGAGAGCGTCATCCCCTTTTTCGGGGCCTCAATCATGATCTCGTATATGGTTTCCAGTAGGTTGTCGGAGAGTTGTCGAATCGTCCCGCGCTGTTCCGGCGTCAAGCCGTTGTGCCGGTCGACTTCTTCAACCCATAAGGTGACAGCCGTTTTTACGGTAATCGCAAAGTCACCGAATACCTGATGAACGTCTTCAGTCCGCCACAAGTGACCGGCGTTTTCTTCCCACTTCTGGCGTTTAAGCATGGCCGCCCAGTAGGTTTCGCTGAGTACGGGCGGAAGGTCGGTCGGTTTGAGACTCCGTAGATACTGGTCAAGATCGATTTTCGGTTTAACCAGGTATTTAGCGGCTTCGCTGATGAGGTAATACGTCGCCTTGGCATCACGACGATGAACAGGGCATCCGGCGGCTGTCAGTTTCTTACGGATAGTGTTTTTGTCATACCCGAAGACTTGGGCAAGCCAGTTTGCCGATACGCCGCCAAGGGCGCGGCTGAGATCGACTGACGGTAACCCCTTCTCGTTAACGTCGTCAGGATCAGATTCAGGTGTCACGCCGATCAGATCGTCGATTTCGATATCATTGGACTTTGCCGCCGGTTTCTTTGGCGGGCGTCCGGGTTTTCGTTTAGCCTGAGTCATCGCTGAGTCCTGTTTCACAGGCTCTCATCATGTCATACGTGCGCAGAACGAATCAACCATTTGTTGAATCGTGCGCTAATCGTCACTCCAGAAAGCGGTGTCGTAAGCACAGGGGAAGCAGGAATGTCGACCGAACGAGTCGCGGGTGTGAGCATCCTCACCGCAATGAACACATTTACCGATGACGGTATGCTCCGGTCTGTCTGGTTCATCTTCCGGTTGGTAACTAAACGGGTCGTCTTGCATAGCGTCAAACCTACCGTTGAAAGTTAGTGCCTCCCTCTATCGCCACCGACAGGGAGGCTCGTCGGAGCTATCAGGCAACAACGGAAGCCTTGGCTTGCAGATTATGGGCCATGTCATACCCGAGCATCGTGCCAGACTCCCGTTGAAATTTACTTCGGTTGTTGGGTTTGGTCAACTTACGGTTTAGCTTTACACGCTAAGGTGTCTCTTAAATTCCGCCCACTTAATCCACCCCATTCTTGATTTGTGGAGTGTTAGCGACGGCTCCTTTATTAGTTCGGGGGCCGTCGCTATTATCTGCAAAACGTCTTCCCTTGTGGCAGCCCCTCGTTGGCAGATTTGGATAAGTGCCGCTATACCGCGCCATGCGTCGCCGCCTCGTTTGCGGACAAGGTTAATACACCTTGTGGCTGTTTCAGGGTCGTCGCACACTGACCTCAGATGGACAGTCATCTTTTCGAGGTTTGCGTTATGCTGGTGTATTTCTCGCAGCGACGGAACATGTAGTGTGTCGACTAATCGTTCTAGGGATCCTGCAAAAATAGATTTTCGGTCTTCCATATCTACGTCCTCCGCGTTGTTTTTGACAGTGTAGATCAACTGTTTCTTAAATTCAACATTTTGTTGAATCTTTACCCAAAATAAGGCGACTTCAAACCCTTATTCAATTTTTCCCGGATTTTGGCTACGGCTTCAGCGCGAATGATCTTACCGTCATCGTCTACATCAAGACCGGCGTTTTGTCGGTAGGTTGTGGGCTTACTCTCTTTATCCCACAGGATCCACGAATCCAGTTTACCGATCCCCGCTGGCCACAGGATCGCCATATACACGTCACCCAGGTTACTGAGTCGCCCTTTGTACGGTCTGAAGTATTCTTCCACGTAATCCAGTTGGTCGACTGCGCTCATTCGGGAGAGTGTGCCTACGTCGGTGCCTAACGCTCGGGCTGTTGCTGGCATGAACTGAATAAGCCCGGTTGCCCCGCTACCTGCGCCGTTGGTAATCATCGGAGAGAAGGTTTCGCCGGACTCAAACGCCATGCAAGCCATTAGCCAGTTAGGACCAGCAATACGAAGTTCCTGGCAGATATCCAGAACTTTCGCTTTAAATGAAGGGGATACCTTGTTACCCCACGCTAAGGGTACGGTGCTGTCCGATTCACCGTCAGGACGGAGTAGGTCGCTTTCTGCCGCGTTTAATAACTGCCGGTAGGCAATCTCACTTTTATTACCCCAGATACCGTCGATCCGGCCCGTGTAAAGTCCTTTTGTTGCTAAATCCCTTTGCAGCCGTTCGATGCTCATAACGCTCATGGTGGTATCTCCACTTTCGGTTGATTGTGGAGTCCTTCATACCATAGATTCGTTACATTGTTCCATTAAAGGTCATAATGCGCGGCCACTGGTCGTCCCCTGAGAAGTACATATCCCCTTCCCGTCGGATCTCGACTTCATAGTATCCGCCGCGACGGATTTTATGTTTATCCACGATGCTCGGCTTGAGGTTAACCAGGTGAACGTAGACCGGACTTATGACCACTACCCCGATAGTGCGAATTTTTTCTACTTCAGGTGGGATATAAAACTTAAACTGCGCATCGGCCATTGGTTCCGCCATTGAGACATGAACGGCGTATTGCTGACCTTCGATGATTGCGTACAGATCGACAAACTCAACCTTATTCTCATCGTTCGGAGGGAAGGCAATACTGCCGCCGTTGAGTTGGATGAATCCCGCGACGATGTTCACCGAACCGTTCACCCGTGCGTTACGTTTTTTCTTCTCAACCGGCGTCATTTCAGGCTGTATGCCGAGTGCCAACCATGCCTCATCGACACCAAGCAGGTCTGCCAGTTGCTTCATTTTACCGGGTTTGGGGCGCGCCTCGTCTTTGAACCACTTCCTGACAGCTTCGTTGGAAACTTCCATTTCCCGCTTAACCCAAGTCTGCCTACCCTGCCCGTATGGCGGCACGTCCGGGTGACCGTCACAGGCGATGTTTAATCTCTTACCGAACGTTGTATCCATTGTCAGTAAACCTCATTATTCAACATTACGTTGAAACTGTAATACATTGTGTATGTTATTGTCAATACACAATGTAGGCAATAACTTATTCGGGGCGATACAACGTGGCTTCCACTACTGCATCCTGAGTGGCGGCTTTGTCCGGTAATACTTCCATGACCCGTTCATCAACGGTGCCGACCGCGATCAGGTGGTGGATAAAAACAGAAGTTGACTTTTGCCCGGACCGTAACAACCGGGCGTTGAACTGAATATAATGCTCCAGCGACCAAGGGAGGCTATACCAGACCGCGATATGCCCTCCGTCCTGAAGGTTAAGCCCCCAGGCTGCGGACGCCGGGTGTGCCAATAGTACGGGGATCTGGCTTTTGTTCCAACGTTTAACCTGGTTTTCTTCCTCGCCCAAAACTTCCGCGCCTTTGTATCGGCGGCGAAGTCGCTCTAAATCAAACTGATAATTGTATGCCACAAGTACCGGTTTCCCTGCGGCTTCCTCTATCAGCAAATCCAACGCCCGAAGTTTCAGATCATGTATCTCATGCGCATTACCTTCTTCGTCGTATATCCCCCCGGACGCGAGTTGTAGCATCTTTTGGGTTAGTACGCCGTTATTGATAGCTTCAATATCGTGATCAGCGTAGATAAGGGTCCGCTCAAAATGCTTGTACTTCTTCATCATGCTCGGGGTTAGGTGAACATGAATGGTATTGTCGACGCGCTCCGGCAGGGATAGCCAGTCGTCCGCTCGCATTGACAGTGTTACGTCAGCGATGCGCTCCGTGATCTGGCCTAGCGCTCCTGGCCGTGGAAGCCATTTGTATCCTTTGAAGTCGGACTCGAACCAGCGTGAACGGAACGAATGGAACTTGCTACCTAGGCGTTCTCCCATATCAATCAAATACAACTGACTCCATAAGTCCATCAATCCGTTTGGCGCTGGTGTACCGGTTAGAAGAACTACCTTGTCGAAGTATTTTCGGACTTTGCACAATGCCCCGAACCGCGTCACGTTAGGTTTCGGTTTCGGAACATTGACCGGATCAGTCATCCACGCTTCGATAGCCTTCTTTGTGGGTTTGGTGCGTTTGGCCGGATTACGGAAACAACTCGACTCATCAACTACCAACATATCGTATGGCCAGTCGTCACCCCAGAAGTCCACAAGCCAAGGAATACACTCCCGGTTGATGATATGAATTTCTGCGTCGAGTTTAGCCCGCGCTTCACGTCGTTCGGCCGGTCCTGTGATGAGCTCGTAACTAAGTACCTGCGTATGCTCCCAAGTATCAATCTCCGCGGGCCATGTTTCTTCAGCCACGAGCAGCGGTGCAATAACAAGAACTTTAGTAACCTGGAAACTATCAAGTAGATCGCGAATCGCCGTGAGCGTGGTTGCCGTCTTACCGAGGCCGGGATCGAGTGTCATTAGTACGCCCGACTTCTCGAAGATCATGTTTACGCCTACAAGCTGATAGGGTCGTAGATCACTTCGTCTTCTGACTACTTCTGTCACGGTATTAGTCCTAGAGATTTGTTTGTTTTGGCGTACTCACCGAACAATCGGACAGCCGCTTTGTCATACGCCGCGGCTGCTTGCTCAGGGGTATCGAAATAGCCGAGATATTTATTCTTCCCGGACAAGCGGATCGTCGCCCGGAACTTACGTGTATGCGGTGGTCTACATACTCCTTTAAAACCAACGGGGCTTTTAACTTTCGTCGTGTTCATGGAGTTTTGCAGACTTGTTACTTCTCTAAGATTTACCCATCGGTTATCCTCTCGGTCCCCGTTTAAGTGGTCGACTTGACCTTCTGGCCAGCGTCCGGTCATGTAGGCGAACGCGGCCCTGTGGCACAGATAGTTAGCGCCTTTGCCTTCGGCTCTGTATCGAAACATCAGGTAGCCCCCTTTCGCGGGACACGTTAACTCTTTTCCCACGTACCGGCTGTTCCACTCGGGCCTAGCTAACGGGCGTGGGAGCCAGGTCATCACCCCAGTTTCAGGATCGTAGTGGAGAATTTCTTTAAGTTTCGCAGGTGGCAACTTGTCGTATTTATTCGTCACGGTTCGACCCCCAGAACACTGAATGCCGATATGGGGTCATCGCAAACATGAACCTCCATGCCTGCCTTCTGCATTTCCGCGATCTCTCGCCGCTGACCCTCCCTCGGCTTTTCTCCGGGGGACTTAAACTCAATAAACAGGACACGTCCGGCCTTTGCGAATAATCGGTCTGGTGCGTTGCGCCTTCCTGTCCACTGCACTTTCCGTGAGAACCAACCCGCTTTCTTCGCGGTCTCCACAACATAAGATTCGATAGCTGCTTCAAGCATGGCGCGGGCCTATATGAGTTCGTCGATAGCATCCACCGCGTCTGCTAGGAATAGTTGCTCTGAGTCCGGGGCTTCGTTGCCCCACACCGACCAGCCTTCGGCGGCTTCGCGGGCGAACATTTCAAGTAGACTGGAGTTAGGGAAACGCGCTGCAATGTCGTCACGAAAGACGGCGGGTTTGGCGCTGTGCATTCCTGGATAGGCTTCGTTCCAGCACATCGTCCACTGGTTACTAACAGCTTGGTGCTTATGCATCTGTCCGCGAGTGAATAGCAGCAAAAACTCGGTATCTGTCATGCCCCACGGACCACATACCCCGTGCCTAGCACCTGAATCTTTCACCTTGGCCCACACCCGATCAACACGGATATACTTCAGGCCCCATGATTCCCCTAGTGCGATGGCGTCCTTCAGAAATGGGCTCGTCGTCCACATCAGAACAGCCGCGTCGTCAGACAGGATTTCCGCGACTGGCATCTGCTTAAGCTCCTTGATCGACATGGTGACGTAATCAAGCTCACCGTACTGGCCACCTCTGGCCCCTCGGCTTCCATACTTCCACGGTGGGTCCATATACACCACGTCGAAGCGCTCTTTATATTCTGGGTTTAGCTCCACAGTATTTCCTTATTGTTGATTTTCTAACTATCAGTTGATCGATTGTCCAAATAAGTTTCCCAGTGAACCTTTTGCCCGTCCACCAGAAAGCCCCAGGAGCCGCGTTTACGTCCGGTAATGAACAACGTTGTCACACCACCGGGGCTAACCTCTGAAATGCGGTGATATCGTCCGTGTTCTAGTTTTGCGGTATCGCCTACCTGACGAAGTAGCTCCCACCGGGGCGTGTCCTCGTTACTTAACAGATCGAACGGTCTTTCTTCGCGATACCAGCCGTCTAATACGATTGTACGGAAGTTCCAGGCGTGATCATGTAGGTGCCTGTCCATGTCGGGCATTCGGATAACATGAATGCGGATTGAGAAAGGTATCCACTGGTATTTACGTTTACCCGTTTTATTGTCATACGGGTTGAACAGCCAATAGCGTTCCATATAAAGGCTGTCATCTTCCGGCATCCGAATATGGAAATACGGGGTCTTTTTGGCTCGTTTGACCAGCCAGTTAGTGACTTTGGGTTTACTCAGTAGATTGGCGATTCGACGCCAGATAAATTCGCGCATTGGTTTACTCCTAGTCTTTTCTATATCTATCTGCTACATACCCGGCCGCCGACACTGGCAAGCCTTCCGCCCAACTGGGTAGCCTTTCCATGCCTGCAATGAAATCATCTAGGCTGCGGTCTGGTTCCCCTTCGGCTCCGATCTCGTCGTGTACCCGGAGGATCACTTGGAAATCGTCTTTTTCAACGTTTTCCCATCCATTAAACATAATGTCGCCTGCCCCTGCTTGGACGAACGTTTGAAAGAGGTCTCCGCCATAGGTGCTCATGCGGACCCATTGGCGGGTCACGGAATCGACGCCCATATACTGGATCTGCTCGCGGGTTTTGCCGAACTTCTTCACTGGGCGTAACCGGGCGTGGGCCTTGTAGACTTTACGCCCGCTCGGTAGCCTGGAAATAAGGAAATTGACGCCGGAAATATCCGCCGACCCGAAAGCGCACTTACCGTCAGCAAATTTGTACCAAGTGCCGGGATTTTTGAGGGCCTTAACAGCCGCTTCTTCGGCGTCATACCAACAGGCCGCAATGCCGGGGTGCCTTGCTCGCCAGGCGAGTTTCACCGCTTCGGAGGGTAACCACTCGTTATCGTTAATACCTGACGAACTGCCGAAGCGGTCCCAGTTTACATAGGCTTTATCGATAAACTCCTGATCAAGTGCACTCTGAATCGTGTCCCAGTAATCCGCCATTCTGACGCCGAAGTTTGACGCCATTGACTGAAACGCACCGACGCCGCCACCGAACCCCAAGGCGAGCTCTGGCACCTTACCCATGATGTTTCGCTGAGTGCCGTCTACGTCGTAGGCTGACAGGCCGAGGATCTGGCCTGCGGTAACTTTATAGAGGTCGGGGCCTTTACGCTTGAAGTCGCCCTTTTCAGGGATCGGCTGTCCGTTTTCATCCAGAACCAATGTGTCGTAATCTCGGAACGCCTGCAGTTTCCATTTCTCGCCGCCGAGCCATGCGGCCACCCGACCTTCGATGTTGGAATAGTCTGCAACAAACATTTTCTTACCTGGCGGGGCCACGATGCAGCCGCGCAGACACGACGAAAAGGCTTCCGGCACTGAGCTGTACGTCAGGTCAATGAAATCCGCGGTCCATTCTGGATCGTCGTTTTCTGTCACGAGGTCTATCACTTGTTGGGCTTTGGTGTATTTCAGCCCGCCGCGTGAAGGGAGATTTTGCAACTGTGCGCCTTTGCCTGCGTCGCGTCCGGTCGCCGCGCCATGGAACAAAAAGTTTTCGCGCATCCGGCCGTCTTCGTGTGTCAGCGTCATGTATCGGTCGAGTTTGGCCACGGAAGATTTACCCGCTTCCTGTCGAATCGTTAGTACCCTGCGCACGTCTTCCGGGAGATCGGTCTTAACCAGGTTTGCCACGGAGGTTTTGTCTAGGGCTTCGACTTCAATTCCCCGTGAGCCTGCCCACTCTTTCATGCCTGCTACTTCTGTCGGAGCGTTTACCTTGTATTCCGTGAGTTCGGCCAGTTCGTCACAGTACCGGCGTTCTACAACGCCCATTACCGTTTTAGCTTTCCTAACGAAATCGATATCCACTTGAACGCCGCGCATATTACAGTAGTGGTCACGGATCCATAGTTCGCGCTGTTTCTTCGTGAGTGGACGGATCGCGTTATCCAGTGCTCGCTCTGCGAGTACGTCGTCTTTACAGTAGTTCATCAGCCGGGTTAACCGGTCTTCATCAAAAAACCAGTGTGTTTCGTTCGGGTCCTCGCCTTTGCGGGCCTTGCGCGGCTTCGCCATCTGGAGCATGAGCCGGTTACCGGCCATGTCCTTCTCTACGTCTAACTTCATCGCCTTACATGCCTGTTCAAGCGAGCGTGGTAACGCCATAACGGCGGCTCTGGCTGCGGTGCAGTCCATTTGCTCAAACGGCAGACCCGGCAGACCTTCTACATACTTACGCAGACAGTAGTTCCAGATAACGTATTCGAAGCCTGCGTTGTGTGCGCAAACGATCTCTTTGTCTTTCACCGCGTAGAAAAGGTCGCTCGGGAACGCAGAGTCGCGAAACGGTGTCCAGCCTACCGGGGCTTCAGCGTCTACCGCGTAGTAAAGGCAAAGCACTTCCGTAGTCGGGTCATTCGCGTACTGATAGCCTGAAACGGTGTCTTTACCTCTGCCGAACGGGGCTGTACTGCGGGTTTCAAAGTCAAGGTGTAGTTTCATTATCGCCTACTGGTTTCTTCTTTTTGACTACCCTCTGTTACCCCTGAAGACGGGAGGCACCCACGGGAAAAGTATTCAGGGCAGAGGGTAGTCAAAAAGACCCCGCGAACGGGGTCGATTCGGTTAAATAACGTCGTCTTCCGCTTCGTCCTCGTCTTCATCGTCGAGATAGTCGTCAGCATCCAGGGGTGCCGCGCCGAAGGCTTCACCGTCTTTACGGAAGCGAACGATCTCCAGGCTGGCGAAAATACCGTTGCCGCCGCGCTCTTTACCGTCCACGGTGTAGAAGCTGGCCACGATATCGACGTAACAGCCTGCGTACATCACGTCGTCTTCTTCCGCCACCGGCGTTTTGTCACGGTCCAGTACTTGCGGGCGTCGGTCATTGGCTGCGACCAGAACCATCATGCCCTCGTAGCCGTCGTAAACTTCACCTTCTTCATTGGTGCTGTCATCACCGTTACGCAGGCACTTACGGTTCTTTTCCAGTGCTTTCGTAATTCGCTCGGCTTTGTCTTTCCACTTTTCTTTAGCGACATGGTTCATCGCCTTTTTAACAGCTTCAATATTGGCCTTGCCTTGCGCTGTTTCCGGGTCCATCAGCGCAGAAGCACGGAATTTCTTCTTACCGTCTTCGGTGGCTGCGGTTGGCGTCCAAAGGTGCGGGAAGCTCAGTCGCACCATTTTCAATACTGCTACATCAGGTCTGCTCATTGTAGGTTCCTCCGTTAGAGCGGGTTAAATCAAATCTTCAATGTCTTCTACGGCCTCATCTGCACCGATCAAATCGTCGAAATCATCGTGGTCGTCCAGCAAATCAGCTAACGGCTGCAGTGCTGGTCGTGGGTCGCTTTCTGGTACAAGTGCAGGTTTGCCCTCTGGACGATGGATCAAGTCCTGCGCCTTTTTCCAATTCCGCGTACCCGCTATTCTCTCCATTTGTGCGGGAGATTTCAACCTTTTGTTGAATATATCTTTAGCAGCCATTTTTTCAAGCCAGAATTGCTCGGCTTTTTCATCATCCGCCCACTGTCTGTCGCCCAGGGTTGCGACTGCTTTGAAGCCGGGTGTCGGCTTACCAGCCTGCGCATCTGTCAGTGCGTCACCGTGTAAGTTGGTGATGAACTTGGTCAGCATTTTGGAGTGTTCAATAATGTAGCTGCGACGCTCCGGGGACAGCTTTTCAGGTTGTGGCATTTCTGGTGCCTCCGTAAACGGTTTATCCAAATCATCAACAGTCAGTCCGACCAGGTTAAGCGCGAACTCCGCGTAGGCCGGACAAGCCGCGTTCTCCGCAGCACGACAAAAGGCGCAGCCTTTTAGGCTCGGAGTCAGTTCCGCGTCCGGGTCTTTGGTCTTCTCGGCGGCAAGGCTGGCTTCTTCCGCGAATTTGAGAATATCGTCCAGATCAACGACCCATTCGTTTTCGATGCTTTGGCCGCCAATAACTCGCAGCTGCTCGATGATGAGTCGGTACTTTGTAGGCGCGTTCGGGATATGGCGGATCAGGTTTTCCCATAGTCCGGCTGCGTATAGCATCATCTGTTTATTGCCCACCGCGTTAACGCGAAGACCTCGACCGAATTTCAGGTCAATAAGGATCACTTCATCTTTGGTGATGATCGCGGTGTCCAGGGTGCCGAACTCATCGGGTATCCATGCGCCCACGTCTACGCGATATTCGACGAACAGGAGACCGGTGTGTTCTCTTACCCAGTCAACGCCCGGTTGCAGGAACCGTTCCCAGTCAGGTTCTACGGTGATCTCGAATCCGTCTCGTTCGATTACATCACCAATAAACTCAGCTACCGGTTTGTTTTTGACAATACAGCGTTCCCGTACTGAGTGCGCAACGTCCCCTTCTGCCGTGAAAAAAGAAGGTATATCTTCAAATCCCGCTTCCATTTGTGGGCGACCGGCGCAGGTCATCCACCCTTCCGAACTGGATAGCCCTAAGTAGCCGTGTTCCGGTGCGTCTTCTGGCACTTCCGGCGAAGGCATGAGCACGAGCTTCTTGCTCCTTATCGCCTCGTTGTAAGCGTTGGCAAAATCTATTCCCACGTTACTCTCCAAAAAGAAACGGGCGACCGAAGCCGCCCGTAAACCGTTAGTTAAACCAAATCTTCGTCATCGCCGCCGGTGCTGGCTTCACACGCGGCAATCACTTTGACTGGGTCCCAACCGGCCGCTTCCGGATCAATGTCGTGGCCGTCTTCTTTCAGTTGGATCAGGCGGACAGCGATATCGCGGTCTTTACCTTCCAGTTGTGTACCTTTGCTGACACCGAAGCGCTGCAGCATGGCTTTAACGAAGGCAATACGTGTATCACGTTCGGACTTATCCAGTTCTTGAGGCATGAAGCCTTTAAATACCGCGATAAGTTCGTCTTCAGTGACTTCGGGGATATCAATTTCAGGGGTGTCGTCGCTGGCTTTTGGCTCAGGCTCTTTTTCAGGTTTTGGTTTAGGCTTGCGGCTAGGCTTTTCTTTGGTCGTTGGTTTTTCTTCGGCTGACTCTTTTTCGTCCGCCTTACCTTCCTGCTCAGCAATAAACTGTTTGTACTTGCTTTCCGGCACCTTAACAACGGTCGCGCTCTTACCTTTCACCGCGACCCATTCGGCACTGTTGTCGCACGAGCCATATTCACCGGTTTTGTTGTCGATCCATAAGATAGGTTCATCGTATTCAACGACGGGTTTTTCCGGCTGGTCTTTCGTATTGGCCACGTTGGTTACGTCGCCGTTTGATTTCATTGCTTCCGCCAGGTTGTTGTTTGATTCGGCAAGAATCGTCATTGCCGTTGCTAATGCTTGAAGTTGTTCGATCATGGGTTTACCTCGGTTGGTTTAAATAAAGCAGCCAAAAGCCGCGCCTGAGTAATTACACACAAGTCCGGTTTAACTGTCAACCTTTTGTTGAATCTATTTGCACAAAGTTGAATACCAATCGGTTAATCCGAAATAATAGCTTGATCTAAACTTTCAACTTTCCGTAGAATACGGTGAACGTATTTATTTGGTGACCACTATGGAAAGCTCGACGCGAAAGATTAAAGACCTGGGACCGCTACACGATCTGTTGATCAAAGCCTGCCCGCCTGACAACAAAGGAAACAAGAGTATTCCGTTGCTGGCCAAGGCGCTGAACACCAGTATGCAGAACCTCTATAAGTGCATCGACCAGAACCGCATCCCAACGGCTCACCAGTTGCCTAAACGTATTATTGAGATTTCCGACGGTCGGGTTTCACAAGAAGACCTGATCCCTTTCCTCAATATCATGTAGCTTTTCTTTTACACTTCATTTCAACTACTGGTTGAATTTATACATACTCCGGTATATGCTCCTTCTAAAAACTTAGAAGTACCGGAGCAACATGAAACGAAACCCCCACCCCCGAACGCTGCGACTCAGGCAACTAATGGCCGACCACCAGTTAACCGCTAGGCGAGTCTCGGAAATCGTAAACCGCAGACCGCATACCGTGGAGTGCTGGCGCTCTGAGCCACAAGTCATCCCCGCTACCTGCCTGGACTTATTAGAACTGAAATTGCAACCGGGGGTTTCGAATGATACCTGATAGTATTCGCGTCCTCGTTGAGAACGGCTTCGCGGTCCACCTGCTTAAACCTTTGTCAAAAGCCCCTGCTATGGGTGCTGGCTGGTCCACGCAGTCGGTACTCTCCTTTGATGAACTGCAGGCGCAGCACAAGAACGGGCAAGGCTTCGGCGTCCGATTGGGCGCTCCGTCTCTCGTTGGTGACAAGTACCTTCACGCGATTGACCTCGATATCCGCGTTGACGATGAACTCACCGACGCCATGGATGAATTGCACCGGCTTTTCCCTGACGTGGACTCTTTCGCCTGTGTGAAGTCCGGCTCCGGCGGATCAAGTCGCCACTTCTATTTCCTTTCGGATAGCCCTTTCTCATCGAAGAAGTTGGCCCACAGTGAAGCCTACTTTAAAGATGAAGAAAACCGTAAGCACTGGAACTGGGAAATAGAACTGTTCGGCACCGGTAAGCAGGTCGTTTTACCTCCGTCGCTTCATCCGGTCACCGGTGAGCCCTATAAATGGCTCCGTGAATTTGATTTTGATGAGATTATCGACCCGTTGCCGTTCGTCGCGGCTGAAGATATGCCCGAGTCAGTAAGTTACGCTCCGGCGGAAGGTGGCAAAGACGACAGCGACGATCTGCTAGAGCTTTTGACCCCGCCTCGCGGCCTATCTCTCGACGAAATCCGCGAACTGCTCGACGCGCTACCGGCTGACGAGTGGTGCGAGGACCGTGAAAAATGGCTGACGGTCGGTATGGCTGTCCACCACGAGACACGCGGCTCGGATGAGGGTTTCGACCTCTGGTCTGACTGGTCTGCTCAATCTGCTAAATTTGACCCCGAAGATTCGCGCCGGGTCTGGAAGTCATTCCGGCCAAAAGCGAACAAGGTCACTATTGGCACCATCTTAAAGGTCGTTCGCGATACCGGTCTGGACTTCGACCAGTGTAAACGCCGTCTCGAACGGACCACCAGCTATCGGGACGCGCTATCCATCATCGCGGGTTACGAGTTTATGCCGAGTGAGGTCAGCGAATTGACGCCGGAGCTCGTGCGGATCGCAGGCGAAGCCGGTCGTAAGATCAAACTGACTGACGCGGCGAAAGACGTGAAGATCGCCATCAAGGAAGCACGGCTGCGCACCACAGATAAGGTCGCCCGCAGTATTGAACAATGGCTTGCCGATGAGACGCTTCGCCTGTTCTTTGAAAATGGCGACCATCTTATTAGCTTCAACGGTAGCTTCTGGGTTTATGACGGCGGCTATTGGTATCGTCCGGACCAGAACACCATCGCGGCGAAAGTTATTCGCGTTATCGAGCAAGCCTTGGGCGCGGGTGATGAAATCTCCGAGCCTCTGCGTGTCGCGCTCCGCGCTTCAGGGCGTGGCGACAGCATGAACGCCCTATCTAATGCGATTGTCGGCGTCCTGCAAAAGACCCGCGTACTGGATAACGGTGAAGACCCGCTTGGTTTATGCCGCCAGCAAATCCCATCTGTGATGAACTGCACGAATGGTGAGCTCTGGTTTGGTAAATCGGATTTTTCGTTTAAAAAGCACAATCCAAGTCATTTATTCACTCACCAACTTGCGACGGCTTACGACAATACGGCGGAATGCCCCGAGTGGGATGCCTCGCTGCAGAAGCTATTCGGCGATAAGGAAGACACCGACGACGTGATCCGCCACTTATACGAAGTGATGGGCTACATCATCCAACCGCAACGCAACATGGCGGCTTGGGCGCTGTTCTACGGCAACGGTCGAAACGGTAAGTCGTTCGTCTCGGGAGTGCTGATGGCGCTAATGGGTCACAAAGCATGGGCGTCGAAAAGCCTGGCTGACTACAGCGGTGCGCGTAACACGCATATCGAAGCCGGTTTGGTCGGTAAATTGCTGCTTGCGGATGATGACTTTAAGAAAGGGGCCATGTTGCCCGACGACACGTTGAAAAAACTGTCCGAGGCCAAGCCCGTGACGGCTAACCCGAAAGGCTCTGACGAGTTTAACTTCATTTGTCGCACGGTGCCGCTAATTCTGGCGAACAGTTGGCCAAAGACAGCCGACACGTCTTACGGTCTGGAGCGCCGCGCTCTGGTCTTCCATTTCAGTACGCGCATTAAGGAAGAAGAAGTGGACGAAATGCTTAAAGACCGGATCATCGATAACGAGTTGCCGGGTCTGCTCAACCATTTAGTAGCGGGCTGGCGTCGTCTGCGTGAACGCGGTCGCTTCCTGGAACCGGCGTCGTGCAAACGTGCTAAGTTTGCTTGGCTCAATAGCCGTAACTCCCTCGCTATGTTCATGTCCGAACACCTGGAAATCACAGGTGACCATAAAGACATTACGCCAGCGAACGACGTTTGGCAGGCTTTCCAGTTGTGGGGCGAGGCCGATAATATATCTAACCGTTGGGGCCGCACCACGTTCTATGATGAGATTACCTATATTGAAGGGGTGCTCAGCAAGCGTGTTAACGGTATGCGTAAATTTTACGGTATGAAACTAAAAGACACACAACAACTCGGCGGCTATTTTGAACTGGACGACCTCGACGATGACGAAACGCAAACTGAGGTTGAAGATTTAATTTGATGACCTGAATCTGGATTTTTCGGGATTCGTCGCAAAATCTGAATCCTGATTTTTCCAGAATCGTAAAATAGCCCGAAATCCGATTTTCCCGATTTCACAAAAAGCCCGCGCAAGCGGGTTTATTTTTGCCCGAAAATGCACCTTTGCACCTTTTCCATGTTTAAAAACCACTAAAGAGGTGCATGAGTAGCATTTTTTTGATCTACTATTACGTATGATAAAAAATCAATATAAAGAAAAAGACATAATTTTTTATACATATAAAGATATGTCACGAAAAACGCACCTTTTGCACCTCTTACTATTTCCAGTGGAAAACACCATTTGAATCCCGATTTTTCGGATTTCAGACTATGGTGAACGCGAATCCCGGTTTTTCCCGATTCAGGGTAACCGCGACGCCCCACCGAAAAGTTGACGAAAATTTTCAGGGCATCACTCCAGCCCGGCCGATCTGCAAACCGGTTCGCTCAGCCTTCGGGAAACCGGTTGCCGGTGGATCCGGCATACCAGCTAACCGTCTGAAACATAGAGTCTTACATACCGTCAGCCCTATATACGATTTTGTTATTAAGAGACGCATCCGATAGATGAAAACGGAATAATCGGGTTTCCCCATGACGACTTTTGAAATTTTGCGAATACCGCGCTCAGCGACGACCGCGCCACCCGTCAACCCATCGGAAGGACCCAGAGCGACTTCCCGTTAGCAATCAATGAGTTAGCCCTGAATACTCACGAATCAGGATAAATCCGTATTGAGATAATTCCTGTTTCACGAAAGCCGGAAAAACGGAAAACAGACAAGCCCGGGCAAACCCCATAACGCCGGGATAGCGGGCAGACCGTAAGCCAGGAAAACCGGCGGCCGCTTCATCCGTTGCGCATGAATAGCGCGGGCAATCGGTCAAACCTGGACATGCTGCAGCACGACGACACGACACGCGGATCGGACCGGCTGCCAGTGGTACAAAATACCGACGGGTATGTTTTGATTTTAGATAGTGGAGAAACGGACGGAATAGCCCGAATTAGACGAGAACAGCCGCTTAGGCTGGTGGTATAGCAGGATGGACACAAAAGCCCGTAATAATGGCCTTTACGTTTTAACCAGGCACAAAAAAGCCCGGCATAGTAGCCAGGCTGAGAAGTGGATCGGGTTATGGTTTGCCGGTTATCGTTTCGGCTTGTTTTGTTGATCGGTTTGCTTTTGGTCTTCTTCCAGGTCTGGGATCACTGGCCAAGGCATTGATAAAACCCCCATGATCCCGGCGATAATAAAGGCGATAATACCGGCCAATGTTCCGCCGTCTATGATCATTCCGATCCCCATTACGACGACATAAAGCCGGACCAGGATCAGACTCACGTTGTAGATAATATTAATCATTGATTACTTTCCTTAGCGGCCGCGGTAACCGTCTGCAGTTAAGCCGCGTATAAACTGATCCCGCTTTCGCTTGTTGCTAAATATGGCGATGTCAAAAAACGGCGATCCGTCTTTGTGCTGTTTTTGGCCGTTGTGGTAGTTAACTACGTATTTAGCGCGGCCTATGTTCGACTGAGTATAGAACGATTTATCAGGCGGACAAAATTCCGGCCATTCAGACCGGGCGAAACGTTGCACGGGCTCAGGAAGATCGGACCATGCGATCCGCTTGCCTAAGTGGGGACCGGGATCGGCTAAGCCGTGCCCGCTACAACCGCGGGGATCGTTACTTGAGAATATACAAGGCCATGTCCGGCCCTCTTTCCACTTTTTAGCGGACCATCGCGGCGGGATCATCGTATAGCGGTCCAGGGATCCGCCTCCGGTAGACGTAAAGCCGCCGTTATCGTAGATCCTGAGCTCGCAGCCATACCGGCGGATCGTCGCGTTTTCTTGTGTGTTTTTCATGGTTTGATCCTCTCCGTGGGCGTCATGTCAAAATCCCAATCAATAACCGCGTCCGGGTTGCTCGTATGTATCTCGCCAAAATTCAAACCACAATCATTAAAAACTATATCCCGCGCTTCTTGTTCTGTTTCGGCTTCTATAATGAAGTGCCCGCGGAAAGTGTAAGTAACGTTGATTTTGTATGTTTTCATGGTTTGATCTCCCCTTTACCCGTTGATCCGTGCTTTTATTTGCTGGTTAAAATTCCGGGCCGCTTCTTTTTGCCCGATAGACCACAAATAATTGATCGCGGTGTCCGTGTCGTTGAATTGATTTAATTCTTTTGTGTCTTCATTAGACAAGAGGATCCGGCCGTTCATGCCTTCCCACAAATGCCAGTTAGAAAAGACAAGCGCTAACGACCGGACCGGAGCTGACCAGGAAACAGCAAACCCGGCACCGCGCCATAGCAAAGGAAGTTTTAAACGGCCCATCAGTTGATCCCGTTCGTGCATCAATTCCGGCGATAAATAACCGGCTTTTTGTTGGTCCGTGTACAACTTGCGAGCGATATACAGATCAACGTTTGACCCTGCAAAGAAAGCACACAAAAGCACGTTTTTAGCGTGATCATTGATCGCTTCGTTGCTTTCGTACTGGGTTCGAAAATGCGCCAGGCTCAGCGGGCCATACTTACGGTTTAATACTAAGTCTCTGAATGAATTGATCGTGTTTTTCATAGCGTGATCCTTTTGTTTAATAATCATTTATCAGTTGAATTTATAGCCGCGGCCTATAGTTCACGCTTGATCAAAAGGCTATGCAGCGATCCGGGCCGGTAGATCGTCCCCCATTGTGGCGAGCAGTCCGGCGCGCCTTCTTTGCCTATAAAGCGCGACTCATGGCGGCCTTTCCCGGTATCTGAATACCGCGGATTTTTTACCAAGTGCGGGATATTGTTTAACGTTCTTTGGGTAGCGTACCGGCGGCCAATCAACAACGACATAAAGCCCACGGAGACGCCGTAAACACGGCCGTTAATGCGTCCGTAGAATGACACTTTATAATCATTTTCTGAGATATCCGCGACGGCTTCATAAGTGCCCGTTTTACGGATCGTGTCGTTTTTCTTTTCGGCTAATTTTTTGACAAGTTCATCAGCGACGGCGGGATCAAGTCCGTTACTACGCCAGCCAAAACAGAAAGAGCGCGAATGAGAATAGAAGATCACATTATCTAAATTAAAATCATGATCGATCAGCCACAAATAGCCGTTTTTCTCAGTCTCTACCGTTTCGTTTTTCTTTTCGGCTTCACGGATAAGATCGGCGCGTTTCTTTTCGTTTTCAGCTCGCAGTCTCTTGGTCTGGTGTTCAATGTAAAGCGGGACCAGATCGGCGGCTTCTTCGTCGGTTAACGGTTTGATCTTCTTCGTGTCATCGATACTGGTAAAGCGCAATAGGTGAAGGTTTTCCCGTTCTAGGTACGCCGATCCTAAACAGCCATGATGAAACGCGGATCCAGGCGTGATCTCTTGATGGCCGCAATAGTTACATTTGAAGGTAACGTGTCTGATCTTCTTCATCTCTGCTGTTTGCTTGAGATAATGCCCGGCTTTTAATTGCTTGTTTGGGTATATGCCTTCGTACCAATCGAAAACACGCTGATTTTTGTTTGTCGGGCTATTCTCTGACGTGTTCCACTGGTTAATAAATACACACTTAGTATCTAACTCGATCTCCCCTGTTTCGGTCTTGTGGTCGTTTCTGCAGTCACCAAAAACGTTGAAACACTTTAGACCTTGACTCTTTAACTCAGCCACAAGCCCGCGATAAGCGGCCGCTTGGTTTTCGTCGGAAATGTCGAAACGATACGCGATCAATTTTGTTTTCATGGCGTCTTTTCCTTTTCGTTGTATTTTCAGTTAATAGTTGAATTTAACCCGTTAAACATCCAAAGCCGGATCAATGGTCCGATAGATCAGCGGGACACGGCCACGGATCCAGTTTTTAACTTGTGCCGCTTTGGCTTTTCGTTGCTGGTCTATATATGCGTCAATGTCACCATGGGCGTAATATAAAAGCCCGCTTTTGTCATGGTCTGGACCGTAAAAACCCCAGACCGATCCGACGTGTTCGCCGTCGTCCGTTTCTATGTTGTAGCCGTACACGTCACCAAAAGCCCACCAGCCATAAAGATCGGCGGCCGCTTCGAGTTGGGCCGCGTGTGTTTCTGACGGCGCTCCGACTTGTTCGGCCCATTCCGGCGTGGCAACGATCAAAAGCTCTCTATAATCACCTTGGCAGTAACCACGGCGGGAAGTGCAAAGGGCCGCGATCCCTTGCCAGGAATAAACAGCGGCTAAAAATTCCAGGCGATCCGATTTGCTCAGGTTGTCCGCGTATCTATACAGAGCTTCATTGATGGCTTCCGCCGCGTCCGTATAGTTTGATAAATAATGCCCGGCCCATTCTTCGATCAGGTTCATCAGTGATCGTGTGTCCGTTTCGCGTTTAATGTCGTCGATATGGGCTTTTATTTGGTCCCGTGTTAGCTCAGGCACGGCAAGATCGATCCCGTAACACTGGATCCAATCACGATCCCCTAAGACAATGATCGGTGGTTCGCCGTCCGTATCGGTCCACGGGTTCATCGGCGTTTGATCGTGCATGATCTCGATATCAAAGCCGCGATAATTTTCTGTTTCTTCGCACATGGTTTGATCCTCTTTTCCGGTTATATATTCCGCCGTTAGTTGAAACGGCGATCAAAGTTTTAATAAGTCACACTGAGAAGCTGCAGCGGTGCCTTCATGGGCTTCCATGCAGCGATCATATGGTGTCATGGCATAAGCGCTTGATAAGTCAGGCTCAGCACAGCCGATCAAGCTAACCAGTGATAAAGCGATTAAAAGAATCATAAAAATTTTCATTTTTCCGGCCCCCGTTATGCCTCGATTTCGAATAAATCACGGGCTGAATCAGCAGCCAGCTCCCAATATTCGCAAGCATAGATCGCTAATTCTTGTTTTCCCCGCTCGGCCATAGTGTCCGCGGCGTTAATTAGGCCGGAATCAACAAAACAGGCAGGGAAAGTGTTTAGTTTCTCCGTCGCGGTCTCGATCCGCTTCGAATTTTCCCGATAAGCGGATCCCGCTTTTGCCAAAGCCTCGTCTATATCGGCGATTGATACATCATCACGGGCCGCCATTTCTTCGGCAGCGGCGATCAGTTCTTCGTAAGTTTCGATCAAAAGTTTCATTTTCCGGCCTCCGTTGCTGTTTCGTTACTGCTTGGATCGAATCATAGCGAAAAGAAAACACAAGATCAACTGTTTGTTGAATTTATTTTACTTAGTTGATCGCGCCTAATAACGATCCTTATATAGCCCGAAAAACGATCCCCAACCGGCAGACCAGGATCGAACCGTGGGCAGACGTTCAGCCATGCAGACCAGGATCGAACCGTGGGCAGACGTTCAGCCATGCAGACCAGGATCGAACCGTGGGCAGACGTTCAGCCATGCAGACCGGTAAAGCCAATAAAACCGAGCTCCGAGACCCTTCCTTACTTTGCCGATCCATCCGGACCAAATTTTTCAGCGGCTTACTTTGCGTAGTCATCCGGACCAAATTTTTCAGCGACGACCTGCAGCCGGGCAGCCGCCAAGCTCAGTAAAAGCTCCAAAGGAACCCAGTTGACCACTTGCTAACCAGAAGTTGATATTCGTGAAACTGGCCACAGTAGGAGACGAGGCCCAGGTACTTCACCCGTGAAAGGGACACTCCCTTAGCCGAATGCTGATTTGCCGACCACGAAAGGGCTAAATGGATATTGAGCAGATAACCGACGGCCGACGGCAAACCCGGTAAATGGAAGTGAGACGTGCAGAGCGAACTTGCGAAAGACCGGACCACCTGGAAAGGAATCCAGGCACCGGTCAACCTAGCAGAACATGACCAGTCTACCCACTAAGCCGAAACCGGTACACCAACAGATAAACCAACCGGACTAAGCACCGCTGCGTACTTCGCAGTACAGACGACAGATAATCAAAAGCCAGAAAGCCCGCTTACTTTGCCGATCCATCCGGACCAAATTTTTCGGCAGACCTTACTTTGCGTAGTCATCCGGACCAAAAAAAAAAAAAAAAAAAATAGCAACGCCCGGCGCGAAGTGTTGAAAGTCTGTCGAAAATGCGAAAGCTCCTGATCCTGAGCGATTTCCGAAGTGTTGAAAGGCTGAGCGACTTTCCCGAAGTTGGGAGCCTGAGCGAACAAATAAATAATTTTTGCTATGAGGGCTTGCAATTCAACTTTTTGTTGATTAAGGTATATATCAACTCGCAGTTGAATCCACAACCAAAGCAAAGAAACAGGGTAGCCAGATAATGAAACTAACCGACTTTAGAAACGTAACAGCATTCACATTAAAAGACAGCGACGACAACCCCATCAAGAATTTAACGTTTGACCGTGACCCGCCCGCCCGAGTCCTCGACTTCGATCTAGATAAAACAGTACGAGCCGTTCATCCGCCTATTGGGCTGGCCATGACCTCATCAGGTATTGAACCGTTATTCGACGGCAATGAAACCCTCGAAGATATGACCAACGATAAAGGCAGCGCCTTACGACACCGTAAATACAGCCGCCTACTCCCTGCGCATGTCATTAAAGATGAGCTGGCCAAGTGGTCCGCTGAGTTCGATGAACAGCAAGGTCGACGCCCGAGCAACCTCGAAGAACGCGACAAACGGTTAAGCCTGGAAGCCGAGTTAACGCCCAAAGCGTTTATTAAACATCAGGACACGTTCATTTTGCGAAGCTATGAAACGCTGATCGTTACCACGGCAACCGAGAGCCTGAGCGACACCATTCGCGCCGACTTCTTCGATCTACCAGAGCAGGAAGTACGATTCAAACCGTTCTTTGAACCTGGCCTCCTTATCGGTCTATTCGATACCTGGGCGAAAGGTCAGGGCCTCAACGGGTTTGAAGTCGACCCGGAAGGTAGTTTCCAGTTAGCCCGAGAGCGCGACGGTGCGAAAGTGAGTGGTAAAGGTACAGACGTTTCCGACAAACGCTTTACGGACCTACTGGGGCAAGGCTACCGAGTAACCCGCCTCCCCCTCATTCAGATCGACTCTGAAGCGACATTCCAGATCGACACGTCAGGCCGGATCCGCGGGCTGAACTTCCCGCAGTTTACGGCAGTGCTGAACGACCAAATGGGCGAAGACGAAACGCAGATCACCGAAGACCGGGCGACGTTAGCCATCATGCGGTCGATGATCTTGGCACTACTGCAAGACCTGAAAGACGAGATCGACGGTAACGCTGACGCGGAGGAACTGGTATGACCGGGCAAGCGAAGAAGACAGGACGCACACCAGGCGCACTCGGCGAAGGCAGCCTAACCTCCCGCCTCCTGGCGTTGAATGTCGGCGAGTACCTACTGATGCCGGACGTGGGTAACAAACCCCACCATAACTACGCTTCCACGGTTAAGCGAGCTCGCGTACAAGACACGACCGGCGACTGGAAACTAGAAACATGCCACGGGTTCACGACTGGCATGGATAGTGTCCCTTTCAAGTTCTACCGAATTACACGACTTAAATAAAGGTAATGGAAATGGCTACAACGAACCCGGTTAAAACAGTAACCGTCATAAGCAACCCACTAAAGATACTAGAGGGTAAGAAGTTATTCGTTATAGATGAAACCGAAACGGGAGTCTACGTCAACACACAGGCGAACGGCCTAGGGGTGGCCTACTTCCTGAGTCACACTTCCGAAGGTTGGGAGTTCGACGAAGATTACGAACACGAACAAACGGGCATTGAAGACGCGCAAGGGAGATATCGTCAGGTAGTTAACGGGCAGCTACAGCCACCCGAAACCGCTAAAACCTTTGACCGTCCTGAGATCATTAATTTCCTTGTCGATTCGCTAATATATTGGCCCATGCACCAAATCCAGAACGGCTTACCCAGACTGCCGGAAGATTCTAATTGGGTTTGGACGACAAACTACCCGAGCGACCATTGGCTTGCTGTTAACTCGGTAACACTGGAAACCGTTTCATACGACGACTGGGAACGAGCTCACAGTGAAGAAATCGCAAGAAAAGACGCTGAAGATGAAGCCCGGCACGACGTGGGTACGTGTCCTTTCGACACATCGAAACATGGTCCATTCCGTACAGGAGGCTACGCGGGCGAAACTAAGGTTCACCAAACCATCGACCCGTTTGCTGTGAATTCCGCGTTAAAAACAATAGACGACGTACCCGGTTACGAATCGCTCCGTGATGTACTCGAAGCGGCCTATGACCAAGCTGCCCGAGGCAAGGGAAAAGAACGCCATGCGCAGGATTTACCGTTCCATGAACAGCGTATGCAGTCAATCAGCCGTTTGATCGGATCAGAGCGAGGCATGGCGTACCAGGTTTGCAAGAAAGTCACCGAAGGTATGGACCTATCCACCCCTGAAGCTAGACGCCGTGAACTACTGGGCGCAATCAACTACATCGCCGGTATTTTGATCTATTGGGACCAAGCGGAACAAGGAGATAGTAACGATGATTAAAACCGGTTTAGCCCCACAGTGGACTGTTCGTTTTAAGCGGGAATACGGTTACAAGACGTTTAAAACTTACGGTCAGCCGGACGGTCCGCTGATCTCGAAGCTCAGTGTTATCAAAGAAGCGAAAGCGGATTTAGCCCGAACACACGGCTTCCTGGAGATTGAAGAAATCTATCCGACCGGTACACCCATCTGCTACCAGTGTGACAAACCTGTTAACTGGTTGGCACCGGATAGTCGCTGTAAAGACTGCACACACCTGACGCCGGAAGAACTGTGAACGGGATCACAGTTTTCGGAATTTAGTAACCCTGCAAACAGCGGGATAGACCGCACCATTTAGGAGCAATAGTTTATGGGTATTCAGGCATCGATCAATCTTGACGGAGAGGAACTTGTTGAGTTTTTACGAAAGCACCGGATCCGGGTTCGCTATATTCCGGATCCCAAAGACTCGACAAATAACATTTTAAGTATCGCGGAACATTCAACAGATACTAGCAATTCCCCCAAAGGGTTTGTTGACCATGTTGAAGGCTTGGCACGGGACTTGAACCATGAAATCGCCCGTTTAGAAAGTTTGGGCTGCATGGCTTACCAGGAGCAGACCATTAAGAAGTTGCGGGAAGCGATAAGTGAGTTAGTGGTGGTGAGTAATATTGCACTGAAGGAAGTTCACGGGGTACGGAGCATTAACCATGCGCAAAATACCTAAGTGGATAGTAGAAGTCGCGGTCATTTACATGGTCCTGGCTCTCGCGTTAAGTCAAGCCCACGCTTCGGAAGTCTGCGATGCACTGGCCATGAGAGCGTATGACTGCCAGTTCGACAGGCAGCACGGTTCTAAGTGTCAGTGGGAACCGACTACCCGGCTAGAACGGGTGATGAGTGTTGCTGTTTGGGGTCAGCCTCAGTTCTTTGCTGATGAACGCAAGCAACGACGAGCCGCCGAGTTCGCAAGAGAATGGAAAACGGCCTGCCTGAAAGGCGAGTACCAATGAAAGGAGATAGATAGTGTCACAAGAAAATAAGCCGGAGGTTACCGCTCCAGAGGGTATTGAAGCAAAGCAAATTTTTGACCCTGAAAAGGTCAAGGCTCTTAAAAACCCATCTGTCGGTACTTACGACAGAAAACCGATGTATCGACCCAAACCACTAGCCCTGATGATCCACCGTGCGATCATCGAAATGCGAGGAACGCTGTAATGCAAAACGAAGCACCAAATCCACCAGTAAGTGATTTTGTAACCAGAGATTCACATACTCAGGATACTATCCGGGTCGCTATAAACAGCCTCGCCGGGATATGCCATGACCTAGCTAACGAAAGCGGATGGTGGACAGACCTGGAAACCGGCGAAGACGTTCGCACCTGGCCGGATAAATACTTTATGTGTTGGGTCCTCTCTAAAGCGGCACTCATGCACAGCGAGCTTAGCGAAGGTGTCGAAGGCTACCGTAAAAACTTGAAGGACGACAAACTGCCCGAACGGGATATGTTCGAGGTCGAGTTGGCGGATGCTGTAATACGAATTTTTGATCTAGCGGGTGGCCTGAACCTGGATATAGGCGGCGCTATGGTCGAAAAGCTGGTCTTTAACGCAAGTCGTGAAGACCATAAACGTGAAAACCGAAAGACTCAAAACGGAAAAAGGATGTAAGAAATGCCAGTAGCAAAAGTAACAAAAGTAACGGTGTCTCAAGTCTGGGACGACAACTCATCAACAGATTTGCAGATTAGTAAACGTTGCATGGACACAAGCGGTTTGCACGTCGCACTTTCAACAGACGGTGAAACTGTCAACATTTACCCTGAGTCATGGCCAGAGATTCGCGACCAGATCGAAAGCATGATGGATGAAATCCACTTGGAGCGAGGCGATCAAAAGTGAGTAACTTTAGTGATAACCCTATCTCGGTCCGAGTCGATTTCTTCGAGCCGTCCGGCAAGTGGTACGAGACGGAGGCTGTAGTCTTCACCGGATACGATGACAACGATATCCTGGCGGCCTTTAAGAACTCTCTGAAGGCCCACTTGGGGAATCGTATGCGGGGTATGACGGCTGTTTGTTTACACCCCTACCATAAAAACGAGCATCCGGTAATGCTCCGAATACCGGAAAGCGGTCTGTAGCCATGACGGTATTACGGCAATACGATTGCCCCCGGTGCGGCCATGAGTTCGACGTTCACCAGGGGTTAGACGATGAAAAACTCGTCTATTGCCCCCTGTGTGAAGACGCGCCGATGAACTGTAGGGAGAACGGTGAACAATGTCAGAAGATAACAGCGTAAGCGTAGTTGTTGACCTCAGCCGACAAGTAACTGAACTAAAAGAGCAAGTAGAGGACTTGGAGTTTGCGGTTACCCAGTTGACCGAGATCGTCAGCCGGGTTGATGATAACTACCACAACCTTACCGACCGGCTAGTAATCAAAACTATCCAAAAGATGAACCAGGAGAAGGGAGGATGAGGCTCGCACTCATCCTTATTCTGGCGTTGTCGGTTGAGCAGTGGCTTGATCAGCACTTTGAATCGACCCCACCCCCTAAGCCGAAGAATATCGATGTTAAATTTCGCTAAATAATTCAACTTATGGTTGATATTACGCTTAACGGGTAGTAAGCTAGATTCAACTAAAAGGTGAATTGATATGGACACAATACGACAACTACTGATCAGGGCGTTAAGTGCGGTAGCTCACAGCATCGAAACCAACAACAGCGCGGCGATCCATAGATTGATTAGTGACCTGAAAGGCGAAATGCAGGAGAAAGATCGTGAGCAACGATAAACACCGATTCGATGTGTTGAGGTTGCTGTAGGGCTCACCGGTCACTGAAGAAAGAATTATGGGAACCGCTTTACATTTTCAGGAGACAGATTGATGTCAAAGTCGCTACTAGATTTAGTTATTGAGGGTTACGAGCGCGTGTTCTACAAGCACCGTGATGCCGCTGGAACGTATGCCGGGTTCAACAACGCAGAAGAATACGCTACTCACATGGTCAACAGCATGACTCAGTACGAGTTTCTGGTGGCCTTATCTGACGCGATGCAGGAGTTACGGCCATGACAGATAAATTTATACCGGAAGTGAAAGCCAGTGAAATTGAAAAAGTAAACAAAGATATTCAACTGTACGGAAAGGGCTTTATGCAAAACGGAAAGCACATACCTTTTGAGGATGTTGTTTTGTATCAGCAGCCCATCCAAACAGACCCAAAGCGTGATGAACAGATTGATTTGATTCAAGAAAGCATTTCTGACTCAGGTGTCGGCTATCCAACGATTAGTTTAGCAATTGCCTTGTATGAAAAAGGCGTCCGAGTCCTATCCGATAACCAGTTTATTGCTACTGAGTTGACGGATGAGCAGATAGAGAGTTTTGCTCATTGGAAATACGCATTGAATTTAGATGAAAAAAGAAGCGGATTTATTGCTGGTGCTAAATGGGCAGTACAACGCGCTATGAGGGATGAGCATGACACTAACTGAGTTGTTACCCGCCTATGCGTTTTGTTGGGCTGTTTCGTTGCTAACGCTCCCTGACATTCTGGACATGGTTCCAGGTTGGAGTCACCGGAAAAACCCGATAACGATCACGCTGGCTGTTGTATTCGCCCCGGTGATCGTCTACCCGGTAGTTGCTTTGATGCTCTGCGGCCTGATCCTTTATTGGATATGGCTAGGCGTTGAGGACTTCTACCGGGCGCTGGTCAGTAAACCTAAAGGTTAACTTTGAATTTGGATTCAACTTTTTATTGAAACCTAAACGAAGTAGTAGTAGATTAGTTTTGGAGTGGTAAATGGCCTCGTTGATCTCAACCGAAGATTTATGCGAATGGTTTAAGTGCAAGCAGCCTACCAAGCTCGCGACCCTATTGAGGGAGAGGAATATACCGTACACAACTAACGCTAAAGGTTGGCCGATAACCACGGACATAGCCATTACGGACAGTCTGAGAGGTAAAAGGGCCGACGAGGAGATCAACTTCTAATGGCTCCTAAACAACGTACAGACAAACTACCCCCGTATGTAACTGAGCGTAAGCACGGGTACGAAATGCGGGTCTACATGGGCAAAGGTCAACCCAAGCCCACGGTAAAGTTATGCGGCCCGGACGCCCCTCTGTCCGAGGTATGGCGACTTTACGAGGAACACAAGAATAGCAACGTCGTAAACCTGTCCTGGTTACTCAATAAATACAGAGAAAGTGACCAGTTTAAGAGTCGTGCGGCGGATACGGTTAAGCTTCAGTCCGGCCAGATCGACCGGATCAGCGACTATAAGACCACCTCGGGTAAGCGCTTCGGAAGCGTGGAACTGCGACTTATTTCTTCAGGCGTAATCAGGAAGTACCTCGATGCTCGCGGTCGCGACGAAAGCCCGGTAGCAGGTAATCGGGAAGTCGCATTGATTAGCGTAGCCTGGAACTGGGCCTTAGAACGCGATTTGGTAAAAATTCCGAACCCGTGCGGCGTTGTAAAACGCAACAAAGAAGAATCCCGCACCCGCTATGTCACAGACAAAGAGTACGAGATAGCGTACCAACTGGCAGAACCGACACCTTACTTGCGACCCGCCATGGAGCTTGCCTACCTTTGCCGAATGCGCAGAGGCGAGATCCTGAAATCCACTAAAGCGCAAATCCTAGACGACGGTTTCGACACCCTACGAGATAAGGGATCAAAAGACGCGATAACACTCTGGTCTGACAGGCTACGTGAAGCTGTCAGCTACAAAGCGGGCAATGTCGGCAGTATGTATATCGTCCATACGTCCAAAGGTCAGAAAGTGACCTTAGAAGCGTTTAAGTCCGCATGGACCCGCCTTAAAAAGCGAATGGTCGAAGCGGGAATTGAGCCTTTCAACTTTCACGATCTCAAAGCTAAAGGCGTCAGTGATTTTGAGGGTGATAAGCAAGCCGCGGGCGGCTGGAAAGACGGCAAGATGGTTAAAATCTATGACCGTAAAAAAGGTCGAGTGGAGTCCACGAAATGAAATTGTTTCCGCGTTTGTTTCCGCGTATCGAATTTCGAGGGGTCTAAAAAGTTTGTAAGTGATTGATTTAATTGGTCGGGACAGTAGGATTTGAACCTACGACCCCTTGCACCCCATGCAAGTGCGCTACCAGGCTGCGCCATGCCCCGACTGATGTGTTAACTGTTTGATGTCCAGAGCGGACGAAGTTAACGACGGCGTGTATATTAGCAAACCCCGGCCAGCTTGGATAGGCCGGGGAATACCAATTATCGCCTTTTATTTAGTGTTGATTTCCGACAGTCGCTGCCAGGTGCTGACCACGGTATCCGGGTTCAGCGAGATACTGCTGATACCACGTTCCAGCAACCACTCAGCCAGATCAGGGTGATCTGACGGGCCCTGACCACAGATACCGACATACTTACCCGCATCACGGCAGGCTTTGATCGCCATATCCAGCATTTTCAGAACCGCAGGGTTACGCTCATCAAACGATTCAGCAACCAGTGCCGAGTCACGATCCAGACCTAAGGTCAGCTGTGTCATGTCATTTGAGCCGATAGAGAAACCATCGAAGTATTCGAGGAAGTCTTCGGCCAGAACCGCATTAGACGGCAGTTCGCACATCATGATCAGACGCAGACCGTTTTTGCCACGTTCCAGACCATTTTCCTTGAGAATCTGAACAACAGATTCCGCTTCTTTAGTAGTGCGGACGAACGGGATCATCAGTTCTACGTTGGTCAAACCCATATCGTCACGGACACGCTTCATCGCTTCAACTTCAAGTTTGAAGCATTCTGCAAAGTCGTCAGAGCTGTAACGTGAGGCACCACGGAAACCAATCATCGGGTTTTCTTCATGTGGTTCAAACAGCGGGCCACCAATCAGGTTGGCGTACTCGTTAGATTTGAAGTCCGACATACGAACGATAACTGTTTCAGGGTAGAAGGCAGCAGCAATCGTTGCGACACCTTCTGCAAGACGGCTGATGTAGAACTCAACCGGATCACCGTAAGCGGTGGTACGTTCAACAATCGCTTGTTTTACGTCGCCTTCCATCTTATCGGCATTCATCAGCGCTTTCGGGTGAATACCGATCATGTTGTTGATGATGAATTCCAGACGGGCCAGACCCACACCTTTATTCGGCAGTTGCGCAAAGCTGAACGCACGGTCAGGGTTACCAACATTCATCATGATTTTGACTGGCAGTTCAGGCATGTTGTCGAGTTCTTCGACTTTGTGCTCAAACTCAAGCAGGCCATCGTAGATGTTACCTTCGTCACCTTGTGCACAAGACACAGTAACGTTACTGCCTTCGGCCACTTTTTCAGTAGCATCACCACAACCAACAACCGCTGGAATACCCAGTTCACGAGCGATGATTGCCGCATGACAAGTACGACCACCACGATTAGTGATAATCGCTGATGCCCGCTTCATGATCGGTTCCCAGTCTGGGTCAGTCATATCAGTCAGCAGAACATCACCAACCTCAAATTTGTCCATCTGATCCAGGCTGTTGAGCAAACGCACTTTACCCTGGCCAATCTTGCTACCGATAGCACGACCGACAGCAAGCAGATTACCTTCCTGCTTCAGTGTGTAAGACTCACGCAGGTTTTTCTTTGTGCGGCTTTGAACGGTTTCTGGACGCGCCTGAACGATATAGATACGACCATCGTTACCGTCTTTAGCCCACTCAACGTCCATCGGACGCTGGTAATGTTTTTCGATGGTGACAACCATTTCTGCCAGCGCTTCAACTTCTTTGTCAGTCAGACAGAAGTGCAGGCGGTCATTACCTTCTACATCAATAGTTTTTACAGGTGATGAGGACTCACCAGAGTAGACCATCTTAATGGCTTTCTGACCGACAGTGCGACGCAGAACAGCCGGACGGCCTTCAGCCAGCGTTTGTTTGTGAACGTAAAACTCGTCAGGGTTGACCGCGCCCTGTACAACCATTTCACCCAAACCGTAGCTGCCAGTAACAAAAACGACATCACGGAAACCGCTTTCAGTATCCAGAGAGAACGCTACACCAGCACTGGCGATATCAGAGCGAACCATTTTCTGCACACCAGCAGACAGCGCGACTTCTGAGTGATCAAAACCCTGGTGATCACGGTAAGCAATCGCACGATCATTAAACAATGACGCAAATACTTCACGAATTTGCTTTTTAATATTGTCGAGGCCTGAAACGTTCAGGAAGGTTTCCTGCTGACCGGCAAACGACGCATCAGGCAGGTCTTCTGCAGTGGCTGATGAGCGCACGGCGTAGCTGGTTTCGGGGCCGTATTCTTTTTCCAGACCAGCGTAGGCTTCATCGATGGCTTTTTCCATCGCGGCCGGATAAGGAATGGTCATGATCCAGTCACGAATTTCGCGACCGGTTTGTTGCAAGGCGTTGACGTCATCCACATCGAGATCACGTAAACGAGCGTTAATTTTGTCCTGCAGGCCATCGTGGGCGAGGAACTCTCTGTAGGCATCAGCCGTGGTGGCAAAACCACTTGGAACCGCCACGCCGAGAGGGGCCAGATTTTGTAGCATTTCGCCTAATGAGGCGTTCTTGCCACCAACTCTGCCGACATCCTCCATGCACAGCTTATCCAGAGAGACAACGTATTCCGTCATAGTAATAACTACCTTGCTTTTATCGTTTTATTAAATATGAGTACTGATTCTCTCACCCGCTCCCGGCCGAGCCCGAGGGCACGCACCACGCGGCTGGAGATTTCTTCGATTGAAGTATCCGTCGTTTCAAAAACGGGAATTGCCGCTTTATCAAACATGGATTGCGCTTTCTGTAGCTCTGCCTGACAGATCTCCAACGACGAATAATCACTATCCGGCCGACGCTGACGCCTGATACGGCTCAGCGGCACTGGCTTGATAGTCAATCCGACGAGTTTATGCACATTTTCCTGCAGGCATTGTGGTAACTCGTCTGACTCCATATCTTCCGGTGTCAGCGGGTAGTTAGCCACTTTGAGCGAGAAGTTCATCGCCAGATACAGACTGGTGGGCGTTTTGCCGCAACGCGACACGCCAGCAAGAATCACATCGGCCTCAGCATAGTGGTCGATACGAACACCGTCGTCATGAACTAGCGAAAAATCAATCGCATCAAGACGTCTCTGGTATGTCGTATCACTGAACGAAATTCGAGAGACGCCCTGTTTGTGCGAGGATTCTACACCAAAAAAGCTTTCAAGGGAGCCAATAAAGCTATGAAAAAGACTGATCACGCAGGCATCTGCACTTTCTATGATGCTCTGCTCATCATCATTAACCAGGGTGCTGAACACCACAGGCTCAAGCTTTGACTCCTGACTGGCACTGTTAATCTGTTCCAGTGCATGTTGCGCTTTCTCTACCGTGTCAACGAAGGCTAAAGTGACTGTTTCAAACTCAAGGTCAGGAAACTGCGCGAGCAGGCACTTGCCATAGGATTCAGCGGTGAGTCCGGTTCGATCAGAAACAAAAAAGACTTTGCGTAACTGATCAGATTGATGCTTTTCAATATCTGCCATGCGCTAATCATGTGCTGAAAAGCATCGATTGATCAACAAAAAATTTATGTATCAGATCGTTCCAATGCGATTTGTGGACTGACCTCACGGCGCAAAATCTTACCATTCTTGGTTCGCGGAAAATCACGGGCGATATAGACCACTTTTGGCGCTTTATAGGCAGCTAAATGTTGTGTGCCGAAACGCTGTAGTTCATCTGCGGAGATAGTCTCCCCGTCATGCAAAATCACGTAGGCGACGACCAGAATCTTATCCTTGCCGATTTCTTCGCCAATCGCAGCACAATCACTGACCGCCGGATGGGATTTGAACACACGCTCAATTTCATACGGTGACACGCGGTAGCCGAAGCTCTTGATGATGTCATCCTTACGTCCGAGGAACCAAAGGTAACCATCTTTATCATAGCGGGCGTAATCGCCGGTGAAGAACCAGCCATCATGACGTAACTTGGCCGTTTCGTCAGGCAGGTTCCAGTATTCGATAAATAAGCCCGGATCAGTTTCCGGCACACAAATCATGCCCTCTTCTCCGACCTTCACTTCTCTCAGTGTGTCAGGGTTAAGCAACTTGATCTCATGGCCTGGCTGAGGGAAACCGGCAGAACCAGGACGAATCGGCCGCGACTTGGTTTCGCATAAATAATAGGAAAACTCGGACATACCCACCGCTTCGTATATATCAATGCCAAAGCGTTCTTTCCACTGTGATAACACTTCATCCGACAAGTGTTCACCGGCACTCATGCAATGGCGCAGGCTGGGTACATCGCTTCTGACGAAGTCGGTTTTTTGCAGCACCTGACGATAAATGGTGGGTACTCCAATAAAGATTGTCGCTTCGTGTTTGGCAATTAAACGTGGCCATAACGTCGCATCATTCTTACCTTCATGCACGATGACCGTCTTACCAAGGTATAGCGGGTCCATCAGACCCGAACCCAGTACGTAGGTCCAATTAAACTTACCGGAATGGAGAATGCGATCTTGCCGGTCAGCGGCGAAATCGAACCAGTAGGTAGAAGCTGGTGTACGCCCAATCATGGCCCGGTGTGCATGCAGCACCCCTTTCGGATAGCCGGTCGTACCTGAGGTGTAGACCAGATAAGCGGGATCCTCAGCCAGTGTTTCCTTCGGTGGCAACCAGCTTTCGATCTGACTGATTGAGGCATTTAAATCCAATACGGTGACAGTCTGCTCAGCCTCATCCAGTTCGCCCAGTCCTGACAATAAGACCAGTTGGATCTGTGGGCATTGATGAATGTCCTGTTTCAACTGCTGCCAGAAGGCTTTGTCAGTGACTAACACTTTTGCCCCCGAATCTTTTGCCAGATAGATGACTTCTTCCACCGTCAGCAAGGTCGATGTCGGTACCGAGATCGCGCCCAGTTTCATCGCTCCGAGAAACGCGGTCGGGTAATCCAGCGAATTGGGCAGCCGAATCAACACCCGTTCACCCGACTCAATACCCTGATTACGCAGCAACTGGGCAAACTGATTGGTTCGGCGCGACAGTTGGGCATAGGTAATTTGATCAGTACCAAGTTCATCGTCTTCCACAATCATGGCAATACTTTTGCCGGTCGTTGTGGCCAGATGCCTGTCGCTACACGCCACGCCGATATTAAAGTGGGTCGGTACCTGCCAATGCCAGTGCGGGAATGGAGGAAGGTTTCTCATAAGATCGCTCCGTATGGCCAGTTCTCACGAATGACTTGTGCCGGCATCAAGCGCAGTACCTCCATCGCAAATTCGCGATCTTCCGGCTTCAGGGCACGTAATGCATTGGCACGTAACAGGGTTTGCAGCGCTTTACCAAACATCGGTGGGTCGAGCATTTCCCCTTCAAACTTGATAGCGCCACCGAGTAAGGCATCAGCTTCAATAGCCGCTTTGAGAATGGCAATTTTCTGGGTGATATCGGTCGGTGATGGTGTGTACGCTACCTTGCACAGGTGAATGTGGCCGGGATGTATGACCTGTTTACCAGTCAAACCCATCGCTGACTCTTCGCAGGCATGTTTATAAACAATGCGCGATTCGTCCTCACCATGCAGATCCAGCCAGCGGCGGACATCATTCGGCTCAACAAATTTCTCCGGCATACTAGATGAGCCAATCAGTGTTTCTACCCCGCCGATAACTCCCTTACCGGCGATACGGGCTTCAAACATAATCTGATAGAGAAAGTGCTTGAGCTCTTCAGTCCAGTGTTCCGGGGTGATATGTATACCCATGGCTTTGGAAAAGTCGTGAATACCGAACACCACATGTTTCACCGTGTTGTATTGCATTAAGTCCGGCGCAATCTTCAATGACTTGGGATGTTCGATTATCGGCTGTATGGTGATTTTGTTATTGATACTGACCAAAAGATTGGACAGATCACGTACTTCTGCCGCGCCATAGGCTTCACCGGCCTTGGCCAGCATGACCACATCAATGCAGTCCCCCATATCACGAACCAGTTCCATATCCAGCTCATACTCGTAGGTACGGAAGGGGTTGACCCGCACCGCGATGGTGACGTCTTTGTTGTGTTGACGCAGCCCCTGCAGTTCCTGACGCAGCAGCGTACGACTCATTTCTTTCTGACGGCAACCATCTTCAAGGTCAAAAATAAGTGTGTGTGCATGAGTCTGATACGCATGCTTTTTCATACGTTGCGAGGCGGCGTCCAGATCTTCGTAGATCCCCAAAGACGGGGCGTATTTCACCGGCGGGTAATAGAGCTGTATACCCGGCCAGAAATCACCCAACACCGAGTTATTAAATACCCGGCAGAAATCCACATCAGCATAGGGCTCGGCGTATTGTTTATTGGGATGTTCCATCAGCGTTCCCCTCTCTCAATTTAGATCAGCTGAACTGTCAGCTGACTATGAGCCTGTCTTTTTTGTCATTTCTGCCTGCTCGGCCAGACTGGCTTGATACACGGCATCAGACACAAATTCTTTGAGTCTCGGATCAAACGGTTTCGGAATGATGTAGTCCTTGCCAAACTGCAAACCGTCTAGCTCATAGGCTTTCAACACAGACTCAGGCACCGGCTCTCTGGCCAGTTGTGCCAGTGCGTGGGCTGCCGCAATCTGCATGTTCTGGCTGACCTGCGGTGCTTTGGCATCCAGTGCTCCTCGAAATAGATAGGGAAAACACAGGGCATTATTCACTTGGTTCGGAAAGTCAGAACGGCCTGTTGCCATCAACAGATCGTCGCGCACAGCCATCGCCTGTGATGGCAGAATTTCCGGATCGGGATTTGCCAAAGCAAAGACAACCGGGCGCGGTGCCATCGTTTTCAACAGTTCTGCAGGCAACGCATTTGCTGCTGACACGCCAATAAACACATCGGCATCGTGAATCGCATCAGCCAGGGTTCGCGAATCAGTATCAACCAGCAGATCCTTCACTTCCGGGCTGATATCGGCGCAGCCTTTATGCAATACACCGGACTTATTCACCAAGGTGATATCCGTTGCTCCCATTGCTTTTAATAAGCGAGCGGTGGCCATGCCAGCAGCCCCCGCGCCGAGGAACACGATTTTTGCCAGAGACAGTTGTTTACCTTGAATTTCCAAAGCGTTGAGCAAGCCTGCACAAATCACGACGGCCGTACCGTGCTGATCATCGTGAAATACAGGTATCGACAGGCGGCGACGCAGCTCGCGTTCAATATAAAAACAGTGCGGCGCGGCGATATCTTCCAGATTGATACCACCAAACGTTGGGGCGATATTGACGACTGTCTCAATAAAGGCGTCAACCGAAGGGGCATCGACCTCGATATCAAATACATCAATATCAGCAAAGTGTTTGAACAGAACCGCCTTGCCCTCCATCACTGGCTTGCTCGCCAGCGGACCGACATTCCCCAGACCCAGCACAGCCGTGCCATCGGTAATGACCGCCACCAGATTCCCTTTATTGGTATAGCGATAGGCATTTTCAGGATCGCGATGAATTTCACGCACAGGTTCGGCCACACCGGGCGTGTAAGCCAATGACAACTCAGCGCCGGTTGCGCAGGGTTTACTGGACTCAACGCTAAGCTTCCCTGGTTTGGGATAGGCGTGATAATCCAGTGCACGCTGTTTATAGCTGAGTTGCTCGTCTGTCATGATTTACTCCAGTTCGTTCATATAATGATGTTCGTCGGTCACACACAGCCCGACACGCCATTCCATGGGTTTGTCACCGTAGGTGTATGCCACACGTTCAACCCTGAGTAAGGGAAAGCCGGGCGCGACATTGAGTATGCGAGCCTGTTCCGCTGTGGCCGCTACGGCAGTCAATTTTTCTTCCGCACGCACCATCGGAATGCCATACACCGTCTCGTACATGCTGTAGAGAGAACCGTTGTGTTCACTAATTCGTGCACTGTTCAGTCCGCGGAAGAACTTGGACTGCACCACAATGTAATCGAGGATTTTGGGGGAGTCGGCGAACATCAGCAGTCGCTTTATTTCAATCACGGCTGTGCCTTTTTTCAGGCCGGTCAGTTGCGAAATGTCGTTGTCAGCTTTAAGCCGCTTGCACTCCAGCATGCGGTTATTTAACGGTTGCTTATAACCATCGGCCGCCGTCAGTCGTAAAAAGCGCAGCTTGCTCTGCTCTTCTTTATGGGTCGCCACGAAGGTACCTTTACCCTGACGTCGGATCAGAATGTTCTCCATTGCCAGCGCATCAATCGCCTTGCGGACAGTTCCCTGACTGACGTTGAACCGCGCAGCCAATTCAATCTCACTGGGGATACTCTCACCCGGCTTCCACTCACCCGCAATCAGACTCTGGGTCAAAAATACTTTGATTTGTTCATAGAGCGGTTTGAACACCGGTGCACTCGATGATTTGCTCATTGTCATACCTGTTTGGTTATTAAACATAGTTATAAGCCTACCAAACCACTCTTATATAAAACACATATTAAATGTGTTCACCTTTTGTCTTTTTTATAGAAGAACTCATTAACAGAGCATTTTATTGACTTCCACCCGTGTTCTCTAAGGCTCTGTTTTTAGCTTGATTACCAATCTACACCCCTAATTTTTTCTTGTCCAGTATTTTATATCTTATATAAGACATAAGATAAATATTGACACTATCAAATTAACTGGAATAGAATCAAATCAAAGGGTCAGATGTGGTCTGACATAAAGATGAGGAAGCCGAATGACTAATTATTTCCGGCCAAGACGTTCCATGCTGTATGTACCCGGCTGCAACCAGCAGTATCTGAACAAGGCTCGCAGCCTCGAGGTGGACTCCATCATTCTTGATTTGGGCGCCCCTATCCTGCTGTCTGCCAAGGAAGAGTCCCGCGATAATGTCGTGAACGCCTTAAAAGAAGGTGGTTACGGCAATCGCGAAGTGGTGGTGCGTGTTAACGATCTCGACTCCGAATGGGGCTATGAAGACGTCAACGCTGTAGCTAATCTCGGTGCCGATGCCATCCTCTTCTCTAATATTGAAAGCCATGCGGATGTCATGGCTGCGATTGAGGCAATGGAGAAAGCCGGTAATACGACCACACCGATTATGGTGATGATTGAAAGCCCGCTGGCGGTATTACACGCCGAAGAAATTGCCCGTGCCTCTGATCGCATCGCTTGTATGGTCATGGCAACCTCGGATCTGATTTCCGATCTGCATGCCAGACCGACGCTTGAACGCACCGCCATTCGCACCAGTCTGTCATGGGTTGTCCTGGCAGCACGTGCGTATGGCCGTGCAGTCATTGATGGTATACATAGCGATCTGAAAGATATGCAGGCTTTTGAATACGCTTGCCGTATCGGTCGGGATATGGGCTTTGACGGTAAGTCACTGGTACACCCGTTCCAACTGCCCTACGCCAATGATGCCTATACGCCAAAACCGGCTGAAGTCGAAAACGCCAAGGAAATTATCGAAGCCTTGACACAGGCCAATAAAGCCGGCCGTGGTACGGTCCTGGTCAACGGCAAACTGGTTGAACATCATCATGTGACTGCAGCCAAACGTTTTCTCCTGCTCAGTGACATGATCCACAATCTGGAGCTCACCAATGAGTAAGCCACAGTTCAATGAAGGACGCTATTTCGAGGACTTCAAGCTCGGTGAAACCATCGTGCATGCCACCCCACGTACGCTGACTGAAGGTGATGCTGCACTGTATATAGCTCTCACCGGTTCCCGTCATATCGCTCATTGTGCCCGACCGGTCGTTCATTCTTTAGGCTTTGCCGACAAAACCATCGATGATCTGCTCGCTTTTCATATTGCCTTTGGTAAAAGCGTACCGGATATTTCCGTCAATGCCGTGGCCAATCTTGGCTATGCCGAGGTCAAGTTTGAACACCCGGTCTATGCCGGTGACACGCTAACCACACAGACTGAGGTCATCGGCCTGAAACAGAATTCCAGTGGCAAAAATGGCATCGTTTTTGTGCGCTCGACCAGCTTTAATCAAAACCACAAGGCCGTCATCTCCTGGGTACGCTGGGTCATGGTGCACAAGAAAAATCTGGACGTACCGGCTCCCGTAACCGTTGTCCCAGAACTAGCCAATGTGGTTGCCGTTGAAGACTTACCGGTTCCCGCCGAACTTGATGCACACAGCTTTGATACCGCGGTCACCGGCTCCAACCGTTTGTGGGAAGACTTTGAAGTCGGCGAACGTCTCAACCACCCGGCCGGTATGACGGTCGATGACAGCGATCACACCCTGGCTACCAAGCTCTACCAGAACAATGCCAAGCTGCATTTTGATGGCCTGGCCATGCAGTCGACTGCCTTCGGTAAACGTCTGATGTACGGCGGCCATGTTATTTCTGTGTGTCGGGCTCTGAGTTATGACGGATTAGAGAATGCTCTGTTTATCGCCGCTATCAATGCCGGGACACATGCCAACCCCAGCTTTGGCGGCGATACTTTTTATTGCTGGAGCGAAGTGCTGGAAAAATGGGCCCTACCCGGCCGTGATGATCTCGGTGCACTTCGTTTACGACTGGTCGGCCTGAAAAACCAGACTGCTGACAGTCTTGAATCCACCCATATCGATATTGATGGCAAACGCCAGTATCACCCGAATGTGGTGCTCGATCTCGATTACACCGTATTAATGCCCCGACAGGCATAAAGAAGGACAACTATGAATATGACGACTCTGACGCATCCCAGCCAGGCTTTGTTTGAAGGTGAACAGGCTTTCCCGATTATTCCCAGCTGCGAACACTTTGCCGGCAGCGAAAAGCTGATCAGTAAAGCGCTTGGGTTGCAGGACAGCATTGGACCGGTATTTGATATTACCTGCGACTGCGAGGATGGCGCGGCTGCAGGCACCGAACGGGAGCATGCCGACATGATCGTACGTGTTCTGAATTCGGATTTGAACACACACAAAATGGCCGGTGCGCGTATTCATGACTACACCCATGACTGCTGGCAACAGGATGTGGACATTCTGGTCAGCGGTGCCGGTAAGTTATTAAGCTACATCACTATTCCCAAGGCAACGAGCGTGGCTCAGGTTGCCGAGATGATTGGCTATATTCAGAACATCGCACAGCAACATAATATTCAGCGAGTGATTCCCATCCATGTACTTATCGAAACCCACGGGGCGCTTAGAGAGGTACATCAGATTGCTGCGCTCGACTGGGTACAGGTGCTCGACTTTGGCCTGATGGATTTTGTCAGTGCCCATCATGGCGCGATCTCGGCCTCAGCAATGCGTAGTCCCGGTCAGTTTGAGCATCGCCTGCTAGCCCGCGCCAAGGCTGAGGTTGTAGCTGCGGCGCTGGCTAATGGTGTTGTCCCTGCACACAACGTGACCTTGGATTTGAAGAATCAGGAAGTCACCCACTCCGATGCCTCACGTGCCCGACATGAGTTTGGCTTTTTACGGATGTGGAGTATTTACCCGACCCAGATCCAGGCCATTGTGGATGCGATGAAACCCGATTACAGCGAAGTCATTGCGGCAGCCAGTATTCTGCTCGCTGCACAGCAGGCCGACTGGGGCCCGATTCAATACGACGGCGAACTGCATGACCGAGCCACCTACCGTTATTTCTGGGAACTGCTACAACGCGCCAAGCAAACCGGCGTTGATGTTCCTGAACAAGCTGACAAAGCCTTTTTCTGAGAGGAATCCGCATGAGTATCATTTCAGCAGGCGCCCGTTTCCGTCAGGCTGTTCAGGAAGAGCATCCATTGCAGGTGATTGGTGCCATCAACGCTTATCACGCCCGCATGGCTGACAAGGTTGGCTACAAAGCACTCTATGTGTCAGGCGGTGGCGTCGCGGCTGGCTCTTTGGGCCTGCCCGATCTGGGCATTTCAACCATGGATGATGTGGTGACGGATGTCGAACGTATCACCAATGTCACCGACTTGCCGTTACTGGTTGATATCGATACCGGCTTCGGCGGTGCCTTCAATATTGCCCGCACTGTTAAAGCCATGATTCGTGCTGGTGCTGGCGCCGTACACATTGAAGATCAGGTTCAGAATAAACGCTGCGGCCATCGCCCCAACAAAGCCATCGTCAGTCAGTCTGAAATGGTCGACAGAATCAAAGCCGCTGTTGATGCAAAAACCGACGATGACTTCGTCATCATGGCCCGTACCGATGCCTTGGCTGTGGAAGGTCTTGAGTCTGCTATTGACCGCGCCTGCGCTTGTGTTGAGGCCGGTGCCGACATGATCTTCCCGGAAGCCATGACTGATCTGGCCATGTACAAACAGTTTGCTGAAGCAGTCAAAGTCCCGGTACTGGCTAATATCACCGAATTTGGCAGTACTCCGCTATACACCGTTGATGAACTGGCGGCGCACGATGTCAGCCTGGTGTTGTACCCCTTATCAGCATTCCGGGCGATGAATGCGGCAGCGCTCAAGGTATACCAGTCCGTGCGTGAGCATGGCACACAGCAGCATGTTGTCGATTTGATGCAGACCCGCAACGAACTCTACGACTACCTTGACTATCACGCTTACGAACAAAAACTGGATGAATTATTCAATAACGACAAAGAGAGCTAAGCGAACTCACTAGACGACAAGCAGCCCGAGCTGCTGGGAGAGAACCATGACTCAAGTACAGAAAAAGAAAAAAGGCGTTGCGCTGGCCGGTGTTGCCGCGGGAACTACTGCTGTATGTACCGTTGGCCACAGTGGTAATGATCTTCACTACCGCGGCTACGATATTCTCGAACTGGCCGCCAATGCGACTTTTGAAGAAGTGGCTTTTCTACTGATTCATGGCCATCTTCCAAATCAAACTGAACTCGCCGCCTATCATGCCAAACTTCGACAACTGCGTGATATTCCGGATGCCTTGAAGGTCGTATTGGAACAGCTACCAGCGACATCCCACCCGATGGACGTGATGCGCACTGCCACATCCGTACTGGGCACACTAGAGCCGGAAGCGGCCGATCATTCTGCTGAGGGTGCACGTGATATTGCCGATCGGTTGATTTCCTGTCTCGGCTCAGCCCTGATTTACTGGCACCACTTCAGCCTCCATGGTAAACGCATTGAGCTCGATACGGATGAGGATTCGATTGCCGCGCACTTCCTGCATTTGTTACATGGCAAGACACCATCCGAACTTCATACTGCAGCTATGCATGAGTCCTTAGTTCTCTACGCTGAGCACGAATTCAACGCTTCCACCTTCACTGCCCGTGTTATTGCCGGCACACTGGCTGATTTCTACTCGTCCATCAGTGGGGCTATCGGAGCCTTGAGCGGCCCCAAACATGGCGGCGCCAACGAAGCGGCGATGGAAATCATTCAGCGTTATGCCAATCCGGATGAGGCCGAAGCCGACATCATGCGCCGTATGGCGAACAAGGAAATCATTATCGGCTTCGGTCATCCGGTATACACCATTTCCGACCCGCGTAATGTCGCCATTAAAGAAGTATCGCGACGCCTGTGCCAGGATGGCAACAATATGAATTTGTTCAATATTTCAGAACGCATTGAACAGGTCATGTGGCGTGAAAAAAACATGTTCCCGAACCTCGATTGGTACAGCGCCTCCAGCTACCACATGATGGGAATACCAACGGCCTTCTTTACCCCGATTTTCGTTATTTCCCGTGTCACCGGCTGGGCGGCACATATCATCGAACAGCGTATTGATAACAAAATTATCCGTCCCAATGCCGAATACACCGGGCCGGAAAATCGCCCTTATGTATCACTTGCTGAGCGTGGCTAAGACTCGTTCAACACTCTTCTGAGGAAACAACATTATGACTTCTGCAATATCCAATATCCGACCTGCGCCGGATAAGGTACTGGTTGATATCGCCGATTACGTGAGCGATTACCTAGTCACCAGTAAAGAAGCCATCGATACCGCCCGTTACTGCCTGATGGACACCCTGGGCTGTGGTCTTGAAGCCCTGTCCTACCCTGCCTGTACCAAGCTACTTGGTCCGGTGGTACCGGGAACCCTGGTACCAAACGGCAGTAAAGTACCGGGCACCCAGTTCCAGTTGGATCCGATTCAGGCCGCCTTTAATATCGGCGCCATGGTGCGCTGGCTTGACTTTAATGACACCTGGCTGGCTGCGGAATGGGGCCATCCATCAGATAACCTCGGCGGTATCCTGGCGATGGCCGATTTTCTGTCACGTAATCGTAAGAATGAAGAACAGCCCGTCATCACTATGCGTGATGTGCTGATTGCGATGATCAAAGCACATGAAATCCAAGGCATACTGGCACTCGAAAATAGTTTTAACCGTGTCGGACTTGATCATGTCGTACTGGTTAAAATTGCCTCAACAGCCGTCGTAACCGGTATGCTGGGCGGCAGCAAAGATGACATTATCAACGCCGTTTCCAATGCCTGGGTTGATGGTCAGAGCCTGCGTACTTACCGCCATAGCCCGAACACCGGTTCACGTAAATCATGGGCAGCCGGTGATGCAACCAGCCGCGCCGTTCGTCTTGCTTTAATGACGATGAAAGGTGAGATGGGCTACCCAACGGCGCTGACGGCAACAACCTGGGGCTTTTATGATGTGTTCTTCAAAGGCCAGCCGTTCAAATTCCAGCGTAGCTACGGCAGCTACGTCATGGAAAACGTCTTATTCAAGATTTCCTTCCCGGCTGAATTCCATGCCCAGACTGCGGTGGAGTGTGCTTTCCAGTTACACCCGCAAGTGAAAGACAAGCTGGATTGCCTGAAGAAGATCGAACAAATCGACAAGATTGTCATCACCACTCATGAGTCAGCTATCCGAATTATCGACAAACAAGGGCCACTGAATAACCCGGCTGACCGAGACCACTGTATTCAGTACATGACTGCCATCGGTCTGCTCAAAGGCAGCCTGACAGCCGCTGACTATGAGGATGCCGTTGCGGCTGATCCGCGCATTGATGCGCTGCGTGACAAAATGCAGTGCATCGAGAAAGCCGAGTTCACCCACGATTATCTGGACCCGGAAAAACGCTCTATCGCTAATGCTGTGCAAATCTTCTTCAAAGATGGCACGGAGTCAGAGCAAATCGTCGTTGAATACCCGATTGGCCACCGTCGTCGCCGTGGCGAAGGCATTCCTGAACTGGTCAGAAAATTTAAAACCAATCTGGCGCGTCGTTTCCCTGAACGCCAGCAAAAAGCCATTCTCGAAGTCTGTAACGATGAAGCTCGTTTGTCGGAAATGCCGGTTCACGAGTTTGTCGATTTATTTGTTATCTAAGAAGCAAACAAAAAGGCCAGCTTGATAGCTGGCCTTTTCTTAATCATGCTGATGCTTAGTTCAGCAGTGTTCGTAAATCTTCCAGCTCTTTCAGTAACTCACGAACCAGGTCTTTCTGATTACCTTCTGGTGCACTGACTGTCGATTTAGCATCAGTCGGGCTACCCAGTTGCTGGCGCGCACCGCCAATAGTAAAGCCTTGCTCATACAGTAAACCGCGAATTTCGCGAATCAGCACAACGTCGTGTCGCTGATAGTAACGGCGGTTGCCACGACGTTTCACCGGTTTAAGTTGTGAGAACTCCTGTTCCCAGTAACGAAGCACGTGAGGTTTCACACCACACAGTTCACTGACTTCACCAATGGTAAAGTAACGCTTCCCTGGAATAGGCGGTAATTCGTTGTTGTTACTTGCTTCCAGCATAACTGTCCACCCTCGCTTTCAGTTTTTGTCCGGGTCTGAAAGTCACCACTCGTCGGGCTGAGATTGGAATTTCCTCACCGGTCTTTGGATTACGACCAGGCCGTTCGCTTTTATCTCTGAGCTCAAAATTACCAAAACCGGAGAGTTTCACCTGTTCACCTTTTTCAAGGGCAGTGCGAATCTCTTCAAAAAACATCTCTACCAGTTCTTTGGCTTCACGCTTGTTAAAACCGAGCTCATCATAAAGCTGTTCCGTCATGTCGGCCTTAGTCAGTGCCATGTATACCTCTATATTTCTAAATAAATTAACTGCTTACGATCTTATCGTTGCACCAACTGACTGTTGCAATGTCTCAGTCACAGTTTTGATCAAGGCATCTACCTCGTCATCAGTGAGCGTGCGCTCGCCGTGCTGAAGTTGGAATGCCACTGCCAGGCTCTTCTTACCGAGCTCGACTCCATCTCCAGAATAGACGTCAAACAGTTGAAATGACTTAAGAATATCAGAATCAACTTTGCTCAGGCAATGTTCAATTTGCCCGGCCTTGATCGACTCATCAACCAACAAAGCCAGATCACGGCGAATCGCCGGAAATTTCGATAAGGGTTCAAATGCCGGAATCTCTGACTGCAACACCGCAGACAGGCTGATTTCAAATAAATAAACACGGCCATCAATATCGATCGGTTTGTTCAATTTAGGATGCAAGGCACCCAGCCAGCCGATAGCCTTGCCATCTTTGTAAATGCGTGCTGATTGGCCCGGATGCAAGGCTGGATGAGACTCCGCTGCAAAACGAATATCGCCACCGGCGACAGCCAGCAAAGCTTCAACATCAGCTTTGGCATCAAAGAAATCAACCCCACGCTGTTTCTCTGACCATTGTTCAGGCTGACGGCTACCATAGATCACACCACCAATCTGACGATGCTGTTCGATGTTATCCAGGCTGCCTTTAAAGACACGGCCTACTTCAAACAGTCTGACTCGTTCATGTTGACGGTTGGCATTGTAGATCAAGGCCTGCATCAGGCCCGGCCACAATGAGGTACGCATCACCGATAGATCTGCTGAAATCGGATTCGCCAGTTTAATCGGCGCCAGCTCTGTTTCAGCCAATAAGGCATGGAGTTTCGGTTCAACAAAACTGTAGGTCACCGCTTCATAAAAACCGCGGTCAACAAGCAGATTCTGCAAGCGTTCCAATTGGGTTTCGGTCTCGGTGATGTTACTTGTCAGCACGGTGCCCTTGGGTCGGGTTTGTGGCAGCTTGTCATAACCATAAAGGCGACCCAGCTCTTCAATCAGATCAACTTCAATCGACAGGTCAAAACGGAAGCTCGGTACAGTCACTTGCCAACCATCCTGTTCACGCTTGAGGCTCAAGCCAAGGCGACTCAGTTGTTCTGTTACTTCTGTAGCTTCCAGAGCGATGCCCAGCACTCGCTTGATACGCTCTTCACGCAGATAAATTGAAGCTGGCTTGGGTAAATCAGTTTCGCTGACCACTTCCGTTACGGGTCCGGCCTGTCCACCAACAATGTCAATTAACAGTGCTGTCGCGCGCTGCATGGCCAGCTGAGCCAGTTCAGGATCAACACCACGTTCAAAACGGTGTGATGAATCGGTATGCAGACCGTAACGACGCGCCTTACCAGCAATTGCATCCGGGTGGAAAAAGGCTGCTTCAAGGAACAGGTTCTTCGTTGAATCAGTAACGCCGGAACCCTCGCCGCCCATAATACCGGCCAGCGCTAACGGTGCTGTTTCATCACAAATCAGCAGGGTGTCAGGCTGAATCTCAATTTCCTGGCCATCCAGCAGAGTGAGTTTTTCGCCCACGTTGCCCATTCTGACCTTGATACCACCCTTGAGGGTATCCAGATCAAAAGCATGCATCGGCTGGCCAAGTTCCAGCATGACATAATTGGTAACATCAACCACAGGACCAAGACTACGCAAGCCACTGCGGCGCAGTTTTTCCTGCATCCACACCGGTGTCTCAGCATCAGGATTAATAGCTTCGATAACACGCCCCAGATAACGCGGACAGGCAGCTGAAGCATCCACAGTAACTGCGAACGTTTTGTCACTATTCGGCTTCACTTCAGCGCAATCAGCGGCAGTCACATCTGTAGATGTTAATACGCCAACTTCACGCGCAACACCGGCAACACCCAAGCAGTCACTGCGATTTGGTGTCAGGTCGATATCAATAGAAACATCATCCAAGCCGAGGTAGGCTCGAAAATCATCACCTACCGGTGCGTCATCAGCCAGTTCCATCAGACCATCGGCTGATTCTGCCAAGCCCAACTCTTTGGCTGAGCAGAGCATGCCGAAGGAAGGCACGCCACGCAGTTTGGCTTGTTTAATTTTGAAGTTACCAGGCAGAACGGCACCAATCACAGCAACAGGAATTTTTAAACCTTCACGTACGTTGCTGGCACCACAGACGATATCAAGCAGCTCGGCCTCACCCACATCGACTTTAGTCAGGCGTAATTTATCGGCATCAGGGTGCGGCTCAACAGCTTTCACCTGGCCCACTTTGACGCCACTAAACTCACCGGCGACAGGTTCAACAGCATCGACTTCCAGACCGGCATTGGTCAGCTTTTCTACCAGCGCAGCGGTATCCAGATCCGGATTCACCCACTCGCGTAACCACTTTTCACTAAACTTCATTGTTATTATCCCGCCGATTAACTGAACTGCTTCAGGAAGCGTAAATCGTTATCAAAGAACAGGCGCAGATCATTAACGCCGTAACGCAGCATCGCCATCCGCTCTACCCCAAGTCCAAAGGCAAAACCTAGGTATTTTTCGCTGTCGATATTGACGTGTTCAAAGACATTCGGGTGCACCATGCCGCAACCAAGGATTTCAATCCAGCCGGTATGACTACAGACGCGGCAGCCTTCGCCACCACAGATCACACACTCAATATCCGCCTCTGCCGAAGGTTCAGTGAATGGGAAATAAGATGGACGGAAACGCACTTTCAGTGGCTTCTCAAAAAACGCCTGCAAGAAGTCAGACAGAACGCCTTTCAAATCAGTAAAACTGATATTTTCATCCACCATCAAACCTTCGACCTGATGGAACATCGGTGTGTGTGTCAGGTCCGAATCGCAGCGGTAGACGCGACCCGGTGCAATCAAACGCAGCGGGGGTTGCTGCTCTTCCATTACACGAATCTGTACTGGCGAAGTATGGGTTCGCAGCAGCTTGTCGGCATCAAAATAAAAGGTATCGTGCATGGCACGGGCCGGATGGGTTTCCGGAATATTCAATGCGGTGAAATTATGGTGGCTGTCTTCAATTTCAGGACCTTCGGCAACGTCAAAACCAATGTTACGGAAGTAGCGTTCAATACGCTGCAAAGTACGTGTCACGGGATGCAGGCCACCTACTTCGCTGTTACGGCCAGGCAGGGTGACATCAACCGTTTCCGCTGTTAAAGCAGCTTCCATTGCAGCTTGAGACAGAGCCTTTCCACGTTGCTCGACCAGGCTGGTAACTTCCTGTTTGGCGAGGTTAACTGATTTGCCAATCACCGGGCGTTCTTCAACACCGACATTACCCAGTTGTTTCAGATAGGCCGTGATCTTGCCTTTTTTGCCCAGATATTCGACGCGCACATCATCAAGAGCACGATTATCTTTTGCCTCAGCGACAGCCTGTCTGGCTGCTGCCGTGATATCTTCCAAAGCCTGTAACTGTGACGCCAGTTCAGCCATATTTCCCCCATTCATCAGAAACAAAAAAGGGCCGTCGTGGCGGCCCTTTTTCGACTTAACTACAGCACTATGGCCATCGCTTAAACAGCGATATTAGTTAGCCAATGCTGCTTTTGCTTTTTCCGCAATGGCTGCGAATGCCGCTTCGTCGTGTACAGCGATATCTGCCAGTACTTTACGATCGATTTCGATAGAGGCTTTTTTCAGGCCATCAATCAGGCGGCTGTATGACAAACCGCAATCACGGGCTGCAGCATTAATACGCGCAATCCACAGAGTACGGAAGTTACGTTTTTTCTGGCGACGGTCACGGTAAGCATATTGACCTGCTTTAGTGACGGCTTGGACAGCTACACGATAAACGTTTTTACGACGACCGTAATAACCTTTAGCCTGATCCAGAACTTTTTTATGACGTGCGTGCGCGATAACGCCGCGTTTTACTCTAGGCATCGGAAAACTCCTTGATTACAGGTTAGGCAGCATCTTACGCACTGACATGTGATCTGCTTTGCAGACAGTCAGGGTAGAACGCAGCTGACGTTTACGTTTGGTGCTTTTCTTGGTCAGGATGTGACTAGTGAAAGCTTGTGAACGCTTGAATTTTCCGCTACCAGTACGTTTGAAACGCTTGGCGGCACCACTATGGTTTTTTAACTTAGGCATTGTATTTAACAACTCCGCATTGATTTATGTAGTTATTTTTTACTATTCGGTGCCAAAACCATGATCATTTGACGCCCTTCTTTCTTTGGACGCTGCTCGACGCTGGACAGGTCTTTCAGATCTTCGGCTACTCGTTCGAGCAGTTTCAGACCCAGATCCTGATGCGCCATTTCGCGGCCGCGGAAACGCAGGCTGACCTTGGCTTTGTTACCACTTTCAAGGAAACGTATCAGGTTGCGTAGTTTTACCTGATAATCCCCCTCTTCTGTGCCAGGACGGAATTTAACTTCCTTAACCTGGATTTGTTTTTGTTTTTTCTTAGCCAGCGCTTTCTGCTTGCTCTCTTCAAACAAAAACTTGCCGTAATCCATGATTCGGCAAACTGGTGGTTTTGCCTGAGGGGCAATTTCCACCAAATCCATATCGGCTTCTTCAGCTTTCAGCATGGCCTCTTTAATCGAGACGATACCCAGCTGTTCACCATTAGAATCAGTTAATCGTACTTCTTTGGCTGTGATTTCACCATTCAGCCGTTTTTGATCTGTAGCGATGTTCTAGTCCTCTAAAATAAGTCGACCGCGGCGAGCGACGTCCTCTTGGAGCAAACTGGCAAAGTCGTCAAGTGACATAGCACCGAGATCTTCGCCCTTGCGAGTACGTACCGCCACGGCGTGATTCTGTTCTTCGCGCTCACCCACAACAAGTAAATAAGGGACGCGGCGAAGTGTATGCTCGCGTATTTTAAAGCCAATTTTCTCGTTTCTCAAGTCTGTTTCGACTCTAAAGCCTTGTTTCTGCAAATCTTGAGCAACTTGTTTAACGTAATCCGACTGCTTGTCACTGATTCCCATCACCATTGCCTGCTTGGGCGCAAGCCATGTTGGGAAGGCTCCAGCGTATTCTTCAATCAGAATACCGATAAAGCGTTCCAGCGAACCAAGAATCGCTCGATGCAGCATAACCGGTACCTGTTTGCTACCGTCATCTGCGACGTAGCTGGCATCCAGACGCCCCGGCATGGAGAAGTCAACCTGAATGGTGCCGCACTGCCAGACACGGTTCAGACAGTCTTTCAATGAAAATTCAATTTTCGGACCGTAGAAAGCACCTTCCCCCGGTTGCAGTTCCCAATCGAGTTCAGCCGCATTCAGTGCCTGTTCCAATGCATGCTCTGCTTTATCCCAGACTTCATCACTACCGACACGATTTTCAGGACGGGTCGACAGCTTGACGATGATTTCGTTAAAGCCAAAGTCGGCATAGACTTCGTGCAGCAATTCAATAAATGTCGCGACTTCTGACTGAATCTGGTCTTCTGTACAGAAGATATGTGCATCATCCTGTGTGAAGCCACGCAGACGCATCAAGCCATGAAGCGTACCTGATGGTTCATTGCGGTGACAGGAGCCGAATTCCGCCATGCGCAAAGGCAAGTCACGGTAGCTCTTCAGGCCTTGGTTAAAGATCTGAATGTGGCACGGGCAGTTCATCGGTTTGACCGCATAGTCACGGTTTTCCGAATGAGTGCTGAAAATCATGTCACCGAACTTGTCCCAGTGACCGGATTTTTCCCACAACGTACGGTCAACCACCTGCGGTGTACGCACTTCCTGATAACCGTTATCACGCAATACATTGCGGATGTAGTTTTCCACCTCGCGGTAGATGCGCCAGCCGTTGTCATGCCAGAAGATCATGCCTGCCGCTTCTTCTTGCAGGTGGAACAGATCCAAACTCTTGGCAATCTTACGGTGGTCGCGCTTTTCAGCCTCTTCAAGACGATGCAGATAGCCTTTCAGTGCTTTTTTATCTTGCCAGGCGGTGCCGTAAACACGTTGCAGCATTTCATTGTCTGAATTACCACGCCAGTAAGCACCCGCCAGTTTCATCAGTTTGAAGGCTTTCAGCTTGCCTGTGCTGGGTACATGCGGACCACGGCAGAGATCAACAAAATCACCCTGACGGTACACAGACAGCACTTCACCCTGCGGAATATCTTCAAGGATTTCAGCTTTGTAGTCTTCACCCATGTCGCGGAACATCTGGATGCCAGCATCACGAGGAATTTCTTCACGCTGTACAGGCAGATCCTGCTTGACGATCTCCTCCATACGTTCCTGGATTTTTTCCAGATCGTCTGGTGTGAAACCTTGTGGGTAAGAGAAATCGTAGTAGAAACCGTCGTCGATAACTGGGCCGATAGTAACCTGCGCTTCCGGATACAGTTGTTTGACTGCCTGAGCCATCAAATGCGATGTGGAATGACGGATGATGTCGAGGCCTTCCTCATCGCGCTCGGTCACAATCGCCACGTCTGCATCACTATCGATGACGAAAGAGGTGTCGACAAGCTTGCCATTGACCTTGCCAGCAAGGGCTGCACGAGCTAAACCAGCACCGATGTCAAAAGCAATATCGTGGATAGAAACGGGATGATCAAACTGGCGTTGACTGCCATCAGGAAGGGTGACTGAAATCATTTTACTGTCCTGGTTGTGGCCTATACGAGGGGCCTTAAAAACCAAAAAAGCACCCATGGGTGCTTGTTATTTTGGTAGGCACGAGTGGATTCGAACCACCGACCCCTACCATGTCAAGGTAGTGCTCTAACCAACTGAGCTACGCGCCTGCCGTTAAGCTGCGAAATTATACGCAGCCTTTTCTGAAATGCAACATTTTTATACCGCAACCGGACCTAGGGCGACTTTACGTAGATGTTCAAGTTCGTCACGTAACTTCGCAGCTTCTTCAAATTCAAGGTTTTGCGCGTGTTTATACATAGCTTGCTCGATTTGATTAATCCGCTTGGCTAGCTGTTGTGGCTTCATCGCTGCATATTCAGCCTGTTCTTCTGCGACCTTGGTAAGTCCTTTCTTATCGCCCCTGTCAGTGACATCATCCATACCGGTACGGATCGCTTTTTTGATCCCTTGAGGAGTAATGCCATGCGCTTCGTTATGCGCCATTTGTTTTTCACGACGGCGCTCGGTCTCATCAATCGCCCTTTGCATCGAACCAGTAATTTCATCTGCATAAAGTATCGCCTTCCCGTTGAGGTTACGGGCTGCACGACCGATCGTCTGAATCAATGAGCGATCACTGCGCAGGAAACCTTCTTTATCGGCATCAAGAATGGCGACTAACGACACTTCCGGAATATCCAGCCCCTCACGTAGTAAGTTGATACCAATCAATACGTCAAACTCTCCCAAACGCAGATCGCGGATGATCTCTACCCGCTCCACGGTATCAATATCCGAATGCAGATAACGGACTTTGACATTGTGCTCGCGCAGGTACTCGGTCAAGTCTTCCGCCATGCGCTTCGTCAGCGTCGTGACCAGTACACGTTCATTCACCGCTGTACGTTTGTTGATTTCAGATAACAAATCATCGACCTGGGTACCAACAGGGCGAATTTCTACCTGCGGATCCACCAGCCCGGTCGGTCTGACCACCTGCTCTACCACCGTGCTGGAATGTTCGCCTTCGTACTTGCCTGGGGTTGCCGACACAAAAATAGTTTGTGGCGCGAGCTTTTCCCATTCTTCAAAACGTAGTGGACGATTATCCAGAGCCGAAGGTAAACGGAAACCGTAATTGACCAGCGTTTCTTTCCGCGAACGGTCGCCCTTATACATCGCACCGATCTGCGGCACCATAACGTGACTTTCATCGATGACCAATATTGCATCAGCGGGTAGGTAATCAAATAAGGTCGGCGGCGCCTCCCCACCATTTCGACCTGAAAGGTGTCGTGAATAGTTTTCAATGCCGTTGCAATAACCCAGCTCCAGCAACATTTCTATATCAAACCGAGTGCGCTGCTCCAAACGCTGAGCTTCGACCAGCTTGTTCTGACCATTCAGTTCTTCAAGCCGCTCTCGCAGTTCTTCTTTGATCGCATCAACCGCTTTCAGCAAGCTGTCTCTCGGCGTGACATAGTGGGTTTTCGGATAGATTGTAATGCGACTCATGCGCTGCAGCACCTCGCCCGTTAGTGGGTCGAAATAGCTGATTTGCTCAATCTCATCATCGAATAACTCGACCCGAACGGCATCACGCTCGGACTCTGCCGGGAAGATATCAATCACTTCACCACGGACTCGGTAAGTACCACGATGCAATTCCACATCGTTACGGGTGTATTGCAATTCGGTCAGGCGACGCAGAATATCGCGCTGACTGATGACATCCCCCTGAACTAGGTGCAGTACCATTTCCAGATAGGCGTCTTTTTCACCCAGACCATAGATACAGGACACACTGGACACAATAATCGCGTCGCGACGCTCCAGCATAGCCTTGGTGGCCGACAGACGCATCTGTTCGATCTGCTCATTCACCGAGGCATCTTTATCAATAAAAGTGTCGGAAGACGGCACATAAGCTTCCGGCTGATAGTAGTCGTAATAGGAAACGAAATACTCCACCGCATTGTTGGGGAAGAACTCTTTCATTTCACTGTAAAGTTGCGCAGCAAGGGTTTTATTCGGGGCCAAAACCATGACCGGACGCTGCACAGCTTGCGCAACATTGGCGATGGTGAAGGTCTTGCCCGAGCCGGTGACACCCAGCAGGGTTTGCCACATTTCACCGTTCTCCAGGCCCCCGATCAAAGCTTTAATCGCGGTCGGCTGATCACCGGCTGGAGAAAACTCGCTGACTAACTGAAATTCTTTACTCATACGTCTTTAGCATCGATTTAGTTTGGCGTATATTACTGAGTTCGTTATCAATTTATCGTGTTTTTTAGTAAGGAAAGATTTTGACTATCAAGCTGTCCCAACGCGTTCAAAACATCAAACCCTCTCCTACTCTTGCTATCACTGCCCGAGCTGCGGCACTCAGAGCCGAGGGGAAAGATGTGATTGGTCTAGGTGCGGGTGAACCCGACTTCGATACACCAGAACACATTAAGCAAGCCGCCATTACTGCTATCAATAATGGCATGACCAAATATACGCCTGTGGATGGCACTGCTGATTTGAAACAGGCCATCATTAAAAAGTTCGCCCGTGACAATGGTCTGAACTACGAAGCGAAACAAGTTCTGGTTTCCGTAGGCGGTAAACAGAGCTTCTTTAACCTGGCACAGGCCTATCTGCAGGAAGGCGACGAAGTCATCATACCGGCTCCTTACTGGGTTTCCTACCCGGATATGACCCTGCTTGCCGATGCCAAGCCGGTTATCATTGAAGCCGGTCAGGAAAACCAATTCAAGATCACGCCTGCTCAACTGGAAGCCGCAATTACCGACAAAACCCGTCTGTTTGTCATCAACAGCCCGTCCAATCCGACAGGCATGGCCTACAGCAAAGCTGAACTGGAAGCCCTGGGTGACGTTTTGCGTAAATACCCGGATGTGCTGATCGCTACCGATGATATGTACGAGCATATCTACTGGGCGGATGAGCCTTTCTGCAACATCGTCATGGCTTGCCCTGATCTGTATGACCGTACCATCGTCATGAACGGTGTTTCCAAGGCCTACTCAATGACTGGCTGGCGTATTGGTTATGCAGCGGGCCCGGCGGATCTGATCGCCGCGATGAAGAAAGTGCAATCACAAAGCACCTCAAACCCGACCTCTATCTCGCAGGCAGCCTCTGTCGAAGCGCTGAACGGTGATCAATCTTGCATCCAGAGCATGTTGGTCGAGTTCAAAAAGCGTCATGACTTTGTCGTGGAAAGTCTGAATCAGATGGATGGCATTGATTGTATCGAAACTGACGGTACCTTCTATGTATTCCCGAACATTGCTGGTGTACTGAGCCGTAAGCCAGAACTCAAGGACGATATGGATTTCGCTGAAGCCCTGCTGGTAGAAAAAGGCGTTGCCGTGGTACCGGGAACGGCGTTCGGCTTACAAAATCACGTCCGTCTGTCTATTGCCACCAGCGAAGACAATCTGCGTAACGCACTGAATCGACTCGCAGAATTTATCGGCTAAGAAATTAATGCAAATCGAGGCTTGACCTAGCAGTTTCAAGCCTCTATCATACGCATCTTTCTGTTCCCCGATAGCTCAGTTGGTAGAGCAAATGACTGTTAATCATTGGGTCGCTGGTTCGAGTCCAGCTCGGGGAGCCATACAAGATTCTAAAAAGCCCTGGAAAGAAATTTTCAGGGCTTTTTTGTTTCTGTCTCCAGGCCTGTTTCGCCTCATTCCTTTATATCGATCACCATCATTATGACCAGCTTTACCTCCCTATCCTTATCGAAACCTCAGCTCGATGCCCTCGACTCGCTTGGCTATCACAGCATGACGCCGGTTCAGGCGGAAAGTTTGCCTTTAATACTGAGTGGTCGTGATGTCCTCGCCCAAGCAAAAACCGGTAGCGGTAAGACTGCCGCTTTCGGCATTGGCCTGCTGAATATGCTAAATCCACGCTTTTTTGGTGTGCAGGCACTGGTCTTGTGTCCGACACGAGAGCTGGCCGAACAGGTGGGTAAAGAGATACGCAAACTCGCTCGTTTTATGCCCAATATCAAACTGGTCATGCTCTGCGGTGGTAAGCCTTTTGGCCCTCAAGTGGGTTCCCTTGAACACGGCGCACATATCGTGGTCGGTACACCGGGCCGGGTACAGGACCACCTGCGTAAAAATACGCTGAAGCTGGATGGGTTGAAAACACTGGTGCTGGATGAAGCCGATCGCATGCTCGATATGGGCTTTGCCGATGCCATGCAGGACATCATCAGACACACGCCCTCTACCCGTCAGACACTGTTATTTTCAGCGACCTATCCAGACACGATCGGCCAGATGAGCCGCCAGATCCAGCGTAAACCAGCCTCAGTTAAAGTCGCCTCTGAACACAAGCCCGAAGTCATTGAGCAGGTGTTCTATGAGGTCAACAAGCATGAACGTAATACTGCCCTGCTGGCCTTGTTCGAACATTATCAGCCTCAGACCTGTGTGGTGTTCTGCCACACCAAGAAACAATGTGATGAAGTAGCTGAGCTGCTCAATAGTAATAATATAGATGCACTGGCTATACATGGTGATCTGGAACAGCGCGAGCGTGATCAGGTTCTGGTACGCTTTGCCAATAACAGCTGTCCGGTACTGGTGGCTACCGATGTCGCCGCCCGCGGTCTGGATATCAAATCGCTGCAAATGGTGATCAACTTCGAGCTACCCCGTGATCCGGAGGTATACGTTCATCGTATTGGCCGTACAGGCCGTGCCGGTGAACAGGGTCTGGCAATGAGTATCGTGACGCCGGCTGAAACACCACGCATCAGTAAGATCGAGGATTATCACAAGCAACCTTGTCCCTGTGATGTTTTAGCGTCGCTGGATCGCAGTCCGGGGTATTCACTGAAAGCGCCGATGGTGACCATTCAGATTGATGCCGGCAGAAAAAATAAAATCCGTCCCGGTGACATTCTGGGGGCCTTAACCGGCGATGCCGGCCTTGCAGGCACACAGATTGGCAAAATTGATATTTTTGATATGTCGAGCTACGTCGCTGTCGAGCAGTCGGCTCTGCGACAAGCGCTTAATTATCTTGCCAGTGGCAAGATCAAAGGGCGCAGCGTCAGGGCACGTAAACTTCGCTAAAAACGCTATTCAAAAGTTTGCGCTAAACACCCCCGCATTCTGGGGGTGTTCGCTAAACCGCTAAAGGCGCAAAGTTAATCCCACGGACCAGTTTGCAATCTGGCTGCAAATGTTCTCTCGACAAGGATGTCGACCTTATTCTCCCCATGCTCAGCAACTACGGTAAAGCCCAGGCTTTGATCGTGTCACCCGCCTGATAGCCGAACAACTTATTCCCGCCAACCGTTACCGCAATATATTGTTTACCATCAATCCGGTAAGTCACTGGTGGTGCATTTACACCTGCTTTTGTCTCACCTGACCACAACCTCTCACCCGTTGCGGCATCTAACGCGAATAAGGCACCATCGCCTTCGCCACTGAACACAAGACCACTGGCTGTACTCAGTACCCCACCGAGCAGCGGATTAGACGTTTTATGCTGCCAGACCAGCTTTCCACTATCGATATCAATTGCACTGAGCAAACCATAACGTTCATCTGTATCCAGCGGTGACATGGATGAATACTGAATACCCGGTTGACCGTTTTTACCTTCAAGATGGTGCAGGCTGTAATTCACCGGCCAATGGATACCGGCAATAAACACCAGCCGACGTTCAGGATCGAGTGAAACCGGTGACCAGTTCGCCCCACCCAGTACGCCGGGATAAATCACTGTGCCTTCATCAGAAGGTGACTGGAACATATTCTGCTGCGGCACATAGGCCTCACTCTTGAACAGTAACTCGCCGGTATTGCGGTTTAACACGTAAAACCAGCCGGTTTTACCTGCCTGCCCGACAGCGGGTATCGATTCTCCGTCACGTTGCACATCGTAGAGTACCGGAGGACTGGCAACATCGTAGCCCCACATATCATGCGGCACCTGTTGGTAAAACCATTTGATCTCACCGGTGTTGGCATCCAGTGCCACCAGCGAAGAGGTATAGAGATTGTCACCGGGGCGCGAAGAGCCTTCCATCTGTGGTGACGGGTTGCCGGTACCGAAATACAAGGTATCGGTGTCATGATCGATAGCCGGTGTGCTCCAGGCTGAACCACCGCCATAACGCCAGGCATCAGCATATTGGCTGGCTGTTGCTTTTTCAGCGGCTATATCCCGTGGCAGCGATTCACCATCGGGCGTAGTCGTGACGAAGTCGCCTTCCCAGCCCTGTTCAGGAATCGTATCAAACTGCCATACCCGCTCACCGCTCTGCACATCAAACGCAGCCAGGAAGCCTCTGCGACCATACTTACCGGCAATGCCAACCACCGCTCCCAAAGGCGCATTCGAGTCTGGTGAATCCAGATGCAGACCGTAACCGACCCCGGTAATGCCTATGATCACCTTCCCTTTATATACCATCGGCGCCATGTTCAGGCCGACTCCGGATGTCCCCGACACCTCACCTTCGGTATCGCCGGCCAACAGGCTCACATCTTCACGAATACCGCTTTTACCCTGGGTAACATCCTGATCCCAGAGTTTGACACCGGTCATCGCATCCAGCGCGATCAAACGGCCATCGACTGTGCCCATAAAGACGCGGCCATTGTCCACAGCCACGCCGCGATTGGCCGGACCACAACACATTTCACGGCTGCCATCCCAGTCATGACGATAACGCCAAATCTGTTTGCCGCTTTTAGCCTCCAGCGCCACCACGTCATTAAATGGCAGCGAGACATACATCACCCCATTTTTGACAATCGGTGTTGCCTGAAAGGTTGCCTCAATACCTGTGTGAAATTCCCAGGCAGGCGTCAATTTGCTCACATTCTGGGGAGTAATCTGACTCACCTCGCTATGACGCTGATGTAAGGTATTCCCCCCGAACAAAGGCCAGTCCTGATCACTTTCCACCGAGCAGGCTGACACCAGCAGCAAGCAACTCAACACGACCAGACCCCGTTTTATGTACATTTCTCTTCCTTATTTATTTTTAACAACGCTGTTCAACTGACAACAACTGTGCACGATTGTTAGCACAGTCGGCCAATTATTCAAGCCGAACCGTGTGCTTGTCATCGCCAAAAGGCATTTTCATCCCTTATAATGAACTCAGAAGCCATGTCTCATCATGGCAACTACTCAGGGAGACACGCTATGTTTTCTGTGGGTAAATGGACTTTACAACGTCTGACACGGTGGTTGAACTACGAACCGCCTCTGGATCCCACTGTTCCCTCTCTGACCAACTACGAACGACTCTGTGATGAAGTGCGTCCCGGTGACGTTCTGCTTATCGAAGGCCGCAGCCGCGCCAGTAATATCATCAAAAAAATTACCCAGAGCAGTTGGACACATTCCGCGCTCTATATCGGTAATTACTATCAGCTCAATGCCGCGGGCATTGCTCCTGACGCCCTCAAAACCCATGCCCGAACACCCCATACCAATCTGGTCATAGAAGCGGTGCTGGGTCAGGGTACCGTGGTAACGCCATTAAGCAAATACCGCCAGGCACATATCCGTCTCTGCCGTCCGCGAAGTCTGACACTGACCGATCGCAACAAAGTCATTGAACATGCCTTGGGCAAACTCGGCTACAGCTATGATATCCGTCATTTATTTGATCTGGCCCGTTTTCTTCTCCCCTACTCGCTGCTACCCAGACACTGGTTATCCAGCCTGTTTGAATACAAGGCAGGCCCTTCTACCCGGACGATCTGCTCCTCCATGCTGGCAGATGCCTTTATGTCTGTGCATTACCCGGTGTTACCGGTCGTCGCCCACACCGCAAACGGGGTGCGTTTTTACAAACGCAATATCAAGCTGTTCACCCCGAAAGATTTCGATTACTCGCCCTATTTCGACATTATCAAATACCCGTTTATTGGTCTTGATGAACTGGCAACCTACCGCTCATTACCCTGGGATACCGAAGGTCTGATCTGTAATGAAGCCAGTGATTGTATGCCGTATCCCTTAATGGAGGAGTCTCACCAACAAAAGGAAGAGTGACATGAAACGACTCTGGAGTGTGCCGTTACTCATCGTCGGCAGCATCGTGTTGCTGGTGCTGGGGTTTCGTCTTTTATCCCTGCTCGTCTTCATTATCGTTGTTATCAGTCTTATCTTGCCGAGCTGGCGTCAAAACCTGTTAACCGGCCCCCTGGCTGAAGTCTTCCATAAAGCCCTGCCACCACTTTCAGCTACCGAGCGTGAAGCCTTAGCTTCCGGCAGCGTGTGGTGGGATGCCGAATTATTTACCGGCAAGCCGGACTGGTCGAAATTGTTGGATATTCCTGCCGCTCAGTTAAGTGACAGTGAACAAGCCTTTCTGGATGGTCCGGTAGAACAACTTTGCGACCAACTCAACGACTGGCAGATCAACCACCGGGAGCATGATCTGAGTCCTGCTGTCTGGGCATTTATCAAACAACAGGGCTTCTTTGGCCTGATCATTCCCGAACAGTACGGTGGTAAAGGCTTTTCACCACGCGCCCACTCCGACATTATTCTAAAAATTGCCAGCCGTAGTGTAACCGCCGCTGTCACGGTCATGGTGCCAAACTCACTGGGACCGGCTGAGTTGCTGCTTCATTATGGTACCGAGCAACAAAAAGACTATTACCTGCCGCGTCTGGTGAGTGGTGAAGATGTTCCCTGCTTTGCCCTGACAGGCCCCGAAGCCGGTAGCGATGCCAGCCATATTCCGGACAAAGGCATAGTCTGCCACCGCATGTTTGAGGGCAAAACGACTCTGGGCATCGAAATAACCTGGGAAAAACGCTATATCACGCTGGGACCGGTAGCCACGTTGCTGGGTCTCGCCTTTCACCTCTATGACCCAGACCATCTAATCGGCGATAAGGAGGATATCGGTATTACCCTGGCCCTGATTCCGACCAACACAGCGGGCGTCAGAATCGGTCGTCGTCACTGGCCGATGGGCACTGCCTTTCAGAATGGCCCTAACTGGGGTAAAGACGTGTTTATTCCTATGGACTGGGTGATCGGTGGTCAGGACTATGTTGGCCGCGGCTGGCAGATGTTGATGGAATCGCTGGCGGCTGGACGCTCGATTTCTTTACCGGCACTCAGTACCGGGGCCGCCAAACTCTGCTGCCGGATCACCGGTGCCTATGCCCGTGTGCGTGAACAGTTTCACCAGCCTATTGGCCGCTTTGAAGGCATCGCCGATCTGCTGGGTCAGATGGCTGGCCAGAGTTATATGGTGGATGCAGTGCGTCGAACGACTGCCGATGCCGTCGGCCGCGGAGAGCGACCGGCAGTACTGTCGGCAATTGCCAAATACCACCTGACCGAGGCCATGCGTCGCATTGTTAATGACGCGATGGATATTCACGGTGGCAAAACGATCTGTCTTGGTCCACACAATCCACTGGCCAATGTGTATCAGACAATCCCTATCAGCATCACCGTCGAAGGCGCGAATATTCTGACCCGTAACCTGATTATTTTTGGTCAGGGTGCCTTTCGTGCTCATCCCTTTATTCTCAGGGAAATGACGGCGCTACAAGCAGATAATGCAGCCCAAAGAACAACGCAGTTTGACGCGGTGTTGTGTCAGCATCTGCAACAGTTCAGCGCCAATCTGGGACGTAGCCTGTTGCTGGGGCTGTCGCTTGGCTACTTCAGTCAGGCTCCCGTAGGGAAGTTGCAACGTCACTACCAGCGGCTCAATCACCTCAGCGCCTCGCTCGCTGTAGCAACCGATGTCTGTCTGGCCCTGTTCGGTGGCAGCCTCAAACGGCGTGAGTCACTGTCTGCACGGCTCGGCGATATGCTCAGTCAGCTTTACATGGCTTCCTGCACCTTACAGCGTTATCACCACGATCCTTCACAACAGGACACGGCCCTCGCTGATTGGGCCACCCGCAGCGCTATTTATCAGGCGCAACAAGCACTGATAACGCTGTGCGATAACCTGCCAAACCGTTTTACTGGATGGTTGCTTAAACGTCTGACCCTGCCTATGGGAGCACGGTATAAAGCCCCAAGCGATGCGCTGACACACCAGTTGGCTGAGCAATTGCAACAGCCCGGCGGCATGAGGGATCAGCTTACGGATGGCATCTATTTACCCACTGATGATGAGCACTACATCGCTCAACTGGAGCAGGCTTTTGAGCTTTGCATTAGCGCCACACCACTTGAACGCAAGCTACAGCATAGTGGAATGAGTCTGGAGCAGGCTCTGAATGAATCACTCATCAGTGACGACGACTTCGAACTTATCCGCTCTGCCCGTCAGGCGCGCAGACAGGTTATCGAAGTCGATCATTTCAGTGCCCGATTAGAGGAGGACGAAGAATGACATCCCATAATTCTCATCCTGCTTATTCAGGTCGTCCGGTCTATGTCGTCGATGGCTGCCGTACCCCTTTTCTTAAATCTACCGGCCAACCCGGACCTTTCCGGGCCAGTGATCTGGCCGTTGCAGCCGGACGCCAGTTATTAATGCGTCAGCCGTTTGGGGCAGACAAACTGGATGAAGTCATCCTCGGCTGTGTGATGCCCGGACCGGACGAAGTCAATATCGCCCGTGTCGCAGCCTTACGTATGGGCTGCCCCGATACTGTCACCGCCTGGACAGTGCAGCGAAACTGCGCCTCCGGCATGCAAGCACTTGACTCTGCTGCCAGCAATATCAGCAGTGGCCGTAGCAACCTGGTGCTCGCCGGTGGCACCGAAGCCATGAGTCATGCCCCCTTGCTGCTGAAACCCGATATGGTCGGCTGGCTCGCAGGCTGGCAGAAACAGCGTGGCTTTATCCATCGTGGCAAGCAACTGGCGCGCCTCAAACCCGCCATGCTGGCACCAATTATTGGTCTGTTACGGGGGCTGACTGATCCGACTGTTGGCCTGTCTATGGGTCAGACTGCAGAAATTCTGGCGCAGCGTTTTTCCATAAGCCGTGAACAGATGGATGCCTTTGCACTGGCCAGTCATATCAAACTGGCTCGCGCACAGCGTGAACAGAGACTGGATGAGGTGATACCGATTATCGCTGCCGATGGTTCAGTCTATGAAGCTGACAACGGCCTGCGCGAAGATAGTCAGTTCCAGCAATTGGCAAAACTGCGACCGGTATTCGAGCGACACGGTCTGGTGACCGCCGGAAACAGCGCACAGGTCACAGACGGCGCCGCCTGGTTGTTGCTGGCATCCGAGCAGGCGGTCAAAGACTATCAGTTACCGGTACTCGGCGAGTTAGTTGACTGTCAGTGGAGCGGCCTCGATCCACGTCAGATGGGGCTTGGCCCCGCCTATGCCTCGGCCGCTTTGCTGCAACGTCGGCAACGGCACATTAACGATATTGATTTCTGGGAAATCAACGAGGCCTTTGCCGCACAGGTCCTCGCCTGTCTTGCCGCGATAGAAGATCAGGACTTCTGCCTCACGCATCTCGACAACGCCACCCCCATCGGCACGTTGCCCCCTTCACGCCTCAATATTGATGGCGGCGCTATCGCTATCGGTCATCCGGTCGGCGCTTCCGGTGCCCGCATCGTTCTGCACCTGCTCAAGGTACTCGAACGTGAGCAGGCAAAAACCGGCATCGCCACGCTCTGTATAGGTGGCGGTCAGGGTGGCGCCATGCTGGTATCACGCGCAGGAGACATGTCATGAATACTGCTAATCATCACATCTGGCATCGCCGTGACGATCATGATGGCCTGGCCTGGTTAGCGCTGGATGTACCTGACAGCGGCACCAATACCCTCACTGCAGAGGTTCTGGACGCACTGGAACAGCACATCAGAGAACTGGAATCCATCCCCGTGAAAGGTCTGGTGATCCATTCAACCAAGGACAATGGCTTTATTGCCGGAGCGGACATCAATGTATTCCGTGAAGCCCGGAGCGAAGACGAGGTTTACCAGCAAATCCGGCAGGTGCAGACGCTGTTCAGTCGTATTGAGGCGCTGCCTTTTCCGACACTGGCACTGATTCACGGCTTCTGTCTCGGCGGTGGTCTGGAGCTGGCTCTGGCCTGCGATTACCGCATCGCTGCTGATGATGACAAAACCCGCATTGGCCTGCCAGAAGTCAGGCTGGGCATCCATCCCGGCTATGGTGGCAGTGTCAGGTTGATAGAAAAACTCGGCGTGATGAGTGCCATGCCATTGATGCTGAGCGGCAGTCTGCTATCTGCTCGCAGTGCGCTGAAAGCGGGCGTTGTGGATGAGATTGTCTCCGACAGACAATTACGCCGTGCAGCCAGAGATCGGCTGTTAAAAACACCGGACAAACAACAGCCGCCAAAATGGCAGTCGCTGTTGAACAGCGCCCTGCTGCGGCCCGCAGTTGCCTTTCTGCTGCACATGGAAACCGCCAAACGCGCCAAAATCGAACACTATCCGGCACCGTTTGCCTTGATTGATGTCTGGAAAACACAACCGCGTTCACGTGATAACTATTTTGCCGCCGAAGCCCGCTCTGTATCACAGCTGTTGCTCAGTGACACTGCGCAAAACCTGGTGCGGTTGTTCTTCCTGCGCCAGCGCTTGAAAGGACTTGGCAAGCTGAAAATAACGCCAGCGGCGCATATCCATGTGATTGGCGCTGGTGTGATGGGCGGTGACATTGCAGCATGGTGTGCCTTGCAGGGCTTACGCGTCACCTTGCAGGATCAGACAGCCCATCAACTCGCACCGGCCATCAAACGCGCTCATGGCTTATTCAAAAAAACGCTCAAGCAGCCCTATAAAGTTCAGGCCGCGATGGATCGGCTGATACCCGACTCAGAAGGACTGGGAGTCCGTCAGGCTGATGTGGTGATTGAAGCTATTTTCGAGAATCTGGATGCCAAGCAGGCCTTGTATCAACGTCTTGAACCACAATTGCGGCCAGATGCACTGCTGGCGACCAACACTTCCAGTATCGCGCTGGAAACCCTGGCAACCTGTCTAGAGCAACCTGAGCGCCTGGTAGGGCTGCACTTTTTCAATCCAGTGAGCAAAATGCAACTGGTTGAAGTCGTCAACGGCAAGGATACCGCTGCCGAGTGGCGAGATAGAGCCATGGCCTTTGTGGTCCAGATTGATCGCCTTCCTTTACCGGTGAAAAGCGCGCCAGGCTTTCTTATCAACCGCATTCTGATGCCCTACCTGCTGGAAGCGGTGACTCTGGCACAGGAAGGCATAGCGATAGAGCGCATTGATCAGGCAGCCAAAGACTATGGCATGCCAATGGGGCCGATAGAGCTGGCCGATACCGTAGGGCTGGATATCTGTCAGTCGGTGGCTGATATTCTCGCCGGTGAACTTGGTCTTGAAGTGCCGTCGCTGTTAGCAGAACTACTTGAGCAGGGAAGGTTGGGGAAAAAATCCGGCCATGGCTTTTACCGCTACGACAAACAGAATAAGCCTATCCGACATCGAGCCGGCTCAACTGACAGGCTCAGTATCAAGCAAATCCAGCAGCGGCTGATGCTGCGACTGTTTAATGAGTGCGCCATCTGTCTGGATCAAGGCATAGTCAAAGATGCTGAGCTGCTGGATGCCGGCATGGTATTCGGAACCGGCTTTGCCCCCTTCCGTGGTGGACCGGTTCATGAAATGCAGACTCAGGGCATTGCCGAGTGCATCGAACAACTGGAGCAATTCAGTCGCCAATACGGTAAGCGTTTTTCACCTCAACCCGGCTGGAGGGCCTTATCATGAAACGCCATGACCTGATTACGCCAAGACAGGCTCACAGTCTGGCTGGATTACTGGCTGCACGCTGTGAGCGCAGCCCGCATAGTCTCGCCTGCCAGCAATTTGATGAGCAGCAGCAAAGTTGGCAGTCCTACAGCTGGCAACAGGTTCATGATGAAGTCAGGTTGTGGCGGGGTGCTTTGGCCGCCGAAAAACTGCAGAAGGGAGACAGGGTCGCGATCATGCTACGCAACTGTCGTGAATGGCTCTGCTTTGACATGGCGGCACTGGGTCTGGGCTTGGTCACGGTGCCTCTCTACCCCAACGACCGTGCGGACAGTGCAGCCTTCATCATCGACCATGCCGGTGCCAAGCTGCTGTTGGTTGACACACTGGACGATCAAGATGCCTTACTGGAACACATCGAGGTCATAACGTTGCAGCGTATTATCTGCTTGCGTGAAACCACAACGAGACCGATGCCTCGCAATGCAATAACCCTGTCACAGTGGTTGGCGAACGCTGACAGCCCCCGCGCGGTGAGTGACAATATCGATCCGGACAGCCTCGCCACCATCGTTTACACCTCGGGCACCACCGGCCCCCCTAAAGGCGTCATGCTTAGTCATCACAATATGTTGTGGAATGCCTGGAGCGGTCTGCACAGCGTTGATGTTTTCAGTGACGACGTGTTTCTTTCCTTTCTGCCGTTGTCGCACACGCTGGAACGCACCGTCGGCTACTACCTGCCGATTATGGCTGGCGCCGGTATTTGCTATGCCCGTTCCATCCCGCAACTGGCCGAGGATTTGGTCGATAGAAAACCAACCGTGCTCATCAGCGTACCGCGCATCTATGAGCGCATCTATAACCGCATTCAGGATCAGCTCGGTAGCAAGTCGGCGCTGGCTCAGACCTTGTTTAAAACGGCTGTTGCTGTTGGTTGGGCCTACTTTGAACATCAGCAAGGTCGTCAGAGCTGGACACTGAAACTGCTACTCCATGGCCTGCTAGATAAACTGGTAGGTCATAAGATCCGCGAGCGTGTCGGCGGTCGTTTGCGTATCGCCATCTGCGGCGGCGCTCCGCTTCCTGAGCATGTGGCCAAAACCTTCATCGCGCTGGGCTTTCCTATCCAGCAAGGTTACGGCCTGACCGAGACCAGTCCGGTCATCAGCGTAAATACAAAAGCTCAGAACCTACCACGTAGCGTGGGTCAGTTGCTCAAGGATGTTATCGTCAAAATTACCGACCAGTCTGAGCTTATCGTCAAAAGTCCCGGCCTGATGCTCGGCTACTGGCGAAATAAGGAAGCGACAGCTTCCACTATTGATGATGATGGCTGGCTGCACACTGGTGATCTGGCACGACTCGATGAAAACGGCTTTTTGCATATTACCGGCAGGCTGAAGGATATTATCGTGCTGGCTAATGGTGAAAAGGTCTCGCCGGTCGATATGGAAACAGCGATTGCCGCCGACAAATACATCGATCAGGCACTGGTGGTTGGCGATGGACGCCCCTTCCTCAGTGCTTTGCTGGTTTTGAGTGATGAAGCCTGGTTACAATTGGCCACGCTAACCGGGCTGAAAGAACCGACTGAACTGTCAACGGCACCGGCGGTGGAGCAGCAACTGCTGGGGCGCATCCAGAAGCAACTGCATCAGTTCCCCAGCTACGCGCAGATTGTCAGGATCGCTATCTCACAGCACCCCTGGACCATTGAAAACGGCTTGTCGACACCGACTCTGAAAGCCAAACGGCAGCAGATCATGACTATGTTTGCCAAAGATATAGACCGACTCTACGAAGGACACTAAATGACAACACAACTGCCCGATGAGCATGCAATCTTACGGATAATGGCACGCCCGAACGATGTCAATGTCGCCGGTGATATCTTCGGCGGCTGGATGATGTCGCAATGTGATATTGCCGGTGGCATCGTTGCCAGCCGTAAGGCCGGAGGCCGTGTTGTCACGGTAGCGGTGAAAGACTTTCGCTTCCTGGCGCCGGTGCTGGTCAGTGATATTGTCAGCATTTATGCCAACGATATCCGTATCGGCACGACCTCTGTCACCATTGCCATCGACGTGTTTGTCGAGCGCAGACAGGCTGGAGAGGAACAGATCATCAAGGTCGCGACGGCCGAGATCGTCTACGTACACATTGATGCACAGCGGCAGCCAAGCCCGATCGTGGCTGAAGGCTAAGAAAGCCCTCAAGGTATTGATATACAACTGAAAACAGCCTGTGCTATAGTGAGTCTGTAAGCAGTTTCCGACTGCAAAACAGTCAGCCATAAGGAGTTCGCCTGATGAACGATTGGCTCTATCTGTTACTGATCCCTGCTCTGCTGGTAATCGTCTGGTTCTGGCCCGATTCACGAACCACCTGGACTGCCGCCCGACGCAAGCCCTCTGATACAGAAACGCAGAAATCCTTCCATGCTGTCAGCATTGAACCCTGCTCGCATGCCTGTGATGCTGCCAGAGCGTTACGCGGCAAACGGTTTTTGACTAATGAAGTAATGTCTTTGCCTGTCCCAGGCTGCGACGAGTCACGTTGCCAGTGTACCTACAAGCACTATGCCGATCGTCGTGTCGGCGAGGAACGCCGCCGCGCCAGCATTGCCATGCGTGAACGATTCACTAATTACGAGCAACGACACGGGGGAGACCGAAGACGGCGTCACGCCTATTTATGACAGGTGTGGCTGCTGGTAGCTTGCACTGCCAACGGTGAGAGTTCTTTATGTGTTGAAAAAGATCAGCCTGCCGCCAATTTGTTCAACGCTAATTTCGCCACCGGACTCAGCTCATGATCCTGCTGCGTCTGGTTATACTCAATGATGCTGTTTTTCATACTGCGAGCCCAAAAGCGTTTTACGTGCTCAGCAACACGTGTGGCCGCTTCTTCCATGGGGTAGGCGCCGTTATTGACTGCAATCTGATTCAACATACGAATCAGCGTATCCAGTTGATTTTGACTCATTCCTATAATTCCTTAGACTGCCCGTCGGGCTTTTTCATCGTGTGCATCACTTGCAGGGTCATGATAGATAACATGACGACCGTTACGGGCAAAGCCGACAAGTTTCAGATTAGCTTGCTGGGCCTGTTCGATAGCCAGTGTCGTCGGTGCAGAAACGGCAACCAGACAACCGAACCCCGCCGTCGCACTCTTTTGCACCATTTCATAGCTCGCACGGCTGGTCACCAAAACGAAGCCGTCATGAGCCGATAACCCTGCTTTCGTAAAGGCCCCGATCAATTTATCGAGCGCATTGTGACGTCCGACATCCTCTCTTGCCAGCAAGACGTTGCCCGCTAAATCACACCAGACAGCCGCATGGGTAGCGCCGGTAGCCTGTTGAAGCGGCTGAAACTGGTTGAGATTAGTCAAGGCAGTCTGGATAGCCGTATCGCTCACATTCACATCTTGCACCGGCATTACCGGGCGTATGGCCTGCTTCAGGCTTTCAACGCCACACAAACCGCAACCAGTACGTCCGACCATATTACGACGTCGTTCACGCAGTGCTTCAAAACGTTCATCATTAATCTGTATGCGAACAGTGATCCCCTGCTCACCTGACTTTACGTGTATGTGACTGACTTCGTTGACATCCTCAATGATGCCTTCGGTCAGACTGAAGCCTAAAGCGAAGTCCTGAAGATCACTTGGGCTCGCCATCATGACGGCATGCGAGATGTAGTTATAGACGAGCGCCACCGGCACTTCGACAGCAACGTCGTCGTGTTTCCAGCGAGTTGCCATCTCATTTTCATGAACAGCAACCGCAAGATTGATGGCGGTTTCGTCTTTAATCTGCATCTAGCTATACCTGATTACACATGTGTTTTTTGCTCATCACCCCGAAGCAGTTTCAACTGAAGCTCTTCGAATGACTTGAAGTTTTGCTGCCATTCCGATGGCTGGCTGACACGTTCAACTTGAACTGCTGTGACCTTGTATTCAGGACAATTGGTTGCCCAGTCGGAACTGTCCGTCGTGATCACGTTGGCACCACTGCCCGGATGATGGAAGGTGGTGTAGACCACTCCCGGCAACACTTTGTCCGTAATCCTCGCACGCAATACGGTCTGACCAGCACGGCTGGTAATGCCGACCCAATCGTTTTCCTTGATACCCCGAACTTCCGCATCATGCGGATGCAAATCCAGTCGATCTTCATCGTGCCAGACTTGATTATCAGTTCGGCGGGTCTGCGCGCCTACATTGTATTGCGACAATATCCGACCGGTCGTCAGCAGCAACGGGAAGCGACTGTTCGTTTTTTCATCGGTCGCGACGTATTCAGTTACGCTGAAGCGCCCTTTACCAATGGGGAAGTCTTCAACGTGCATGGTTGGCATACCAACAGGATTTTCGTCGTTACATGGCCATTGAATACTGCCTAGCTCATCGAGTCGCTGGTAGCTAACACCAGTGAAGGTCGGGGTCAGGCTGGCAATTTCGTCCATGATTTCGGATGGGTGATTATAATGCATCGCGTAGCCCAACGCATTGGATAAATCCATCGTGATTTCCCAATCTTCCTTGCCTGCAACCGGTGACATCACTTTACGAACACGGTTAATACGACGCTCGGCATTGGTGAAAGTCCCATTTTTCTCGAGGAACGATGAGCCCGGCAATAAGACATGTGCGAACTTGGCCGTTTCGTTCAAAAACAGATCCTGCACAATCAGGCATTCCAGGGATCGCAGTGCCGTTTCCACATGCTGTGTTCCCGGATCGGACTGAGCAATATCTTCGCCCTGCACATACAGCGCTTTAAACGTACCTGCGATGGCAGAATCAAACATATTCGGAATACGCAGACCCGGTTCATCATCCAGTTCAACGCCCCAAACCTGCTCAAAGTGCGCCCGCGCCACAGCATTGGACACATGCTGGTAACCCGGCAACTCATGCGGGAACGAGCCCATATCGCAAGAACCCTGCACGTTGTTCTGACCTCGCAGCGGGTTAACGCCCACACCTTCACGACCGATATTACCGGTCGCCATCGCCAGATTGGCAATGCCCATCACCATGGTCGACCCCTGGCTATGTTCGGTAACGCCAAGACCATAATAGATCGAGCCATTTTTAGCGCTGGCATAAGTGATTGCCGCTTCACGGATCTTTTCAGCCGCAACGCCTGTGATTTCTTCCACCGCTTCCGGTGAATGACGATCCTGCTTGATAAATTCACGCCAGGCGTTGTAGCTGTCCTTATCACAGCGTTTATCAACAAAGGCCATATCTTCCAGGCCTTCGGTCACGACAACATGGGCGATGGCATTGATCAGAGCCACATTGGTGCCTGGTTTCAAGGCTAAATGCTGTGCTTTCTTGAGATGCGGGGTTTTCAGCAGGTCGATATGACGGGGATCGGCCACAATCAACTGTGCCCCTTCGCGCAGGCGACGACGCATCAGCGAACCGAACACCGGGTGGGCATCGGTCGGGTTGGCCCCGATCACCATAATGACATCGGATTTCATCACCGAATCAAAGTCCTGAGTACCGGCTGACTCACCCAGCGTGACTTTCAAACCATAACCGGTTGGTGAGTGACAGACACGGGCACAGGTATCGGTGTTGTTGTTACCAAACGCCGTCCGCACCAGTTTCTGCACCAGATAGGCTTCTTCATTAGTACAACGTGAGGAGGTAATACCACCGACGCTGTCACGACCGTACTTGGCCTGAATCTCTCTCAGACGTTTGGCGGCAAAGGCATACGCTTCTTCCCAGCTGACTTCTTGCCAGGGTTCATTGATGGCATTACGAATCATCGGCGAGGTAATGCGATCCTTGTGGGTCGCATAACCAAAGGCAAAGCGGCCTTTGACACAGGAATGACCATGGTTAGCGTCACCCCCTTTGTATGGCACCATGCGTACGACTTTGTCGCCCTTCATTTCTGCCTTGAATGAGCAACCGACACCACAGTAGGCACAGGTGGTGACTACGCTGTGCTCAGGCTGGCCCATATCAATGATGCTTTTTTCCATCAGCGTCGAGGTCGGACAAGCCTGCACACAGGCACCACAGGAGACACAATCCGAATCCATAAAGGCTTCGTTCTGACCCGGTGAAACTTTGGAATCAAAACCGCGGCCGTCTATGGTCAGGGCAAAGGTGCCCTGGGTTTCTTCACAGGCTCGCACGCAGCGTGAGCAGACGATACATTTGCTCGGGTCAAAGCTGAAATACGGATTGGATTCGTCTTTCTTGCTGTCGAGATGGTTTTCACCCTGATAGCCATAACGTACTTCACGCAGACCCACATCACCCGCCATATCCTGCAATTCGCAGTTACCGTTAGCTGGACAGGTCAAGCAGTCCAGTGGATGGTCAGAAATATACAGCTCCATCACATTACGACGCAGTTTGCCCAGCTTCTCATTCTGGGTGGTGACTCTCATACCCTCATAAACGGTGGTGGTACAGGAAGCGGGAAAGCCGCGATGGCCTTCAATTTGCACTGCACACAGACGACAGGAACCGAAAGACTCCAGGCTATCAGTGGCACACAGTTTGGGAATATTAATATCAGCCAATGCCGCTGCGCGCATCACCGATGTTCCCTCAGGCACACTGATTTCAATGCCATCGATATTCACACTCACCAACGTTTCTGAGAGACGCGCCGGTGTGCCGTAATCTTTGTTGGGGTTGAATGTTTCGATTTTCATGCTGACTCTCCTTGCGCTTTCAACTCAGCGGGGAAATATTTCATTACGCTCTGAACCGGGAACGGCGTCATGCCGCCCATTGCGCACAGCGAGCCGTCAATCATTGTTTCGCAGAGATCTTCCAGCAATGTCCAGTTCCTGTCGGCATTCTCGCCGCTGCGGATTCGGTCAATCACTTCCACGCCACGAGTAGAACCAATCCGGCATGGCGTACATTTGCCACAGGATTCCACTTTGCAGAACTCCATCGAGAAACGGGCCTGCTCGCCCATATCGACGGTATCGTCAAACATCACCACACCGCCGTGGCCCAGCACGGCACCAACAGCAGAAAATGCTTCATAATCGACCGGCGTGTCCCACTGATGAGCCGGCATATAAGCGCCCAGGGGGCCGCCGACCTGAACCGCTTTCAGCGGTCTTTCCGTCAAGGTGCCACCACCGAAATCTTCCATCAGTTCTCGCAGGGTTATGCCAAAAGCCAGTTCCACCAGCCCGCCCTGCTTAACGTTACCGGCGAGTTGCAAAGGTAGCGTGCCGCGTGAACGGCCCATGCCATAATCAGCATAGGCCTGACCGCCATTGTCCAAAATAAAAGGTACGGCGGCCAGAGAGAGGACATTATTGACAACGGTAGGTTTACCAAACAGACCGACAATCGCAGGTAATGGCGGCTTGGCGCGCACGAGACCACGTTTGCCTTCCAGGCTATCGAGCAGTGAAGTTTCTTCACCACAGATATAGGCACCAGCACCAAGTCGCACTTCCAGATCAAAGTGCTTACCAGAACCTAGAATGTTGGCACCGAGATAACCTGCTTTATAGGCTCTGTCGATAGCCTCATTGAGAATGCGGTACGCGACCGGATATTCCGAACGCAGATAGATATAGCCCTGAGTGGCATGAACGGCGAGACCAGCAATGGTCATACCTTCAATCAACATAAAGGGGTCACATTCCATGACCAAACGGTCCGCAAAGGTACCTGAATCCCCCTCATCGGCATTACAGACGATATATTTCTGTTCGGCTGGCGTATCAAGTACCGTCTGCCACTTAATACCGGTGGGGAATGCTGCACCGCCACGGCCACGTAAACCTGAGGCTTTGACTTCATCGACGATCTGCTGAGGATTAAGCTTCAAGGCATTTTTCAGGCCCTGATAGCCATCCATGGATTCATAATTGTTGAGTGAAACCGGATCAGTAATACCTGCGCGGGCAAAGGTCAGCCGTTGCTGTTTTTTTAGGTACGGAAGGTCTTCAACAAGGCCGATACAGCTGTGATGCTGTTGGCTGCCCTGAATAAAGTCTGCCTCAAACAAGCTCGCTACCAGGGCCGGTTCTACCACTGCATAACCAACACGACCGTTGTCGGTTTCCACTTCGACTAACGGTTCCAGCCATAACATTCCTCGAGAACCATTGCGTATCAATTCAATTTGTACATCTCTTTTTGCAGCTTCGAACACAATAGCTGCCGCCACTTTATCGGCATCCAGAGACAATGCCGTGGTATCACAAGGCACAAACACACGAATCGCCATCAGCCAGCCTCCTGCATATCGTTTTGATGTTCACGAAGCAAAGTATCAAACTTATCGAGGCTGACACGTCCGTGAATATCATCATCAATACGGATGGACGGCCCTGTCGCACAATTACCCAGACAATAAACAGCTTCAAGTGAAAAACGACGATCAGCGGTTGTCTGGTGGTAATCGATACCTAGTGTGGTTTTGGCATGCTGCTCGAGGCTACGGCAGCCCATAGCCTGACAGGCTTCGGCACGACATATTTCGATGGTATGCCTGCCTGGCGGTGTGGTGCGAAAATGATGATAAAAGCTGATCACACCATGCACTTCGGCACGGGTCTGCAATAACGAATCTGCGATTAGGCTAACCGCTTTGTCCGGAATGTAACCGATTTCATTCTGAATCGCATGCAGGATAGGCAGCATTGCCCCTGGCTTGTGTTTCAGTGTGTCGATAATCTTTTGAATGGACTGCGCTGTCCATTCTGTACTTGAACTCATTATGACTCTCTCCATCCGATATATGCACAAAAATGCATAAATAAACGTGTTTTTATTATTGTTATCCGGACATTAGCATAGAGAACTGCCTGTAAAAATATGATTTTTAGATCATATTTAAGCCAAATGAGCTGGTATTCATTTATTTGTTACGGAATAGTCGTTTTTGCAGGCAGATCAAGCTGATAAAAACCCACAGCTTAGATGCCGATTTAACTTAGTGCGACAACTAAGGAAAATGCACTGTCTGTGTGCATATTGTGTCAGTCTTACTTTTCAAAAAAACATACATGATTGATTTTTAACAAAAAACAAACATGGCATAGCTGATGCAATAGTTGAATTACAAACAATCTTTTCAGCTGCATGTTGTTTGTAATTTCTCTCTTGTCTACGTGCTGAGCCTTGGGGTGAACTGAATGTTCACCCCTTTTTTTTGCAACTCCCGGACAGGCAGCACACTCTGATAGCATAATCACTGTAATCATTCAGAAGTGAAACAGCATGCACCAACACAGCCTGGCCCAATGGCAACAGGATCATGATTTTGTCCTTTCCAACCAGCATGGGGAAAAACGCACCCGTTATGTGCTTGCCCTCACTGCTGTCACGATGGTGGCGGAAATTGTGGCTGGTCTGGTATTCGGCTCGATGGCCCTTCTCGCCGATGGCTGGCATATGGCGACGCATGTGGCAGCATTTCTTATCACCCTGTTTGCCTATCGATATGCCAGTAAACATGCCGATAACCCGGCGTTTTCGTTTGGTACAGGCAAAGTCAGTGTACTCGGTGGCTTTACCAGTGCGGTCGCACTGGCCATCGTGGCCGTCTTTATGCTGCTGGAATCAGTTGAACGTTTGTTTAACCCGGAACAGATCCAACTCAACGCTGCCATTGCCGTGGCTTTTTTGGGGCTCACCGTCAACCTTATCAGTGCCTGGCTATTAAAAGATCACCACCATCACAGCCATGACGGGCATCACCACGACCATAATCTCAAAGCTGCCTACATGCATGTGCTGGCCGATGCCTTGACGTCAGTGCTGGCTATTGTGGCATTACTCGCCGCCAAACTGGCCGGCTTGAGTTGGCTGGATCCGGTGATGGGCATCGTCGGTGCGGTCATCATCACAATCTGGGCGGTCGGACTGATTCGCGAAACCAGTCCTATTCTGCTCGACGGCAGTATTGATGAGCACTACAAAGAAGCTATTCGTGAGCGTATCGAGCAGGATGCCGATAACCGCATTGCTGACTTTCATATCTGGCATCTGAGCGCCCACCACTATGCGGCGATCATCACCATCGTGACCGATCATCCCCGTCCGACAGCGCATTATAAAGCCTTGCTGGATGACTTTGATCGTTTATCTCATGTCACCATTGAAGTTCATCAATGTCAGGATGCAGACTGCCCCGCACACTCCTAGTCTGAGGCCGTGTTTGCTATCAACGGATGGTGGCCGGTACGAATATTGCGTTGACACCAGTTAACCTAATCAACGCAGAGTATGAGATACGGATATGCTGGACATTGAACTCACCGGCTTTCTCTCGCAGCAACAGTTACCGGACAGCTACCGGCAACTGATCAAGGACTGGTTTGCCCCTCTGACAGAAGCGATAAAAACGCACCATAAGAGTGCAAAACTACCGCTCATTGTCGGTATCAATGGTGCACAAGGCTCGGGTAAAAGCACCTTGGCAGCCTGCCTGAAATTCCTGCTAGAGCAGCAATATCAACTCACCACTGCATCGCTGTCGCTGGACGACTTCTACTTCACCCGCACCGAGCGACAGCAACTGGCAAAAGCCGTTCATCCTTTACTTGCCACACGCGGCGTTCCTGGCACCCATGATGTGTCACTCGCACGAAAAACCCTGACCGATTTGCAACAAGGTCATCTGCCTGTATGGCTACCACGCTTTGATAAAGCCAGTGATGATCGCCTGCCAGCCGAATTTGCCGAATGTATTACCGAGCCGGTTGACGTCATTATTCTCGAAGGCTGGTGTCTAGGCTCAGAAGCCGAGGCTGAAACCACGCTGTCACGCCCCGTCAATGAACTGGAAACAAGCGAAGACCAGCAAGGGCGGTGGCGACGGTATGTCAATAAACAGCTGGCATTGTGTTACCCCAGCCTGTTTGAACTGATTGATGTCTGGGTCATGCTGAAAGCGCCGTCTTTTGACTGCGTGTTTGACTGGCGGATGGAGCAGGAAACCAAGCTGCGGCAGAGCAGATCACATCAGGGCCGGATCATGGATGAACAGCAACTGGCCCGCTTTATCCAGTTTTATCAACGCATTACCGAACAGACCCTGAAAAACCTGCCCTCGAAAGTGCATTACCTGTTTGAGCTGGATGACAAGCGACAGATCATCAAACTGACATCGTCGCCACCGAGACTGTCCGACATGACAGCAACCCAGTGGCTGATTTTCACGGATATGGATGGCAGCCTGCTGGATCATCACAACTACCACTTTGACGAGGCAGTACCAACGTTAAATGCGCTGGAAACCGTCAATATCCCGGTTATACCGGTCACCAGTAAAACCCAGGCTGAAGTTGAACTGCTACGTGACAGCCTGCATAACCCGCACCCATTTATTGTGGAAAACGGTGCCGCTGTGTTTATTCCGGCAGGCTATTTTCCACAACAGCCACAAGGCACCATTAGCAAAGACGGCTACTGGGTAAAGGAATTTGTCGCCCCTCGAAGCCGCTGGCAAGGCTTGATTGAACAGATAAGACCACGTTACATCGACCAGTTCAAAACCTTTGCCGATGCGGGCATTGACGGCATTATCGCGATGACCGGCCTTAATGTGCATGCCGCCGCCCGCGCTGCTCGGCGTCAATATGGCGAACCGGTTTCATGGCAGGGTAACGGCAACCGCAAACTTCAGTTTATTGATGAATTAACAGCGGCTGGCGCCCAGATCCTGGAAGGTGGACGTTTTCTGCATGTCTCCGGAGACTGCGACAAGGGGCGCGCCCTGCGCTGGCTGGAACAGGTTTACCAGAACGCCTTCCCGCAAAAACTTATGGTGTCGCTGGCCATTGGCGACAGTCAGAACGACCGTGCCATGCTGGAGCAGGCCGACCATGCGCTGCTAATACGCTCTCCGGTACACCCGCTTCCTGACGTCTGTCGTAGCAGCAATCTGAACGTTTCCACAGACACCGGCCCAAAAGGTTGGGCAGAAGGTGTGAACAAGATTCTCGATGCAGCGCTGCATCCCGATTTATCAAAGCAACCCAGAGGCAATCATGGCTGATTTTTACCAGAATGGGATCATTACCACCTTACATAACCTGACTCACCGTCACCTGGCTGATCTGGAAAGCGATCTGCTTCAATTCAGCAAGCAACGGCCAATGGGGCTGCTGTTACCCTCCCTGTTCAGCGAATTGGAAGGCGAAGCGCTGCCCAATATCGTCCAGCACCTGAAAACCGTACCGTATCTGTCTGAAATTGTTATCGGGCTGGATAGAGCCGATGAAAGTCAGTATCGCCATGCCATCCACTTCTTCTCCGACCTGCCACAACATCACCGTATACTATGGAATGATGGCCCTCGTCTGAAAGCCATCGATGCCGAACTGCAAGACTTGGGCCTTGCCCCCAAAGAAATGGGTAAAGGCCGTAATGTCTGGTACTGCATGGGCTATATTCTGGCTTCCGGCAAAGCTGAGTCGATCGCCTTGCATGACTGTGACATCGTCACCTACAGCAGCGAATTACTGGCCCGCCTGATTTATCCGGTCGCCAACCCGATGTTCAACTACGAGTTCTGCAAGGGCTATTACGCGAGGGTCGCCAACGGCAAACTCAATGGTCGCGTTAATCGCCTATTGGTCACCCCACTGATTCGCTCGCTCAAATCGGTGGTCGGCCACCATCCTTACCTTGAATACATGGACAGCTACCGCTATCCGCTGGCCGGCGAGTTTTCCTTCCGTCGCGATGTATTGACTGATATCCGCATCCCCAGTGACTGGGGGCTGGAAATTGGTGTGCTCTCGGAAATGCACCGTAACTACGCCAATAACCGCCTGTGTCAGGTCGATGTGGCCGATGTCTATGACCACAAGCATCAGGACTTGTCGCTGGATGATCAGCAGCGCGGCCTGTCAAAGATGTCCATCGACATTGCCAAGTCGCTGTTCCGTAAACTCGCCACCAAAGGCGTGGTGTTCTCACCGGAGGCCTTCCGCACATTGAAAGCGACCTACTACCGCATCGCCCTTGATTTCGTTGAAACCTATCGTAATGACGCGGCGATGAACGGCCTGCAGTTCGACATCCATCAGGAAGAAGAGTCAGTCGAAATGTTTGCCAAAAACATTATGGACGCGGGACAAATGTTCCTTGAAAACCCGATGGAAACACCATTCACCCCGAGCTGGAGCCGAGTACAGAGCGCTTTGCCGGATATTTTTGAGCGACTCTACGACGCCGTTGAAGCCGATTACCAGGAATTTTCTGCCTGAGGACATACCATCCATGACGCCAAGCCCTGAACAGCTGCAACTGCTACATGAAACCGTTTTGTATCATCTCCAGGCCATTTATCAGGAGATACAACCGGACTTATCGCTACCGCAACTCAGCGATGAAATCATCGACATTATGCGGCTACGTGAGCAATTTTTTGATGCGGTTCCACATCAAAATAACTGGGACCAGCGCAATATGGTGCTGATTACCTATGGCAACAGCATCAAGCGTGATGGCGAAGCGCCGCTCAATACGCTGCACCGCTTTCTCAATGAGGAGATCAAAGGCTTCATCAATGGCGTACATATTCTGCCCTTCTTTCCGTTCTGTTCAGATGACGGCTTTGCAGTCATGGATTACTACCAGGTCAATCCACCACTGGGCGACTGGCAGGCTATAGAAGGTATCGCCACGGACTACCGCCTGATGGCGGATCTGGTGATCAACCATGCATCGAGTGCGGGCGAGTGGTTTCAGAATTTCATCAAAGGCGAAGGCAAAGGTCACGACTATTTCTACACCACCGCACCGGACACGCCCATCAGTCAGGTAGTCCGTCCCCGCACCAGCCCACTGTTGAGGGAAACCGAGACGGCTGAAGGCACAAAATATGTCTGGTGCACCTTCAGTCATACTCAGGTCGACTTTGATTTTCGTAGCCCCAAGGTGTTGAAGGAATTCATCAACATCATTCGATTCTATCTGGATAAAGGCATACGCATCTTCCGCCTCGACGCAGTGGCATTTTTATGGAAAAAGCCGGGAACGAATTGCCTGAATCTGCCGGAAACCCATGAGGTGGTGCGTTTGATGCGGAGTTTAATCCAGCACGCCCAGCCTGACGCCATTCTGATCACCGAAACCAATATTCCCAACCGCGAAAACCTGAGCTATTTCGGCAATGCCAATGAAGCGCACTGTATTTATAACTTTTCTTTGCCGCCACTGCTGGTCAATACGCTGGTTACCGGCAACTGTTTCTATCTCAAACAATGGTTGATGAGCATGCCGCCAGCGCAGCACGGCACGGCCTACTTCAACTTTATCGCTTCACATGACGGCATTGGCCTGCGCCCGGCAGAAGGTTTGTTATCGGAAGGTGAAATTGCTTCTCTAATCAGTACCATGCAGCAGTTCGGTGGTCAGATATCCTGGCGCACAGGAGATAACGGTGTAAAAAAACCGTATGAGATCAACATCGCACTGTTCGATGCTTTGCAAGGTACCATCAATGGTAAAGACGACTATAACGTCGATCGCTTTATCTGCGCTCACGCCATCATGCTGGCACTGGAAGGCATTCCGGGCATTTATATTCACAGCCTGCTGGCCACCAGCAATGACATGGATAAGCTGGAACGTACCGGCCAGAACCGATCGATTAACCGCCATGAGTGGGATTATGATGCCTTGCAGACAGCGTTGGCCGATCCTGACAGTCAGCACAGTCGCGTCTCGACGCTGCTTAAGAAACTAATACACCTGCGTCAGCATCAAAAGGCATTTCACCCTAATGCCACCCAGTTCACGCTGCATATGGGGGAGAAACTGTTCGGATTCTGGCGTCAAAGCATGGATCGCAGACAAAGCATATTCTGTATTTTTAATATCAGCGACACGCCACAGGATTTACGGATCGCTGAACTCAACCTGATCATCACCGACCGCTGGTGGGACTTAATCAGCGGCCACATTTTCGATGATACGGCTGAGATGCTGACTGTGGCACCCTATCAGGTTTTGTGGATTACCAATGGCTGATGACTGTCATGTTACATTCACATTTGACTGATACCGTTTCGCAAAAAAGGAAAGCTGTATGAGTAACGTTAAACCGATTCGCAAGTGCCTGTTCCCGGTTGCAGGCTACGGCACCCGCTTCCTGCCGGCGACCAAGGCCATGCCCAAGGAAATGCTACCGATAGTCAACAAACCCTTGATCCAATACGGGGTGGAAGAAGCTATCGAGGCCGGCGTCAGTGAAGTCGGCTTCATTACCGGTCGGGGTAAACGGGCCATCGCCGACCACTTTGATACCAGCTACGAGCTGGAACACCAAATCCGCGGCACCAGCAAAGAAAAATACCTGGAAGACATCCGCGACGTCATGGATAACTGCGACTTCATCTTTATCCGTCAACGCGCCATGCTGGGGCTAGGTCATGCCATTCTGACCGGTGAACCAATTATTGGTGACGAGCCTTTCGGCGTGATTCTGGCTGATGACCTCTGCGCCCGTCCGGATGCCGCCGATGAGCAGCGTGCTTTGGGACAACTGGTCAAGCTTTATGAGCGCTTCAACTGCAGCGTAATTGCTATTGAAGAAGTCCCCGGCGATAACATCAGCAGCTATGGCGTGATCTCCGGCCATGAAATCGAAGAGGGTGTTTATGAAATCGATGATATGGTGGAAAAGCCCAAGCCGAAAGATGCCCCAAGTAACCTCGGCATCATTGGCCGCTATGTGCTGACACCGGATATTTTTGATTACATCCGCACCACCCCGCCCGGCGCCAATGGCGAAGTGCAAATCACCGATGCCATTCGCACCATGGCTAAAGAAAAGCGTGTGCTGGCACTCAAGTTCAAGGGCAAACGCTTTGACTGCGGTAGCATTGACGGCTTTGTCGAAGCGACCAATTTCTACTATCAGCGTGATCATAAAAAAGCCTGAGTTTTTCTCCGCTGAGTTGTTCCCTGCTATGATCAACTCAGCGGCAATAAGCATCTTCTGATATTGGCTTTTATGAATACCAACTCACGACAACTGACCTGTCCCGATAATATTCTGATTGATCAAACCACCTTGCTGGAACAACTGATCAAGCACTGGCGTCATGCCATCCATGAAGACACTTCTGTATCGATGTTTATCATTGACGTCGACAAGTTTTCACAACTGGAGAATAAATCCGTCTGCTTTGAGCAGATTCTTGAAGCCATTCGCCAGCAGTTTCAACGTGAAACCGACTTTATTGCCCGCTTTAACCGCAAGCAGATCATGGCCATCAGTTCACATATGAACTTTCGCCAGACCACTCAACTCGCGAACAAGCTGCATAAGGCCGTCCATGCTCTGGAGATTTTTCACCCACACTCACCAACGGGTCGCTATGCCACCGTGAGCATCGGCCATACCACCTATAGCCCGATAGAAAATGACTGTTACGGCATTCTGGATATGCTGGCTACTGCGCAAAGCCATATTGACCAAGCCAAACAAAGTGGTGGCAACTGCTCCAAAACCCGTTTGCACAGCCGGGTATTGAAATAAATGTTACCCACATATTCTGTGGATAACTGTGTGAGTATCACGCCGAAAACTCGCTAAATACTTCTCAGCTTAGACATTCTGCCTTCTGCTCAAAAAATAACCAAGCACCCGCAATGCCTGCATCATATTGATGTTTGCACACCTCTCCTTCTGGGACTATGCTTAAAAATGAACCTGTCTTGTTGCCCAAGCCACCATATGGAACCCCGTTACAGCCATGACTAAAAAACAAATCATGTTGTTACGTCATGCCAAGGCCGAAGCCGGAACACTCGGCGGCGACTTTAGCAGGAAACTCACTGCCAGCGGCTGTGAACACGCCAGTAATTTGGGCAAAAAGCTGCTGGAGCTCAAACTGCTTCCCCAGCTCATCTTATGCTCGACGGCCAAACGGGCTGAACAGACCTGCGACCTGGTCTGTGAACAACTCAGCATCGATACGGATCAGGTACAGTTCAATGACGCACTGTATATGGCCGATGTCGGCACCTTTCTGTCCCAGTTAGGCCGTATTAACAATCGCATCAAACGCGTCATGATCGTTGCCCACAACCCATCTCTGGAAGATTTGGTCGATTATCTGGCCACCGCCGTATTTGACAGCGATCAGCCCAGCGGCAAACGCATGCTGCCGGCAACACTGGTGATGCTGGAGTTCAATGGTGACTGGAACGATCTCCACGCCCATAGCTGCAGCCTGGCGTTGAGACTGCACGGAAAACTATTAGACGGCTAATCATGCACATTGCCGCCACGCTCACCCTGCAAGCGTTCCTGCGGAGCGAACTGAGACAGGCACAGCATTGGCAAAAAGCCCTGCAGCAGAGTAGCGATCCGGAAAACGTCCATCAGCTGCGTGTGTGTATACGAAAAATCCGCACAGCGCTTCGCTTATCCAAACCGATACTGAAACATCGCTACCGTCAGCGCTGGCAAATGCGTTTTCGAGATGCCGCCAAACAGCTGGATAAAGCCCGTGATCTGGATGTTCTTCTGCTTACGATATCGCCAGACAAAGCGCTACAAAAACAGTTAAAAAAGCAGCAGAAGAAAACCTACAAAACCCTGAGGAAAAATCTGCACACCGCTCCTTTTTCACAGTGGCAAAAACTCAGCAGGCAGCTCAAACAACCCGTGTGGATAAAACAGCGATGCCGTAAACGCAAACTCGGCCTGAAACCGTTCGCAGCGGGACAACTTGAACCACTTTACCAGCAAATCGAACAGGCACATGGACGGCTATACACGCTGGATGAAGAGGCTTTGCATCGCTTACGCATACAGTGCAAACAATTACGCTATGCCTGTGAGTTTGTCGAGGCCGCGCTTTCCCCCCACAACATGGCTCCTTTTCTGTCAGCCCTGCAGGGGTTACAGGACAGTCTGGGAGCAGTGCATGATGCCAACGTTCAGCAAAGTCTGTTAGCGGACTGCCCGACAGTTCAGCAGAGCGAAATAGCAGCGGTTTTATCTGCCGACGGACGCAAGGACATCGCCACTGAACTCGGCGACTTTCTGAGGCTTAGCAAGCCCTGGTCATCACTCCGCCGAAAGTAGCTTCTGTAAAGGCGCGTTGTTGTCCAAAAGATCAGCCAGGGTGTACTTACCCAACACCTCATACAGCGCTGCTTGCGATTCGCGCAAAATGAAGACCAGTCTGCAGGCGGGTAAAATACAACAATCACTCACTCCGTTGACGCAGGGTAACAACCCTTCATCTCCCTCTGTGAGTCTTATCACCTGACCAAGATTGATGGCCGCCGGCTCTTTTTTCAGCCGCAAGCCACCACCTTTGCCTCTGACCGTTTCGATGTAACCCTGCTGACCAAGAAAATGCACCACTTTGGTCAGATGGTTTTCTGAAATCGTATAGTGCTCCGCTACCTGTGCAATGGTGACAAGCTTGTTCTGCTGCATGCCCAGATACATCAAAACCCGCATGGCGTAATCAGAATAGGTAGTCAGGTGCATCGTTATAGCCGCAGTCAGGTCTTTACTGCGTAAGCAGATATATCAAAACCAGATTGCCTATGGCGAGCAGCAATGACAGAGTGCGCCAGAAGCCGACCGGGTTTCGTTGTAAAAGCGGTAACTGCTCTTCACGCAGATAGTCCGGGTTCGGTTTCACCAAATCGGATTCAAATTCGGACATCGCCTCGTAGCGTGACTCCGGCGCCAGCTGCACCGCTTTACGGATGGCTTTATCCACCCAGTGCGGAATATCAGTGATGGTTTCACCAACCGGCCGGTAACGCAGACGATTGATACCACGCTGGTCCCGTACACTCGCCAGTTTTTCCCCATAGGGCAGTTTACCGGTGAGCATCTGGTACACAATACAACCCAGTGCGAACAAATCAGACTGTGCGGTTCCCGGACGTCCCAGCAGATATTCCGGCGCCGTGTAATGCTTGGTGCCGAGCAGTTCTCGGCGCTCAACCGGTGTTGAAATATCGGCAATGCCAGCAATCTTGGTCGAACCGAAATCGATAATTTTCACCACGCCATCGTGACTGATCATGATATTGCCGGGTTTCAGATCCTGATGCAGCATATCCAGACGGTGAAACGCCCTTAACCCCGATGCGATCTGCGGTACCACTTCCCGTATCGTCTTTAAATCCATCGTACCGACATCATCCAGCCACTGCTCAAGGGTCTTGCCGTCGACATATTCCAGCACATAGTAAAGAAATCGTCGTGGTCGCTTCTGCTCGATAGTTCTCACGACGTGAGGGCTGTCTATACGCCGACCTATCCACTCTTCAAGCTGGAAACGCTCGAGATAAGCCGGATCGTCTTCAAAGTTCACCGAAGGGGTCTTTATGACGACTTTTTCCCCGGTCTCTGTATCGACAGCCAGATATAACTGACTGGTAGAGCTCGCATGCAACTCCCGGGTAACCCGGTAACCATCGAGGATTACCCCTTCATACAGCTCCGGTGGAAACGGCAAAGCCGTGAGCTGGGCAAAAACTTCGTTGGGATCCTGACTGGGTAACTGTTCGATCTCCAGGATCTGACAACTGACATTGTCCGGACTGTTGTGCTCGATCGCCTGCTGACAGATTTGTTCAGCAAGTGTGTCGAGTTCGCTGCTCCCTGTATTCATCAGACTGCGTAACTGCTTATGATGAAGCACATCATGAATACCGTCAGTTGTCAGCAGAAAGCGGTCGCCCTCTTCCACCGTCATGGACTTGTAGTCGATATCCAGGCAATAGTCGACGCCAAAGGCACGGCCGAGATATTCCTTGTTATCGTCAATGCGGATGCGGTGATCGGTCGTCAGCTGTTCCAGTTCACCATCACGATAAAGATAGATACGCGAGTCACCCACATGGAATAAATGCGCGGTGGTGGATTTGATCACCATCGCACTGAAGGTACTGGCCAAGCCCCTGGAGGCATCTTTGTATTGATTACTCTGGCCATGCAGCCAGGTATTGATGGCCGTTAACACTTTCCCGCCCGACTGTTTCACTGACCATGAGTCTGGGGTGCTGTAATAATCACTGATGAAGCCGGTCACACAGGCCTGACTGGCCTGCTTGCCTTCGGCACTGCTGCTGATCCCATCCGCCAGGGCACAAGCCACGCCTTTGGTTTCCAGCATGACCAGGTTGGCGGGTACTGAAAAGCCCAGGGAATCCTGATTTTCTGGCTTAGCGCCCTTATCCGAAAACTGGCCTACTTTGACCTTTAACCTGGCTACCATACCAGCCTCTGCTGAACATTAAGCATATGCATAAGATGCCCGAAACAGTGTCGCACAAGTGCCCCAAAGTCCTATCTATGCACTGTAGCGCAATCAGGGTGATAACGGCAGCCGCCGCTATCACCCCCACTTTCAATCCTGAATAAACATAACGGTCAGTTCAACTGAGCGTTATTACTCATTCTAGTGAATATCGATCATTTGTACGGTTCCATCCGGTAGGATCTCCGCCATCTGTCCACGCGGCTCATCCATAAACTGTACGGCAATCAATGCCACAACCGCTGTACCGGCAATAACGAAGAAGAAGGTTTGTGGTGTCACCAACGACAGGACAGTCAGGAAGGTGACCGCACCCACGTTACCGTAAGCACCGGCCATACCAGCGATTTGACCTGTCAGGCGACGCTGTACCAGAGGCACAACAGCAAATACCGCACCCTCACCCGCTTGTACGAAGAAGGAACAGGCCATTGTGGCCAAAACCGCAAAAACGAGGAACCATTCCGGAGTGATCATACCGAGCACAACATAACCGACAGCCAGACCAGCGATACAAATAGTCAACGTACGTTTACGCCCCCATTTATCACTGAACAGACCTCCAATAGGACGTGACACCAGATTCATAAAGGCATAACCCGAAGCCAGCAGACCCGCTTGAACTGGAGTGATATTGAAGGTATCGCTGAAGAACAGAGGCAGCATCGACACCACAGCCAGCTCAGAGCCGAAAGTCGCCAGGTAAGCCAAATCAAGAACCGCCACTTGTTTGAACTTGTAACGGTGAATTTCAGGCACTTCGGTAGTGAAGATGTCTTTATTCACTTGGTAAATGTGATAGACCTGATAGGCGAACAAAGCAATCAGACCTAGATAAATTGCATAAGTAATATTCTGTGACAGCAAAGATACGCCGCTTGGAGACAGTTTCCATGCCAGCAGCGCCAGTGCGGCATAAAGCGGCACACTCATGATGATGTAAAGGAAAAAGTCACCTTTGCTGGTCACTTCCATCGCACCGGATTTTTTCGGCTTGAAGTAAGTAGAACCCTTTGGTGTATCAGACACGCTGTTGTAGTAGATAAACGCGTAAACCAGAGCAATCGCACCGGTGGTGCCGATGGCATAACGCCAGCCGTCATCACCGCCGTAAATCAAAGCCAATGTTGGCAGCGACATCGCAGCAGCAGCAGAACCGAAGTTACCCCAGCCACCGTAAATGCCTTCAGCCAGGCCAACCTGCTTGGCAGGGAACCATTCGGAAATCATGCGGATACCGATAACAAAACCAGCACCGACAAAACCCAGCATAAAGCGGGCAGCCGCCATTTGTTGGAAGTTATCCGCCAGGGCGAAGAAGAAACAGATAAAACTGGAGATGCCCAGCAGCATGCTGAACATGATTTTAGGGCCGTACTTATCGACCAGCATGCCGACCACGATACGTGCGGGGATGGTCAGGGCGACGTTCAATATCAACAGGGTTTTCACCTGCTGGTCCGTCAGACCCAGCGTATCGCGTATGGCAACCATTAACGGAGCATGATTAAACCAGACGACGAACGTTATGAAAAAGGCCATCCAGGTCAGATGGAGCGTGCGGATATTGCCGCTGAAAGACAGTAAGTTTAGCTTTTGACTAGACATGAATTCAGTTCTCACTTTAGAACACGTGACCAACATTGGTTGGCGTTCTTAGTGCTGGAATCATGCCAGTTTTGTAAGTCTCTGTTTTTGCTGACTTCGCGCTGAACAAACAGGTATTACAGGCACCAGTTTAAGTCATGTTACGGCCGTGGTGCACTGTTGGGGTGCGCACTGGTTTCAGAAAACCAGCTCATCCTCATCGGCCCAGTCCAGATCACAACAAAACACATAGGTCTTGCCAGTCAGACTGACCGCCTGCGACACCGTGACACACATATGTGAGCCGGCCACCGACAAATACGGTCGACTAATCTGGGTTTGCCCCGGACTCTGAATGGCCCGGTAATGGTAGTGGCGATGAGACCAATTGGCATTCTCCCCTGCCAGCAAGGGGACATGACGAATATCCAGTCGTGCTGTATAGCTTGGCGAATACTGGCTTTTGCCAATCTGATAACCATCGACATCGAGCAGATAGCAACGCACCACACGTTCATCCTGAAACACATGCTGACCACATTGCTCAAAGGCGATACCGCTGCTGAAATCAGCCAGTTCAGCAGCATAATGCTCATGAAAATGGCCGAACTGGCTCTCCAGTTTGCGGTTGTACTGGCTGCGTACGCTGTGTTGCTTGCGTAGCAAGTCATCAATCAAAGTCGCAAACTGGCTGTCCTGCCTCACCTCCGCCTGCGGTCTGGCAAAGAAAAAGCCCTGCACCAGATCGGCATTACTGGAGAGCGCGACCAGGGCTTCTTTTTCTGTTTCAACGCCTTCGATCACAACCAGGCTACCGGCCTCATGTATCAACGACACGATACCCGTCAGAATGCGCTCAACCTTGAGGGATTTTCCGGCCTGATGCACCAGGCTGCGATCGACTTTGACGATATCCGGTTGTAACTCCCAAATCCGGTCAAAATTGGAATGGCCAGCACCAAAATCATCTATCGCTATCAAACAGCCGAGCTTACGGAAATGAGTAATCAGTTCTTTAAGGTAGGCCCGGTCACTGATTTCACTCTCCAGGATTTCGATAACGATACGCCGAGCCGGCAGGCCTGTCTGCGCCATCAGTCCACGCATAAAACCGGCATCGGGGCGTTCATTGACGAGACACTGCGAGTTCAGATTCAGAAATAACCAGCTGACATCACAGCTCTGACGGGAAAAATTACCGGCATGTAACAAACGACAACTTCGATCCAGTTCGAGATGCTCGCGGTTGCTCCCCGGCCTCTGCATCACTTGCCCCGGCTGCACATACTGCCCGTCCACATCATAGGCACGCAGCAGGCCCTCATAGCCCACCGCTTTACGATGAGCCACACTGAAAATAGGTTGAAACGCTGAACCAAGAGATAAACCACCAAAGTTTGCGGTATATCCCTGTTCCGTTTCCTGGAGCTCAGTCGTCCCGACAAGAACTCGTTTAAATGGTTGCATGCAAGTTTCTGGCTTCAAAGTAAATTGTTCCAATTATTTATCGTCAGTCTGGAGGCATACTTAAATTAAATACCTAAAAGCCTGCGCCAAGGCACAGGCTGTGATCATTAAGCAACTTTGCGGGCATGTCGCTCATGCAGGAAGTGGATGACTTCCGAGCGGTAATGGTTGTAATCCGGGTTATCGGCGAGTTCCAGACGTTTGCGTGGTCTGGGCAGTTTCACATCCATCACTTCGCCGATGGTGGCGGCCGGACCATTGGTCATCATCACGATTTTGTCAGAGAGCAGTACGGCCTCATCGACATCGTGCGTGATCATAATCACGGTGTTATTAAGTTCGGCCTGGATTTCCATCAATGAATCCTGCAAATGAGCGCGGGTCAGAGCATCCAATGCGCCAAATGGCTCATCCATCAGCAACACTTTCGGCTCCATCGCCAATGCGCGAGCGATACCGATACGCTGTTTCATACCACCGGAAATTTCTGCTGGCATTTTATGCTTGGCATGACTCATATGGACCAAAGCCAGATTGTGTTCAACCCAGTCACGGATTTCCTGTTTGCTTCGGCTGTCGCCGAACACTGACTTCACCGCCAGTTCGACATTCTGATAACAACTCAGCCAGGGAAATAAGGAATGGTTCTGGAACACAATCGCGCGATCCGGCCCCGGTTCATTCACTTCTTTGCCTTCCAGTACCACCCCGCCCTCAGTAGCTTGATAAAGACCGCCCACGATATTCATCACGGTCGATTTACCGCAGCCGGAATGGCCGATAATGCTGACAAACTCACCTTTATCAATCTTCAGATTGACGTTATTGAGAGCACGGAACGGTCCATTCGGTGTCGGAAAGTCGATGCTGACGTGGTCGATATTCAAATATTTATCCATGTTAGGCTCCTAGCGAATGACCGCGTTTTTGTCGTATGAGAAGAATTTCTGGAAGCTCAGGGTGATGCGATCCAGAATGAAGCCGATAATGCCGATGGTCAGCACGGCCACCATGATGCGGCTCAAAGAAGTTGAACTGCCATTCTGGAATTCGTCCCAGACGAACTTACCCAGTCCCGGGTTCTGCGCCAGCATTTCTGCAGCAATCAGCACCATCCAGCCAATACCCAGAGAAATACGTAGACCGGTGAAAATCATCGGAATCGAAGCAGGAATGACCACTTTCCATACGGTTGTGATGTAGTTGAGCCGTAAGACTCGCGCAACATTAATTAGATCTTTATCAATCGATGACACACCTACCGCCGTGTTGATCAAGGTCGGCCACAACGAACACAGGGTCACCGTCAGCGCTGAGGTCACAAAGGACTTTTCAAACAGCGGGTTTTCCGACACATAAAGTGCGCTCACGACCATTGTGACAATCGGCAGCCAGGCTAATGGTGACACCGGTTTAAATATCTGAATCAGGGGATTAAGCGCTGAGTAAATGGTGTCGGACAGACCAGCAACAATACCCACAGGAACTGCAATCAGGGTCGCAAGTAAAAAGCCGATAAATACGGTAAACAGACTGGTCAGGATCTGATCAAAAAAGGTTTCTTTACCGGTGTAAGGACGAATCGAGACCTCGGCATCCGGGTCTTTCTCCAGTTTGGCTGCGTTGCGTTTTTCCTGACGGTCATAAAACGCCAGTTCACGCTCACGCTCCTGATAGTGCTCATCGACCAGTACATTGGCCTGCTCCCAGACCTGTGTCGGCCCCGGCACCTGTCCCAGGCTGGTAATGATCTTGGCTGCGCCCATGTGCCAGAACAGCAGAAATACAACAACGGCAAACAGGGGAACACCGACCATCTTGCCGAGTTCCTGTACCTGGTGTTTTGGTGATTCGCCAGTGCTCAGTCTGACGACGGGCACAAACCAGTTAAACCCTATTAATTCCAGCAAGTTAATCAATTTATCTTTCATAGTGGCTCTTCAATTTGGCTGAAACAAAACACCCTGCCTGCCAAGCAGGCAGGGTGACTGCGTCGTTACAGTGAATTACTCAACAACCTCTTCGCCTTTCATACCAATCGGGAATTGCTCCAGATAGGCATTTGGCTTGCTACCATCGAAAGTGATGCCGTCGATAAATTCGCTTTGCGGTGCTTTGAAACCAGTTTCAGTGGCAAAGTCAGGGAAGGCCGATGCAGGCAGCTTGCCCTCTTCAATCAGCTCCTTAGCAGCAATCGCATAGATGTCAGGACGATAGACTTTCTTCGCCATATCCATATACCAGCTGTCTGGTTTCGCTTCTGAGATCTGACCCCAGCGACGCATTTGTGTCAGATACCAGACTGCATCGCTGTAGTAAGGATAGGTTGCGTTGTAACGGAAGAAGACGTTGAAGTCAGGCACCGCACGTTTGTCACCTTTCTCGTACTCAAAGGTGCCGGTCATGCTGTTGGCGATAACATCGTAATCCGCACCGACATAGTTGCTTTGAGACAGAATGCCGACCGCTTCCGGACGGTTGGCATTATTGTTTTCATCCAGCCAAGCCGCTGCACGAATCAAGGCTTTCACCACGGCAATATGCGTGTTCGGATTCTGTTCTGCCCACTCTTTGCTGACGCCAAAAACTTTTTCCGGGTTGTTTTTCCAGATTTCATAATCGGTAATAACCGGAACACCAATGCCTTTGAACACGGCTTGCTGGTTCCATGGTTCACCGACGCAGTAGCCGTAAATGGTGCCGGCTTCCATCGTTGCAGGCATTTGCGGTGGTGGCGTCACCGACAGCAAGGCATCGGCTTTCAACTGACCGCTGACATCGCCTTTATGCGGTGCATAAAAGCCCGGATGAATACCACCGGCAGCCAGCCAGTAGCGCAGCTCGTAGTTATGCGTCGAAACAGGAAACACCATGCCCATGTTGAATGGCTTGCCTTCTGCTTTATAAGACTCAACCACGGGCTTCAAAGCAGACGCACTGATTGGGTGAACCGGTTTGCCATCTTCGCCGGTCGGAATATTCGGCTTCATCTGCTCCCAGATATCGTTGGAAACGGTGATGCCGTTACCGTTCAAATCCATACTGAACGCGGTGATGATGTCAGCCTTGGTGCCAAAACCGATGGTCGCACCCAACGGCTGACCAGCCAGCATATGGGCACCATCCAGCGTACCGTCAATGACACCGTCCAGCAGCACTTTCCAGTTCGCCTGCGCTTCCAGCGTGACGTAGAGGCCTTCATCCTCAAAGAAGAACTTTTCGTAGGCGATGGCCAGTGGTGCCATATCAGTTAGTTTGATGAAACCGAATTTCAGATCGGGTTTTTCGAGCTGACCCGGTGCGGCATAGGCCGTGCTCACTGACATTAAACCGGCACTGAAAACCAGGCTCGCGGCAGCCAGTGTTTTTACCAGCGTACGGCGCGTCATGGATAAAGAATTTTTTAGCATTATCTGCTCCTGAATTTTTTCCAAAAAAAAGACGTGCTCATTGGCGATGCCAATAAGGACGTCTTTATCCAGTGTTAAGTATTAAGTGATTACCCGCCGTTGGGTCGTGACTCAGAGTGGTGTTAGCAGATAATATGCCAAACAGATACCTATAAAACTACTTGTTATTTTTCAGCTACTTAAAAAATATTACTGTTTCTTTTACGATGCGGATATGCACGATTTTAGTTTGCTTTTCATCACTGCTGCACACGCGTGGTGCGGCAGATTCAGGCGTTTTTCTTGGGTTCCAGCAGACTGGCTGTAGCCAGAATATTCTGTGCCAACTGGGCCAGACGGATGTTCTGATTCATCGCCGAAGTACGCAGCAAACGATAAGCTTCATCTTCCGTACAGTGACGCTGCTCCATGATGATGCCCTTCGCCCTGTCGATCACTTTACGATCGGCCAGTGAGGTTTTCAGTTCCTTGATGTGCTTCTGCATCGATTGATACTGTCGAAAACGCACGATAGCTGTGCGTAAAATCGGCAGTACCCGATCTTCACGGAAACCATCGACAATATAAGCGCTGACGCCAGCCTGAATGGCCTGCTCAATCGCATCATCGCGATCATCATGGGTGAAGATCACTATCGGCAGAGGGAACTGCTCATTGATCACTTTAAACTTACTCAGAACCTGACTGTCGCTGGTGTTGAGCACCGCGATAATCAGGTCGGGCTCAACCTGCCAGTTCAGCGACAGCAGTTGCTGCAAGGTCGATCCTTCAAAAATAATCTTGTAATCCGTTGCCGCCAGTGTCGTGTTCAGCTTGGTACTGATCTCTGGCTGTTCACTGATGACGATCGTGTTGATAGTAGATACAGAATTCATAGCGACGCTGCTCATATCATTCGAGTATGTTGTTGTGAGGCGTAATGGATAATGATGCCGAACACTTTCAGCACCTCATCAATTGCCCGAGTTGAAAGGTTGAAATAATCGTTGCTGTCGACTTGAAGCCGGCCGTCTTTCATGACGTCCCCCTCTACCATCTTCAGCAGTTTGTTAACACTATCGTCGATTGCTTTGGACGCAGTCTGCAACGTGCCGTGTAAATCGTCGTTTTTGATGGCATTGATCTGCTTGACCAGTTCATGCGTGGTGCTTTGTACCGAGATCCGCAGAAAGTCGAGAATAATGCGATCAGCGCCTTCACAGACACCGCGGGCACAAATACCGGAGCCGACTGCTCGGGTCTGACCGACGGTTTCCGCGACACGAAGCGTATCCAGACAGACTTCAGACACACGCGTCCAGCGATCCAGCATCATCCGGTGCAAATCATGGTCACGCATCACATCATCAAGCAGTGACAGCTGGCCATCGATCATCAGGCTGTGCTGACGTACCAGATTGTGTGATTTCAAATCACCGGCCAGCGCATGTTTTTTCAGCCGTGGCCAGTGTTCAGTAAACGACTCCCACTGTGGAAAACGCTGTAAACGCTGGCTGTCAGTACTCGAAATCAGACGATCAATATCGCTTTGCAGATTCATCAGCTGTGGTTTCAGCTTACTATTGCCCTGATTGACCGCATTACTGGTACCACGGTGTTTCTGGCAGCTATCAATAATGCGTTTCAGGTGAACGGTAAGCAAAATTCCCTGCTCAATCCGCCCCTGTTCCTCACGCTTGAGTACAATCAATCGGGCCATAATGACCAGTAGTCCCACGATGGTGATACCACCGACAAACATCGGATACATCGTTGTTCTCCAATGAACAAAAAACCGGGGAGCGATTACTCCCAGGCAACCAATGCCCCAGCCATGAGTCCCAGCGGTGAAATCATGACCATGAACGCTAATTTCACCAACTCTTTAACAAGAAACATTAAATCGATTAGATAGCCCATAACACTGCTCCTGCCTGGTTGATTACTGAACAGGATTTTGCATAAGCTGTGCCAACTGTATTTTTATTTAATTTCAATAAGTTACAAATATTAACAACGATTATTCAGCACAAATTGAGGGAGATAAGCCATGACCACTGGTCGAATATGGTGCAAACACCCAGCCAGCCTGACTTTGGTGCAGTGGCAGCCAGATGGAAAAGCTCAAACTAAGGGCAAAAAAAAGCCGGGCAATGCCCGGCTTTTCTCCCGAAGTCAGTTTCGGCCTAGAATTTCACCTCACCCCACAGCCAGAATTTCTCGGTATCTGTACCGCCAAACTCATCATCGGCATTGTAATCAGCGTATTTCACACCCAGGGTGTAATGCTGCTTGAAGGTTTTCTGCAGCATGATGTCGAACTCATCACCGGCATCCAGACTATCTTCATCTGTCTCAAAATTATGATACTGAGCAACCAGTTTTGCACCGAACACGTCACCGACCAGTGTCACGTATGTATCTTCCAGACCCTGTACCGGTGTCGCCAGGAATTTATCTGCCCAGCCCTGAAACGCATGGTTAGTACCCAGTGGCGTACGGAAGCTGTAGGTGCCATCACCTTCCTGCACCTCATGTGACAGTTTTAGCAACCAACCTTTATATTTACCTCCCAGTTCCAGCAGGTAGTAGTCCTGTTGATCCATTTCGCCATCTGCATAGTCGTCCTGAGTAGCATACTCAGCGGTATAGACGACTTTGAATGCCTCATTGACGGGCTGGGCACCGGCCAGTCTCAAACCATAGGTCGCACGTGAAAACGCAGAATCATCGGCCGAGTCTTCATAATCCAGCAAATAGGCGTAGCCTTCTAATGCACCGATTGGCAACCCCGTGTACTGAATATTGAATAAGTGACTGTCCATTGCCGTATCACCGTCATTAATCAATGCCGCAGGATCAGTCTTATCTTCACCAAAGATGGTATGCACCTCATCAAGGTAGGCATAGCTCAGCGTGGTATTTGGCAAAGACTTATTAACAATGCTGAAGGCATCGAAGGTTTGCCAGTTCTGACGCCAGCCGACGGTACCGATATAACGATGGAACGGGGCTTCACGATAGGTGATGATCTGGCGACCAAACTTAAAGGTCGTGTCAAAAGCGTTATAGGCCAGATAAGCCTGATTCACTTCCGTACCTTCAGGATCAGCGACAATGGCATAGCCGGGTTCGCCATTGGTGCCGGCAGCATTGAACTTGTCAGAACCCAGGTGTGAGACGTCTTCAAACTCAACAAAACCACTGAAGCCGTGGAATGCACCGGTCTTGTAACCCAGAGTTGTACGCAGTGTATAGGCATCCGCGTCCTTGGTCAGAGGGTTTCCATCATCAACGGCCTCATAACGAGCGCGCGCTGAAAAGCTGACTTTGCCACCCGTCAACGCTTCCATAAACGCATCTTCTGCCTGCGCAGTCGTCGGGGCAAATGCAAAACTGCTCAGCCCGGTGGCCATCACAGTTAATGCGGTCAGTTTTTTCATTTTTGGCATAATTTATCCTCGCAAAAAAAAGCCATGGCCCGCTACCGGGTCATGGCTTCGTTACCTTGATTAATAGTTATTTACCGAAATTTAAAAGGCTGCGTCGTTGCAGAGTCACTGCTTATCCAATTAGCAACCTTGATGCCAAAAACATAACAATTTGTTTTTAAACGGTTATCTAGCTTTCACGTATGTTTGAAACACATAAAATGCACCAATGAGATACTTATTTTCATGCCGGTGCACTACAACGAATCAGCCGAATTCTTTCTATGTGGTCTGCCTTTTCAAGGCAAAAAAAACCGGAAGTGAACATCTCGCCCTCTTCCGGCTGCAAATGGCATATTTTATGGTTAGTGACCGAGCAATTTTTTCAGCTCCGGTACACAGGAACCGCAGTTGGTTCCGGCATTCAGCTTGGCACCGATTTCTTCGACCGTTTTTACATGGCCACTGCCGATGGCTTCTTTCAGCGTATTCTCGCCAACACCAAAGCAGGAACAGACAATCGCACCACAATCCTGTTGGCCCTGTCCCGGCTGACCAACCAGCAGACTGTAGCGCTCTTCGTCAGTGAGGTTGGTTGAGCCGAAAAGTTGTGACAACCATGAGCGTGCAGGCAAGTCATGGCTTGGGGCAATAAAGACCACACCATCCAGACGATTACCGACAATGATACCGGCACGGTAACGGCCGGCTTTCTTATCGATGAAGTCAAGCCATTCGCCTTCTGTGCCCAGATGTTGCTGTGCCCAGGCTATCGGATTAGTGATTTCTTTCTCACCAGCAACTTCATAACGCCAGAACTGAGCGCCTTTGACTTTGACCCAGTAATTCGCGTCTTTCACTGAAATCGGACGACGCGAGAGAATAAAGCCATGCCAGACCGGCGTATAAGGGCGAATACGCACCGGAGTGTGCTTCGACTCAGGCTGACCTGAAATCGGATCGACGGCAGCCGCAACCAGCGCATCTACCCGTGCCATGGAGGCAAACTGATTACTCCAGTGGATAGGGACAAACACGCTGCCCGGACGTTGTTCGTCAGTCATCACAACCCGCACAATCATCTTGCCCCATTGACTGCTGATTTGTGCCAATGCGCCATCGACCAGATTCCAATTACGCGCATCAATCGGATGGATCTGCACCATTGGTTCCGGGGTGTGGGCGTTCAGCCTTACTGCACGGCCGGTACGGGTCATGGTATGCCATTGATCGCGAATACGGCCGGTATTCAATACCAGTGGGTAGTCATCTGACGTCATGTTTTGAGGCAGCTTAGGATCAATAGCGATCATGCGTGCCTTACCAGATGGCGTGAAAAAACGTTTATCGGTGAACAGGCGGGCTGTCCCTTCCGGCGCATCGGCGGTCACCGGCCATTGAATCGGTTTCAACTCTTCATAGGCTTTGTCGCTGATATCAGCCAAACCACTGAGATCAAAGTCACGTGTGCCGTTATTTTCAAAGGCCGACAGTCTGGCGTGCTCGCGGAATACATCTACCGGTTTCTCAAACGGGAAAGCCTGCTCAAAGCCCATCTTGCGGGCAACCTGAGTGATGATCCACCAATCTGGTCTGGCTTCGCCAGGCAGTGGCAAAAACTGGCGTTGATGGCTGATACGGCGTTCGGAGTTAGTGACGGTACCGTCCTTCTCCCCCCACGCTGCTGCCGGTAACAGAATATCCGCCAGCTCAGTGGTATCGGTATTGCTCTCACATTCTGACACCACCACCAGCTCGCATTTTTCCAGTGCCGCTTTGACAGCATCGGCTTCCGGCAGACTGACTACCGGGTTGGTGGCCATGATCCAGACCGCTTTGATTTTGCCTGCACCAACGTCTTTGAACAGATCAATCGCTTTGGCACCATTCTCGGTTGCCAGCTGCTCGGTTTCCCAGAAGCGGGACACGCGGTCATGGTGTTCCGGGTTGGTAATTTCCATATGTGCTGCGAGCTGATTGCTGAGACCGCCCACTTCCCTTCCGCCCATGGCATTGGGTTGACCGGTAAAGGAAAACGGCCCCATCGCCGGTTTACCTATGCGACCGGTCGCCAGATGGCAGTTGATAATGCTGTTGGTTTTATCCGTACCAGTGGTCGACTGATTTACCCCTTGCGAATACAGGGTAATCACCTTCTCCGTCGAGGCAAACAGCTGGAAGAACTTGATAATGTCTTCTTCGCGCAGTTCTGTCTGCGCCGCAATTTGTGGAATGTTACCGGCGCTTTCCTTGGCAGCTTTCAGAGCGGCCGAAAAGCCTTCTGTGTGCTGCTCCAGGAAGTCCATATCCAGATAGTCTTCCTGCTTAAGGTAATTGAGCAAACCGTTAAACAATGTCGCATCACTGCCGGGACGCAGTGACAGGTGTAAATCGGCAATATCACACGTTGAAGTCTGACGCGGGTCGATCACCACGATCTTCATATTCGGTCGTTGCTGCTTGACCGCATTGATACGTTGATAAATAACCGGATGACACCAGGCAAGGTTAGATCCGGTCATGACGATCAGATCCGCCTGTTCCAGATCTTCGTAGCTACAGGGTACAGAGTCGCTACCAAACGCACGTTTGTAACCGGCCACCGCAGAGGACATGCACAGACGTGAGTTGGTATCGATATTGGCACTGCCGATAAAGCCTTTCATCAGCTTATTGGCGGTGTAATAGTCCTCGGTCAGGATCTGGCCGGAGACATAGAAGCCAATGGCATCAGGGCCATATTTAGCAATGATGTCCCTGAACTTTCTACTGACGGTATTCAGCGCTTCATCCCAGGAAACGCGTTTGCCATCCACTTTCGGATAAAGCAACCTGTTGCTCAGATCAACGGTTTCGCCCAGCGCGGAGCCTTTGGAACACAATCTTCCCAGGTTAGCCGGATGCGTCGTATCCCCTTCAATAGCGACTTTACCGTCTGCCTGCGGTGTGGCCAGCACACCGCAGCCAACGCCGCAATAAGGACAGGTAGTTTGAATAGTATGTTCTTTACCCAAAACAGATGACTCTTTTATAGCGAAATGTAAACCACGCCGTTTTCGACCTTGGTTTCAAAGGTACGGGTACAGCCTTCATCCGGGCCTGTTGCTTCACCGCTTTCCATGTCGATAACCCAGTTGTGCAGCGGGCAGGCTACGCGCTTGTCATAAACAATACCCTGAGACAGCGGGCCTTTTTTATGTGGGCATTGATCGTACAGAGCAAATACATCATCACCCGCCGTTCTGAAGATGGCAACGTCACCATCGGGGGTCTCCAGAACGCGAGACCCTTTGCTTGGGATATCGGCCAATGGGCCAATTTCGGTCCAGCTCATGCTTACCTCTAGCTTACTTGTTTGATTGGAATGTAGTTTTCTTTGTACTTGGCCGCATGTTCCGCCCAAGGGTCGTTCTGTGCATTCTTCTGTGAATCGTAGAAGCGTTCCGCCAACAATTTGCGGTTGGCCTCGTCTTCCACTACCAGCGCCTGTACATGTTTCAGACCAACTCGTTCGATCCACGGTGCAGTACGCTCCAGGTAATGGCCCTCTTCACGGTAGAGCTGCATAAACGCAGCGCAGTATTCCAACGCTTCCTCTTCTGTGGCGACTTTGCACAGGAAGTCAGTCGCGCGGACTTTAATACCGCCGTTACCACCGACGTGCAGTTCATACCCTGAATCGACACAGACCACACCAAAGTCTTTAATCGTGGCTTCAGCACAGTTACGCGGACAACCTGACACGGCAATCTTGAATTTATGCGGTGTCCAGCTACCCCAGGTCATTTTCTCGGTTTTGATACCCAGACCGGTCGAGTCCTGGGTACCGAAACGGCACCATTCACTACCGACGCAGGTTTTGACCGTACGCAGCGATTTACCGTAAGCATGACCGGAGACAAAACCAGCTTCGCTCAAGTCGGCCCACATTTTCGGCAGGTCGTCTTTTTTCACGCCCAAGAGGTCAATACGCTGACCACCAGTGATTTTCACGGTCGGCACATTGTACTTGTCTGAAATATCAGCGATCGCACGCAGTTCGTTCGGATTGGTCACACCACCCCAGATACGTGGTACGACAGAGTAAGTACCGTCTTTCTGGATATTGGCGTGAGCACGTTCGTTAATGAAGCGTGATTGTGGATCATCCACATATTCATTTGGCCAGCTGCTGAGCATGTAATAGTTCAGCGCCGGACGACAGGAGTGACAGCCATCTGGATTTTTCCAGTCCAGCGCTGTGAACAGAGCAGGAATGTTTTTCAGTTCTTGCGCTTTAATCGCATTTTTGACTTCGTCATGTGACATATCGGTACAGCCACACATCGCTTTTTTGCTTGGTGTGTCGTTGAAATCGGTACCCAACGCCGAAGCCAGAATCTGTTCAACCAGACCGGTACAAGAGCCACACGACGCTGATGCTTTGGTGTGCGCTTTGACTTCGTCCAGCGTGAACAGGCTGTGTTCTGCGATGGCTTTGGTGATGTCGCCTTTGCAGACACCATTACAACCACAAATTTCGGCATCATCCGGCAGATTGTCGGTTGAGTTCGCGGCGCCATGCCCGGAATCACCCAGATGGTGCTGACCGAACAGCATGTTTTCGCGAATGTCAGACACGTCAGTGCCATCACGCATCAACTGGAAGTACCAGGTGCCGTCAACGGTATCACCGTAAAGTACGACACCAATCAGTTTGTCATTCTGGATGACCAGCTTCTTATAGACATGACGGGCAGCATCTTTGAAGACCAGGTCTTCAGTGTCTTCATTCCCGTTAAAGTCACCGGCAGAGAACAGGTCAATACCGGTCACTTTCAGCTTGGTCGAGGTGACGGAGCTGATGTAACGGGCGATACCCATTTTAGCGAGGTGATTGGCGCAGACTTTTGCCTGCTCAAACAGAGGAGCGACCAGACCGAAGGTTTGGTTACGATGCTGCACACACTCACCGACAGCATAAACAGTCGGATCAAAGGTCTGCATCGTGTCATCGACGACGATGCCACGCTCACAGTGAATACCGGCAGATTGCGCCAGTTCAATATTCGGACGGATACCCACAGCCATAACGACCAGGTCGGCTTCCACTTCACTACCATCTTTGAAATGGACTTTTTCAACACGACCATCACCGCTCAACGACTCGGTGGCATGGTTCATCAGGAAGTTCAGGCCCTTGGCTTTGAGTTCCTGAATCATCAGATCCGAGGCCTGCTTGTCCAGCTGCATATTCATCAGGATGTCGCTGATGTGCACAACGGTCACATCCATGCCCTGAATCATCAGACCATTAGCGGCTTCCAGACCGAGAAGGCCACCACCGATAACAACGGCTTTTTTATGAGATTTCGACGTTTCCAGCATGGTGTCAACGTCTTTAATATCGCGGAAGCTGATAACACCCGGCAGATCAGCGCCCGGCACAGGCAACATAAATGGACGTGAACCAGTGGCCAGCAGCAAGCGGTCATAAGGCTCTACCGTGCCATCGTCAGCAATAACCTGACGTTTAACACGGTCGATTTTGGTGACTTTTTTACCCGCGTGCAGGGTGATGTTGTTGTCTTCATACCATTGCATATCATTAATCATGATTTCATCAATGGTTTTTTCACCAGCCAGCACAGGCGACAGCATGATACGGTTGTAGTTGCCGTAGGGCTCGTCACCAAAAACAGTAATGTCATATTTCTCAGGAGCCAGCTTGAGCAATTCTTCAAGCGTACGCACCCCTGCCATGCCATTACCAATCAGCACTAATTTTTCTTTCATGGATCTCTCCGGTAATAACTATTTATTACCCATGGCAATGACCGTGCCATTTTGTAAGACATTGATCTCATTAGAGATGCAATTTCAGAGAGCCCATAATTGGTGCAGAAAATACGTATTTACGCACCAAAATAAACCATCACTGCACCATCAGGAACCGTTTGCAGTGATAGTGTCTAAAAAGTCATCACTTCCCTGTGACAACCTGGTGCATCTTTTTAAGGAGCCATATTCCAAACGTGTGATTGCAGCTGCCATTCGCCTTCTGCATTCTGCTGCAGCACAGTCACCAATACGCCACCAAACTTGATAGCTTGTTTATTCGCGTCGAAGCCCTCTGCTTTCCAGTAGCCGATTTGGGTGATCTGCTCTTCGCTGGCCACGACCTGAACGGTATCAATCTGATGATTATGCACACCGTTACTGATAAAGCTGCCGAACAACTCCTGAATCTCATCATGGCCTGTCAACACGGCGCCATTACCGGGTGAAACCGTTGCCTGCTCGGCATAGAGGGATACCAGCGAATCCAGCTTGCCTCCATTCAAAGCGTCGTTCCATTGCTGGTTGGCGTTAGCCACGATCTGGCTTGGGTTGTCGGCCAATACAGTACCTGTCATGCCCAGAGAAAGAATTAATGGCATCACTTTTTTCATTATGTATCTCCATTCAGTAAAACTAGTTAGCAAGCTAACTATTACGTTAAAAAAACGCTTAACGCGTCAGTCGAAAATTTTGTCCTGCTGGCTGAGTTTAAGCAGAACGTTATTCAGCACCTGGCCTTCGTCTTCTGTAAGTACAGCCATTAACTGTTTTACGCGCCGATAATACTCAGGCATCACCTCATCCAGCCTGGCCTGCCCTTTTGCGGTGAGCTTTACCAGCGTCTGTCGTCGATCTTTGGCTGCCGCCATGCGCGTGACTAATTTGTCACGCTGAAGGCCATCCAGCAAGCCTGTCATCGTGGCACGGCTCACCCCCGCCTTCTCAGCCAGACTGGAAGGTGTTGAAACTCCCTCATCTTCACGCATCAGCAGAATCAACACCCACCAACGCCCCTGCAGCAAAGCATGTGACGCGAGATATCTATCCAAACCATTGGACAGATCGGTTGCGACATGGAGCAAGCTTAAAAACTGCAACACTTTCTGAATATCCGCATCCTGATACCTGTCGGCGAATTTTTTCAAAATGTGTTCATCGGGCAAATTTTTCAGTTCGAGCATAAGACAATTATAGTTAGGCACCTAACTATAAGCAAATTTTATTTTAAGTTTCAGTTAAGTTGTGCTTCAGCTTGAATTAAGGCGGGCGTTTTAGCATAGGCATCGTTCAATCAACAAAAGGAAACATGAACAATGAAAACTACTTTGATGACTGTTGTTTTTTCTGCGCTCAGCCTGTCAGCTTTTTTGTCGACCGCACAGGCTGATGATGATATCCGCGAAATGAAAACCTTGTCTGAAGGTCTCGGCCTTATCAGCCTGGAGGAAGCAAAAACCAAAGCATTGGAAGCCAAACCCGGCGTTATTGAAGATGCCGACCTGGAAGACCGTGATTTCAGCAAAGGCTGGGATTATGAATTTGAAATCATCGATGCCGATGGCCATGAGTGGGAAGTGTATATCGACGCCAAAACCGGCGAAGTCCGTAAAATCGAGAAAGACTGGTTCTAAGCGGAGGTGGGCTGTAGGGAAATATTCACTTGCAGCCCACCCAGACTGTCCGAATGCGCAAACTGAATATTGCCGTCGTAACTGGCGGCAATATCATAGGCAATAGCCAGGCCCAACCCACTCCCCGGCTGCGATTCATCAGCACGAAAGCCACGCTGACAAAGCTGTGTTAGTACGTCTGCATCACAACCCGGCCCATCATCCTCAACGCGGATATGCAGGCCGTTGTTCATAGTGATTTCAAGGTAAACCTGGCGATGACACCATTTACAGGCGTTATCGAGCACATTGCCCAATAATTCCAGCATATCTTCGCGATCACCATGAAACACGGCTTCTGACGTGATATGCCAACTCAACAGCGGTGCTTTATCACGGTAGATCAAACGCAGCGTCTGCATCAGTTCATCGACCAAAGCTGTTAGCGACACGACTTTACCCGGCAGACTGACACCGGACACCCGCGCCCGCTTTAATTCCACATCAATCACCCGTTGAATTTCACTGGTCTGGCCATATACCTGCTCACGTGTCGGTGCAATATCCGACTCGGCCAATTGGTTAAGCAGTGACAACTGCGTTTTAAGACGATGCGCCAGGTTACCCAGCGCCTGACGGGTGCGGCGCGTTTTCACCACCATGGTCTGTGTCAGACGGTTAAGTTCGCTAAGTAGCGGTTGAATTTCTTTCGGCGCTTCGGCATCCAGTGCCTCTATCTTGCCCTGTCCCAGTAATTCAAGTTGCTTTCGCGCTTTGTTAAGTGGCTTCAACGCCTGACGTACAATACCCGCCTGTAATAGCAATAATAAAATCACAGCCGCTACCGAGATCAGGCTGAATACCCACTGAAATTGCTGTTTCTCCCGTAGCAGCCAGGCAATATCTTCGGCCACTGTCACGGTAAACTCACGCTGGTGTTTCAGATAACCGGCGGACACCACCATCAGTGGTTGTGATTGCGGCCCGGTCAGTTGATAAGCCTGCTCCTTGCCGACGGCCGTTTCACGGCTTGCCAGAGAAAAGTCCCACAAAGATCGTGAGTACAAGGCATCACCATCGCTCTCGATGCTGAAATAAAGACCGGAAAACGCACGTTGGTAGCTACTGTTCAGTTGCTCCTGTTGCAATTGAAGTTGTCCCTGCGGATCAACGCTCAGCTTGGCAATCAGGTTTTCCGTCTCTTCCTGCAAGCGGCCAATCACCTGCTCCTCGATAAGACGATCGATGGTGACAGTCAGCCATAACCACTGACCAATGAGCAGCAGCGCCAGAATAGCGCTCAGGCCCAGACTAAGACGGCTATGTATCGAACGCATTAATGCTCGCGCCCGAAAATATACCCCTGCCCGCGTCGTGTATGAATCAAATCAGGCCCCAGTTTCTGCCGCAGACGGTTGATATAGACTTCGATGACATTACTGTCCTTGTCACTGTCGAACTGATAGACGTGCTCGGTCAGGGTCGATTTCGACAATAGCCGTCCCGGATTCAGCATCAGGTAACGCAATAGTTTAAATTCGGTACCGGTGAGGCTGAGTTTTTCGCCACTGGGTAGACGCACCCGCTGATCCTGCTCATCCAGACTGAGACCTTCAACGGCAAGTTCACCGGGCTTGAGCCCAGCGCTGCGACGCAGCACGGCATTGATTCTGACCAGTAATTCTTCAATCTGAAACGGTTTCGCCAGGTAATCATCGGCTCCAGCCTTGAAACCACTGACTTTATCTTCCCAGCCATCACGGGCGGTGAGAATAATGACTGGCGTTGCATTATCACGGGAACGCCATTTTTGTAGAATCGTCAGGCCTGACTGTCCGGGCAAGCCCAGATCGAGCACGATCAGATCGTAGGGCTCAATGTCCCCCATGGCTTCGGCGTCAATGCCATCAACGGAAAGGTCTGTCGCATAACCGGCTTTATTGAGAGCCGTTTGAAGTTTGGGTCCGAGTGTTGGATCATCCTCAACCAGCAATAAGCGCATGCTCAGTCCTCATTGTCCAGTTCAATGAGGTCCGCGGTAGTCGCATCTAATTCCAGTTCCCACACTTGGCCTGCCTCATCAAGGATCTCCAGCTCGTAGACAAAGCGGCCATCGTCTTCTTCAAGCTCGGTTTCGAGGATCTGTCCTGGTTTTACGGCCATCGCCGCAGTAATGATCTGCTCCAGTGGCAGAATTTTACCTTGCTGTTTCAGCAGTCTGGCGCGCTCGGAATCACTGTCGGCCCGTAACGGCTGAGTGCCCAGTAAACCAAGCAATACTAAACTCAGCAGCCCCATCCTTGTTACAGTGTGTGTCATTGTTCGATACCTGTTGGATTTTACCTGCTTAGTCTAGGCATTCAGACTTAATCCAAACTGAAAAAACCTTACTTAATGGTGAAAATCCTCACGACTTCGCCATTTTTCAGAATCACATGGGTATCATTCTGACCACTGGTGCGATACATCCACTTTTCAAAATGATCACTGGCACCATTTTCGTCTTGCCGTGATGGACGCTCGTGTTTACTGACAAAGTCAGGCTCCCAATGCTGGCCACAAGTCGTTTTAATATCATCCGGGCTCATGCCCAGCTTTATCGACTGACCGCCGCAGGGCAGACTGGATAAGTCTGCGCTACCGGCCGATGCCAGTCCCGTCCAGCTCAATGCTATAGCCGCCAGTGTCAAACAGCATGTTCCACGCATTTTCTCTCTCCGTCGGAATGATTATTATGGGTTTAATGAATGCGACAATAGCATGATATTGTTTCACACTCTCCATCTGAAGCACACTTTTTAACCATCACTGGCAATATGCAAAAAGTGCATGTGCTTTTCATATTGAATCAATACATCATCGATGAGCTGCTCATGATTATAACCATATAAATCATAATGTTGGCTTCCCTCGGCAAGATACACTTCGGCCCGAAAATAACGCTGTCCCTTTTCCTCATCCTGCTCAAACTCAGGGAATGCGAAACTCGGAATGAGATGACCGACACTATGCACACCATAGACAAAATCATCACCACTTCCGTATGTCACCCGCAGTGCCACATAATCCGGCTCATCCTCAATACTCACTTCAAGACCCGTCTTACGAATTTCATCGGCCACTTCATGCAAAGCAGGTTTGACCTCTTTATGGACGAAGTTCTGAATCTTTGTTTTATCCGGATGGCTGCTGAGGTTCCGCAGACGTTGCTTCCAGTTGACTCTTCGCCCCGTACTGACCGGTGTCTGCGGCGCCCCCAGCAATTGACGTTTCAGGCCTTCCATCCTTAAGCCTTGTAGCAGACCAAAACAGACGACCAACATCACGACAACAAACGGTAAAGCACTGGCTATTGAGGCTGTTTGTAGTGCGGTCAGTCCACCAGCCAGCAGCAATACAGCCGCAACCAAACCTTCTGTCAGTGCCCAGAAAATCCGTTGCCATACCGGTGGTTTGGGATGCCCGCCGGAAGTAATCGTATCAATGACCAGTGATCCTGAATCGGAGGACGTAACAAAAAACGTCATTACCAGCAGCGTGGCAAGCGCTGAAGCGACCGTGCTGAACGGCAGTTGCTCGAACATCGTAAAGATAGCGATTGGCACGTTTTCAGACACTGCGCCGGCAATTACCCCCGTCAACTCACCGAGTTCCATATGGATGGCAGTGCCACCAAAAAACGTCATCCACATGAAAGTAAAGCCGACAGGTACAAACAACACGCCCAATACAAATTCTCGTATGGTTCGTCCACGAGATACCCGTGCAATAAACATCCCGACAAAGGGTGACCAGGCTATCCACCAGCCCCAGTAGAATAAGGTCCAGCCGCCAATCCAACTATTGGGTTCATAGGCATAAAGGTTGAAGGTTTTGCTCACAACCTCGTTCAGATACATGCCGGTGTTCTGCACCAACGACTGTAGTAAAAATAACGTTGGTCCGGCAAAGAGTACGAATAGCATCAGCGCCACAGCTAACAACAAATTAAGCTGTGATAAGCGTTTGATACCGGCATCCAGCCCAGCCACGACTGAAACCGTCGCAAGCAGGGTAATACCGGCAATAAGCCCAATCTGCAGATAAACCGACTCCGGCATATCAAACAGGTAACTCAGTCCGGCATTGATCTGCAGGACACCCAGCCCCAGTGAGGTCGCGATACCGAACATGGTGCCTAATACAGCAAAAATGTCGACGATATGACCAATAGGGCCATAAATCCGCTCACCTATCAACGGGTACAAGGCAGAACGCATCGTCAACGGCAACTTATGCCTAAAACCGAAATACGCTAACGCCAGCCCCACCACCGCATAAATCGCCCAGGCATGCAGGCCCCAATGAAAAAAGGTAATCGACATGGCCTCTCTGGCAGCTTCAACAGTACCGCCCTCACCCAACGGTGGGGTTGAGAAATGCATGATCGGTTCCGCCACACCAAAAAACAGCAAACCAATACCCATGCCTGCGCTAAACAACATGGCGAACCATGACAAATAGCTATAGTCCGGCTCGGAATGATCGGGGCCAAGCTTGATGTGACCGAATGAACTGATCGCCAGACCCAAACTAAAAATCAGGAATACGGCGACAGCAAGCAAATAAAACCAGCCAAATGACTCCACTATGGTGCTTTGAATCCGGCCAAAGAGCTCCGATGCGAGCTCAGAAAAACCAGCACCAAAAATGACAAAAGCCAGTATCAAAGCAGCGGATCCAAAAAATACTGGCGGATTAATGGCGACTCGTTTTGCTGATTGCTTTACCGCTGAGGGTTGTTCACTCATCTGTATATTCCTGTCGTCTTAATTAGGCTGCCTAGAAGTAATAGCCAAAATTGATATTAAAGCGGGTTTGCCAGTCATCATCCTGATTCGATCCCAGACGATCGCCAAAGGCCTCGTCTCCGCCGATAAATTCATTGCCGTTTGATGTGCTCAGATCGGTATAAATAAACCAATTCCCGCTTCCCCATGCTGCTCCCAGGGTCGCCAGTGCGCTGTCATTGAAGCTGCTCTCCGTCTTCATCAGCACGCTATATTCGATGTAGGGAATCACGTAATCCAACCATGGCAATTGCGGAGTTTCGTAGTAATAGCTCAGTGAAATTGCCGGTAACCATGCCTCAGCAGCAGCTGTGCTGGGGAAATCATAAGCCCCCATTTGTACAAGCTTATCGGTACCCAAGGGCTGACTGGCACTGACGTCAAAACGGTAATACGTGAGCTGTGAAGCCAGTGTGAAATTGGTCCATTTATTCACCATATGCACAGAAGCGGCGTAATGTTCGCCATCGCTCTGGCGGCCTCGGCTGGCCAATTCCCCATACTGCATGGACATGCCCAAGTCTGTCAGAATATTATGGAATTCAAACTGATAAATTCCACGAACGTTAAACTGGTTCCGCTCTTCGTATCCGTCGCCAGACTCATTCACCACATCATAGGAATAACGAGCACTATCCTTGGATGCACCTGTGTAAGTACCTTCGTCAGCCAGGTAGTAGGCAATGTCCCACTTCCAGTCACCGTTCTCATGGTGATACTTCACGCCGAGGTCCATATCATCAGCAAGACCGAGGTAATAATGCTGATCAAAAAACCAGCTCTGTGACACACCATAAGGACCGGGACCAAATGGCACCCGGTTTACACCCAGTTGCAGTTGACGCTTGGCATCAAATTGATAGCCAAGCCAACCGGTGTGAAGAAAGTTGTAGCCGTTGTACCAACGATATTCCACCTTGCCGATATATGGCCCGTCGGCATAGTCGAAATTCACCCTGAAGGTATCCAGGGCAAAATTGCCCCCATCTTCCACCGCACGAGAAGCAGCACCTGTTTCTGGATAGTCACCGATAGCAAAGTTGGCTCGCATGGCACCACCGACACGCAAAGGACCAAACTGAATATCCGCATCACGGTCGTTGAATTCTGCCAGCGCTTGCTCTTGCTGCACGGCCAGTTCTTCGGCTTCTGCCAAAGCCTGACGCGCCTGTTTCAGCTCTGCTTCCAGTTGCTGAATCTTGTTATGTAATTGTTCGAGATCGACCGACGACTCTTCAGAGGCTGCTTCACTAAACCAAAGCAACATACCGAGTGCTATAAAGACATATCGCGTCTGTCTTAACATTGGGCTTCATCCTTGATGGTGATGCTTGCTGTCATACAGCGATTCATGTCAGGCAGGGTTTCACCTCACGATGCTTAGTAATGACACTAGCAAAGAATTGCCTGCAATCCAAATCAGCAGGACTTCATCAGGCTGGGGTAATTCACAAAGAACTGTTTCACCGGGAGGTAGACGTTGGCGCGATATTCGTGGCATCAGAACGCAAACTGTACGAGTGCTCAGTGAGTCAAAAGCCAACAGCGTTTGATCTAGAGCAGCGAAGTGGTGGCAGCTTATTCCGAAAACCAGCTAGAGATGACGTTCCGTGCAAATACTTTGTAGGGGTGTCGACAAGACGGGAATACGGCGCTCAGGCGTCCCCATTGTTTGAATAGATATTGAGTTGGCGCAGCAGTTCAGCGGGACTGAAAGGCTTAACAATATATTCATCAGCGCCCATGAGTTTCGCCATATCTTTATCCTGCTGCTGCCCTTTTGCAGACAGCATAATGACATGGGTGCTCTTCAACACAGGATCCTGCTTGATTTTCTGGCATAGCGAGAGACCATCCATCTTGCCTGGCATCATCACATCAAGCAGCACAATACCTGGACGATATTGATTGATCAGCACCAGCCCTTCCATGGCATTGGCAGCTTCGGACAACTCGAAATCCGTAGGCTCCAGAGCCATTCTGACCAGTAATCTCAACTCCGGATTATCATCCACAATCAAGACTCGATATTGTTGGCTCAATGCTATCTCCCTACAGCTGTCATCCGGCCTATTGTTGTAACACAAAACCATACCGTCTTTTTACAACACAATATAAAAGAACAATCAGGGTAATAGCTTTGAAATAAAAGTCAGAGAAACTAACGACCACCGTCCGGAGAGTTAACGTCGTTAACATCAGTCAGCTTGGAGAAAAGTTGAGGTCGGTTCGCTAGTGAAGAGCGATACCACGATTAGATATCCCTCATGTTGAGCGTTTAGGGACATGGCTCCGAAATCAACGCATTAAAACCAAAATACCGGGGCGTTGTGAATGTGCTGGGGAAAGTTTGAAAGGAGAAAATGGAGGCTGGGGTCGGAATCGAACCGGCGTACACGGAGTTGCAGTCCGCTGCATGACCACTCTGCCACCCAGCCCAGGGGGCAATACTAAAAAGCCGCAGTAGTGACTTGACTGACCGCGGCTTTTTAAATTCTGGAGCGGGAAACGAGATTCGAACTCGCGACCCCAACCTTGGCAAGGTTGTGCTCTACCAACTGAGCTATTCCCGCTGAGGAAGTGCTGCATTATAGGGGGTTCAGTTTTTATGTCAACCCTTATTTTGCAACATTGGCCATGCTGCCTGCAGATAGTTATACATCGACAGCAAAGTCAGCCAGGCTGCGACATACAGAAGGCCGACACCGATTTCAAAAATTGGCAATCCTAATAAGGGTTTATAAAAAATCAGGCAGCTGATGGCGATCATTTGGAAGGTCGTTTTCCACTTTCCCATCTGTGAAACTTTCACTACATTTCTTTGGCCAAGCTCGGCCATCCACTCGCGTAAAGCGGATACAGTGAGCTCTCTTGCGATAATTAAAATCACAGGAATGAGCACATACCAGACAGGTGTTTTGAAAAGCACCATGATGAGTGCCACAACGACAATCAATTTATCCGCGACCGGATCGATAAAAGCACCGAATGCTGAGGTTTGATTCCATTTCCTGGCAAGGTAGCCATCCAACCAGTCAGTAATGGCGGCAGCAACAAAGATGATAGTCGCCCACAGTGAGGCGGACTCAAAAGGCAGGAAAAACAATACAACCAGCACCGGTATCAAGAAGACGCGAAGCAGGCTCAGAACATTGGGCAAATTCAGCATGACAGCTCTTTAGGTAAGGAAAATCGTGGTTATGTTAGCACTAACAAGGACTTATTTGTCGCCATGAAACACATCGTAAATTTTTTGCGCCAGGGCTTTGCTGATGCCTTCCACCTTGGTCAGGTCTTCAACACCCGCACGCTGCACTTCCTGCAGACCGCCAAATTGCTGTAACAGCTTCTGACGGCGTTTAGGCCCAAGGCCTTCAATCTGCTCCAAGGTGGAGGTCTTACGCGCTTTGGCCCGTCGCTGCCGGTGTCCAGTAATCGCAAAGCGATGGGCTTCGTCTCGCACCTGTTGTAAGAGATGCAAGGCGGGTGAATCCGCCGCCAGGGTCACCTCACCTTCCCGGCCGACCAGAAACAGTGTTTCTTCGCCAGGCTTGCGTTCAGGCCCCTTGGCGATGCCAAGAATGGGTAAATCGGACAGGTTCAATTCCGCCAGTACTTCCCGCGCTTCTTTGATCTGGCCTTTACCGCCATCTATTAATAAAAGATCGGGGCGTTTGCCCTCGCCTTTCTGCAATCGGGTAAAACGGCGGGTCAAAGCCTGATTCATTGCGGCGTAATCATCACCACCGGTAATGCCTTCAATATTGAACTTGCGGTAATCGGCTTTGATGGCGCCTTCCAAACCAAACACCACACAGGACGCCACGGTTTTTTCGCCGCGGGTGTGACTGATATCGAAACACTCGATGCGTTTAGGCAACTCATCGAGATCAAGCGCATCCTGCAATGTTTCAAAGCGTTGCAGTAGATTAGAGCGACTGCTGAGGCGCTGGGTCAGGCTGATTTCAGCATTGGTTTTGGCCATCTGCATCCAGCGTACCGCCTGGCCTCGTTGTGGCTGACGCAGACTGACTTTATGTCCCGAGTCGCTCTGTAAGACTTCCTGAATCAGGGCCTGATCGGCTGGCGTGTGACTCATCAGTATTTCGGTCGGCACGTTTTTGCCCAGATAGTACTGGGGAATAAAGGCTTCCAGTAATTCTTCCGGACTGCTGTCTGCTGAGCCCTTGGGAAAATAACTCTTACTGCCAAGATTGCGACCACCGCGTATAAAGCAGACTTCAACCACAGTCAGCCCATCACGCACAATAGCCGCGAGCACATCAAACTCGCCCTGCGTGGAACTGACGTATTGCCGTTCCTGCACTCGGCGCAGCGCAATGATCTTGTCGCGTACCGCCGCGGCGTGCTCAAACTCAAGATTTTGTGATGCCTGCTCCATCTCCTGTGTCAAATCGTCCATCACCTGCTGGTTTTTGCCTTCAAGAAACATGATGGTATGTTCCACATCTTTCTTGTATTCCTCTTCAGATACCAGCCCGACGCATGGTCCGGTACATCGTTTGATTTGATACTGCAGGCAGGGCCGGGAGCGATTCTGGTAGTAGCTGTCCTCACACTGACGCACTGGAAACAGCTTCTGTAACAAATTCAGGCTTTCACGCACGGCGCCAGCGCTAGGATAAGGGCCAAAATACTTACCGACCTTGCGCTTTGCCCCACGGTGCAGACTCAGACGTGGAAATTTATCGCCGGATATAAATAGGTAGGGATAACTTTTATCGTCGCGCAGCAGAATGTTATAGCGCGGCATTAATTCCTTGATGAGGTTATTTTCAAGGATTAAGGCTTCGTTTTCCGTATGCGTGACGGTAGTTTCAATATGCGCAATTTGTGCCACCATGACCCGGGTTTTCGAGGTCAGACCTGTTTTTCGAAAGTAACTGGAAACCCGTTTTTTCAGATTCTTGGCTTTACCAACATAGATCACCGTACCGGTGCTATCGATCATGCGATAGACCCCCGGTCGGCTGGTCAGGTTTTTCAGAAAGGCAGCAGAATCAAATCCGGTGTCACCCTGTGGCGCAGTGGCTTCAGCCATGATCTCTCTTTAATTACTCTTGTGGTTCTTTTTTGGGTGAATACTGACGCTGATAACACTTGTGCGCCTGGTAAAAGCTGTTTGCTGACAAGCCCAATAGAATGACCGCACCAATCAGTGCTGGCACATCACTGTGGAAAAAATAAAACATGGCTAGCGCGGCAATCAGCTCACATGTTCCGATCACCTTCAGCAATACAACGTTTTCAATACGTTTCATCATAGTCTCTCTCCTGAGCCCCTGCCGGTTTTGCCGGGCATGGATAGTTATCGCGGCGTTATTGGTTTTATTATGGCGCCAGCAGGGAACATTGCGATAACAATCAACCCTATATTTTGCAGGGAATAATGTGCCCTTATTTAGAGCGACTGACAAGGGCAAGCCGATTTGTGGGAAAATAAGCGTTTTTTCCAACTGATAAATTTATCGTGTCGACAGCCCGTACCAACCTGCTACAACCGACTCTTCCGCCATCACCGGAAAAAGCGCTCTACGCCGGCCAGCTCTACGGCAGTGCTCAAGGCCTGCTACTGGCCAAAGCAGCACAGCAGCATGATGGACCCCTACTGGTTGTTACCGACGATATGGCCAGCGCGCATCGGCTGGAACTGGAAGCCAAATTCTATTTAGGCGAAAACAGCCGTACTATCCTGCACTTTCCTGACTGGGAAACCCTCCCCTACGATACCTTCTCACCGCATCAGGATATCGTTTCCGAACGGCTGCAGACGTTGCATCAGCTGCCAGACTTCAAACAGGGCATTTTGTTCGTTCCAATTGCCACCTTAATGCAGCGCATCGCCCCGCGCGCCTTCCTGGAAGGCAATACGCTGATGCTTAACACCGGCGACCAGTTTGATATTGAGCAGTGGCGACTGCGACTGGAAAAAGCAGGCTACCGCAATGTGTCGCAGGTCATGGAGCACGGTGAATTTACCGTGCGCGGTGCGATCATCGATCTGTATCCGATGGGCAGCAAACTGCCTTTCCGTATTGATTTGTTTGATGATGAAATCGATACGCTGCGGACTTTTGATCCTGAAACCCAGCGCTCGATTAAAACCATCGACAGCATTCGCCTGTTACCGGCGCGTGAATTCCCGATGACCGAAGACGGCATACAGCTGTTCCGCCAGCAGTTCCGCCGTCATTTTGAAGGTGACCCGCAGCGCAGCTTTATCTACCGTGAAGTCAGTGACGGCAACGTGCCAGGCGGTATCGAATACTACCTGCCACTGTTTTTTGAACAAACCAGCACCCTGCTCGACTACCTGCCAGACAATACCCTCATCGTCAGCATTGCCGATCCACACCACGGTGCAGATGGTTTCTGGCAGGAAATCAGTGAGCGTTATCGCCAGCACCGCGTCGATATTGAACGGCCATTGCTGGAACCGAAAACGGTCTTTGTGCCGGTAGAAGAGTTGTTCGCTAGTTTCAAGCAATACCAGCACCTGCATTTACGCAACTTTGAACAGGAAAACAAGGCTGGTCACCTCAATTACGCCAGCGTGCTTCCACCGCAACTGACGATGAATGTGCGTCGCGACAAACCCTGCGAAGCACTGGAAGAATTCATCAATGGCTTTAATGGCCGCACTCTGTTCGCCGCAGAAAGCGCCGGTCGCCGTGAAACCCTGCTCGATATGCTGCGCCAGCATGGCATTCAACTGAACCCGGTCAAGAACTGGGATGCCTTTGTCGATGGTGATGACAAACTCGCCATCACGGTCGCGCCGCTGGAGCAAGGACTCATCCTGCCCGAGCTCAATATTGCCGTTATTGCTGAACCGCAGTTGTTCGGCCAACAGGTCATGCAGCGCCGCCGTCGCAGCCGCAAAAAACGCGACACCGATGCCATTATCCGTAATCTGGCAGAACTGTCAGTCGGTGATGCCGTGGTGCATGAAGATCACGGCGTAGGCCGTTATCTGGGCCTGCAGACCCTTGATATTGGCGATGTTACGGCTGAATACATGACGCTGGAATACGCCAAGGGCGATAAACTTTATGTCCCCGTCGCCTCACTCGATTTAATCAGCCGCTACTCAGGTGCAGCTCCTGAACTGGCCCCGCTGCATAAACTCGGTACAGGGCAATGGGAAAAAGCCCGCAAACGCGCCGCAGAAAAAGCCCGTGACGTTGCCGCTGAGTTGCTGGATATCTATGCCCGTCGCGCAGCCAATAAAAAATCACCGATGGCCATGCCGGATGAGGACTACGCGGCGTTTACTGCCGCCTTCCCGTTTGAAACCACGCCCGATCAGCAGGATGCGATTGATGCGGTGATGAAGGATATGCTGTCCGAACAGCCTATGGATCGTCTGGTCTGTGGTGATGTCGGTTTCGGTAAAACCGAAGTGGCCATGCGTGCGGCCTTTATGGCTGTGCACTCCGGTAAGCAGGTCATGGTACTGGTACCCACGACCCTGCTCGCCCAACAGCATTATGAAAACTTCAAAGATCGTTTTGCTGACTGGCCGGTTCGGGTTGAAGTGTTGTCCCGCTTCCGCTCGAAGAAAGAACTGGACCGGGTTAAATCCGCCATCAGCGACGGCCATGCCGACATCGTTATCGGTACGCATAAACTATTGCAGCAGGATATTGAACCCAAACGACTCGGCCTGTTTATCCTCGATGAGGAGCACCGCTTTGGTGTAACCCAGAAAGAACAAATCAAAAAATTCCGCGCCCAGATTGATGTATTGACGCTAACCGCAACGCCCATCCCTCGCACGTTGAATATGTCGATCTCCGGTATCCGTGATCTGTCGATCATTGCTACCGCTCCGGCTCGTCGTCTCGCCATCAAAACCTTTGTCATGCAATGGGACAGCGAGCGCATCCGTGAGGGCATGCTACGTGAGATCAAGCGTGGTGGTCAGGTCTACTTCCTGCACAACAAGGTGGAGGATATTGAAAGCATCGCTCGTGATATTGAAGCCATCATGCCGGAAGCCAAGGTCGCCGTGGCACATGGCCAGATGCGGGAGCGCGAACTTGAACAGGTCATGCTCGACTTCTACCACCAGCGTTTTAATGTGCTGGTGTGCACCACCATTATTGAAACCGGTATCGATATTCCGAGTGCCAACACCATCTTCATCGACCGTGCTGACAAGCTAGGTCTGGCGCAGTTATATCAGATCCGTGGCCGTGTTGGTCGTTCTCATCATCGCGCTTATGCTTATCTCATTACACCACCACAAAAAGTCATGACCAAAGATGCGGTCAAACGTCTGGAAGCCATTGAGTCGATTGAAGATTTAGGTACAGGCTTTACGCTGGCTACACACGATATGGAGATCCGCGGTGCCGGTGAACTGCTCGGTGATGAGCAAAGCGGCCAGATGCAGGAAATCGGCTTTAATCTTTATAACGAACTGCTGGAACGCGCAGTCAGAGCCCTGAAATCCGGCAAAGAACCAAGCCTTGCCAGTCAGAGCCGTCACTTTGTCGAGATCGATCTGCATGTCCCTGCGCTGATTCCGTCTGATTACCTGCCGGATATTCATAGCCGCCTGGTCTTGTATAAACGCATTGGCGCTGCGGTAGACCACGAGGCCTTGCGCGAACTTCAGGTAGAAATGATCGATCGTTTCGGCCTGCTGCCGGAACAGGTGAAAACGCTGTTTGCAATCCATGAGCTGCGCTTCAAGGCCAAGGCGATCGGGATTCGTAAAATTGATGTTTATGATGCGGGTGGCCGCCTGATTTTTGAGGAAGAGCCCAATATTGATCCGATGACCATCATCACGCTGATTCAGAAACAGCCAAAGCAATTCAAGCTTGATGGCCAGGACAAACTGCGCTTTATCGAGGATATGCCGGAGGCCGAGGATCGCATTGTCGCGCTCGACAAGGTGCTGGACCAACTGATGCCACAAGCCGATGAGCGTCAAACAGGATCGTAATTTTGACGATCTGATCGATCGTTTCGAAGACCGCATCTACGATACGGTCAAGGGCAGCTGGCGTCTGCGATTATTGCAGCAGGATCTGCGGCCTGTTGTGCAATCCGGTCCGCTTCAGGTCTGGGATGCAGGCTGTGGTCAAGGACAAATCAGTCTGTGGCTGGCGCAACAGGGCCATCAACTGACTTTATGTGATCTGTCCTCACGCATGCTGCAAAAAGCCCGCGACAGTTTTGAGCAGGCAAACATCCAGGCCAGCTTCCATCATCAGTCGGCCCAATCGCTGGCAATTCAGTTACCCGAGTTCGATCTGGTGCTGTGTCATGCTGTTGTTGAATGGCTGGCCGAGCCACTGGTTTCACTGCAAAGCATCATGGATAAAGTTAGAATCGGGGGCTATTTATCCTTGCTGTTTTATAACCGCAATGCGATGGTATATAGCAACGTGCTTAAAGGTGGCTGGCGGCTGAAACCGATTCTGGACGACAGTTATATCGGCAAGGGCAATAAACTGAGCCCACCCAACCCCCAGTACCCGCACGAACTTATCGCTTTTTTAGAACAACAGGGTTTCAGCGTGGAAACCCAAACCGGTATCCGGGTCTTTAACGATTACCTTAGTCATCAGGCACGAGATACCAGCGATGAAGCAGAATTATTCGAGCTGGAACAACGCTATTGCCGCTTGCCAACCTACCGCGATATGGGGCGTTATGTGCACCTGTTAGTGCGACGACAGTAACGTCGCCAAACCGGCAAGCCATATACCAGTTCCGGCTCTGATAAAGTTCTAATCAGACCACAGCTTTTTTTAAATAGTCTCTGCTAAAATACACAGTTATTTTGTGCTGTCCCATCAACCCACACAGGATTCACATGTCAAGACTGCTTTTCCCATGTCTACTCTTCTCTTCCCTACTGTTGAGCGCATGCGTTAATCGTGCTCCGGTCACACCGCCGCTGACGCAGACTCAGCTCAATACATCTCTTAGTAATACCGAAATGCGACTGGCGGATAATCTGGCTCAGTTGTGTCACTCATTGGAAACCAAACAAGGTTTTCAGAGCGAGCAACTACAGGATATCGAAAGAAACCAGCGCCAGATGAACAACACTCTGGCGCAAATCGAAGAGCAACTCCAACATAAGTCCACTTTATCGGCGCCAACGACTGCGGCGGCAAAACCGGCGCAGTGCCCACCTTCAGTTGCCGCTGTAAGTACCAACGGCAACGTCAATAATCTTGGTGACAAGATGATTCTGGGCAGACAGGAGTGGATGTGGATCGAAGCCATCAACAGAGTTTTTGAAGCCCGAGTCGATACCGGTGCGACGACATCATCGATCAGTGCTCAGGATATCGTGGTCTTTGAAAAAGACGGTAAACGCTGGGCCCGTTTCCTATTGGTTCCCAACGGCGAAGACAGTCGCTTTCAGGTTGAAGCACCACTGGTACGCTATGTCCGTATCCTCCAGTCGTCGCAGGAAGGGGGCGAGTATGATCGCAGGCCGGTTGTCTCCATGACTGTCAAAGTCGGGACTATGATTGAAGAAACAGAATTCACGCTGACGGACCGCAGCCATATGACCTACCCAATTTTGCTTGGCAGAAGTTTTCTGAAAGATATTGCGGTCGTTGATGTTGCCAAAGATTACATTCAGCCCAAACCGGCCGTAATCGCTCAACCGACACAAGCGGCACCAAACACCGATGCTGGTAAGAAATAAAGGAAGACACTATGGCATCCCGCAAACCGTTTTACCTGCTGGTCGGCTTGCTCATTATTGCCGGCGTCAGTCTTAGCCTGCATCGCCACTACACCTATGACATCCCCTGGCTGCCGGGCGAAAAACGCCAGACCTGGTCCATTGAGGCCAAGGTAGAGTTTGAAGCGACCGGTGGCGAGGTGCTGGCCTCGCTGGCGATTCCCAATACGCAGCCGGGCTTTACCCAGCTTAATCAGCAAACCGCCAGCCCGGGTTATGGACTGGCCTTCACAGAACGTGAAAATGGCGGCCAACGTGCCGACTGGTCGATTCGTGAAGCCAGCGGTCAACAGGCATTGTATTACCGCGTTGATATGCTGCTGGATCCTTATGCTGCTCCGCCCAGTCCGAGCCTGCCTCCGCCGCTGAAAGTCAGCATTGAGAAAGAGCCTTATGCCACGGCAGGTAATCAGTTGCTGGATCGAGCGCAGGAACGTTCTTCTACACCATACACCCTTGCACGTGAATTGATTCAGGAGTTTCAGGTTCAGTCGCAGAATGCCGAATTGCTGGCTCAGCTCAAGCCGCGACTGACCTGGGTTGTTCAGCTGCTGCAACAAGCTGGTGTACCAGCCAGACAAGTACATGCGTTATCGCTGGAAGATGGTCGCCGCCGTCAGGAACTGGTTGATTACATTCAAGTATTTAACGGTGAAGACTACGAACTGTTTCATCCGGAAACCGGTGAACAGGGACGCCCTGAAAATCTGTTGATGTGGGAATACCATTCCGGCCCGGTCTTAGAAGTTGTTGGTGGCAAGCACTCGATGGTGACCTTCTCAATGATTGAACAGGAGCAGCCATTTGGTGTGGCCCTGAATCAAAAGTTTTCCGAGAGTGAATTGTTGAACTTCTCACTCTATACCCTGCCGCTGGAAGAACAGGCGTTGTTCAAAGGCATTCTGCTGATTCCGGTTGGCGTATTGGTTGTCGTGCTACTGCGGATTCTGGTCGGTGTTAAAACCTCCGGTACCTTTATGCCGGTATTGATCGCGCTGGCCTTTATTCAGACCAGCCTGATGACCGGTCTGATCGGCTTTTTGCTTATTGTCGGTATGGGCCTGCTGATCCGCTCCTATCTGTCCTACCTCAATCTACTATTGGTCGCCCGAATATCGGCGGTCATTATCATGGTCATCGGCATGATCGCCTTATTCTCGATTATTGCTTATAAACTGGGCCTGACTGAAGGTATGAAAGTCACCTTCTTCCCGATGATCATTCTGGCCTGGACCATTGAACGCATGTCCATCCTCTGGGAAGAAGAAGGTCCGCATCAGGTAGTGCTACAGGGTGGTGGCTCGCTGATGGTGGCGATTCTGGCTTACCTGGCGATGAACAACGAACTGATTCGTCACCTGACTTTCAACTTCCTTGGACTGCAGTTGCTGTTCATGGCACTGGTGCTGATGGCCGGTAACTACACGGGCTATCGTCTGCTGGAACTGAAGCGCTTCAAGCCGATGGTTGAGGAAAAATAATGAGCGGTCCACTGTTAAACTGGATCAAGGAAATTCGCGAGCGCTACGCACACCCCGGCAAGCTCGCTAAAAAAGGCGTGCTCGGCATGAACCGCCGTAATATTTCCTATATCAGCCGATACAACCCGCGCCATTTGTACCCACTGGTTGATGACAAGTTGCAGACCAAGCAAATGGTGTTGGAGGCCGGTGTCACCGCGCCGGATCTCATTGGTGTGATTCGTGAGCAGCATGAAGTCAAGGATCTGGCCACGCTGATCAATGGCGTTCATGGCTTTTGCATCAAACCTGCTCACGGCAGCGGTGGTAAGGGCATTATGGTCATTACCCGCAGTGATGAAGACGGCTTTCATAAAACTAACGGGCAAATTGCCAACCTGAGTGATTTGGAACGCCACGTTTCCAACATACTCGCTGGGCTTTTTTCTCTGGGTGGTAAAGCTGATGTGGCTATTATCGAAAGCCTGATCGAGTTTGATGACTGCTTCACCGGCTACACCTATGAAGGCGTGCCCGATACTAGGGTCATCGTCTTCAAGGGCTTTCCGGTCATGGCGATGATGCGCCTGTCTACATCTGACTCCAACGGTAAAGCCAACCTGCATCAAGGTGCGGTCGGTGTCGGACTGGATATTGGTGATGGCACAGCACTACGTGCCGTACAGTTCGACCAGCCGGTACTGCTACATCCGGATACCGGCACCAACCTCTACACGCTGAAAGTACCGCATTGGGAAGAGCTGCTGATGCTCGCAGCCTCCTGCTATGAAATGTCAGGTCTCGGTTATCTGGGCACCGATATTGTGCTGGACAGACAAAAAGGACCGATGCTGCTTGAGCTGAATGCTCGTCCAGGTCTGAGTATTCAGGTCGCTAACGGTGAAGGTCTGGTGCCTCGTCTGCGCCAGATTGAAGCCTTGGGGAATAAGCATAAAATGTCGGTAGCACAGCGTGTTGCCTACGCCCGTGAACATTTCTCACGCAAGGGCTGATACACCTGATTTTGACGTAATCACCTTTTCAAGGAGCCGGTCATGGAGAATACAGGACGTTTCAATGCTGTCGTGCTGGGCCTGAGTCTTTTCCTCGGGTTGAGCCTTTTAGGCTGGCTGATGGCTCATGCCGCCATCAGCGTAAAAGAGTACGAGCGCACCGTGACCGTCAAAGGTCTCGCTGAACAGGAGTTTATGGCCGATGTGGTGATCTGGCCGATTGCCTTTTCCCTCGCCAATAACAAACTGCCTGAGCTTTATCAGGAGCTTGAAACCAGTACTCGGACGATTACCGCGTTTCTGAGCCAGCATGGCATTGCCGGCGAAGATGTCAGTATCGCCACACCGGCAATTACCGACAAATCCGCCCAGCAATACGGCGGACCATCAGGCGCAGAGTTTCGTTACACCGCAATGCAAACTGTAACCGTTTACTCCACCGAGATAGATAAGGTTCGCGCAGTGATGAACCAACTGCCTGAGCTCGGCCAGCAAGGCATTGTCATCACCGGCAATAACTATCAGTCACAGACCGAGTACCTGTTTACCCGCCTCAATGATGTCAAACCGGCGATGATCGAAGAAGCCACACGCAATGCCCGCGAAGTGGCCGACAAATTTGCTCAGGACTCAGACAGCAGTCTCGGTAAAATCCGTAAAGCCTCACAAGGCCAGTTCTCTATCAGCCCACGTGATAATAACAACCCACACATCAAAAAGGTTCGGGTGGTCTCGACCATCGAATACTACCTGTCGGATTAATGTCCACGCAGAAACAGAGCATCAAGGGACGGGGAGCGATAAACAATCTGGATAGTCGTTATAGCGATTTCCAACGCGAAGTGGTTGATGATGGCTGGTTCCAACAGGATGAGCAGCCAGCTTTTCGCACTGAGGTCAGCATTGAGACACCACGGCGCATCATTACCCATAACCAATCCCCTGATCTGCCGTTCAGTCAGTCCATCAATGCCTACCGGGGTTGTGAGCATGGCTGCCCGTACTGTTTTGCCCGCCCCACCCACGCCTATCTCGGCTTATCACCGGGTCTTGATTTCGAAACCAGGCTCACCGTCAAACCAGACGCCGCTTTACTTCTGAAAAAAGAATTACAGGCAAAAAATTATGTCTGTTCGCCAATTGCTCTGGGTACCAACACCGACCCTTATCAGCCGATTGAACGACAGTATCAAATCACCCGCGAAATTCTTGAGGTGCTGGAGCAGCATCAGAATCCCTGTACTGTTGTCACCAAGTCGGCATTGATTGAACGCGATATTGATATTCTCAGCCGCATGGCGAAACAACAGCTGGTGCATGTGCACCTGTCGGTGACAACGCTGGATAAATCACTGGCTCGCAAACTCGAACCTCGTGCCAGCAGCCCGCAACGCCGTCTCCAGGCGATAGAAACACTCCATCGAGCAGGGATTCCGGTCAGTGTGCTGGTCGCACCAGTGATTCCGATCCTGACTGATACGGAGCTTGAGCAAATCATGCAAGCCTGTGCAGATGCCGGTGCCATGTCGGCCGGCTATATCTTGCTCAGACTACCGCTTGAGGTCAGCGATTTATTTGAAGACTGGCTGCACGCTCATTACCCCGACACCGCAGAACATGTGATGCAGCGAATCAGAGACGCCAGGGACGGTAAAACCAATGATCCGCGTTTCGGCCATCGCCTCAGTGGTCACGGATTTTATGCCGATATGATTCAACAGCGCTTTCACGTGGCAATAAAAAAACTGGGGCTGAACCAATATCGCGAGGCATTGAATTGCGAGCTCTTTAATCCTCACCCTGAACAGATGAGTTTGTTTTAATGGCTTAAGATTAAATTTGGTCGGTCAACTGTTCGAAAATATCCAAATTGATAGTCGGAAGCTATAGTATCTCCATTCATCGCTTTCGCAGTATTATTCAATACTTCTAATAGAGTTTATGCATGGACGCAAAACATATTTCAAAAGCCAATACTCTTGGCCTTTTCATCCAAATTACCTTCCTGTTTGCAATTTATGCCTCACTGATAGCACTCTATTTTCATAACTTCATTCCAGAGCCTGCTACCAAAGCCTTTGCAGAGCGAGTTTCTTTATATTTTTCTATCTGTTTTTCAATTTCGTACTTTTATCTTTTCATCAATAATTTGATGCCGAACCCCACATGGAATAAGCGCTCCAAGTTTACTAAGCTTGTGTTGATGCTGCTCTCTGTGCCTCTGTATTATTTTTTCGCCTGGATTAGCTTGGCATTTTTCCTGCCTCTTGTTTACACAAGCGTGGTTGGGGAAACAAAAACCATCAATGAGGCCGTCAGTAGAGAATATATGGATTCCAGAAAGTCTTGCGACTACAGACTGAAATTCGAGTCCGTAGACACCCGCATGTTCCACTTTTGTCTTCGTCCTGAGATTTATGATCAGATGAACAAAGGCGAATATGCAGTTGAGACTACTATCAAGCAATCCGAGCTGGGGTATTACATCAAAAGTGCTAAATTTATCGAAGGTGAAATCAAGTCTGTTTTAGTCAATCATAAAAACATACAAAGCCACGCGCTGCTGGTTGTGATTCTTGTACTAACAGCAACGTTTGCTTTTGAATTTCTGAAAAAATATCAGAAAAAACCTCACCTAAACTAGTAGGCTAACTTAAGCAACTAAACCAACTTATTGACTGGTTTCAAGTTTCGGCAATGGTTCGGTTCTTCCAACCTGCAAAAGACATGTTTTTAACTGATTTTGATAGTTTTCCCTTCGCGAACGGATTGTAACGCTGCGGAGATGGCCGCGCAGTTACCCCGGGCGTCGGCCAGGCTCAGTCTAGGCGCTTTACCGTTGAGCACACAGTCTGAAAAATGTTCAATTTCCAGATTGAAATGATTGGCTGCTGATAAGGCGACGGTTTCCTGCACACCGGCATCGGTCCAATAGCTGATCAGTGCCTGCTCATCATCCGGCTGCCAGACAGTGTGACAGGTGATACCGCCCAGCGTACCAATGATTTCGTAAACACTGCGACGGGCATGTTCAAAGCTCATTTCAAATTGCGCGTAACGTCCGTCACCAAAATCAAACATGCCGCTCAAGCTGACATCAGCGCCATGTTCATTCAGTTTTGCCATTGCTGAGGTGGCCAACGGTTCGCAATCAAACCAGTGTCGCGCCGTGTGCACTGCGTAAGGGCCAATATCCCACATGGCACCACCACCATGGTTAAAGTCTCGATTGATCCGGTAAAGCCGTGCCGGTTTCATCGGGAAAGCAAACGCTGTTTTAACAGTGCGCACCTCTCCGATTTTGCCCGATTCAATCAGTTTCTGAACAAAATCATGCTGTGGATGGAAACGGTACATAAACCCTTCCATCACAGTGACATTATTAGCTTTGGCCGCCGCTTCAATCGCGTCAATGTTAGCCACCGTCAACGCCATCGGCTTTTCAATCAGCACATGCTTACCAAGGTTTATGGCCTTGAGTGCCCACTCGGCATGCTCTTCATTTGCCATTGGCAAGTAGATGGCGTCGATATCATCACGCTGCAATAAAGCATCGGGATCATCCAAAGCCAGCGCATCGGTTTCGGTCGGTGCATATTTGCTCAGCGTTTCGGCTGCCGCACCGGGACGTCGACTGGCGATCGCCATCAACTTGGCATTAGGTGACTCCACTATTGCCGGCATCAGTTTGTCATTGACGCGGGCGGCACCAAGAATTCCCCAGCGTAGTTGTTCTGCCATGACTGCGTTCCTTCTTTTATTCTGTCGTGTCCGCCATGATAACGACTGACCTTAGGAAAACCAAACCGTGATTTCGTCATTTCTGGCCACGGTGTGTATTTCCAATAACGGCCATATGCTAAGCTGCATGGTCTATCGAACATTACAGTAAGGAGAGACTATGACTATCGAAATTGGCCAACGCCTGCCTGAAGGCAACTTAAGTGAAAGCACCGGTTTTGAAGCAGATAATGGCTGTCCGCTGAAACCGGAGGCTAAAGATGTCTTAGCCATGAGCAAGGGGAAAACCATCGTTATCTTTGGTGTGCCCGGCGCCTATACCCCGCTCTGCTCAGCCGAACATCTGCCCGGTTTTGTGAAGTTTGCTGATGACATCAAAGCCGCCGGCGCTGATGAAATCTGGTGCATGGCGGTGAATGATGGTTTTGTCATGGCGTCATGGGGCCGTGACAATAACGTCGACGGCAAAGTACGGATGATGGCTGACGGCAGTGCGGAATACACCAAAGCTCTGGGGCTGGATCGTGACCTGACCGGAGGCGGCATGGGGATTCGCTGCTACCGCTTTGCGATGATCGTCAAAGACGGCGTCGTCAGCTATATCGGTGTGGAAGGCTCCGGCGAATTCGGCAAATCCAAAGCCGAAACTATTCTGGAAGAGTTGAAAAAATAAACAAAAACGGGTTGGGGAGCGATGGGTATCGCTCCCCAGACAGTGAAACCTAACGCCAGTGTTCTTCAACTTCCTGTTCACCGCCAATAAATACGGCTGTAGCTAATTCACTGAAAATACCGTGCTCGACAATGCCGGGAATGGTTTCCAGCACCATGGTCAATTCAAGGCTGTCGATATGCTCAAACTTCATATCCAGTACCAGGGATCCATGTGCTGTAACAGCCACATTATCCTGCCCTGCGTTCAAGCGTAATTCGCCGGTGCCGCCACGCTGCTTGAGCTGAGCCAGAACCAGTTTCCAGGCTTCGGGCATGACTTCTACCGGAATCGGAAACTTCTGACCGATGTGATCAACCAGTTTGCTCTCGTCGACCAGAACGTAGAATTGATCGGCCGCTGAAGCCAGTAACTTTTCCCTGACCAGATCCTGACCGCGTCCCTTGAGCAAGGTCAGATCTGGCGTCACTTCATCAGCGCCATCAACATACATGTCGAGACTATCCAGTGAATCTATTGATACTACCGGCAGACCGGCCTGCTTCGCCTTCATGGCACTAATCACCGAACTGCTCACCGTAGTGACGTTCAGCTTTTCCGTACGCTGACGTTTGGCGAGCGCTTCTATAAACAGGTTCGCCGTTGAGCCAGTGCCCAGTCCCACGACCATATTGGCTTCAACCAGATTGGCTACATGGACGGCGACACGTTGTTTGGGATTCATCGCTTTCTCTGCTGTCATTGACAACCTCCTTGCGCTTGGCAGAATGTATTGCTCAGCTTAACACTCGGGTCGGCGATGTCCAGCCGCCCGCCGCATACAACAACAGGACAGCATCATGACACAGTTTGCGAGCATCATCAGCGATATTGAATCAGCTTCCGGCCACTCGCTGCAACAGGCTCAAATCACCAGTATCGGTGGTGGCTGCATCAACTCGGCGTTCCGGCTCGATAATGGTAAGGAAAGCTTTTTCGTCAAAGTAAACAGCCCGAACCTCAGCGCCATGTTTGAAGCTGAAGCGTATGGCCTGCAGGAAATGAAAGCCACCAACTCTGTGCGTATTCCGGAGGTCATCAGTTATGGTGTGGCTGATGGTCACAGTTATCTGGCGCTGGAATACATCCCGCTTGGCAGCTTGCGAGGCAAGGCGTCCATCCTGCTCGGACAACAACTGGCGCAGATGCATCAAGTCAAGCAGTCCTATTTCGGCTGGCACCGTGACAACACCATCGGCAGCACGCCCCAAATCAACGAGCGGCATCACAACTGGCTGGAGTTCTGGCAGCAGGAACGTCTCGGCCAGCAACTACAGTTTGCAGCAGGTAATGGCTTCGGCGGACGCCTTCAGAGTCAGGGTGAAAAACTGCTTCACAATCTCACCAAGCTGCTTGATGGTTATGTGCCACAACCAGCCTTGCTGCATGGTGATTTGTGGGGGGGCAATGCGGCCGCAGACGATCTGGGCAACCCGGTTATCTTTGATCCGGCCTGTTACTATGGCGACCGTGAAGCAGATCTGGCCATGACCGAGTTATTCGGTGGTTTTGGCGCTGATTTTTTTGCTGCCTATCAGGCTGAGTATCCGGTCGACAGTGGCTACCAGCTAAGAAAAACACTTTATAATCTCTACCATATTCTGAATCATCTGAACCTGTTCGGCGGTGGTTACCTCGGTCAGGCCGAGTCGATGATTGATCGTTTGCTGGCACAGATATAGAAAGAGGAAAAATGAGCCAAATTAAAATTTTATTTGTCTGCATGGGCAATATCTGTCGCTCTCCCACCGCTGAGGGGGTGTTTACACATCTGGTGAAACAACGGGGCACCCACGATCGTTTTATGATCGACTCGGCCGGTACGCATGCCTATCATGTCGGTGAACAGCCCGATACCCGTGCTCAACAGACTGCCCGTCAGCGTGGTATTGATCTGTCCTATATTCGTGCCCGCAAATTTGCCTACAGCGACTTTGAGATGTTTGACCACATTCTGGCGATGGATTCCGACAACTACGCGATCCTCGTCGAGGCCTGCCCTGACAAGTACAAAGATAAAATCAAACTGTTTCTTGATTTTGCGCCGGGTCGCAGCGAGCGCGATGTGCCCGATCCCTACTACGGTGGTCAGAACGGATTTGAGCATGTCTTCGATTTGGTTGAGGATGCATCTCAGGGTTTTTATTCCAGCATCACCAATTAACTCACTACCTCCTTTTGAGTAGTTGCTTTGATCTCCGGGCGGCGTATGATTGCCGGTTGACTAAAAAATTCAACTATGAGGAGTGTCAATGTGAACGCGCTACCAACCAGCAGGACGATGCTGTCAGCCCTGCTAGCACTAGTCCTGTCCTTTATGCCTCAGCTGGCTGCAGCCGCTGATAATGTCAAACTCCTCGATTTGACAGGACACTGGGTCGGCTACGCTGCGATCGCACTGTTTGTCATCGCTTACGCGCTGGTGGTAGTAGAAGAAGAAATTCATATGCGTAAGTCAAAGCCAGTGATGGTCGCCGCCGGTGTGATCTGGGCGATGATTGCTTTGGTCTACGCGCAGCAACCTGACTCAGCCTATCATCACACTGCAGAGGTGATGATTCGTCATAACCTGCTTGAATATGCTGAACTGTTTCTGTTCCTGCTTGCAGCGATGACCTATATCTCCACCATGGGCGAACGCGGCGTTTTTGATGCATTGAGAGCATGGTTGATCAACAAGGGCTTCTCTTTACGCACCATCTTCTGGCTGACCGGCCTGCTGGCGTTTTTCATCTCTCCAGTAGCTGATAACCTGACCACTGCCTTATTGATGGCTACCGTGGTAATGGCCGTGGGTGGCAATAATTTCAGCTTTGTCGCAGTGGCCTGCATCAACATCGTCGTGGCAGCTAATGCCGGCGGTGCTTTCAGCCCCTTCGGCGATATCACAACGCTGATGGTCTGGCAGAAAGGTGTTGTCGACTTTCATGAATTCTTCGCCCTGTTCCTGCCTTCATTGGTGAACTGGTTTATACCGGCCTTTATCATGTCATTAACGGTCAAGAGCGAAACACCGCAGGCCACTAATGACCAAGTCGTTCTCAAACAGGGCGCTTTTGTTGTTATCGGCCTGTTCCTGCTGACAATTGCCATGGCCGTATGTGCCCACAACTTCCTGCATCTGCCACCAGTAGTCGGCATGATGACCGGACTGGGCTTCCTCAAAATCTATGGTTACGTTCTCAAGCTGCGTGAATCACGGTTAATGATGAACCTGGAAGATGTTGGGGAAGATCGCAGACCTTTCAACATTTTTCGTCAGATTGAACGTGCGGAATGGGATACGCTGATGTTTTTCTACGGCATTATCCTCTGTGTCGGCGGCCTTGGCACTATTGGCTACCTGGCGCTGGGGTCAGAGTTGCTGTACGGGGATTTGGGCCCGACAACAGCCAATATTCTCATTGGTCTGATCTCAGCCGTTGTCGACAATATTCCAGTAATGTTTGCAGTGTTGTCGATGATGCCTGACATGAGCCACGGCCAGTGGCTGCTGGTGACGCTGACAGCTGGTGTCGGTGGCTCACTGCTCTCCGTCGGTTCTGCCGCCGGTGTTGCTGTTATGGGACAGGCCCGCGGGATCTACACTTTCTTCACTCACCTGAAGTGGGTCTGGGCGATTGCCTTGGGATACGCCGCCAGTATCTGGGTACATTTATGGCTGAACGCTCCACTCTTTGAGCGAATCACTCACTAAAAAAGAAAGCGGCCTCCGGGCCGCTTTTTTATTTGTTATCAGTCGTAGAGCCTGACGACCAGTTCGGCAATACAGGCAGCACGTTTACTGTTCTCAATCTCAATTTTGACTTCGCGTACCAGTTCCAAGCCTCGGCGTAAGGTTTCAATCTTAATAATCCGGGTACGGGCACGAATGCGTTTACCGGCCTTTACAGGGGCCGGAAACACCACTTTATTCATGCCATAATTCACCACTAAACGCGCTTCCGGGTAATCGTTGTTCTCCGGGTTGACCGTGTCGGTAAGCATCGGAATCAATGACAGCGTCAGAAAGCCGTGGGCAATCGTCGCCTTGAATGGCGATTCATTGCCGGCACGTTCGGGATCGGTATGAATCCACTGGTGGTCTCCCGTAACTTGGGCAAACTGGTCAATACAGGCCTGATCAACCCGAAACCACTCGCCGACATAGCTTTCCTCACCCAACTGGGCGCGCAGGCGTTCCCGCAGTGCAATAAAGCTGTCGCTTAGTGCTTTTTCTTCGCTTACTGACTGAGTCTCATCAGGTTCGTGAAAGAAATGAAAATATTGGGTCCAGGGCAGCGACAGATTACGGATATCAGACACTTTCTTATTTAAGGTCTCGGGCCAGTGTTTCAGCGTATTTTCAACCCGGTTTTTAATTTCCGTATTGAATGACTCCAGTTTTTCCTGTCCCTGTTTGATGGATTCGACCAGTCGCATTGCTTTTCCTTTGTTTCGCCCTTTAGTGCCGCTAATCAGACAGTGATGTTCTCACCCTCAGTTTACGCTGCATTATCTGTGCCTGCTGTAGAACATTTCACATTCACTGTGGTCAGACAGATTCCTTGTCTGACGCCGCCATAGCAGAAAAGCCGCGCAGCGGGTACAATTTATTGTTTGTTTATTGACTGACTACAGCCACCGCCATGCTATACAGCACAGATGACTTGCGCATTTCCGGTATACAGGAAGTAATTCCACCGGCGCAATTACACAAAGAACTTCCGATCACTGATCAGGCATCGGAAACGGTGTTCTATGCGCGTAAGTCCACTCAGGATATTCTGCACAAGCGCGACGACCGGATGGTGATTATTGTCGGTCCCTGTTCCGTGCATGATCCGAAAGCGGCTCGCGACTACGCCACCCGCCTCAAACCGATCATGGAGGCACTTAAGGACGATCTGCATATCGTCATGCGGGTCTACTTTGAAAAACCACGTTCGGTGGTGGGCTGGAAAGGTCTGATTAATGACCCCTACCTCGATGGCAGCTTCAAGATTAACGACGGTTTACATATCGCCCGTAAGCTATTGCTCGATCTGGCTGAAATGGGTGTACCTGCGGCCAGTGAATACCTTGATCTCATCAGTCCGCAATACATTTCGGATTTAATTTCCTGGGGTGCCATTGGCGCACGAACCACGGAAAGTCAGGCTCACCGTGAACTGGCTTCCGGTTTGTCCTGCCCGGTCGGTTTCAAGAACGCCACTGATGGTGGCCTGCAGATAGCCGTTGATGCCTGTCTGTCAGCCTCCAAGCCTCATCACTTCATGTCCGTGACCAAGGCCGGTCGTTCCGCGATTTTTTCCACTACCGGTAATCCTGACTGTCACGTGATTCTGCGTGGTGGTAAAGAGCCTAACTACGATCACGACAGCATCAATGCTGCCGCAGAAGTGGTTGGCCGATCAGGCCAACAGGTACGAATCATGATTGACTGCAGTCATGCCAACAGTGGTAAAAGTCATGTGCAGCAGGAAGTTGTCTGCCGTGACGTCGCTGCACAAGTGGCGGCCGGTGACAGACGTATTATTGGCATGATGCTGGAAAGTAATCTGATCGCGGGCCGTCAGAATGCCGAGCCGGGCAAGGAACTGGTCTACGGCCAGAGTATTACCGATGCCTGCATGGCTTGGGACAATACTGAAGTGCTGTTGCACGAACTGGCTGACGCGGTCAGACAACGTCGTAATCAACCCTGAGCACTATTCAGTCAGAACAGCAAATTGTCATCATGCTGTTTGCATCGGTGATCGCCTAAGTTGCTCTGCAACAAGGAGATACATCCTTTTCGACGTTTCGAAAAAACGCCAGATTACGCTATAATTAGCGATTCGCGATTTACAGCCGAGCCGCGCTCGTGCTGAAATGACAAGGTATTCCTGAGAAAATCAGTAGGTTATTAAATGGCAGAGTATGCCCTCATACTGTTAAGCACAATACTGGTGAACAACATTGTCCTGGTCAAATTCCTGGGGCTGTGTCCGTTCATGGGTGTTTCTCGTAAGCTGGAAACGGCTATGGGCATGGCGCTCGCCACCACTTTTGTGCTGACCTTGTCCTCGATTTGCAGTTATCTCATCAATGAATACCTGCTGGCACCATTCGGCATTGAGTTTCTGCGTACCATCAGCTTTATCTTTGTGATTGCTGTTGTCGTACAGTTCACCGAAATGGTTGTGCATAAAACCAGCCCGTTGCTGTATCAGGTACTGGGTATTTTTCTGCCGTTGATCACCACCAACTGTGCAGTACTGGGTGTTGCCCTGCTCAACGTACAGGAGCAGCACGGATTTATTGAATCTGCGCTGTATGGCTTCGGTGCTGCTATTGGCTTTTCCATGGTGCTGGTGATCTTTGCCGGTATGCGTGAACGTCTGGCTGCGGCCGACGTCCCTGTTGCTTTTCAGGGTGCAGCAATAGGTCTGATTACTGCGGGATTAATGTCGATGGCCTTTATGGGCTTTGCCGGACTGGTGAAGGTATAAGCCGATGTTGACAGCGATTATTGCACTGACGCTACTGGCGTTAATTCTCGGACTGTTGCTCGGTTTTGCCTCAGTCAAATTCAAGGTCGAAGGCGATCCCATCGTCGAGCAAATCGACAAACTGCTGCCACAAACGCAATGCGGTCAGTGCAGCTTTGCCGGTTGCCGCCCTTATGCTGAAGCGATTGCGGCTGGTGAAGCCGATATCAACCGCTGCCCACCCGGTGGTGAAGCAACGATTCAGGCGCTGGCGGATCTGCTGGATGTTGAGCCGAAACCGCTGGATGAAGAATGCGGTGTCGAAAAGCCCAAAATGCTGGCAATCATTGATGAACAACGCTGCATCGGCTGTACTCTGTGTATTCAGGCCTGCCCAGTTGATGCCATCCTTGGCGCTGCCAAGCACATGCACACGGTTATTGCAGACGAATGCACGGGTTGCGAGCTCTGTCTGGAGCCCTGCCCGGTTGATTGTATTGATATGGTAGAAGTGGCTCAGAATCCAAACACCTGGCGCTGGCCTGATCCTTCGCATTTGCAACTGGAACGCGGAGGTCGGGCATGACACAACCCCTTGGTAGTTTCCCGGGTGGTCTGAAACTGCGCGGCCATAAAAAACGCTCAACACAGACGCCGATTCGCCGCACACCACTTGCCAAACAACTGATCCTGCCGTTGCAGCAGCATATCGGCGCTGCCGCCGTTCCGATCGTTGAGGTCGGAGACAAGGTGCTGAAAGGACAGCAAATTGCACGGGCTGAAGGCCATGTGTCGGTCTGCCTGCATGCGCCCAGTTCGGGCACTATCGTGGCCATTGATGAGCAACCGATACCCCATCCGTCAGGTTTGACTGCGGCTTGCATCACTATTGAGACCGACGGCGAAGACAAGTGGGCTGAGCGTCATCCTGTGAAAAACTTCCGGGACATGACCCCACACGAAATTCGTCAGATCATCCGTGATGCGGGTATTGTCGGTCTCGGTGGTGCCGGTTTCCCCAGCTTTATCAAGCTGAATCCCGGTATCCACCACACTGTTGATAGCCTGATTCTGAACGGCGCCGAGTGTGAGCCTTATATCAGCTGTGATGACATGCTGATGCGCGAGCGTGCAGACGGCATTCTTGATGGTGTCGAGATCATGCTGCATGCGTTGAGTGCGCAGGAAGTGTTACTGGCTATTGAAGACAACAAGCCACTGGCGATATCAGCGATGGAGCTGGCGCTGGCTGCACGTCCTCATCTGACACAAACCAAAGTCGTCGTCATTCCTACCCGCTATCCGACCGGTGGTGAGAAGCAAATCATTCAGGTTGTGACCGGTAAGGAAGTACCGAGTAATGGTCTGCCCATCGACATCGGCATCGTCTGCCACAACATGGGTACCGCCTATGCGGTCGGCCGTGCTATCAATCACGGTGAACCGTTGATTTCACGAATCGTGACCGTAACCGGTACTGACGTGACACATGCAGGTAATTTCGAAACGCTGTTCGGCACACCGATTTCAGAGCTGCTGGAATTTGCCGAAACCAAACGCCAGCCGGATGAACCGTTTATTCTCGGCGGACCGATGATGGGCTTTAACCTGTCCGGCGACAACCTGCCTGTCACCAAAACAGCCAACTGTATTCTGGTCGGTGTGGAAGATGCGGCGCAGAAAGCCGAGCCCTTGCCATGCATCCGCTGTGGTGACTGCGCTTCGGCCTGCCCGGCCAGCCTGCTGCCACAACAGCTCTACTGGCATGCCCGCGCCAAGGACTTTGACCAGACGCGTGACTACAATCTGTTCGATTGCATTGAGTGTGGCTGCTGCGACTATGTCTGCCCGAGCAAAATCCCCTTGGTCTCTTATTTCCGTTTTGCCAAAACGGAAATCATGAATCAGGAACGGGAACGCAAGAAATCGGATCTGGCACGTGAGCGTTTTGAAACCCGTCAGGCACGGATGGAGCGCGAACAACGCGAAAAAGAAGAACGTCAGCGTCAGCGTAAAGCTGCTTTGGCAGCCTCAAAGGCAAAAAAAGATAAAGAAGCTGCGGCAGAAACATCGTCTGCAGAAGACAAGGAGAACTGAGCAAATGGCATTATTCCGGATAAGTCCGCCGTTTCTGGCGGGGACTAACCGTGTGACCCTGCAAATGTTGCAGGTGCTGTTGGCTATGGTTCCGGCCGTGATTGCCATGGTGCTGTTCTTTGGTCCGGCGGTGCTGATCAATATTGCTCTGGCCTTGTTGGTTGCGTTAGCGACGGAAGCCGTCATGCTGAAACTTCGTCGGCGCCCGATCACGCCTTTTCTCAGCGATGGCAGCGCCGCGGTCACTGCCGTCTTATTGGCTGTGGCAATCCCACCGCTATCGCCGTGGTGGCTGACTGTGCTGGGTGTTATGTTCGCGATCATCTTCGCCAAACACCTGTACGGCGGTCTTGGCTACAACCCGTTTAACCCGGCCATGATTGGTTATGTGCTGCTGTTAGTCTCATTCCCGCTGGAAATGACAACCTGGCTGCCAGTACAGTCGCTGGCCGAACATCCACTGGACTTCAATCAGGCATTCCAACTGATTTTCTTCGGTGACACAGCCACTGGGCTGGGCGTCGATACCGTGTCAGGTGCCACCCCGCTGGATGCAATGAAAACCCAAATCGGCCAGCAGATCCTGCCTGAGTACATCGTCAACCAGCCACTGTTCGGCATGCTCGGTGGCATAGGCTGGGAATGGATTAATGTCTGGTTCCTGCTTGGTGGCCTGTTTTTGCTCTACCGAAAAGTCATTAGCTGGCATGTGCCGGTTGCAATGCTGGGTACCCTGTTTGTGTTGAGCAGCATCACTGCTTTGTTTGCGCCTGAACTGACGGGTTCGCCGCTGTTTCACCTGTTCAGCGGCGGCACGATGATTGGTGCCTTTTTTATCGCAACCGATCCGGTGTCAGGTTCAACCACGCTGAAAGGTCGCTTGGTATTCGGTGCCGGTGTCGGCGCGCTGACATACATCATCCGCATCTGGGGTGGTTACCCTGATGGTGTGGCTTTTGCCGTATTGCTGATGAATATGCTGGTTCCTCTGATTGATTATTACACTCAACCCAAGGTGTATGGAGCAAGCAGTAAATGATGGACCTACAAAAACATATTCTGCGTGTCGGCCTGTTACTCGGCCTGTTCGCCGTCGTTGCCACCACGCTGGTCGCGTTAACGGAATCGAGTACCCGTGAACAGATCCGTGAAAACGAGCGTGAAGCCTTACTCAGTGGTATCAATGCCCTGATCCCGCACGAGCAGTACGATAACGCCATTTTGCAGGATAAAATTGTTCTGGATGCCACTGAAGCCCTGGGCACTGAGGAAGCAACGACTGTCTACCGCGCACGTAAACAAGGTAGTGATGTTGCCGTGATCCTCACCGCCATCGCGCCAAATGGCTACTCCGGCAAGATCAAAATGCTGATAGGCATTTATGCCGATGGCAGACTGGCCGGTGTACGCGTTATCGATCATAAGGAAACGCCGGGACTAGGCGATAAAATCGACGAGAAAAAAGCCAGCTGGATATTACAGTTCGAAGGATTGTCTCTTACCTCGCCAAACGCAGATAAATGGAAAGTTAAGAAAGACGGCGGCGAATTTGACCAGTTCACCGGTGCCACCATTACCCCACGTGCGGTAGTGGATGCGGTAAAACGCTCTTTGGAATATTTCCGAACACACCGCGACGAGTTATTTGCCGTCGCTGAGGAAAAGTCATGAACGCATACAAGCAAATCATTCTTGATGGCTTATGGAAAAACAACCCCGGCATTGTTCAGTTGCTGGGTCTGTGCCCTTTGCTGGCCGTAAGCAATACTGTGGTGAATGCGCTGGGGTTGGGCTTGGCAACGATCCTGACTCTGGTGGCTTCAAACGGCATTATCTCGCTGCTGCGCAACCAGATCCCTGACGAAGCCCGTCTGCCGGTTTTTGTCATGATCATTGCCTCGATCGTGACTATCATCGAATTATCAATGAATGCATGGTTCCATGAGCTGTACCTGATTTTGGGTATCTTCATTCCCTTGATCGTGACTAACTGCTCGATCATTGGCCGTGCTGAAGCGTTTGCCGCACGTAACTCGGTAGGCCCTGCCCTGCTTGATGGTTTGATGATGGGGCTGGGTTTTACCGCCGTATTGCTGGTCCTTGGCGGCATGCGTGAACTGATTGGTCAGGGAACACTGTTCTCCCAGGCCCACCTGATGTTTGGTGAAGCTGCACGTGGCTTCAGCATCACCGTAATTGAAGATTACCGTGGTTTCCTGATGGCCCTGCTACCACCGGGCGCCTTTATTGGTCTGGGTTTAATCGTCGCGCTGAAAAATGTCATCGATGCCCGTTTGGCTCGCCGTGAACCTAAAGTCGCTGTGGTTGAAGCTGAAACAGCCGCTGGCTGAACGGTTGACGTTTTATGAATCAGGCACAGCGGCGCGAGTTTTTTACTATTTTACGAGCGGAAAACCCTGAGCCAACCACGGAACTCAATTACAGCAGCGCATTTGAATTACTGATTGCGGTTATTCTGTCGGCGCAGGCGACCGATGTCGGTGTCAACAAGGCAACCGATAAACTGTACCCGGTCGCGAATACGCCGGAAGCGATACTCAAGCTGGGTATTGATGGTCTCAAGGAATACATCAAAACCATCGGATTGTTTAACAGTAAGGCAGAAAACGTCATCAAGACCTGCCACCAGTTACTGGAAAAACATAACGGTGAAGTGCCACCGGACAGAGCAGCACTGGAAGCCCTACCCGGTGTAGGCCGCAAAACCGCGAATGTCATTCTGAATACGGTGTTCCGACAACCGGTGATGGCGGTGGATACACACATCTTCCGCCTTTCCAACCGCACGGGCCTCGCCAAGGGGAAAACCGTGCGGGCAGTGGAAGACAAGCTGATGAAAGTCATCCCTGCTGAATTTATGCTTGATGCCCACCATTGGCTGATTCTGCATGGTCGCTACATCTGCACAGCGCGTAAACCCAAATGCGAACAATGCAGCGTGACCCATGTCTGCGATTACTACCGTGACATGCAGCGCAGAATAAGTCGCGCCGACTGAGATGTTCGGACAAAACCGCCAACAACTGCGTCAGTTTTTTTTCGACGTCTGGTCAAAAATGCAAAAAGGCGAGACCTTGAGCGGCCTCGAGCAGGTTCTCGCCCAGATTATCAGCATACATCCCGAATACCACACCCTGCTGCAACAGCCAGACAGACTGGATCAGGATTTCTCTGTTGAAGCAGGTCAGAGCAATCCCTTTCTGCATATGGCCCTGCATATTTCCCTGCACGAACAAATCAGTACTGATCGTCCTGCCGGTATCCGCGTCTTATACCAACAGCTGCTGACTCGGTATGCCGCTGCTCATGACTGCGAGCATGCGATGATGGAGTGTCTGGCCGAAGTTTTATGGCAAGCCCAGAGCGAGGGGCAGCCCCCCTCTGATTCAGACTATCTTCAAGCCCTGCTCGGTTTGCTTCAATAGACCACCACAGCCTAAAATTCGGCTTCACTTACTGCATTCCCCTGTTCACAAAGGCCGGGGTTAGATCAACGCTGCTGGAGGCACACCCATGAAAGCATTTGGTTTTAACAGTGCGACTGCTGAAGCTACCCTGTTTGAGAAGGACTTAGCCACTCCCGAAGGTCGGGATTTGCTGATTGCAATTGAGGCTATTGCCGTCAACCCGGTTGATATCAAAGTTAAGTCATCCATCAGCGGCACGCTGGATCAGCCCAAAATCGTCGGCTGGGATGCAGCCGGTACCGTTATCGCAGCAGGCCCTGACTGTGAGCTCGTCAAAGTTGGCGACAAAGTGTTCTACGCCGGTGATGTCACCCGTGACGGCTGTTATGCCAGCCACCAGTTGGTCGATGAACGTATCGTCGGTTTTGCGCCGCGTACCCTGTCTGCCGCTGAAGCGGCGGCAATGCCTTTAACCAGTATTACCGCCTGGGAAGCCTTGTTCTCACGAATGAAGATCTACCCGAATCTCGACAAGGGCAAGACATTACTGATCATCGGTGCCGCTGGCGGCGTCGGCTCGATTGCCATTCAACTGGCTAAAGAGGTTGCTGAATTGACCGTGGTGGCCACCGCCTCCAGAGCTGAGTCGGCGCAGTGGTGTCGTGAGCTTGGTGCTGATCATGTGATCAATCATTTCCAACTTAGCGCTGACTACGCAAAACTTGGCATTGATGCGCCCGACTACATACTCTGTCTTAATGACACGGACAGTTATTACGATACGGTCACAGATCTGATTGCCCCACAAGGCATGATTTGCTTTGTGGTGACCAGTCAACAAAATCAGAATATTGAAAAACTCAAAACCAAAAGTGCCGGTATCGTCTGGGAATTCATGTTCACCCGACCAATGTATAAGACTCGCGATATCACTGTGCAGCACCAGTTATTGAACCGTATTGCCGAAATGCTTGATGCAAATAAACTGCAAAGCACCCTGAAACAAACGCTGGGGCCAATCTCGGCGGCCAATATACAGCGTGCACACGAACACCTGCTGAGTGGCAAGACTCTGGGTAAGATTGCCTTAACCGCCATCGAGGATTAATCGCTTAATGCCCCTGTTAGCGTGGCACAGCGGGAATGATAACCGTATAATTGGCGCAGGTTTTCAAATTTACGCTTGAGGTTCAATGATGAATAACAATAAGTCGGGTAAGTTTTTTGTAGGTAGTCTGGTCACCTTTCTGGTGCTTTTCGGTGTGATCCTGATGGTTTTGAGCAGCATGAAAGATGTGGCGAAAAACGTTACCGCCCCTGCCAGTATGGATGCTGATGCGGTTGCCGAACGTATTCAGCCGGTAGCCGAAGTGAACGTTGGTGAACCTCCTGTTGTTCAAGCGCCTGCTGTTGATGCTACCGAAGACACGGCCGGTGGCGCTGGTGAACAAATCGTCACCTCTGTCTGCGCAGCCTGTCATGGTGCAGGACTGATGCAATCACCCAAACTCGGTAGTGCCGATGACTGGGCTCCGCGCATCGAAAAAGGTATCGATACACTCTATAACCACGCTATCAACGGCTTTAACATGATGCCCGCCAAAGGCGGTCGTGCCGACCTGAGCGATGATGACATCAAGGCTGCTGTTGACTACATGGTCTCAAAAGCACAATAAGACGTAGCATTAATCGCTCAAAGCACTGCCTGAATCCATTTCAGGCAGTGCTTTTTTAAGTTTTTATTTTCAGGGAACTGCTGACGCTGCCAGAATTGTCCATGGATCTGCTTTCATTTAATCTCCCTCTTGTCGCGCTATTACCCTTTCTTGGCGCACCACTAGCGGCACTTGCTGCCAATATCAACCGCGTTGCCTCTGCCTGGACCGCGGGTTTTGTCACTCTGATTTCATTATTACTGCTACTGCCAGCGGCGAGATTACCGTTTGAAGATCAGACACTCATTCAAAGCTGGTCGTGGCTGCCAAGCCTTGGACTCGACTTTGCATTCCGGCTTGATGGTCTGGCTCTGTTATTCAGCCTGCTAATTCTGCTGATTGGCCTGCTGGTTATTCTCTACGCTCGCTACTACCTGTCTGCACGTGATTCGATGGGGCGTTTCTTTGCCTATCTGCTGATGTTTATGGGCTCCATGCTCGGTATCGTCTTATCGGAAAACCTGATTCAGCTGGTCGTTTTCTGGGAGCTGACTTCCCTGACATCCTTCCTGCTCATCAGTTACTGGCAGCACCATCAGGACGCACGTGATGGTGCCCGCATGGCCCTCGCTATCACCGGGGCTGGCGGTCTTGCGATGCTGGCCGGTGTGCTTATCATAGGGAATATCGTCGGCAGTTTTAATCTGACTGACGTGCTCGCCGCCGGTGATCAAATCCGCCAGCACGATGCGTACATTCCGGCCTTGGTGCTGATTCTGCTTGGTGTGTTCACTAAATCAGCTCAGTTCCCATTCCACTTCTGGCTACCACATGCAATGGCGGCGCCGACTCCCGTCTCTGCCTACCTGCACTCGGCCACCATGGTTAAGGCGGGTATTTTTATGCTGGCGCGTCTGTTCCCTGCTTTATCGGGTACAGAAGCCTGGGGCTGGCTGGTTGGTGGTGCCGGTATGATCACCATGGTACTTGGTGCCTATACCGCGCTGTTTAAACATGACTTAAAAGGCCTGCTCGCCTATTCAACCATTAGTCACCTCGGGCTGATCACCCTGCTGTTTGGCTTTGGCACCCAACTCGCTGCTGTGGCCGCCATTTTCCACATTATTAATCACGCAACCTTCAAAGCGTCGCTGTTTATGGTCGCCGGCATCATCGATCACGAATGTGGCAGCCGTGATATGCGCAAGGTAAATGGCATGCTCAAGTACATGCCTCATACCGCTGTTCTGGCGATGATCGCGGCATCTGCTATGGCTGGTGTGCCCCTGTTGAACGGTTTTTTGAGCAAGGAAATGTTCTTTGAACAGGCAGTAACCGCGACTGGCGGCAGTTTGCTGGCCTGGGCGATTCCGGTGCTGGTCACTATTGGCGCCATTTTCTCGGTTGCCTATTCGCTGCGTTTTATTCACGACGTTTTCTTTAACGGCGAACCGGTCGGGTTGACCAAAACGCCGCATGAACCGCCACGCTTTATGAAGATCCCCGTCGATATTCTGGTGATTCTGTGTCTTGGTGTTGGTGTTGCCCCAATGATTTTAGTGGCACCGATTCTGTCCGTAGCAGTAGCAGCCAGTCTGCAAACAGCCACACCGGAATTCAGCCTTGCCATCTGGCATGGCGTGACGCCCCCCCTCATCATGAGCTTTATTGCGATGGGCATCGGCGCCATCGTCTATTTCAATCGCGAGAAGCTGTTCCGCTGGCATGATAAAAATCTGCCACGCGTTGATGCCCGCATTCTGTTCAATATGGCTTTGCATGGTGTACTGATTGCTACCTGTAAAGTCAGCCGTCTGTTTGACCGCGGTTCACTGCAAAATGCGACCAGTTGGGTGTTGCTGACCGCTGTCGCGGCCATCGCCTATGGTTACCTGCAATTCAGTGGGCCGTTGCTGGGTGATCGTGCATTAATGCCGGTTGACTGGCTAACGCTGTCTCTGGCGGCAATGATTATTCTGGCCAGTGTACTGTGCGCCGTTTTACATCACCAACGACTGGTGTCTCTCATTATCGTCGGTGTCGTCGGCCTGATTGTGTCACTCGGTTTTGTTAAATTTTCAGCACCGGATTTGGCATTGACACAGTTGTCTGTGGAAGTCGTCACCATCGTTTTGCTGTTATTGGCTCTGTTCTTCCTGCCGCAACATACGCCGCAGGAACGTAACAGCCGACGCATGGCCCGTGACCTGTTTTTATCGGTATCGGCCGGTGTCAGCGTAATGCTGCTGGCGATGGCAGTGATGACCCGTGACTATGCACCGATCTCTGACTTCTTTCTTGCGAACAGCAAACCTGGCGGCGGCGGCACTAATGTCGTCAACGTGATTCTGGTCGACTTCCGCGGCTTTGACACTCTGGGTGAAATCGTCGTGTTGGCACTGGCCGGTTTGGGTATATTCGCACTGCTCAAAGACTTGCGCCTGCCTGCACCACAACAGGATATTCAGGGCCGTGAATGGAACCATGATCCGCATCCGCCGATCATGCAAACGCTGACGCGTCTGTTGTTCCCGCTGATGTTACTGGTCGCGGTATTTATCTTCCTGCGTGGTCACAACCTGCCTGGCGGTGGCTTTATTGCCGGACTGATTGCCGCGGTGGCGCTGATTTCACAGTACCTCGCCAATGGTATTGCCTGGACTAATGCCCGTATCAAAATTGATATGCATACCGTGATAGCCTTCGGCCTCAGCGCTGCTTTGCTGACTGGACTGGCGGCCATGCTGTTGTCTTATCCCTTCCTGACCTCCACCTTCACCTACCTGAAATGGCCGGTGGTCGGCAAATTTGAAATTGCGAGTGCCATGGCCTTTGATCTCGGCGTCTTCCTCGTCGTAGTCGGTGCCACAGTTCTGATTCTGGTCGAACTGGGCAAACTGAGTCATGCCTCGCACCGTATGCAACAACAGGAGCACTACTAATGGAGTGGCTCGTCGCCATCGTTATCGGCGTGATGACTGCCAGCGGCATCTATCTGGTGCTGCGCGCCCGTACTTTCCCGGTGGTATTAGGACTCACCCTGCTTTCCTATGCCGTGAATGTGTTTTTGTTTGTGATGGGCAGACTGCAAATCGGTCAGGCGGCGATTATTGATCCTGCCTCGCCCGCTTACACCGATCCTTTACCACAGGCTTTGGTGCTGACTGCTATCGTGATCGCCTTCGGCATGACCGCCTTTCTTATCGTGCTGGCCTTAAAAGCACGCAGCGAACTAGGCAATGATCATGTCGATGGTATGAGCTACGTTGCAGAGGAAGAAGCTGCCAGACAGCATAAGGCAGGTCAGTTATGAATTCTATCTGGCCGGTATTACCGGTTCTGCTGCCCCTGCTAGGCGCGATTCTGACCCTGTTTGCACGACTCGGCGGTTTGCAATGGCAACGTGCGGTTAATCTGAGTATGACTGCAGCCTTGCTGCTGCTGACCAGTCAGACCCTGTTAGTCGCCGGTGCTAACGAACAACAGGTCTATCTGCTGGGTAACTGGCTGGCTCCGTTCGGCATTGTACTGGTGCTGGATCCGTTGTCCGCGTTGATGGTGTTACTGACAGCCGTGCTCGCTCTGTTTGCGCTGCTATACGCCATTAGTCAGGCAAGCGATGAGCGTGGCGAACACTTTCACGTGTTGTATCAGCTGCAATTATTCGGCCTGAACGGCGCCTTTATGACCGGTGACCTGTTCAACCTGTTTGTTTTCTTTGAAGTGCTGCTGCTGGCTTCCTATGGTTTATTACTGCATGGGGGTGGCCGCCTGCGCACGAAGGGTGGTCTGCACTATGTAGTCATTAACCTAGTTGGCTCCAGCCTGTTTCTGTTTGCCGTCGGCACCTTATACGGCATTCTCGGCACACTGAATATTGCTGATCTGGCCGCCAAAATGGCCACTGTCGGCGCAGATGATCAAGGCATTGTTGCTGCTGCCTCGCTGCTATTACTGGTTGTCTTCGGCATTAAAGCCGCGGTATTCCCTCTGTATTTATGGCTACCCGGTGCATACGCACATACCTCAGCGGCGGTCGCAGCCTTGTTTGCGATCATGACCAAGGTTGGTCTGTATGCCATTATTCGTGTCCATGGCACCCTGTTCTCTGAACAGGCAGGCGCGCTGGAAGGGGTGCACATTGACCTGCTATTGTGGCTTGGCATGTTGACGCTCGTCTTGGCCGCCTTTGGTGTGTTTGCCGGACGAGGCCTGAAAGAACAGGCCGCCTTCCTGGTTCTTGCCTCAGTCGCGACTCTGTTGATTGGTATTGGCCTGAATACGGAGCAAGCCTTATCCGCCAGCCTGTATTACCTGATTCATTCCACCCTGATTGGCGCCGCCCTGTTTATGCTGGCTGATTTGATCGCACTCAACAGAGGCAGCTATGCTGATCGTTTACGTGTTGCACCACCGATGGCGAATGCCATTTTGCTGGGCAGCGTGTTCATTTTCGCTGCAATTGCCATCACCGGTATGCCGCCTTTATCCGGCTTTTTTGGCAAGGTGCTGATTCTGAATTCGGCTTTGGGTCATCCCCTGCAAGTCTGGGTATTCAGCGCTGTGTTGCTGGCCAGCCTGCTGATGATGATCGCCATGGCCCGCTCTGGTTCGACATTGTTTTATCAGAAAAGCAACGATACCCATAATGACGGCACAACGCTGAACCCAACCGCTGCCGTGGTCGTCATGGGCCTGCTGTTATTGAGTCCTGCTCTGGTTATTACCGCAGGTCCGGTCACTGAACTGACGGCGCAGATTGCAGAGCAATTCAGCAACAGTGAGAGCTATATTAATGCTGTTCTCACTCAAACCGCGGTGACAGGAAAATAGAATGTTAAGAAAACTGTTTCCACACCCCTTTTTAAGCCTCGCGCTCGGTATTATCTGGCTGCTGCTGAATAACTCAATAGCGGCAGGACATATTGTATTGGGGGCTTTGCTGGGTATTTTCATTCCCTGGTTTACCGCCGCTTTCTGGCAGGAACAGGTGATGATTCGCCGCCCCTGGCTGCTGACCAAGTTTGTACTGGTTGTGATCTATGAAATTCTGGTTGCCAATATCATTGTTGCCAGACTGATTCTGACTAAACAGAGCAAGCTCCAACCCGGTTTTCTTGAGGTACCGCTGGATTTAACCTCACCACTGGCGATCAGTCTGCTAGCCAATACCATCTCGCTGACGCCGGGCACGGTGACGTGTGATTTATCGGAAGACCAGAAGTCGCTGCTGATCCACGCACTGCATATTGAAGATGCCGAAGCGACAGTAACCGAGATTAAACAACAGTTTGAAAAACCGCTTAAGGAGATTTTCAGCTAATGCTCGAAACTGCCGTCATGCTCTCCTTCATCATGGTCTGCATCGCTTTATTGCTGAGCCTGTATCGCTTACTGGTCGGGCCGGATGTACCTGATCGCATTCTGGCGCTGGATACCCTGTATATCAATTCGATCGCCCTGCTCATCCTGCTCGGCATTCACCTGCAAAGCACCTTGTACTACGAAGCGGCGCTGCTGATTGCGCTAATGGGGTTTATGGGCACACTGGCACTCAGCAAATACCTGCTTCGCGGCGACATCATGGAATAAGTCATGCTTGATATCGTGTTATCTGTTCTGATTGTCTTAGGTGGTTTCTTTACCCTGGTCGGCTCACTGGGTTTATTCAAACTGCCTGATTTTTATATGCGTCTGCATGGCCCGACCAAAGCCAGTACGCTCGGTGTGGGTGCTGTGTTGATTGCCTCTGCCCTGTATTTCAGTACCAAAACAGGCGATATCAGCCTGCATGAAGTACTGGTTACTTTATTTCTGTTTATCACCGCCCCCGTCAGTGCTCACCTGATGGCGAAAGCGGCATTGCACATCAAAGTCAGACAGGATAAACGCACCCTGAATAAGTCCGATCAGTAATGCAGATCTGGGTTGATGCCGATGCCTGCCCAACGGTCATTCGTGAGATCTTATTTCGCGCTGCCAGGCGCACACAGATTCCGCTGACTTTTATCGCCAATCATCCCCTGAAAATGCCGGCGGACAGTCATATCCGCTTTATTCAGGTCAGCAGCGGCTTTGATAAAGCCGATGATGAAATTGCAGAACGGGTTGCTGCCGGTGATCTCGTTATCAGTGCGGATATCCCTCTCGCCAATAGTGTCATTGAACGAGGCGCGCTGTGTCTCAGCCCACGCGGCGAATTACTCGATAAAGCCAATATTGCTGCGCGTCTGACCATGCGTGATTTTATGGATACCTTACGTTCCAGCGGCGTCGATACCGGCGGCCAGAAAAGCTTCAACCAACGTGATCAGCAACACTTTGCCAATCAGTTAGACAAACTCCTGCAACAGCGCAAATAAACTCATCCAGGGCGGAACATAGCCAGCATAAGCCGGTCGTAAAGAAGGTTTTTTTTATCAACTTTCAGGGAGACTCTCATGCTGCATGACTCGCAACAACGCTACGGCCTCATTAGCCGTTTTTTCCATTGGTTTATGGCTGTGCTGGTTTTGCAGCAGTTCTTCAAGTTCGGTGATTACATCAACGATGGTGAACACTGGCTGGGTGATACCTTCGGCCCTTACCATACTTCTATCGGTGCGCTGATCATGCTGCTGGCAGTAGTACGTTTATTCTGGTCAGGCAAACAAAAATCACAACGCCCACAAACTGAAGGCTTGCTCGGCAAAATCGCCAAGGCCAGTCATCACACCATGTATCTGTGCATGCTGGTCATGCCGCCACTGGGAATGCTGTATATCTACGGGAAAGGCTACCCGGTCAAACTGTTTGGCATGACTTTGCTCGACAAACCGGCTGGCAAAACCGAGTGGATGATTTCCATTGGTGATTTCCATGCTGTTCTGGCTTTATTACTGGTTGCACTGGTGCTGGCGCATTTTTCTGCTGCGATGTATCACCACTTTATCCGCCGCGATAACACCCTCAAGCGCATGGTATAACAAGCGCCCATAAAAAAGCCGCTATTTTCAGCGGCTTTTTTATTATCAGGTTCTAACACTTACATGCTGTATTCAATGCCCACATAGGCCGACAGCGGTGCACCCGGGTTCAGAATCGCATCGGAATCAGAAGCAATGGCTCGGACACCATGACTGGCAATGTAATCCCGTTCAAACAGATTTTTCACCTCGGCAAAGACACGGAAGTTGTCGTCAGACCAACCACTCTTCAGGCCGAATAAGGTGTACGAACCGACCTTATAACTATTGGCAAAGTCGGCATAACGCTCAGAAACGTAATCTACCGTTGGACCAAAATAGAAACCGTTGTTATGGCGATAGAGGACTTCACCTTTCATCGCAAACTTAGGTGCAGCCGGTAAGGTGTTATCACCAAAGCTGTCGTCGTTATCAAAGCGGAAGCGGTTCCAGGTCAGGCTGACCAGCGGTGTCAGACGATGCTCGCGGTTAGCTGTCAGCGCGATATCGGCACTTAATAATGCTTCAATGCCAGCATGGATGGTGTCATCGGCATTGCTGGTCTGAAAGGTTCCCGGTGCCGCTGGATTTTCCACCGACAGAATCTCATTATCCAGCTTGGCGTAATAGGCAGAAACATCCCAGTCCCACTGATTATTACCCCTTAACTTTTGGTGGCCGCGGGCCCCCATCTCCAACACTTCACCATCCATCGCATCCAGGGCTTGTCCGGGATTAAACGCATCATCCAGTTCGTAGGTCGTGGGGGCTTCGTAGAGACGGCTCAGATTGGTATACAGGCTGCTATCAGCAGTGAGCTGATAAATCAGGCCCGCCCGAGGATTGATGCTGTTATAGTCTTCGTTAGTCTGCGTAATGGTGTCGGTAGCTACTGCGGTCGACTTCACCTCTCTACCGGCTCTGACAGCCTGCGCACCGGCAATCAACATCCAGTCATCGGCAAATTGCCAGCGATCCATCAGATAGACTTCAAGCGTATCGGCTTTATTGTCTGTTCTGGTCTTTCTGTCTGTTTTCTCACCGGCGACATGGTTGTACTGACCACCATCAACACGGGTTTCGCCATAATTGAAACCAAGCAGCCAGTCATGATCGCCGATTTTGTGCTGATATCGCGCCATAGTGCCGGCATTACGGACGGTGTCATCAATCAACAATGTGAAAAAATCACCAAATACGACGGGGTGGAACAGATCTTGTTCCTCAAATGACAGGCCAAATTCAACGCGACGGTTTTCATCAATATCCCAGGTGGTCTTATTGGCGACACGGATGCTATCGACGTCTTTCTGGTAGTGACCGGCATCGCGGCCGGCGTTCGCATCAGCCTGGTCCCGATCCTCACGAACCTGCGCTTTAGTCAGAGAGCCGCTCAGTTCCTGATCGTCATCCAGTTGCGAGAAATAAAACCGTGTTGAAACAGTGTCGCTCAGACGGATACCGGCATTGGCGTAAACGCCTGTGCGTGTTTGTTTATTGTGATCGCGGTAACCATCCCATTCCTTTGTTTCAATCGTCACCAGACCATCAAGCTGATCATTAAAGACCTGGCTTGCCGTCATACGACTCAGTCGCTGGCCATGACTGCCACCGGATAACGAGAGACTGAAAGGCGACGTGTTGTAAGCCGTACGGCTGATAAAGTTAGCGGCACCACCCAGAGTGCTGGCACCGTATTTCATCGCATTGGCACCACGGGCAAACACGGCATACTGGGCACTCAAAGGATCAATAATACGGTTGTGGTTATTGCCATCGGCGGCGGTCACTGGCAGGCCATCCTGCAACAACTTGATACCATTCATGTCGTAGCCGGTGGCATCCAGATTCGAGCCACGGCTGGAAAAGAAAATCGCATCATTACCGCTATTACTGGCGACCCAGACACCGGGTACATAACGCAGGGCATCTTCCAGACTGGAAACCTGCCCTTCGCTCACCGCATCAATATCAATCAGGCTGACACCACCAGGGGTCTGACGCACTTCCTGCTTGTCTGATTCGATGCCGAAGTTAGCAGGTGCAATCTGCTGAGCGGTGACTTCAAGTGCTTGTAGTTCCAGCGTGCCGTGATCAGCATGAGCACTGAAAGTCATCGCGCTTAAACAGGCTACAGTCAGGGTGTTTAATGGCCAGCGTGATGGCGTCAGACGCATTGGACTATCCTCATAAAAACAATCAATAAATACGGGACAGTCTAGAGCAGCATGATGGAATAAAAATGGGGGATTTCACACAGGTTCGGTGAAATCCCCCAATATGGTGATAAATATCCGGGCTTATAAGCCGTAATTAATGGTGGTGGCCGCCAGTGCCGTCGATAACCCTGACCACAGGTGCAGGATATTCAAGCTTCTCAGCACCATGCTCAGCATGTACGCCATGGCCACTGAGCGGATTGGCATGACCACTATGTTCGCCATGATTAACCATACGGTCAGCTTTCTCAGCCGGCTTTTGGTTCCAGTTCAGTTCACCTACCACGCATTCCTGTGTGACCGGGAAGTAAAGTCGGGTTCCTGTACCGACACCAATCTGGCCACGAAATACGAATTCATCAAAATGCTCATGCTCCAGCTTGTTGCCATACCAGCGTATCTGAGTGACATCCTCAGTAACCGTCTTGCCATGCGATTGGTACGGTTTGGCCAGTTGAGATTTAACAACATCCAGCTTCCAACCCGCTTTAGGCATCGGCTTGGCACCGCGCAGACCATCTGGAATACCAATCGTGACCTTGGTCGTGGCAGAGCCGTCACAACCATGGCTGATACTGACAACGCCTTTGTAATAACTGCCACTCTCGGCATCTTTTTGCTCAATCGTGGCATGTGCACCAGCTACTACCGGTAAAGCCAGCAGTATCAGTGAAATAAGCTGTTTCATCCTAACCTCTCTTTCATTGAGTCATGACGCAATTTTAGTCATGACAGGATATGTATTGTTGAGTGAAATGCCTTAATGCTATGGCATATCACATGGGTATTTCAGGCATCTGCCTTCAGCATGGCGCGAATATTCGACATATGTGCTTCCTTACGCGCCTTACGTTCTTCCGGATTGACCTGTGTCTTATCGGACATCCAGATCAAATCTTCCTGCGGCAATTCACGAAGAAAACGGCTTTCTTCACACTCCATTTTCTCGCCGTAACGTTTACGGGTATTGGCCAGTGTCATCACCAGACTACGCTGCGCGCGGGTGATGCCGACATAGCAAAGCCGTCTTTCTTCTTCGATATTATCTTCTTCAATGCTGGTTCGATGCGGCAGGATTTCTTCTTCCATTCCAATCATAAACACATGAGGAAACTCCAGCCCCTTAGCCGCATGCAGGGTCATCAGATGCACTGCATCATTCTGATTCTCATCTTCCTGTCTATCCAGAATATCCATCAAGGTCAGGCGTGCAGCAATATCACCGATGGTCTTTTCCTCGGTATCCTGCTCGATAATGCGTTCGATCCAACTCAGCAGCTCTTCGACATTTTCCATGCGTCGTTCAGCCTTGTTGGGGTCGCCACTGACTTCTTCCAGCCAGCCACGGTACTCGATTTCCTCAACCATATCGCGAATGGCACTCATCAGGTCACCACGCTTGGCGCGATCGGCAATATCGACCAGCCAGTGGGCAAAATGACTCAGATTGGCTATCGCTTTTTCTGGCAGCTGTTCGGCCAACCCCATCTCGAAACAGGCACCAAACAAGCTGGTTCGTCGTTCGCCCGCATAATTACCCAATGCCTGCAAAGTACTCGCACCAATGCCCCTGCGTGGTGTATTGATGACACGCAAAAACGCATTGTCGTCATCCTGATTAGCCAGCAGACGCAAGTAAGCCATGATGTCTTTGACTTCGACCCGCGAGAAGAAGGAGGTGCCGCCGGTCAGAAAGTACGGCACATTATGCTCACGCAGCACTTTTTCTATAGGCCGGGACTGGTGGTTACTGCGGTAGAGAATCGCGTAGTCCTTGAAGCTCGCCTGATGTTTAAGCTTGTGATAAAGCAATTCGGAGACGACTTTTTCCGACTCGTGCTCATCGTCACGACAGCCAATAACCCTTATCGGATCACCCTCGCCCATCGCACTCCACAACTGCTTTTCAAACACGTGCGGATTGTTGCTGATAAGCTCGTTCGCTACGCGCAGAATACGGCCCATCGAACGGTAATTCTGCTCCAGCTTAATCAGCTTAAGCCGTGGGAAGTCGGTCTGTAGTTGCGCCAGATTTTCCGGCCGGGCACCACGCCAGGAATACACCGACTGATCATCGTCCCCCACCACGGTCAGCGCTTCACGGATACCGACCAGTTGTTTCACCAGTTCGTACTGACAACCATTGGTATCCTGGTATTCGTCGACCAGCAGGTAGTGAATACGTGACTGCCATTTCTGCAGCACATCACGGTGTTCGCGAAACAACAGTACCGGCTGCAGAATCAGATCATCAAAATCCACGGCGTTATAGGCTTTCAGCGCCTGCATATAGAGCGGATACACTTTCGCTGCTGACTGAGGTGTTCCCGGCTCAGCAATCTGCATGGCCTTGTCCGGCATGATCAGCTGGTTTTTCCACTCGGAAATATGCCATTGCACTTTTTCAGCATGCTCACTGTCGGCAGCAAAATCACGTCCCATCAGGTCACGCAATACGGCGAGACTGTCCTGTGCATCAAAAATGGAAAAGCCGCTGCGATAGCCGAGTGATTTGTATTCACGGCGCAGGATATTCAGCCCCAGCGTGTGAAAGGTCGATACCATCAAACCGCGGGTAGACACGCCTTCTCTGTTGCCCATCAACTGAGCAACACGCTCTTTCATCTCACGAGCGGCTTTATTGGTGAAGGTCACCGCCGCAATATTTTTAGCGGCAATACCACACTGCTCAATGAGATACGCGATCTTACGGGTAATCACACGGGTTTTACCTGAGCCGGCACCCGCCAGTACTAACAGAGGTCCTTCAATGTAACGAGCAGCTTCCCGCTGCTGTGGATTTAAATCATTCACAATCCAACCGTATCCAGACGTCGGTAGCCAATAGCTTCACTGAGGTGTTCGGTCTTGATGTGTTCCGAGCCGGCCAGATCAGCAATGGTACGGGCGACTTTCAGAATCCGGTGATAAGCCCGGGCCGACAACCCAAGACGGCTAATGGCTTTTTCCACCAACTGATAATCACTGTCGCTCAAAGGACAATACACCTCTATATCTTTTTGTTCTAACACGTTGTTCGCCTTGCCCTGCCGCTCCAGCTGGCGCTGTCTGGCCCGGGTGACGCGATGCCTGACCTGCTCCGAAGATTCGGCGGTTATGTCTTCGGCCTGACTACGTAGCAGAGTTTTGTCGACCGCCGGCACTTCCACCAGCATATCGATGCGATCCATCAGTGGACCAGACACCTTACCGCGATAGCGCCGAACCTGTTCTTCCGTACAACGGCAACGCGCCTCACCCAAATAACCGCAGGGACAAGGGTTCATCGCCGCGACCAGCTGAAAGCGGGCGGGAAATTCTGCCTGATTGGCGGCGCGAGAGACGGTGATCTTGCCAGATTCTATCGGCTCGCGCAGCACTTCCAACACACGCCGGTCAAATTCGGGCAACTCATCCAGAAAAAGCACGCCATGATGCGCAAGTGAGATTTCACCAGGTCGCGGCTGACTGCCGCCGCCGACTAATGCTGCTGCCGATGCCGTGTGGTGGGGCGAACGAAAGGGCCGCTGCTGCCACTGACTGACATCAAAGCCCTTACTGGAAATGGAATGTATGGTCGCCGTCTCAACAGCTTCCTGTTCTGACATATCAGTCAGAATGCCGGGTAGGCGACTGGCAAGCATGGTTTTGCCAGTACCGGGCGGACCGGAAAACAACAGACTATGACTACCTGCGGCCGCAATCTCCAATGCTCTTCGTGCGTGCCCCTGCCCACGAACATCCAATAAATCAGGATACACAGGCTTTTCTGGCAGAACAGCAGCCTGTGACACGGCTAAATTCTGCTGACCAAGCAGGAACGAACATACATCGAGCAAACTTGCTGCCCCGTAATGATCGCCCTGCTTTATCAGGCTTGCTTCTGCCAGATTGTCCTGAGGCAGAACCAGGCTGTGGCCTGAACCTGAGGCTGCCAGCGCGGTCGGTAATACACCGCGAACCGGACGGCACTCACCGGTCAGCCCAAGCTCACCGATAAACTCTTTGTTTTCCAGAACGCTAGCAGGTACCTGCCCCGACGCCGCCAATATGCCCAAAGCAATGGGTAAATCAAAACGCCCACCGTCTTTCGGTAAATCAGCGGGTGCCAGATTGATGGTGATGCGCTGCTGTGGAAAGTTGAAGTGGGAATTGAGTAAGGCTGAACGGACGCGGTCCTTGCTTTCTTTTACCGCCGTTTCCGCCATGCCGACAATCGACAGGCTGGGAAGCCCATTGGATAAATGCACTTCGACGGTGACCGCTTCGGCATGAACACCGGTCATCGCCCTGCTGTGAATGGTGGCAATCGTCATGTTTCCATCCTTGGAAATAATCAAACTTTGATTTTAACGGATACGCAGACAGGGATGAAGTGAACTCTTCGGTGCTTTTGGTGACGAACACATTGATTGTGAGCGTTATTTTTGAATTAAATATTTATTGTGTTAGTTTATATCGCGCACAACCATTATAAACAATCCCCCGGAGACATTATGACCAAGCCCAGCTTGAGGACTTTTTTATTCTTAATTTCAAGCACTTTATCCACCTCCCTGCTCGCAGATCAGATCGTTCTCGACGATGGCAGCCTGCTTAAAGGCAGCATCAAACACGTCGCAGACGGTAAGCTCGTCATCGATACGGCCTTTGCTAATGAAGTCAGCATTGATTTCGAACACGTCAGTCAACTCACTACCGATAACAAGTATGTCGTCGAACTCAACAGCCGTGATCGCATCGTCGGCCAGCTCAGCGTGAATGCCAATGATCAGCACACGCTAACCAACACCGCCTTCGGTACCATCAACATAAAACCGGCGAACATCAAGAGTATCTGGGCAACCGACGCAGCGAAACCGCAGGTCGCCGCAGTTGAAGAAGAGTACCAGCAGCAGATTGAAGACATTAAGGCCTCCAAGGAGCAGGAAGTCGCTGATCTGAAAGAGTCGTATGAAAAGGCCATTTCCAGCCTTCAGCAGGAACGTGACCGCCTGCGCGATCCATGGAGTGGCAGCCTTGCTTTCGGCGCCACCGGCTCCAGCGGTAATACCAAGCGCTTTGGTGCTCATGGCCGCGGTGAGTTACTGCGCGAAACAGACCGCGAACGTCTCGGTATGTATCTGGAAATCAACTACCAGAAAGAAGACGGCGAACAGACCGTTAACGAAAAACTGGCCGGTATGGCGCTGGAACGCGATATTACCCGCATGTGGTTCGCCCGAGGTACAGCGGACTTTGAAATTGATGATTTTGAAGAGCTGGATTTACGGGCGATTGCGACAGCCAGCCTGGGTCGCTTCTTTGTGCGTGAGGAAGACCTCAAATTCAAAGGCTTCGCCGGTGTCGGTTACCGCTATGAAGGTTACTCTGATGGCACTACCGAAAAAGATCCGACCGGTGTGCTCGGTTACGCTGTCGATTACCGCATGAACAGCCACCTCAAACTGTTCCATGACTTTAACTACTACCCCTCGTTCAGCAGCCCAGGTAAAAACTACCTGATCATTACCAATTTTGGTGCTGAAATGCCGCTGGCAGATGAAAACTGGAAGTTACGTACCAGCGTCCGTGCTCAGCATAATAGTATGCCGGCACCGGAGGCAGAGCGTACTGATGCCAGCTATCAGCTTGATCTGGTCTACGACTGGGAATAAGTCCATCAATAAAAAAGGCGCCAGCGGCGCCTTTTTTATTATTTACATTTCTTTAATCAGTCCACTTTGACAGCATCGCGTTTTACGGTAAGGTTGCACAACATCAAACCACGCTAAATCAGGATTCGGCATTTATGAAAGCTATCGCCCTTCTTTTTTCCCTCTGTGTCACGCTGCTTCTCAGTGGCTGTGGCAGCGACGAATTTCAGGGACGTTATGTCGCTTCTGACGGCATCACCAGTTATGAGTTTCAACCTGATGGAACCGTCTATATCGTCAGCCAGGACAAGGTCATCACCGCCCATTATCACTACTCTGCAAGTAAGAACCTTATCTCACTGGAAGCCGGCGATGTGCTCCCCAGTGATACCCTCACGGTGACTGAGAACGATACCCTGACCATGGATGACGCTAAGCTCACGCGCGGTGTTGATTTCAGTATGCTCAAAGACTCGACCTGGATTGGCCATCAGGGTGACTACACCTTTGCGCTAAGCTTTACCCAGACAGACAAAGGCATGGAGACCTTTTCTGAACTGGTCAGTTATTACACAGATGATAAAACCTACGCCTACCAAACTGATGACAGTATTACCCGGCTGAGTGGCGACAAACTGTTTCTGGACGTGACGCAGTATATGGTTTCAGATGTTAATGCTGATAGCCTGACCTTATCGATTGGCAACAACTACATGACACTCAATAAGTACCCTAAAGGCACGGCCATTGAGTTTCGCGAAGGCTACACGAATATTGACGATGAGCCGATGGAATAGCTGTTTCGGCAGATGTAAAAAAGGCGCCATCGGCGCCTTTTTTATTGCTCAAACGACCTATTAATCAAGGTAAGTGCAGCAGTAATCCACCAGTTCGGTAATTTTGATATCGAACGATGAATTTGCCGGCACATTGAACGACTCACCACCCTTGATGCTGTGCCATTCGGTAGTGTCTTTCAGGCGGTAGCTCAGCTCACCGGCCATAATTTCCATCAACTCGGCTTTTTCAGTACCAAAGGTGTAATCACCCGGCATCATGATGCCCAGTGTTTTGTAGCTGCCATCAGCAAAAGTGACTTTGCGGCTGGTTACCTTGCCATCGAAGTACACGTTTGCTTCACGGGTGACCGTGACATTAGTAAATTCGGACATTGAAATTCTCTTAATGGTTAAGTTTAGATTCCAGCTCGGCAACCTGCTTTTCCAGTGCTTCGAGCTTTTCACGGGTACGCTGCAGCACCTGAGTCTGCACGTCGTATTCTTCACGGGTCACCAGATCCAGCTTGTTGAACGTCGCCGTCAATGCAGAGCGAATGTTTTTTTCTGCATCAGCCTGCATCTGAACCAGACCGGGTGGCAAGGCATTGGTAATGCTATTGACCACTTCCTCAATTTTCTTGGTATCGATCATCATTATTTCCTTTAAAGCTTTATCCCCGCCTATTCTACGGTAATCAAGCGCAGACTCAATTCGTTATTTGCCTCCCAGCAACGAGCCCAACAGACCGCGTACCAGCTTATTGCCGAGTTGCGTACCAATTGAACGCATCGCACTTTTCGCAAAAGCTTCCAAAGGCGATTCGCGGCGGCTGGAAGAGGCGCTCTTTTTGGCTTTGGGTTCCTCTTTTTCTGCAGCCTGTTTCTGCATCTGTTCAGCGCGCTGTTTCAACAGTTCATGCGCTGACTCACGATCCAGTACTTTGTCATACACACCGGCCACCAGCGACTCGCTCAGCAAGGTCTTGCGCTGCGCATCTGTAATCGGTCCAATCTGACTTTTTGGCGGCTTGATCAACGTTTGCTGCACCATCTGCGGCCGTCCTTTTTCATCCAGCATAGACACTAAAGCCTCACCGACACCGACTTCGGTGAGTTTTTCGCTAGTATCAAAGGCAGGGTTATCACGGAATGTCTGCGCCGCGGCTTTGAGCGCCTTCTGATCTTTCGCGGTATAGGCACGTAAGGCATGTTGAATACGATTGCCTAACTGCCCGAGGACCGAATCCGGAATGTCGGTCGGGTTTTGTGTGACGAAATACACTCCGACACCCTTGGAGCGTATCAATCTCACCACCTGCTCGATCTTATCCAGCAGTACTTTAGGCGCACCATCAAAGATCAAATGTGCTTCATCAAAAAACAGCACCAGCTTGGGCTTATCAGGATCACCAATCTCAGGTAGCTGCTCAAACAGCTCCGCCAGCAACCACAACAAAAACGCGCTGTATAACTGCGGGTGCTGCATCAGACTATCTGCCGCCAGCAGATTGATCACACCATGACCTTCAGCATCGGTTTGCAGTAAGTCGTCCAGATTCAGCACCGGTTCGGTGAAAAACTGCTCGGCGCCCTGCTCTTCCAGCGTTAATAAGCGCCGCTGAATTGCGCCCACACTGGCTGCAGAAATATTGCCGTATAAAGTGCGAAACTCAGCCGCATTGTCAGCAACATATTGCAACATGGCGCGCAGGTCTTTTAAATCCAGCACCAGCCAACCGTTATCATCGGCGACCCGAAACACCAGAGTGAGAATACCCTGCTGAGTCTCATTCAGATTGAGTAGCCTGGACAGCAGCAACGGTCCCATATCGGAAATGGTGGTACGCAGTGGATGGCCTTTTTCACCAAACACATCCCAGCAGGTGACCGGAAAGCCCTGAAAGGCAAAGTCCGTCAGCTGCATCAACTCAACGCGTTCCGTGATTTTGGGGTGCGTTTTGCCGGCCTGACTCACACCGGATAAATCACCTTTGATATCCGCCGCGAACACCGGTACACCAATCTCGCTGAAACTCTCAGCCAGCCCCTGCAAGGTCACCGTCTTGCCGGTACCTGTCGCGCCGGCAATCAGCCCGTGCCGGTTGGCCATTTTAGGTAATAAATAGACCGGCTCCGCTGCCTGCCCCACAAATATCGGTGCTACCATGCCCTATTCCTTTTCGCTGTGAATCACAAACCACTGACACTGGTTCAGATTAAAACACGAAAGTCGGAACACCAAGCAAAACAGTTTGTCATCAACAGGGAGCCTAGCTAGACTAGGTTGAAACAGCCTTCAACAACGGAATGCATCATGACCACAACGACTATCTGGACTCTGTTCGCTCTCGGCATCGTTTTCGCTGCTTTGATTGGTTTTGCATTAGGTCGTCGTCAGGCACCGGGGGGCACTGTTCAGCTCAAAGAGCTGGAAGAACAGCACGAATTGGAGTTGCACCAGAAACAGCTGGAACTGGAAGCCTACCAGCAGCAGGTGCATGAACATTACAATAAAACCGCCAACCTGTTTAAGGGCATGGCCGGTTCTTACAAAGAACTGTTCGACCACCTCTCCGTCGGCTACGAACAACTTGGTGACCTCTCTGACCAACGTGTACTGCCTGAGCGGGCTGGTGCACTTCTGGATGGGCCGGATATGCAGCCTAAGTCAGACTTTATGAACCCAAAAGATCACGACGAAGACGCGTTTAACCGCTAACTCGGAAACACGGTCAGCGTCTCGCTGACACACCTTATTTCATCATAAGCTGCCAGCACTGACTGATGCTGGTTTTTGCTACTGAGCTCTCATCGCATTACTTAGAATGAATCTCTCAATTTAATTAACTTGGAGAGAGAGAATGCGTTTATATCTACTACCCCTGGCTTTCATTTCATCAATCGCCAGTGCAAACACCTGTGAAGTCGCTGTTTCATCGAATGACTCATGGGCTTATGACACAAAAACAATCAGTGTTCCGGCTGACTGTGAAGAGTTTACTGTCAATTTCAAACACAACGGCAAAATGTCTAAAGAAGGACTCGGCCATAACTGGGTTCTGGCTAAGACAGCTGATGTCAATGCGATTGCCCAAGATGGCGGCACTCAAGGCCTGGAAAACAACTTCCTGAAACAAGGCGATGACCGTATTATCGCTAACACACCAATCATTGGTGGTGGTGAAAGCGCCTCAACGACGTTCAAAGTTAGTGCATTGGACGCTAAAGAAAACTACACCTTCTTCTGCTCATTCCCCGGTCATACATTTATGATGCGCGGTACTCTGAAAGTAGCAGAATAAAACAGCTTTCTCAGCTTAGCTGACCCCATTTCCTCTTGTACCCCTTGATAAAGGTGTGGTGGTTCGCCACCCACCTTTATCTTTTTTAGATTTACTCATCGCCTTTTCTGGTCACCATTCCCACCAAATCCAGCTTCATAGACAGCGCCCCTTCATGACATTCATCCAGACAGGCACCGCAACGGGTGCAATCCACCGATGTCACGGCCTGAGCCTGCTTGGAAACCACCGGTGCCAACACATGGGGTTCAGGGCATACCGTCATACAACGCGAGCAACCACTGGCATCACAGGATTCGCTGGGCGTTGCCGTGACTTTAAGCCGCCCGTAGCGACCAATTAGCCCATAAAACGCACCAACCGGACAAAGATGGCCACACCAGGCGCGCCGACTCACAAATAAGTCGAACAAAAATAAAGCGCCCAGCAACATCGCACCACTAAAGGAAAACCAGATCAGCTCACGTTGAAACCGTGTGATCGGGTTCACCATCTCCCACGCCAGCGTACCGCCGAACAAGGACAGTGCTAAGGCCAATGCCAAGATCCATAGGCGCAGGCTACGTGACAGACTCATATTGCCTTTGATATTGAGCTTTTTACGTAACCAGTAAGCCAGATCGGTTAATAAATTGATAGGACACACCCAGCTGCAATAGAGCCGACCGGCGAGAAACGCATAAAAGCCGCCCACAAGAACGGCCCCGATGAGTGCCGGTAAGGCAATGGACGAACCCGCGAGAAAAGACTGAAGCAGAATAAAGGGATCGGTCAGTTTCAGTTCACCAAACCAGAGGCTGGACGATAAATTACCGTCGGCAATCTTGCCATATCCCGGTATGTGAACAATGAAGGCTAATAAAATTGAGATTTGAACTGTGCGGCGCATTAACAGCCAGCGATGCCGGTAAAGACCTCGCTTCAAACGTTGTAGCATACTCAGCTCCTTCCAACCGAATTCCTGCCAGATAGACCCAAGCCCAATTCACGTGGCAGCACGCGGATAGCCGCTTCGGACAACACACAATGTTTTTCACAGGTGCCGCACCCCGTGCACGTATCGGAATGAACGGTAGGAATAAGCAACTTACCCTTTTCTGACTGAATAGGCTCCAGCGTGATGGCTTCATCACGAATCGGACATACCCGCCAGCAAATACTGCAGGTCAGGCCTTTGTAATTGAGACAGGTTTCATGGTCGACCAGTACAGCCACACCCATATCGGCTTTTTTGATATCCGTCATATGACGATCCAAAGCTCCGGTCGGACAGGCTTTGGCGCAGGGAATATCGGTACACATCCGGCACGGTTCTTCCCTTGCCACAAAATAGGGTGTGCCCTGCGGGGCAGGATCAGCCCAACTGGCGAGTTTAAGAATGTCGTAAGGACAGTCTTCAACACACAATCCGCAGCGTACGCAAGCGGAGTCAAAGTCCAGATCGGGTAAGGCGCCGGGCGGCCTTAAAGCTTCTGCGGCGCGTGCAGGCCGCGACAGAATCATTGACTGTCCAACTATGGTACCGACCAGTACCACGCCAAACTTCTTGAATACATTGCGGAAGGTTTCCCGTTTTGCAGGGTCTTCCAGATTGGCCTTGTTGTGTCGTTTATCCTCAGCCATAAGTACACTCCTGCAGACAGGCTGCAAAAACGCTAGGGAGAGACCGTCATCTCAGCTCTGATGATCGGATGAATCCAACATTGCAGCAAATAATCGCCGGCAGCCGGAATAATCCAGGTCACGGTTGCTCCCGGCAATTGCACCCCCAGATTGACGACGCTACCGTCGGGGTAGGTGACATAAATGCTGTGTGAAATAGGCGACTGGTTGGTAATCAGCACCTTGTCATTTACCTGCGGGGTAAACGTCCAGTCTTCAAAATCGTGGTGCGTCAATGACAGCTGGCGAATAACCTCTTCTCCCGCCACTGGCTCAGCGTTGGACACACCAGAAAGCAAAGCGGTCAACATCAGTGTCATGCCCATAAGCCAACGTTTCAATTCTCTGCTCACGTCAGCTACTCCTTGGGTAAGGATGGTGGTTCAATGGCTAATGGGCCACCATCCAACGTTTTCAGAAAGGCGATGAGATCCGCTCTCTCTTGCTCGCTGAGTTCAAACGGCTTCATCTCTTTCGACAGGCTGGCACGCTGAATGCCACCCTCTTCGTAGTGCTTAACCACCTCTTCCAGACTGTTCATTGAACCATCATGCATAAACGGACCATTTTCAGGCAGATCACGTAGGGTCGGTGTTTTAAAGGCATGCTGCATAATCGTTACCTCCACCGGTATCACTTTGCCACGCCCCAAATCCGGGCTATCCAGACCGATATCGTGGAAGCTGTCATCGGTAAAACGCCAGGACTTATGACAGGCCGCGCACTGCGCTTTACCGTTAAACACTTCAAAGCCACGTTGCGCACTGGTGCTGATGGCCTCTTCATCGCCAGCTACCCATCGGTCAAAGCTTGAAGGATTAGACACCAGGGTACGCTGGAAAGTGGCCAGCGCCATGGCGATACGCTGCGTGGTGATTTCGGCATCACCGTACGCCGATTCAAACAGAGGCTGATAACCTTTGATTTCACCCAGCCTTTGAACCAACTCTTTCATGTTGTAGTTCATCTCATGTGGCGTGGTGATCGGAAGCACCGCTTGTGCTTCCAGTGAGTTGGCACGGCCATCCCACATTAATGCGTTAAGCCAGGCACTGTTCATGACAGTGGGCGTTCGTCTCGGCTGCTCGAGTTCTTCAGAACCCAGCGGCACAATACGGCCATCGCTCCAACGATGATCCGGTGAGTGACAGGTCGCACAGGACATGCCTTTTTCTCGAGACAAACGCGGGTCAAAAAACAGGGTTTTCCCCAGCGTGGTTTTTTCTACAGTCAGCGGGTTTGATACCGGAGCCGGAATGGCTTCGGGACGTTGATAGTCACTCCGCGTAATCGTGTCATCGGCCAAACTGGCATGCACGGAAAATACCGTGCATGCCAACATGACGAGGCTTCTGATCTTCATGATTTAAGAATGCCTCTGACCGACTTAGCTGGCTTTACCAACAACCGGTGAAATGGTGCAGTGATAAGTCATATCATCATTTTCTGCACCGAAACACCAGACGATGTCGTTAGAGAACTCTGGACGATAAACCGGCAGTTCACCTTCAGTGTTCAGACACGCACAGCTACCACAGGTTTGCTTACCACAGCAGTCACGGTAAGCGATCAGATACGTTTGCTGATCACCCGGGTTATAACAGCTCGCCACCCAGGAACTTGGTGACAGACTGGTGCCCGGCGGACAGGAAGTCAGCGTACCACCACAGCAGTCACAGACGTTACCGTCGATAGAACAGTGACGCCAGTAGTCACAGGCTTGTGGATCCTGATCCTGAGGTGTCCAGCCCGCTCTCAAAACATCACCATCTGATAATGAAGCAGCATGCGCTTCACTCAGGCGCCCACGGCGGTCAACAGGAAGCAGTGGTAAGATGGTTGCACCCACCAGGAAGCCACCCAGTTTGCCGACAAAACTACGACGACCTGTTTTGTTGGCGGTACGACGAGTCAGTTTTTCAATCGCTGCGTCAAATCCTAATTTCTTTGTCATTTGCCTTCTCCGTTTCTATTTCTAAAGGTCTACTTTCAGGTGAATGCTTAGTGCAGGTGCTCGCCCACTTTCACTTCTTTCGCGGTAGAGCTATCTTTCAGGTAGCTCTGCAGAGAAGCGTGGCCGAGGCGAATGGTTTCGAACAGGCTTTCAACGTGTTCACGGGTGTTGCACAGACCTTTACCTTTGATCACACCATCCGCATCCAGCAGGACACCGTAAGGCACTTTGGAAATCTGATAGCGCATACCAATTTCAGGCGAGTTGATGTAAAGCTCACCTTTCAGTGGGTGATTGCTCAGGAACTCACGGTGTTCAGCGGCAGTACCGTCACTGATCAGAATCACATCCGCACCTTCAGCAGCCGCCACATCACGAATGATTGGGAGCAACTTGGCGCAAACCGGGCATGAAGGACCGGTGAACATCAGCAGGCTTGGACGACCTTTGGTGATCGCACGACCAACCAGTACATCTTTTCCATCGGTAAAGGTTTTCACGTTGAACACTGGTGATTTGTCACCGATGTCAGGACCGTGGTCTACCATCATCGCACCCAGCGGTGCTGAACGTTCATGCAGCAGACCAATTTGTCGGATCACACCGACCATGAGTGCAGCCAGAGCCAGAAAAGCAGCCCAGAGCAACACATTTGAAGCAATAAGAATATCGAAGCTCATTGTAAATTTTCCTTACTAAAAATTAGGTTCTTGATTCGCGGGAATTCGGCAATCCCACCATCACATCAGCCGCTACATAGAGCATGGCCAGCAGTGCAGCCGAAGCCATACCGATAAGCCAGGATGCGAGGGAGACATTCGCGACTTCCAGCGAACTCAAAGCGATGTAGGTGCTAACGCCGGCAAGGAACAGGGCACGCAGGACATGGAACATGCCAATGCGGCTCTTACTGGTCGGTCGACGCACACAACCACAGTCAATGTGAGTGCGGCCTCTGCCGACGTTGATTGCCAATGCCAGAGCGAACACCACAAACAGGCCCACTGCTACCCAAGCCGCTACTTCACGAGTAGGCGGCACCATTAAAGCGACAGCACAGGCCAACTCAACCATAGGCAACAGTCTGGCTACCGGAGCCACCAGAAAACCCGGCAGCAAACGGTAGTTGTCGACAACACCCTGGAACTCGTCAGGACTGCGCAGCTTGGAGATAGCAGCCACCGCCAGTACCAGCCCCACAAACAGTGTGGCCAGTACTGACAAAGCAGGATCGTTAATTAACCAGTTCATGGCTTACTCACTATCCTGAGGCAGGGTCAGGATGTGTGGGTAACGACCCAGATTGCCGGTTTCACCGAGTTGCTTACCTGTTTTCGCATCAAAGGTGTACATCGTTTTATCACCCGCAGACAAAGCAAACAGATAAGGCTGGTCATCCTGGCTGACTGCAATCGAATCGATTTCGTGTTTCAGCTCGATACGACGCAGACGTTTGCCAGTATTGCCATCTACAACAAAGACATAACGACTTGGTGATTTATGAGTCCACTCAGCACGCTGATCGGCCAACAAATACAGCTCGTTCGTTTTATCGTGAACGGTAATTAGCTGCCAGCCACCTGGACGCCACTTTGCAGCCTTCTCTTCATCGGTAAACACTTCGAAAGGCTTCTTGAACTTGGCACCTGAAGCAGTGAGTTCAGCTTGGAAGATCTGTCCTTCGTAGTCAGGCCATACCAAGTGATTTGTCACATCCGAGTAGTACGGCATATTGCTCAAGTACTCATCTTCAGCATGAAATACCTTGGAATGCTTCTGCTCTGCGTTTCCTTCAGCGTCATAGCTGATTTGCAGCAACGAACCATCACGACAATGCATATAAACGTTTTGATCAGGCGCTGGGAACAGGTGGTAACAGTCCGGTGTATCAATCATTTTGACGAACTTGTTGTTTTCCAGATCAACCAGACCAACCGCAGGTACCGGTGAGAACTGCTGGAACAGCATATGCTTGTCATCAGTACTCAGCGTGGCCATGTGCGGGAATACACCGGTCAGGAAACGGCCTTCAGGAATGTCGATATCCGCAGTCACTTCATGTGTGCTGGTATCAAATACTTCGACATAGTCATTACGATTACCACGGGCGATACGGTCATACCAGGTATTGGCAACGGCCAAAAATTTACCTTTGTCACCGACCATTACATGAGGCAGTTTGCCTGCGTCCACCATACCCAGAATTTTGTTGGTCTTACCATCAATGGTGAAAACCTGTGAGGTCATTTGGAAATGCCCCGGATCGGTAACATAAACGCGTTTTGCATCACTTGCTGGCGCGACTGAGATGCTCTGTTGCTCGATAGCAATCTCAGCTACTGCTGGATACGTCGCTGCCATCAGGGCTGCTGCGGCAATCCCGCCTACCAGCCCTTGTTGTCGCAGCGTTGATTTAAGATTAAATAGTGTCATATCTCCTCCAAACTATTTTTTTGGTTTATTTAAGAATTAAGGATTAGATCCCGCCTGTGTTTACAGCGTCAGCATTGTTAATGCTGCTGCGCCGATTGACAGCAGGAGAAATCCATCCAGTTCAACAGCCCGTTCCTGCCACTTGGCCAGCCACGCTTGTACAGACTGGTTGCTGATTGGAAGGAAATTCACCGCAACAGGCAGACAGCGCCCGATGTTGAAGATGGCGATGATCGTGATAGCCGTAGTGACATCGCCACTCAGCAATGCAGCACCCGTCACGATGTAAAGTGTCGGGGTTTGCACATAAGTCAGGTAATTCATACCCAGCGCATAGCCATAGAGCAGGCCAATTGTTGATGAACGGAAACGGAAGCGTGCGTCATGCGGAACCTGTGCACGACGTTGGGGATAAGGCATTCTCAGAAAGCCAAGTTGATGTGCACCGTAGCCAATCGCCAGTGCCGCCAGCCCGATGACCATGTGACTGAAAGCCAACTGTTCAAACAGGAAAGCCCCCACCAGACCCAGAGCACCACCCAGCATCAAAGCACCGATGGCATAACCAATCGCGTGAGTAATAAAGGTAGGTGTCCAGCGAACCACTGAACCGAAAGAATATTTACCTGCTGGTCTCAGCAGACTCAGGCTGGAATAACCACACGGTGACCAGGTAGACAGTAAGCCACCAATAAAGGTCAAAACCAGAAACATGCCGGTCAGTGCAGTCGACATTTGTGTATTTAACAGCGTACCTGCCGTGACACCGACTGCAATTGCCGATAACATGATGGCGAATCGTGCGCCGGTCGATTTTGACTCAGAAAAACTGATGGCATCTGGCACACAGGCCGCACTGTTTTCGACTGTGGATGACTGACTGAAATTGCCAGTGTCTATATCCGCTCTCACTCTCTCCTCCTCGGCCCTCAGGGCGCTTTGTTGTTGATGAAATAATTTCGTAACAACTATAGCCAGCCGAAAATGAGTGCCGTATCAAAAACTGGCATTGGAGTATCAAGTTGGGGATATTCGGCAGTGATGTTGCCGATTTTTGCTATTAACTATGCAAAGAATGGGAACTTTGCTGGATAGCAGCTTGAATGAGTTCGTACGCTATTATCTGAAATAGCACGGTCAGTCTCAGATAATTAAAGCTCATCGAACACTGCCGCTCTTACTCTTTAATAAGTAGATACAGGGCTTTTCCTCTATGGGATGATGCAGTTAGAGAATGGAACAACGCGCCATAACCTTTTGACGTCGTTATATTCAAACAGCCAGCGAGCGTCTTTATTCCCTCCCCTTGCCCTCCCATTCCTGAGATCGCTCACAGTCCTGCACAGGTATTGCCGATTTATACTATTTAAGATCAGAAAAAGACCTATCATGTTACTTGCCAGCAGTCAGCCTGATAAAAACAACAACACAGGCAGATCAGGACTTCTCTAATAAAAACAACAAAGTCCGGTCATCCCGACAACCTGGTTGCGAGGGAGAGAAATGTGAATCAAGAAAAGATATGGTTAGACAACCACCACGATAAAGTAGATATCCAAGCAGTACGCTGCAGGTTATCTGACGTCTTAGAACAAGCGGCTGCATTACCTATGTGGTCTCAGGACTACACGCAACTGGACAAAGGTCAGTTTACCGGCTCTGTCACCAGTGTCGCTTGTCAGGGTGTGCAGATTTTTCGTGAGGCCATGAACCGCTCGGTAGATGAGCTCGCCAGTGCCCCACCAAATAGTTACGTCATTGGTTTACCTACGATTATTGAAGGCGAGGCGCTGTGGAGTGGCAGCAAATTAAATAAAAACTGCCTGATAACCCTCGATAGAAATGACGAACTGCTATTCAGAACTTCTCACTCATCAGAAATCACCGCCGCCGTCATTTCTGATGAACGACTTGAAGAATATGCTGAACGCGTTGAGAAGGTAGACCTTCGCCCCCTGATGAGCAATGTAAATCCGGTCGAGATGCTGCCGCCTGCAATACAAAGCCGCCTGTTGGCGACCTTGTACATCGGCACGGAACATTTGGCGAAAAATGTCGAAAACGGCATCGATCACCCAAACAGTTGGCGTCAACTTGAAGACAGTGTACTCAGTATTTGTGTGCAGGCACTCATGGCAGCCAGCAATAACAGTACTCGCCATCACGAATACCGGGTGCATCGTTATATCGTTAAGAGTGTGCGCGAACTGACGCTCACACAACACTGCGACCCCATCACCATTGGTGACATCTGCACCGCTTTAAACATCAGTCGCCGAACACTGAACCATGCCTTTCAACAGGTCCTCGGCATCACTCCCGTTGCCTATATGCGTAACATTCGCTTGCACAAAATCAAAGCTGAGCTGCAATACAAAGCAGAACAAATCAGCAATATCGCCTGTGTTGCCTCGCATTGGGGCTTCTGGCACATGAGCCTGTTCTCGCGTTATTACCGGGAGCTATTCGGTGAATGCCCGAGTGAGACACTGGAGCGCTCACGTCACTGAAAATTCAGTGACACAAGGCGATGACAAAATTCAGCCCCTACACATCATCTTCAGGAGACTTATTAATGGGTTCATTTAGCATTTGGCACTGGCTGGTTGTTCTGGTCGTGGTTGCCCTCGTTTTCGGCACCAAGAAACTGCGTAACCTAGGCGGTGATTTAGGTGGTGCAATCAAAGGCTTCAAACAAGCCATGAATGACGAACAAAACACCAGCGTCATTGAACACGCCGTCAATGAAACTGACAGCGTGAATAGCAAAGCCAAACACAAGCAATAATCATCATCCCGGCTTGCCATGTTTAATATCGCCTTCCCAGAACTCATCGTCATCGTCGTTGTAGCATTGATTGTTATCGGCCCTGACAAACTGCCGAAAGTGGCACACACACTCGGTGTGATGATGGGCCGCATGCAACGCTTTATGAGCGCCGTTAAAAACGACATCGATCAAGAGCTGAAAAATAACGATCTGCTTCGTTTGCAGGAAGAGCTAAAACTCCAGCATGAAGGCCTCAATGAAGAACTGCGTCAAGGCATGCAGCCAGTTGCAGAGGTCATTCGTCGCCCAGAGCCCACAACCATCGATTCAGAACCAGTTGAGTCTGCTCCCACTCAGGGCATAAACAAAGACACAGAGCAACCAACAAGCAAAACGAAACCAGAAGGAATCTCCACGTGAGTAGCAAAGAAGAGTTTTTCAGCCACTTACTGGAGCTTCGTAACCGCCTGTTAAAAATCGTGGCGGGCATCCTGGTAGTCATGCTCGCCTTAGTCCCCTTCGCCAACGATATTTATCAGTTTTTGGCGACGCCTTTAATGCAAGCTTTACCTGAGGGTGGGCAAATGATTGCCACCGAAGTCACTACCCCATTCTTTGTTCCACTCAAAGTAGTGATGCTGGCCGCATTTATCATTTCATCGCCACACACCCTGTATCAGATCTGGGCTTTCATCGCGCCCGGGCTTTATGCCAATGAGCGCCACCTGGTCGCGCCACTGGTCATCACCAGCGTTTTCCTGTTCCTCTGCGGAATGGCGTTTGCCTACTTTCTGGTCTTTCCTACCGTGTTTGGCTTCATCACCAGCACCGCCCCAGAAGGCGTCGCCGTGATGACCGACATCGGCAAATACCTCGACTTCTCAATTGGCCTCTTCATCGCTTTCAGTCTAGCTTTTGAAACACCGGTAGCTGTCGTGCTGATGGTCGCTGCAGGCATGGTCACCGTCGCCTCATTAAGACAAGCCCGTGCTTACGTCATCGTCGGTGCCTTCGTTATCGGCGCAATCATCACCCCGCCCGACATCATCTCTCAGTTCATGCTCGCCATCCCGATGTGGCTGCTTTACGAGATAGGGATAGTCGTGGCTGGAATGATGCAACGGCCATCGCAGCAATTTGAACACTAGCTTTTTTCTTCGAACGCTACGTTCTGGTTAATACGATTGAACCCCATACTTCAGCAGTAGTCTTGGCAAAATATCATCCAGGTTTTGTACATCCTGATCATTAAGCTCAATTAGGTTAAAACCGTACTTTTTGTATATTTCCTGTTTCTGCTGTTTTCTAGCCAAATAGCGTGGTTCATCTTCATAACCCCAGTATTCGATGTAAACCTTGCCTGTGGGGATATAAAAGTCACAATACACGTCTTCTTCGATAGGTAATTTCCGCTCATAGGCATGAACTATTTCAGCCATATAAAGCCAGTTATCAATCAGCATTTCAGCCTTTGATCTGACAAAATGCCCGTCAGCACTTCGGTGCTTAGCTTCGAACTTTTCCCTGAATCCAAGTTCAGCTGTATTCACTTCCGGTTCAGTGGGTTCAGTATCGGACGATTTCCCCTTTACTTGATCCATTGACTCGACAAGCGACTTCTTCTTAAGAATCGTGTCAGGCCAACGAACATAAGGAATACCGGACTTTTTATCTTCAGCCTGAACAGCACCTAATTTCAGACCCTGCTCTGTGGCAACCCAGCCTTTAATACCTTTGGTCAGCCAACCCAGCTCTGAAAGAATGAAATTGATTTTATTTGCCGAAATTTCAAAGTGACTGCCTATAACTCTTGCAGTGACGAGTTGGCCTTGTTCATTATTTAGATCACCGAGTTGTATATCAAAATCTTCCGGCCAGACGATATATCTACCGAATTTAGTGGACTCTTTGTACTCACCGCCATGCGCCATACCTGAGTCAGTTAGAATCCAGTCTTCATTCTCACGCTGGATAAACCCTTGGCTTGTCAACTGGCTAAATAAATCTTTCGACGAAACTGACTTCGCTTTTGCCAAAGCAGATGTTGATATTTTGTTCACTGCTGATTCCTTTCACTTTGCTATGCTTACCTGCACTAATCATAGCAATGATACCCATTCTTCAGTGCGAGTGATGGGAACCTTGTGCTTAATTAACTTGCTCTCAGATATCGAACCGTCTATTACCGTTCACAAAAAAATAGTTTGTAAATGACACAACTAAGGTTCAGCACATAATGGTCGTGCCAACATGTAATCACTAGAGCAATTCCCAGTGTAATGATATCCCTTGTCGATTAAACAATGCTGAAATGCAAACTCTTGGCGAGTACGGGCATCCTCATTACTCTCTCCGGGCATCTGCTCTTTGGTTTTCCATGAGAAAGTACCATTATAATTCCCCCCGCAGGCCTGCCAGTCGTGAAGGCGAGAATCACTTGTCATGTCCTGCTTTTGCCAATAGTTCATGTACGGCTTGATATCTGGTTTGTAAAACGGGTCTCCAGTCATCCACTGACCACCAATTCCACAACTAGACAGCGATAGAGACATAAACATAAGCACTATCTGTCGATTTAGTTTCTTCACTGCGCACCATCCAACAATATTCCTATCCCCTTCCAAATCTCAGGTGGCAATAATTCTGCCATTGCAAAAGGTGCAGAAGGCGCTATAGCAAGGCCGCTCCATACTTCATGTAGCGTCTTTTCAGTTGTCGAACGGCCTCTTCTCGCATTACCTTGTTCATCGTAAAGGCCGCTAAGCTGCCCACCAATAAAGTCATGTGTTCCCCCAAAAGACTCGATCAACTTATCCTGCCAGCTTCCGGCTGCATAAGGAATTCCAAAGAGCGTGCCTTTCCAGCCCTGAACTCCCCCTGTTGCACCAGCCATCTTCTTACCCTCAGGGGTTTCCAACCATTCAGACAGTGACTGTCCGTTTGCCCCTTCGCGGTTCCATTGCACTTTGCCTTCCATCAAATCAAGCACCTTGTTCCCATTGTCATCGTATTTGGTTAAACAACGTTCATTTTCTAGCCCACACAGTAGATCCAAATCTATTCGCGTCCCGCCTGTTTTTATAATGTCACCATGCATACCCTCACTGTCACCTGAAATATTAGTTAATGTCGTTATGCCATCAGTCACACCAGCGAAGAGAGTAGAGTTTTCGATCGTGATGCTACGCATTTCAGCTGCAGCAATTGACAAGCTTTCTCTCGTCACCGCTGATTCTCCCATGCCAGATACAGCACCAATCAGAACATTCATTACTCGTTCATGTAACAGCAGTTCATCCAATTGTTGTTTTATCACCCTTTTCTCTCTCTCAGATTGAGCATTTTGAAGCATATTTTGTAAGGTTCCTCGTTGCGCTCGAACGTAGTCACCAATCACTTTATAAGCTTGTTGTCCGAAAGCTTGGGTTATTTGAACCTGAGAATTAATTTCTCTCGCAACCTTCTCTTCGTCAAAAATAGAGCCGAGAGCATTCTCAATGTCATTGCCCAGTGAATTGACTATATTTCCATGCTCATCTACATGAACATCTCGGTTGAGTTTGGCGATTGTTGTACTTGCACTATTTCCAATTCTGGACTCTTGTGTTGCCTTATCCGTAATGTGCAGTTCACCGATACTTACAGCACTGACCGTAACACTATCAACACTGTCATTGTCACGCCCTATTCCAGAACCACTTATCTGGGGTTCTCCACTTTGCGCGCCCATCGCCACCGATACAGCAGCGGCTTGTGCATCATATTCAGCTTCATTTCTGATATCTGACACGGTCAATGTGCCAGTCACCAAACTATTTCTTTGCTGCTCAATGGCTTCCTGTGTACTGGCAATGACCGCGCCTTTAAGGTTGGTGTTACCGTTGACTTCAATCTGAAATCCACCATCACCAGTGTGAACCCCACTTTGTTCAATCACACTAAGGTAATCAGACTCAATATCGCTGGCACTGTAGTTAAAACTGCCGCCAACTCTGCCGTAACCAACCGAAATACTGCCACCAATAGTTTTGTGTTCTGCATCGTAGCTGCTGGAGTCCTGCAGACTTTGAATACTCAGGTTATTTCCAACCTTAGCGGTGACTTGATTACCGCTGACAATCGCGCCTTTAATTTCAGTATCACCACCTGACGCTAAAGCCACTTTTTCGCCGGCTTTGACAGTGGTCTCTGTCCAGCTTCGATCTTGTCCGTTTTCTTTTCCTTTGCCTTTGGACATACCGGCTGTGAACAACAGGCCATCGGTGCCGATGCTGATGCCGACGCTGCCACTACTTGAGTCGTTTTTAGATCGGAGCTCTCTCGTATTCTCAGCAGCGAGAAGATTCAAGGCATCATCTGCTTTTAAACTTATTGATTCACCAGCCTGAATTTCACTGCCTTTAACGGTGAGATCAGACTGCTGACCATTTCCAACTGCTGCGATATTGACATCACCACCAGCAATCAATTTACTGCTATGAGCTTCTTTGATGGTCTCATTACGCTGACTGCTACTTTTACTGGAACCGATACTGATCGCCAGGTTGATACCACCCACGTTGTCGGCCGCATTGGCATCACGACTGCGGGGGTTTCCATTCGCATCTTGTGTCGGAATCTGGCTCGGCTTGCCGTTAATCGTGCTGCCCTGCCCCTCAAGTACGTTGTCATAAGCATTCTTCGCATTGAGCCCAACCGCAGCGGCCGCCAGGGCTTTCATTCTGGAATCGCTAGTCTCTCTGGCTGCTTCTACCATCTGATCAGCGGTCTGAACAGCACTGATGACTGGGTTGGTAATAGAAATGCTTAAGCCGCTTTGACTGAATTCCGTCGTATGCTCACGCGTATGAATCTCGACGGCTGATTCAATATCGACTTTTGCCGCAGTGATATTGATATTCCCCTGCACTGCCGTAACATCACTGGCTTGCTGAACATAATTCTGGCCAGCAGACAGAGTGATATCGCCCTCCAGGCTGCCTAACTCACTGCTCATTTGCCGGGTTTGTTTTGAGATATCAGCGACATCAAGTTGTTGGGAACCGATAGTAAAACCGATACCGCCACTGCTTAACAGACCTGATTCTTCTTCGTTGATGTATTGTTCGTGCTCATAACGCTCTTCGGCGGCAGTCACTTTAATGGCCTCTTTGGCCTTTAGCGCTAGATCCTCATCCGCTACAAGATGACTGCCGGTGATAGTGATGTCGGAGTCTGATTCGATATTGATAGATTTACCACTTAATAGCGAGGCCACGGCGGTGGATTCGTAAAAAACATCACGTTGATCTTTGGATTTGGAACTGAATGTGCCATCGCGCTCGGTATGCGAGGCAATATCCGATAGATAGCTGGCAGTGGCATTTTTAATGTCAACTTGCTCAGCTCTTATAGCAATCTGACCTTCCTGACTATTGATGTTTGTACCACTGAGCCCGACCCGATTTTCTGCGCTAAGACGGATATCACCATTGGCGGCTATGCGAGTACCGATATCTCTGTGTTCGCTCTGTTTATTGAAGTCCTGAGCATTATGAATGCTGTTATTGCTTTCAGAGGTTTTAACCGTGCCGAGAACCAAGTCCTTGCCTGCTGACAAGTGTAGTTCACCCGCATCTCCGCTCTGTTGAATATCGGCTGCGGAGAGCGTCATATTTCGTCCAGCTTGAAGATTCATCCCACCACCGTCACCAGTCACATAAAGGCCCGCGACACGTTTGATATTGGTTCGACTGAAACGACTTCTTTCTTCTTTGTGACTTGTCTGGGAAGTCGCGCTGGCGATAGTAATATCCTGATCAGCAGTGATTTCAAGCGACTCTTTCGCCTGTATCAGGCCGCCGTTGATAGCGATATTGTTAGCATTAAGCTGCACTTTCCGACCCTGCATCTGTCCATCGTGCTTAATAAAGTCACTGTTAATGTTGACGATATCCCGGCCCGCTATGGTTCCGGTATTTATCAAGTCGTTTTGAAGTTGAATATCGACTTTACTCCCCGCCAGCAAACCCGTGCCAGGAACTAAATCTTCAGCCCTGGCTTTGACGTAGACTTTGGGCACCAGTGCTGTAACTGTTTCACCGTTTGCCAGTTCGACCCGCTGCTGTTCCAGCCAGACTATGTCACTGGTTAGCATGGCGATCTGTTCGGCACTTAAAGCAACACCTGGCGTTAATTGCTGCGCCTCGGCAAAGCTGACGCCGGCATCCATCAGTGCTATAAACTGAGCTTCATCGTCTGCAAAACCGACCAAAAACCGCTGGCCGGTCAGTTGAGCCACTTGCTCTCTGACCAAGCGCTGCTCGATAAAGCCATCACCCAGCCGTTTCATCATCAAACTGGGGTCATAGGCCATATGCTCAAGCATATAATCTGAGCTTAGCCAGTTCCGGTAATCACTAAAACGCGGATCAGTTTCAATGAAAAAATGGTCGGACGTATTGGCTGTTGGCTGAAACCAACTTGCAGATAAAACCGGAATGTCAGAGCTGCTGTACAGAGTCTGATCACCGCTAGTGTCTGATTGGGACTCAACCTTCGTGGTAGCGAGGTTGAACTCTGTCACTTTCGGTGCAGGGCTGTAAGAGGTCCAAGGATAGAAGTCGAGTTCTTCGTCATTGCCTTCCCAGTCACGAAACTGTCGACGCCCCTGATAACTGACACGCTGCTCACCAGTCGTCGTATAGTTGGTCAGAGTGCCGCCTGTAATCGTTAAATCACCACCCGCCAGAATCTGACTATCTTCATTATTGACATTGCCAACAATGGTCAAATTTCCGCCTGCAATTAACTGGGCTGGCTTTGATGATATAAGGTGCGTGCTTTGTGTCGTCGCGTAGTAGTCGTAGTAAGTGTAGTCTTCAAAATCACGTATAAATTTGCCGTTTTCATCAACAAATGGCTGTTTTTCAAGGTAATGATCGTGAATTTTGGGAAAGCGGCTGACATCATATTTTCTTGGCCAACCTTCCGGTTGCACTTCTATGATCCTCTCAACACTATCCGTTTGCCATTCAGTAACCAGTTCCGCGTTGATGTTTTGAAGATCCTGTACATTCAGCGAAAGGTTGTCACTGGCTTCAATCAATCCGCCCTGATTGATAAGTTCTGCCATGCTTCCTTCAACACTGAGGTCCGAGCCAATATCCCCCCCAAACGATGCATCACCACCGCTGTATATAACAGCGCCTTCATTATTAAATAAGGAGTTTGATGCCACTTTTAACGATTGCCGTGCGGCGATAACCGGCTTGACCCGAGTACCATCGATTGGCAAAGACAGATTGCGAATCTCCTCAGAGTCAAGAATTAACTCATCCGCATAGATTTCACCTGTGGCAAGGTTGTTAATACTATTAGTGTTAATTCGAGCCAGCTTCGCGTCCAGCAAACCGTAATTCGTCAGACTACCGCTACTGGAAAGTTGTAAGTTAGTCGCCGTTACTTCACTCCCTGCTTCATGTGTCAAATTGGCAACATCAACGTCGACTTGCCTTGCTGCAATAACACTTCCTTCTTGTAGCCATAACTGTCCATCTGCCTCCAACACCAGTACATCAGCTTCCAGTCGACCTGCATGCCTGACGCCGACCCCATCCTCTGTACCAATGAGGTGAACGGTGTCAGCATACATACCGCCCAATGCTGCAACATCAATGCTGAACTCTGGTTCATTCAGATCACTGCTATGCACCGTTTCCAGCTTATTGGTGTGACTGACCTGATTAAGCCCGGTTGTTATTTTCAGCCTGTTGGCCCAGATATCAGCGTTTACACTGACAGTTCTGGCTATCAGATCAGAATAATCCGATCCGCGGTCATCCATACCTGCACCCGAAATGGAAATATGTCCCTGATCAACATCAAAACCCGTCAAGTTTCCACCGCTGAACAGAGCTTCACCCGTCGTCAGTGTCGAGCGATGTGCATTGATGAAGCCACAACCGTCACAACTAATGCCGGCCGGGTTAGCAATTACAAGCTGTGCTTTATCACCAGCAATTTCGACCGGACCATGCAACAAGCTTGGACTCTGTGAGTTGACTTCATTGAGAATAATTCTGGCCGTGCCCGCAGCCAGCAAACTGTTTCCCTGCACCCAGCCACCTAACTGAGTCTGGCTATGCTGTGCGCTATTGTTCAGAATAGCGCCACGCTGCCCGACATCAAACTGCTTGTATTTATTTCGGGATACACCTGATGAATTGGGCGTTTGAATATTGACCTGAAGTACATCATTGGCTGATTCGGTAATGATTGGCTGCTGATTTTTTGCTGCGCTAGTATAGGCAACAATACCCGCGGCGAAGCTATTCATCGCCACCGATGTCATCAAGGTAGATACAGCAACAACGTGAAACCGCTTTAAATAACGTGTGTTGGTTCGATCATCCATAATCGATATCCCATTCCATTTAATATTGATACGTTAGGTTAAACCCCAGAGTTCTGCCCGCCTCAAATCCCTCCGGTTTATTCAGCGGCGTACCGGCAAATAGATCATAAAAAAGGCCGTTCCAGTGACCTTTTAGGCCCATAACCCATCCGGCAAGACTTTGTCCCAACAGCAAATCTGCCGACGGCCCGCTCACATGGCCGACATCTATCCCGGTATATAGCTGATGCTGGGTTTCCCCCAACCTCATACTGACAGTGTTGCGGCTAAACCAGCCTCGTTCAGCCAACAAGGTGCTTTCACCGTCAAAGCCCCTGACGGTGTAACGACCTCCTATAGAGAAACGATCTTGGGCAACCAACGGGGTTTTATTCCATTGCCCTTCCCAGTAGCTGCTGAAATTAAACAGCTGCTTGCCCAACTCGAAGGGATAATCAACATTCAGATTGGCCGTGATTATTTTGGGTCTGGATGTGCCCTGATTAAAGACTTCCTCAGGTGCACGGAGAGCATCAAAAGCCCCTGTTCCACGTTGAAAGGCAAGCCCAAAATCAACTGCGGCCTGCTTAATAAATAACTGATAATTTAGCTGTGCCACCCAGCCAGACATCCTGCGCTGCTGGACCTCAATTTCCGTGTCTTCGATAAAATTACGAGAAGATGTCTTATAGGCTTGCAACCCCAGTTTCAGCTTGGAGTTACTGTCCCGATACATAACCCGACTGACGCCTACCTCATGTCGACGACTCTTTCCCCTGTACTCATAAGACTGATTTAGTCCAGCTACATTTTGCCAGTATTCATGTTCACTGGCCGCCGCTGAAAACAGCCAATAGCCGAGAGGGACTGAGTAGTGAAGTGAGTACCCATCGGTCCCGCCATCATTCTCAGCATGCCCTAGCTCGCTGCTGAAGCTGGCATAGAATAAGTCACTAATCCCAAGTGGATTATCAAGGGAAAGCGTGGCGGCGCCTTGATAACGCCCCGTTGCATCATAACCACCATCATCCAGACTCAAGGTCAGGCGAAAAGGTTTTGTCTGGAAGTAATGCATAAGTAAATCACTCTGCCCTGGTACCACGCCAATTCCTTCGGAAGGGACAATATCGACATCAACGGCAACCGAGGGAACTCTCCTCATGTTCTCTACCGCTTGTTCTATATCCCTTAGATTGAGCAGTTCACCTTCCTTAACAGGTACTGAAGTGCTGAGAATTATTGGCGATACATTTTCATTGCTGAGTTTTATAGTACCAACCGTTCCGGGTATTACCGTCAGCATGAGCTTGCCTGAACTCATATCTTGTGGTTCGGCAAGCACACGAGTGGTGACATACCCGGCTTTTATGATTTGATTCTGTACTTTATTGATAACAGAATTAATGCCATTAACGCCCAGGCAACTTCCTACAAGAACCGGCTCGTGCTTCAAAACATGTTCAAGAGCAAAGGCAAAGGTTTCTGCCTGCTCACTGATAAGAAGAATGTCATCCACCACAAAACACGGTTGTTCGGTATCAACAGAACTATGAGTTTGAGTCACATCAGGCTGTAACCTCACCGCATCCTGCTGTTCCTGCTGTTTTTGCAGCAAATCGAGTCGACGCTTTTCCTGTTGCTGATAACGGGAATCAAGTTGTCTCGGTTCGGGTGAACCGGCTAGACACATTTCACTCAGCATCAACCCAACTAACATTCCTGACAGCGCGATGCACTGCACAAGCAGTATTGAACTGATACGCATCGCGATCAGTGATTGACGAAGTAATTAACTGACTCTTCCGCGTTAACGACGTCAACGCTCAATAGGTCGGTGTGGAATTGAAGTTTCGCTGAAAGCATTTTCTGCCCGTCCTCCATGACGTTCGGCTTGAATGACCTTAAAGTCAAATTCACAAATTTACGCACCTTCCTGTGCGGTGGTTAACAAAAATAGAGGACGAAAACGCTAATTACTACAGTTTTGTGACTTTTCTTCATATTAATGTGAATTAGATCACTTTTTTGATGTGGCTTCTCAACTCACATCATGTTTTTGTTCAAAAGAATAAATATATGCCTGTATCAAGGTAGGTCAACACCTTCATTTTCGTATGGGTATATCTATGGGAAATTTACAATGATTCGGACGTTAGTTTTCCAGAAGCTGATTTTTCAACCCGCTCTCCCGCAGATGGCGGTTGAGAATAGTGTGACGTACAGAATGTTCTGTCGCCAAAACTGTGACCATTTTCTTAGCGCGTGTGATAGCCGTGTAAAGCAATTCGCGATTCAGAATTGGGCTGATTTCTTCCGGCAAGAAAATACTGACCGCATCAAACTCGGAGCCCTGACTTTTGTGTACGGTCATGGCAAAGACCGTTTCATGCGCGGGGAGTCGGTTGAGGCCGACCCAACGTAACTGTTCACCAAAGTAGAAGCAGGCTTTTAACTGACCGTCATGATCTCGGAGAATGACGCCAATATCGCCATTAAACAGCTGTTGGCGATAATCATTCTGGGTGATCATGATGGGTCTGCCGGGATAGAAGGTTTGATTGGTTCGCCAACCTTTTTGTGCCAGGAAGCGCGTCATCAATCGGTTCACCGATATCACCGACTGCGGGCCTTGTTTTAAGGCTGCCAGCACCCTGAACTGATCAAAAGCCTGAATGATGTCTAGTGGAGATACTTTGGCTTCAACGGCGTCAATAAAGGCTTTGTACCCAGCAGAAAGCACATTCAGCAGATTGCGTTCATCGGGGCGTTGCCAGATTGTTTCTGGCTGCCCGCTGAGTAGTTCTATCGCTGTTTCAGCATCCCCCGCATTCACACGTTTGGCCAGTTGGCCAACCAGACTGTCCTTATCAAAACGGTAGCTGTGCTGCAGACGTACAAAGCTGTCTGTCAGCAATGCTGACGGGTTTTCATCCGCTGTCGCTGACAGACCCAATGACGGAAACTCTGTGACAAAGTCTGTAGTAAATGCCCCCTGCTCGCTTTCACTCAGGTTGGCCAGCACAGCGCCGGACTCAACAGAGGCGAGTTGCTGACTGTCACCGAGCAGAATCAATCTGGCTTTGGCTGGCATCGCCCGCATTAACTTGGCCATCAGGCTGATGTCGATCATTGAGGCTTCATCAATAATCAGTACATCCAGCGGTAACGGTCGCTCTGCGTTGTAACGCCCCTGATCGTTGTGCTCAGTCACACCCAGTAAGCGGTGCAAAGTTTTGACTTCAACGACTTGATGCTTACTGATTGATTGTTGCAGACGTGCTGCCGCTTTACCGGTTGGGGTGGCCAGACCAATTCGCAGATCAGCAGATTGTTGCTCAAGACTTTGCAAAATTTTAAGCACAATGGTGGTTTTACCGGTTCCCGGCCCACCTGAAATCACGGCCAGATGTCGGCTCAGAGCCATTGCCACGGCGACTTTCTGCCAGTCGATACCGTCAATCGGATTCGCCCAATCGACTAGAGCCTGATTCAACGTTTCATGATTGAGTTCTGTCACAGCATGCAGTCGTGAACGGATAGCGGTAGCAACATCGCGTTCATCCAGCCAGTAACGGTAGAGATAAAGCAGGCCATCATCCGTCAAAACCATTGGTGTGTAATCACCGGACTTGCCAATGGTTTTAGCGGCCTGTAATTCTGCCGCCCATGTTTCGGGATCGTCGGGTAAGAATGCTTTGAGAGGTGACGCGCACTCGGGCAACTGCCACAGGTTCAGGCAGACATGGCCTTGTGCTACGGCTTCTGTCAACAAGCCTGCCGTCAGGCTGATAAGTGCATTTTGGCCTGTTTCCTTACGCGAAATAAACGCAGCAAACTGACAGGCCAGTTCACTAAAGCCATGCTGTCTGAGCGGATTCAATGACTCTGTCATGCGCCCTGCTCCGTCATGCTTTTATCTAATGCGTCCAGTACAGCAACGGGTGGTCGCTCAAAATACACACCTGCTTGCCCCCACTCAGGCTGCATGCCGCGGATAAACAGATAATAAGCGCCGCCAAAATGCTGTTCCGGGTCGTAGTCAGGCAGACGTAAGCTGAGGTAACGATGCAGTGCCAGACTGTAAATCAGGTATTGCAGCGGATAGCCGTGTTTAATCATTTCCTCATCCAAACGTTCGCGGCTATAGTCGCTCATCGTGTCGCCAAGCCAGTTGGACTTGTAGTCGGCAATATAAAAACGGCCATCGAACTCAAACACCAAATCGATAAAGCCTTTCATAAAGCCTTCGAGCTTTTCAAAGTTGAGCTGAGACAGGATGGGTTCCAAAATCGGCATGGTACTGAGATGTGGGGTCAGGGCTTTTTTAAGGCGTTGAACCGTTAGCTCATTCACCGGGAAATAAAAGGCCATTTCATCGAGACGTTGCGCTTTGGTAATGGCCTGCAAGCTAAGCTCACTGCCCTCATGCAGTGGCGTCTGAACAACGGCGGGCAACCAGTCATTAACCACCGCCTCCCACTTGTCATGGATACCGTACTGTTTTAGCGTTTTTGCAATCAGCTGCTGCCAATCATCACCTGTCGAATGGAAGTCCCAATGTTCAAACAAGCTGTGCAGACAGACACCGGCATTGGCACCGCGGGGGAAGCCGAAGCGATCCTGACGTGGCTCTGTCGGCTGGGGCCAGTCTGCCGTGATCGTTTCAGCATCGTAATCGGGCTTTTCGATATTGTGACCACGCGACAGACCACTAAAACTGCCGACTCGCCAGTGTGGCTGAACTTTGCCGCTGAATGTGCGGGCTGTCAGTGGTGAAGCGTCGTCAGTTCCGTTGATCTGAGCGCCTGCTAGCCTTTCCGGTGCATTTTTTACAGCGATATTGTCCGGATAGCTGGCAGCGAGTTGCTTAAGATCATCCAGCATCTGCGCTTCATCGACCTTGCCCTGTTCACCGTGCAGCAGGCGGAACATGGCTGTCTTATCTGACTCTTTGGCCGCGCCCCAGAGAATGATGCAGCGCTCTCTGGCTCGGGTCAGCGCCACATAGAGCAGGCGTAAATCTTCGGCTGTTTCTTCGAGCGCGACAACAGGCTCGGCTTCACTAAAGCCGGGCTCGCCGAAAGCAGCACAGGCTTCGTTATTCTCTCCACGATGGAATACCATGACTGCCGGCTTCTGCCTCGGCTTGCCCTGATGCCATAGATACGGACAGAACACCACCGGGTATTCCAGCCCCTTACTGGTATGAATGGTAATAACCTTGACCAGTTGTTCGTCACTTTCCAAGCGGATCTGAGCCGCATCAAGTCCGTTGGCACTGGCCTGACGCTGTGAGGCAAACCACGCCAAAATCGCTTCCATCGTGCTGTTACGACGGCTGGCATAGGCCTGAACCAGTTCGGCCAGATGCATCAAATTGGTCAGCTGACGTTCACCGTCGGGTTGTTGCAACAGGCGACGCTGCACATCCAGTTCAAGCATCAGCGAGCGCAACATCACGATAAATCCACTACTGCGCCAGCGTTCATGCAAGGTGACAAAATAATCAACCTGTTCCAGCCAGGCTGTGTCGTTATTTTGCAGCTCGAACAATTGCCCTGCCGTTTTGTTAAAGATGGGTGTTGTCAGCGCTGTCGCAATCAGGCTGTCATTACCCGGGTTAGCCACGGCTAACAGAACACGTTCCAGCATCACGGCCTGCGCCGAGTCGAAGACATTGTCACGTGACTGCTGCACGCTGTTGATGCCCTGAGCGCGTAATGCCTGCTGAATCGCACTGCCTTGTGTGTGACTACGAACCAGCACGGCAATATCGCCGCCATTAAGTGGACGAACCTCGCCATTTTTATCGGTAAGCTTGACCTCGCCTTGGGCTGACTGCTGGATGAGTTCGGCAATCTGCGCCGCCGTGATGCGGGCTGCACTATCGCCCATCTCGCCTTTGTTAATGTGATCTTTTTCTGCTGCTAGCCAGACAAACTCTAATGGCGCAGCTGTAGTGCCGGAGAGGCTCAGACCGGGCTCGCCCTTATTCGCCGCTTTCACTTTTTGGAAGGGAATCGCATCGTAGATAAACGGTGCTGTTTGACGATCGAACAATGTATTCACCGCATCAACCAGATGCTTATGTGAACGCCAGTTGGTATCCAGACTGAATTCATTTTCTGACGCTTTCTTGGCATTCAGATAGGTGAAAATATCGGCACCGCGGAAGCTGTAGATCGCCTGCTTGGGATCACCGACAAAAAACACCGGCTGTTCACTACCGGCAAAAATACTGCTGAAACAGTCGTACTGGATGGGGTCTGTATCCTGAAACTCATCGATGAGTGCAGCCTGAAACTGTTGTCGGATCTGTGCTGCCAGCTTAGGTCCCTGCTCACCATGCAACGCCTGCTGCAGATTAATCAGCAGATCGTCAAAGGCCTGCACCTTGCTCTGAATCTTGCGTTTCGGGAGTTCTTCGTTCTGATACTCAGCCAACTGCAGATATAAATGCTGAAGTTGTAGCTGACGGCCCTGCATCAGCATTTGCAAGGCATCAAACAAGGCCTGACAGGCATCCCACAAAGCATGCTCAGGCAAAGCCTTATTCTTTTTCAACGCACCTTCCAGCTCACTGCGGGTGAACTTGATAAATTTGTCGAACAGCTGACCGGGCAGCTCGTGAGAGTGCATCAACTGCTGCATTTCCGTGATCCAGCCTTCCACACTGGCTTTACGGTATTTATTGCCATTAAGTAAGTCACCATCACGCAGCACAGCAATGGCCTGTTCTGACTCCTTAAGCCAGCATTGCTTAACATGAGCAAAATTTTTGTCGACCAGCTGCTGAACCGTGTTCACATCCATCGTCGGCAATGGCAGGTAATGCAGATAAGGCTTACCCGGCAGGCTGCCAACCGCGCTGAGTAGGGTCTCAGGTGTGAGTTTCTGTGCTAACAGGAAACGGGCAAACGCTTTATCAGCCGTACTGATATAACGCCGCCAGAAATCATCGACGACGGCCTGTTTGATGTCCTGCTCATCAGTGACCATTTCCATATCAAAAAAATGGCCGCTCTCAAAAGCAAAGTCCTGCAGGGCACGTTGGCAAAAGCCATGAATGGTAAAAATAGCGGCTTCATCAAAGCTCTGAATCGCCAGTTTCAAACGCTTTAACACCTGTTGGTCTGCATTGTCTTGCTGACTCAACGTCTGCCGTTCATCCACCAGCCGTTGACGCAGGCGGCCACGTAACTCTTCAGTGGCGGCACGGGTGTAGGTGACGACCAGAATCTGACTGACTTCCAACTGTTTTTCAGTTACCAGACGGCAATAAAGCTCTGCCAGCGTGAAGGTTTTGCCGGTACCGGCACTGGCTTCAATCAGATTCACACCCTGCAGCGCGACAGATTTGGCATCAAACAACTTCATAGCTCGCCTCCCTGCAGGTGGGAGATAATCGGCGCATACACCTGCTGGGCGATCTCAGCAAAGTTCTCATCAACCGGCGACTGACTATAAACAAGCTGGTGATACGGGTCGTCCTGTTCCGCCATCATCTGGCCATTGCCCTGCCAGATTTTTTCTGCTTTTGGAAACGCCTCTTCCGGGGTTTTACCCTGTGTCGCCAGCACATACTCCAGACTGGTTTTATCGAAAAAGGGCAAAGGTTGATGCCCCCCCTGCCAGTACAAAGCCAGAAGCTGGGACAGGATCTGGGTCGGACTGGTCACCGGCAAAAACTGATAAAACTTGTCCTGTAGCACCAGCTTTGTTTCCAGTTGCACACCTTCAGGGCGCACGATATTGAGCAGCAAGTGATCAATCCATGCGGCGATAATATCTTTACCTTTACGTTTTACCAGCCGATAGCGCAGCAAACCCTGCTGACTGATACCTTCAAGTTGTCCACCAAGCCTGAAACCATCCAGTTGTAAATCAACGGCCACAGTCATTGACGGTGCTTCAGGCAGGTTCGGCGCAAGCGTCTCAATAAATTCTGTGACGGTGCCGGACTCCTGTTCAAACCAGGCTTCGCCCAATTCACCCTGCGGTAATATGCCCATCGCGGCAATCACCGGTTTCAGGCCTTCATCACTGAACTGGCTCAGGTTGGCTTCGAGTAATTGCTGACGTAAATTCCAGCTTTCCAGGCTATCCAAAGCAAACGGCTCGCGGTTGTCGAGTTCTTCCTCTTCCAGCTCCAGGCGAATATTCAGCCGTTCACGCAGTAAGAACTTGATGGGGTGTGCAAAAAAGCGGGCTAATTGCCCGGCGTTGAGATCACGCCAGCTGGCGTCTGCTTGTGCCAGTTCGCTATCAAACCAGTCCTGCTGTTCAGCGGATTCGGGCAAGGGACACTGCGCCGCATTAAAGCTGAATAATTTCAGGTTATGGCCATCAAAATAACGTTTGCTGAACGGCTGCAGAGGATGCTGCGTTTTGATTTGCAAGAGAATGTCAGCCCCATCCTGCGTCTCCAATCGTTCGCTCAGCAGATCCTGCAAATCACTGATCAATACCGACGGCGGCACCTCGCTGTTATCGACAATGCTGGCACCGACATAGCTGATATAAAGCGTTTGCTGCGCCGATAACAGCGCTTCCAGAAACAGGTAGCGATCGTCATCACGGCGTGAACGATCCCCTTCACGGTGATCCTGTGACAATAAATCAAAGCTGAGCATAGGCTGGCGTCGCGGAAAGACGTCATCGTTCATGCCAATCAGGCAGACCACTGAAAACGGAATGCTACGCATCGGCACCATGCCGCAGAAAGTCACACCATGCCCCATAAAACGATGCGTGCTATCGACCGCATCCAGATGGGACTGCAGCCAGCTGGTAATCAACTCAATACTGATTTCCTGATCAAAGCTGGCATGAACAGCGCTGTCCTGCAGGCGCTCAAGCTGACTGCGGATAGCGTTAAGTTCACTATCAAAGATGTCATCTTCAAGACCATCAGTATTGAAAAAAGCATCCAGACAAGCCGTCAGCTGAACTTGCCAGTCGGCAATACTCAAGCGCCTGTTTAACTGCTTACGCCAATGGTCCAAGGTGTCGATAAAGCTGCATAAGGCAGCCACAATTCGCGCCCTGTCACCACTGATACCATCCATCGCCAGCTGACCATCAAACAACCGCCACTGCTGCCCCGGCTCAGTCATCGGCATCGCAACGCCAAGCATCAGTCTATCCAGTCCCGCCCGCCAGGTATTGGCATCATTAGCTGGCAGCTCAAGTTGCTGCTTATCTTTTTTGTCCAGACCCCAGCGTGTACGTGTCTCACGGCACCACTGCCGAATCCAGCTTAAGGCAGCATCATCCAACCCGAAGCGATTCTGCAAAGCCGGGCATTCCAGCAAAGCTATAACGCTCTCCACATCAAAGCGTGACTGCGGCAACTGCAGCAGGCTGAAGAAGGTGGTAATGAGCTGGCTTTCCTGCTGACCACTGCTGTCGGCAATACTGAACGGAATACGTTGCTTTTCTTCGCTGGAGGCAAACACGGCCTCAATCCAGGGGGCGTAAAGATCAATATCCGGCGTCATCACCACGATGTCGGTCGGAGCCAGAGTGGGATCACGCTCAAACATCGCCAGCAACTGATCATGCAGCACTTCGATCTCACGCATCGCGCTGTGGCAGACATGAATCGCGATGGAGTTATCGTCAGCCTCTACCGTCGTTTTGCTGCCCGCTTCCAGCAGATACATATCACGCTGCACTTCGGCCAACATAGAACCGCCTTCAGGTTCGACAAACAGGGCTTCAGCCTCGTGTCGGGTATCCTGCAACTGACGGAAAAACTCCATGCCCTGTTTGCCCAGACTGGCCAATAAAGGATGACCCGGTTCGGCATCAATGACTTCGTCAAAATTAAGCTGTAACTGCTCGCGCTGGCGCTGTTTCGGATCGCGTAAATCTCCCCAGTAAAACTCGCTGGGAGAAAGGTAATAAAAGGTGATATCGACAAAACGCGCCAACAACTCAAAGGTTTGCAGATACACCGGCGGCAAAGCGGAGATACCGACAATGCTGATTCGCGATGGCAGACCGGATGGCACCGTGGTCGCTTCGGCCAGTTGCTGATGCATTTTCTGCAGTAAGAACGCACGGTGTTTGGGTTCATCATCGTGCTCGGTCAGCCGATGCCACAACTGGCTCTGCCAGCTGCCCGTCTCGCCCTGCTCCCAGCGGTTGACCCAGTCAGGGCGGTACATCAGGTATTGGTCAAAGGTGTCGGCAATGCGTTCAGACAGTTGATAGCGTTTGAGCTCATCATCACTGCCCGCCAGATAAGCAGCAACAGGCTCAAAGCCGGGCAGTTCGATACACTCGGGTAGCAAGGCATAGATACGCCAGGCCAGAGAAGATTTGGCATACGGTGACTGTAAGGGAATATCCGGCCATAGCTCACGAAACAAATCCCAGATATAGGCAGAAGGAAACGGAAACGTCAGATTGGCGGCAATGCCATGATGCTGGGCCAGAAAGAGCGATATCCAGCGCGACAGTTCATTACTCTGAACAAGAATAGTTTCTGCTTCAAAAGGGCCGAGCGGCAGTTCACGTTGCTGATCAGCGAGGTGCTTCATCATCTGCACCAGCGTGTTGCTGTAAACGACCTTGAGCATAAACCGATTTATCCCTAAAAATAGCTGTGTTTTGATGTCTAAAGATGCATTCTACAGTGAAACATTTGCCCTGTTCAGGCATCAATAAGTTATAGAGTAACAAGCTGGGAATCATCATGGACAAGAGTTATAAAAAAGACGCTGCTGCCATCGAACAACTGGACAGCATGCAGTTCAGAGTCACACAGCAATGTGGCACCGAGCCCCCTTTTAACAATGCCTTCTGGGATAACAAAGAACCCGGACTGTATGTGGATGTGGTGTCGGGGGAGCCTTTGTTTTCTTCCACCGATAAATTTGATTCGGGCACAGGCTGGCCCAGTTTTACCCAACCTGTTGAGAACGAGAATGTCACTAATCATGAAGACGAAAGTCTGGGGATGATCCGCACCGAGGTACGCTCGCGTCATGGCGATTCGCATCTGGGTCATGTGTTTCCCGATGGGCCGCTAGATCGTGGCGGCCTCCGTTACTGCATCAACTCAGCCAGTCTGCGCTTTATTCCCAAGGATAAACTGGAACAGGAAGGCTACGCAGAATACCTGCCGTTGTTTGCAGAAAAAACCGCGGTGAATGAAGAAACCGCGATTCTGGCCGGCGGCTGTTTCTGGGGTATGGAAGAGTTGTTTCGCCAGCAACCGGGCGTATTACGCACGCGCTGTGGTTACACCGGTGGTCATGTGCCGGACGTTACTTATAAAGATGTCAAAACCGGCACAACGGGTCATGCTGAAGCGCTGGAAGTGGTGTTTGATCCAAGCAAAACCAGCTATCGAAAACTGCTGCTGTTTTTCTTCAGCATGCACGACCCGACCACTAAAAACCGCCAGGGCAATGATATCGGCGACAGCTACCGTTCCGCGATTTTCTGCCTCGACAGCGCGCAGGCAGCGACGGCTTCTGCAGTCATCAAAGATGTGGATGCCAGCGGCAAACTACCCGGCCCTATCGTTACGGAAGTGGTCAAAGCTGGACCATTTTATGAAGCCGAGCCGGAACATCAGAACTACCTGCAACATTACCCGAATGGCTATACCTGCCACTGGATTCGACGTGACTGGCAGCTTGATTGACACACCCCAACAATCCACTCATGATGCGGAAGCAATGCACCATTATTACGGCTGAACACGATGCGAATTTTGTCTGTTGAGGATGACAAAGAGATTCTGAAATACATCTGCAAGGGACTCGAGCAGGCAGGCCATACCGTCGACGCCGCGGATAACGGTCGGGATGGTCTGTTTCTTGCGACGACCGAAAACTACGATGTGATCGTTGTGGACAGGATGATGCCCCAGCTGGATGGACTGACGCTGATTAAAACCCTGCGTGGCGCTGGCAACCAGACACCGGTCATCATTCTCAGTGCCCTGGCAGATGTTGATGACAAGGTTGCGGGCTTGCGATCCGGTGGTGATGATTACCTGACCAAACCCTTTGCTTTTGCCGAGCTGCAGGCGCGTATTGAGGTGCTGGCAAAACGTGCTCAGCCCGGCAACAGTGACAATGAACATTCGCTCAAAGCAGGCTCTCTGGAAGTGGATCTGCTGGCCAGAACCGTCAAACGTGACGGCAAAACCATCGAATTGCAGGCACGGGAATTCAAATTACTGGTTTATCTGATGCGCCACAAAGGTCAGGTTGTTACCCGCACCATGCTGCTGGAGCATGTCTGGGATTATCACTTCGACCCGCAGACGAATGTCATAGACGTGCATATCAGCCGTCTACGCAGCAAACTGGATAAAGGTTTTGACAGCCCTCTGATTCGGACGGTACGTGGTGCAGGCTACGCCATCTCCGACTAATCCCACGCGACGCTACGTCAAAAGCTCCAGCTTTGTGATGGCGCTGCTGTTTACCGTGCTGTGTGGTAGTGCAGCGACGGCTATTGGTTTTTTCATCAACTATTTCACCAAAGGACACTTTGTTCACAGCACGGAGTCGGTACTGGAAACACAGATCGCTTTCGTTGATGCGCTGGGTGTTGATGAGGCACGTCTGAAAACCGAGGGTGAATACCTTTTCCTGACAGAAGACGGCACCTTACCAGCGCATATCGAATCCGATATCAAGGTGTTGACTGAAGGCATTATTGTGTTTGAAGCGCCTGATAGAAATAAACATTTCGCGGCGAAAGTACACACACTGGATGATGGTCGCCGCTTACTGGTCTCCACCGACATCACTGACGTCACTAATGATTTCAGATTCATGCAATGGCTGGGGCTTGGCAGCATTGCGTTTGTGATGCTGGTCGTGTTTGTCAGCTACATCATCAGTATTTTTGTGGTGACCGGCACCAACGACATTGCCAGAACGGCGCGCGATATCATCAAAACCGGCGACTTGTCACGGCGGATTGAAGTAAAGTCAGGCTGGGATGACCTCAGCAATATGGCCAGTGTGCTGAACTTGCTGCTGGACAGAATCGAGATGCTGATGCAGGGCGTGAAGCAAGTCTCTGACAATATCGCCCATGATCTTCGGCGGCCTCTGACCCGCCTACGCAACCATATCGAAAGCCTTGATTCCACACCGGAGCATGACGATTTACTTCAGGAAGTCGATCAGCTGATGACGACCTTTAATGCTCTGCTCAGAATTTCCCGAATCGAACAGGAGAAGCAACGTAGTCGCTTTACGCAAACGGCACTCGCCGACATTATCCGTGACGTGATTGAACTGTATGAACCGGTCGCTGAAGACAGGCATATCGTCATCAAGGCAGCACTGATTAATTACACGCTGAATGCCGATCGTGACCTGCTGTTTCAGGCTTATGCCAATATCCTCGATAACGCACTCAAATACACGCCGGACAACAGCACCATTCGGCTTGAGATGCAGCATGATGACACCAGCGTGATAGTCTCAATTGAAGACCGGGGTCAGGGGGTCGAGCTATCTGAGCTGAGCCGCATCTTTGATCGTTTTTACCGTAGTGAAGAAGCACGTAACTCGCCCGGCAACGGTCTGGGTTTAGCGCTGGTCAAAGCGGTGGTGGAATTACATGAAGGTGAGGTCTGGGCGGAACAAGCTCATCCTGGCCTCAGGATCATTACACGTTTGTAATTGTTCGGACATTTTCCAGTAACGCAGGCTCTGACACTATTCACACATGGATGTAGCAATCATTGGAACAGGTATTTCAGGTCTGGGCGCGGCGTATCTTCTTCACCCGCACCACAACATCACTGTGTTCGAAAAAAACGCTTACATTGGCGGGCACTCACGCACGGTGGATGTAAAGCATAACGGCACGTCCATTCCTGTCGATACCGGTTTTATCGTCTTCAACGACTGGAATTACCCGAATCTGATGGGCCTTTTCAATGAGCTTGATGTGCCCTATCAGAAAAGCGATATGTCCTTTGGTGTGTCCATCAATGACGGTTGGCTGGAGTACGCTTCGGGCGGTTTATTTGCTCAGAAAAAAAACCTGCTACGCCCCGACTTTTATCGCATGCTGGCCGATGTGATTCGCTTTAATCGTCAGGCGCCCGCATTCATAGAAAAAGATCCGCACATCACCCTCGGTGCTTGTCTCGATGAATTGAACATGGGCGACTGGTTTCGCCACTATTACCTTCTGGCCATGGGCGCAGCGATTTGGAGTTGTCCGCTGGAAACCGTGATGGAATTTCCCGCCAGCACCTTTGTTCGTTTCTTCAAGAATCACGGTTTACTGAATCTGGTAAAGCGTCCACAGTGGTATACCGTCACAGGCGGCAGTCGTGAGTATGTGAGTCGACTCACCGCCTCATTCAAAGACAGGATCCGCTTGAATGCGGCAGTCTCGAGTGTGTATCAGGAAAACAATAAATGGTGCGTGGTGCGGGACAACGGCGAGACAGCATTGTTCGATCAGGTCATTTTTGCCTGTCATGCCGATCAGGCCATGTTGATGTTGCTTGATGCCACTGAGGAACAGCGTGAAGTAATTGGTGCTTTCCGCTATCAGCAAAACAGAATCATTCTGCACAGCGATACCCGCTTTATGCCTCAGCAGCGACGTTGCTGGGCTAGTTGGGTCTATCTATCAGAAACCCAGCGGGATGATAAGCCTGCTGTTTCATTGAGTTACTGGATGAACAACCTGCAGAGCCTACCAGAGGAACTGCCGTTGCTGGTCACGCTGAACCCCGGCACGCGGCCTGCCGATGCGCTGGTCCATGATGAGCATGTGTTCACCCACCCTGTTTTTGATGAGCAGGCAATTCGTGCTCAAGCCAAAATCCCGGACATTCAGGGCCAGAACGGCATCTGGTTTTGTGGCGCTTATCAGCGCTATGGTTTTCATGAAGATGGCCTGTTGAGCGCAGTGACTATTTGCAAGCAGATGGGAGTGCCTGTCCCATGGCTCTAGAACACCAGATCATTGCCGGTGAAGTAATGCATGCACGATTGGCTCCTAAAAGAAACGCCTTCAAGTATGCGACCTGCTATGTGTCTATCAACCTGTCTCAGCCAGACTCACTGCCCCTCAAGCGTAATCGCTTCGGCTTACTGAGTTTTTACGATAAGGATCATGGCGCTTCAGACAACAGTGATCTGCTGAGCTGGGCGCGTGCCATCCTCGCTGACCATGGTCTGGCCGGTCTGAAAGGCGAGATTGTTCTGGTCACCATGCCACGCGTGCTGGGCTATGTGTTCAATCCGGTCAGTTTCTGGCTTTGCCATGATGCTGAGGGAAACTGTCGCGCCGTTCTATGTGACGTCAACAATACCTTCGGTGAGCGCCACGTCTACCTCTGTGCCCATGATGACCATCGGCCTATCACCCGTTTTCAGGCACTGGAAGCTGAAAAAGTCTTCCACGTCTCGCCTATGCTCAAACGTGAAGGCCATTACCGCTTCCTGTTCGATATTACAGACGAGCGTTTCGCTGTGTGGATCGATCATTACGGCAGCGACGGAACCAAGCTACTAGCCACCTGGTTGATTGGCAAAAACGAGACCATGACCACAGGACGCTTACGTTCTGCGTTTTTCCGCTTTCCCCTGCTAACGCTCAAAGCGATCGTACTGATTCACTGGCAGGCACTGAAGCTATTGCTCAAGGGCATTCCCTACATCAGCAAGCCAGCTCAGAAAGAAAGCCGGGTAACAAGCAGCAAATAAATTACAAAAAATTAATACTGCGTTAAGCAGTGTGTAAGGTCTCTACAGTTAGTGTGGACACATGTTTATAAAAACCGCCACTGATAAGCTGCTCAAACAACTCGCTGTCATTCAACACGGGTCATTGAAACTGACCCTACCCGATGGCAGAGAGTACCTATTCTCGGGTAAGGAAGAAGGGCCTGAAGCAGACATCACCCTGCACCGTTGGCAGGTCATCGCCAATCTGATCCGCAGAGGCGATATCGGCTTTGCCGACGATTACCGTCATGGTTACTGGGACAGCTCAGACCTTATCGCCCTCACCACGCTCGGCCTGCAAAACCGTCAGGCACTTGATGACTGCATCACCGGCAGCACATTGTCACGTGGTCTGACGATGATTTCCTATCTGTTCAAGCTCAATACGCTTCAAGGTAGTAAGAAAAACATTCATGCCCACTATGATCTAGGCAATGATTTCTACCAGCTGTGGCTTGATCCCACCATGACCTACTCCTCAGCCATCTTCAACGCTGACTCAGATAGCCTGAGTCAGGCCCAGCACAACAAATACGACCGGATTCTGGGTTGTCTAGGTGGTAACCGGGGCTCAGTGCTCGAAGTCGGCTGTGGCTGGGGTGGCTTTGCTGAACGCGCCCTGGAAAAAACCAACCTCCAACTTAAAGGCATCACCCTATCTGAAGAGCAACATCACTTCGCAGGCAAACGGCTTAACGGTGCCGCCGATATCGTGCTTGAAGATTACCGCCACCAGCAGGGCAAATATGACTATCTGGTGTCGATTGAAATGTTCGAAGCCGTGGGTGAACGCTTTTGGCCGACTTACTTCAGCAAAATGGCCAGTCTGTTAAAAGACAAGGGCCGTGCAGTGGTGCAAACCATCACCATCAATGAGCAGGATTTCAGCCGTTACCGTCGTGGCGGTGACTTTATCCGTAGTTTTATTTTCCCCGGTGGCATGCTGCCAAGCCCATCTCGCTTTGAGCAGGTTGCCCGCTCTGCTGGCCTGAAAACGGACACCCCGTATTTCTTCGGTCGTGATTACGCCACTACCCTGAAAATGTGGCTGGATAATTTCGACAGAGAAAAGCAAAACGTCCTTGCCCTGGGCTTTGATGAACCTTTTATACGCCTATGGCGTTTTTACCTGGCGGCCTGCATTTCCGGATTCAACACCGGCAGAACTGACGTGATGCAAATCGAGTTAAGTCATGCATAAGCTATTTCGCCGCCTAATTGCTGCACTGCTGATACTGTCTGCTTTTTCGGTTTCAGTCGCAGAACGTAGCTTGCTGAATCAGCATATCCCTCAAGTTGAGAAAGTGGGTGAAGGCAGCCTGACCTATATGTTCTGGCATGTTTACGATGCCGCTTTGTACGCCAGTGAAGGACAATGGCAAGCAGAGCAACCCTATGCGCTCTCCCTCACCTACCAGCGCTCACTGGAGGGCAAGAAGATTGCCGATCGTTCGATAGAAGAAATTCGCCGTCAGGGTATCAATGACGAACTAAAAATGGCGAGTTGGCATCGCCAGCTCAGCGGGATACTGCCTGATGTGGAGCAAGGCACGATTCTGACCGGAATCTACACTGAGGATAAGACCACGGTGTTTTATCACGCCGATACCAGAATAGGCGAAATTAATGATCCTGACTTTGGTAAGCACTTTTTTGCCATTTGGCTGGGTGAAAATACCTTGGCTCCGAAACTCCGAAAACAGCTTCTGGCCCTGCCATGAGAACCGCCACAGCGATTGATTCAACATCACTGCTTAAATATGGCTTTATTGCAATGCCATTGGCATTTGCGGGCTTGCCGCTCTATATCCATGCACCTGACTTCTATACACGCCATTTTGAACTGAGCATTGGGATGATAGGCATTATTTTGTTAGGAATCCGGCTTTTTGATGCTATTCAGGATCCTTTACTTGGCTATCTGTCTGACAAATTTGCTCGCTATCGGCTCGCCCTGCTCTATGGCGGTGCCCTCATTCTCGGCAGTGGCATGGTAGGGCTGTTCAGCTTTACGCCATCGACAGAAACCGCAGCGCTCTGGTTTGCAGTTCATATGATCCTCGCCACAACCGGTTTTAGTCTGCTCACACTCAATGTGAATATGATTGGTGGCTTCTGGGTCGACCAGCCGAGCGAGAGAACGCGTATAACCAGCACGCGTGAAGCATTGGGACTAGTCGGTCTATTGCTTGCTGCAGTGTTTCCTGGTGTTGTCAGTCAATTTGTCACAGATGCAGAGGCCTATTCCTATCTGGCGCTGACCTTTGCTGTTTTACTTATTGTCGGCATGTTGCTGTTACATCAGTTTCTAAAGGACTTGACTGCTCAGCATCCTTTGAAACAAGGTTATGGATTCGCCAAATGGTCGTTCTTTCGTCTTTGTGGCGGCGAGCAGAAACGGTACTTTCTGGTCTGCTTTTTGTCCTATCTGGCGGCAGCTATTCCAGCGGTGCTGGTGTTATTTTTTATCCGCGATTACCTGCAGGCCGAAGCTTGGGCCCCGTTGTTTCTGATTTGTTACTTCCTCGCTGGCGCAGCTGTGATGCCAGTGTGGTATGCCCTTTCCAAACGGCTGGGAAAAGCAGAAACCTGGTTAATCAGCATGTTGCTGGCTGTGGCCACGTTCATCTGGGCCTACACACTGCAGCCGGGTGAGATCATCCTTTATGTGCTTATCTGTCTGTTATCAGGGGTTGCGCTCGGCGCTGATCTGGCGCTGCCTCCATCCATAATGGCAGACAGAATCGAGCAGCAACAGCATCAGGCAGAAGCCTCTCAATACTTTGCTCTGCTTGCCTTACTGCCTAAAGTCGCGATTGCGCTCGCCAGTGGCGGCGCGTTTCTGGTTTTGGAACAACTAGCCTTTGAGCCTGGCGAGCAAAACTCTGCTGAGGCTCTGTCCGGGCTTATCTTGCTCTACGCTATTGCTCCATGCCTCATCAAACTTCTCTCTGCTGTGTTTTTGTGGAGAGATATTCAATACCAAGGAGGTAGTTATGCACACCAAACTTCGCACTAGCCTCAACACTTTTGTCACTGTCGCCTGCCTGAGCCTGCCAGCCACCTCGGTATCTCATGCAGACAAAATGACTCTGTCAGATTACACACCGCTACTGTCTGCTGCAGACCAGCACTATCAGTTCTATCAGCAACTGCTTTGCAACTGTGAGACCACGAATAGTCGCTCTTTCGCTCATGAGTTAGACAGCCATTAACTGCAGGGACAGTAGCAATGAAACAGATTTTATCGAGGATTTTACTCATGGGGCTCATGTCGTTTATTACTGCCTGTAGCGGGCCTAATTTGGCCAATTACAAACAAGATGCACCGTCACTCAACCTCAGAGACTACTTCACCGGCCCGATTAAAGCCTGGGGCCTGGTACAGGATCGCAAGGGACAGGTGACGCGCCGCTTTGATGTCGTTATGCACGGCTCATGGGAAGGTAACGTCGGCACTCTGGAAGAACACTTCAGCTACTACGACGGTGAAACAGACAAGCGTGTCTGGACAATCACAGAAAACAGCGCTGACCACTATGAGGGTGAAGCCGGTGATATCATTGGTAAAGCTACCGGTGAAGTCTCAGGCAACACCATGCGCTGGGATTATGTGATGGATCTGCCGGTAGGTGATACCACATACAAAATTACCTTTGATGACTGGTTGTTTTTAATGAACGACGGCGTGTTGATTAACCGCTCTTACCTTAAAAAGTTTGGTATCACCGTGGCCGAGCTGACTTTATTTATGCAGAAACAACCAGCTGAAGAATGATAAAAGACTGGCAGAATAAAACCGTCTGGTTGATTGGTGCCAGCAGTGGCATTGGTCGTGCCCTCGCTCAGGCGTTTGCTAAACGGGGCGTCAAACTCTTGCTGTCAGCTCGCCGTGAAACTGCGCTTAGCGAGCTGGCTGACAGTCTGGGTGAGCAACACCTTGTCTTTCCTCTCGACATCAGCGATGAGCAGAGTGTTATCGAGGTCGTTAGGCACATCACGCAGCAGAATATCCGGATTGATAGCATCATCTGTCTTGCTGGTGCCTATGAACCGGGTCGCATTGATGAACTGACTAGCGACACACAGGCAGCAATTATCAACACCAATATCAACGGCACGTTTAATGTTATCCGCCACACCCTTCCTATGCTCAGACAGCAACAAGGTCAGCTGGTTATTTACGGCAGTGTGGCCGGTTATCGTGGTCTGCCAAAGGGACAACCCTACAGTGCTACCAAGGCGGCGCTGATCAATCTGGCAGAGAGTTTGTATCTGGAAGAGCAGCCTAATCAGGTGGACGTGAAACTGATTAATTCGGGCTTTGTTGATACCGACCTGACCCGCAAAAACCAGTTCGCTATGCCGATGATGATCACTACCGAAGAAGCCGCTGAAGCCATCATCAAAGGCTTGGGTAAATCAGCGTTTGAAATTCATTTTCCCAAACGCTTCACCTACCTGATGAAATGCTTGCAGCGGATGCCCAGCTGGCTGTTCTTTGCTATTGCCCGCAGAATGAACTAAGCCTTATTTGAGTAGTTTGATGCCCAGCAGGTTTAGGATCTTACGTTCAATTTTGGGCTCGGATAGACCGCGCTTCATCTTGAACAGAAAATACTTTTCAAAGGCGATTTTGGCCCACTGCACCCAGTGGCCTTTCTTCATCCAGGCCACATTACGTGGCGGAATCTGTGGCTCCGCCACAAAGGCTGCACCGGTATGCCCCAGATCTGCCAGACAAATCGCATTCCAGCTGGGCTGACTATCCGGCTCACGACCTTCAATCGCCGCCTTGATATTGTTGACCGTCGCGCGGGTCATGCTCTCAATCATATAGCCGGTTTTTGGCGCACCGACGGCCAACGCAGTCGCTTCAATCGGCGGAATCGCAATACAGACACCAACACCGTAAATATTCGGGTACACCGGACTACGCTGATAGTCGTCGACTTTAAGGAAGCCACGTGGATTGACCGCCTCTTCGCCAAGCCCCGACACACAATCAACGCCCTTAAAAGCAGGAATCAACATTGAATAATTGAACGGCAATTGATGCGTTTTGATGGTTTCAGCCTTGTCATCGACCTCTTCCACCAGCATCTTGCCGGACTCGACTTTCTTCACCCGTGCATTGGTGATCCACTTGATATCGTTTTGGCGAAACTCTGACTCAAACAGCCCTTTGGAGTCGCCCACACCGCCGAGGCCCATATGTCCGATATACGGTTCCGGTGTGACAAAGGTAATCGGTACACGATGACGCAATTTCGCCTTACGCAGCGCACGATTCATAATCATCGCGAATTCATAGGCGGGACCAAAGCAGGATGCGCCCTGCACAGCGCCCACTACAATCGGCCCCGGCTCTTTCAGGAACTGACGCCAGCTGTCATAGGCTTCTTCAGCATGATCAACAGTGCAAATGGATTCGGTAAAGCCCTCTGGGCCAAAGCCTTCAATCTCGTCAAAACTGAGTTTCGGCCCAGTCGCAAGTACCAGATAGTCATAGCTCAAGCTGGTGCCATCAGCCAGAGTCAGTCGGTTGTAGTTAGCTTCAATCTCTTTCACGCCTGAGTCGTAGAAATGAATGCCTTTGTTTTCCAGCACCGGCGCCAGTTCAAAGCTGATTTGCTGGCGTTTTCGCCAGCCCACGGCAATCCAAGGGTTGCTCGGTACAAAGTGAAAGATCGGTGTATTGGATACCACACTGATACGGTGATTGTTGTCCAGCGCATCCCGTAATTCGTATGCAGCAGGTAAGCCGCCAGTGCTGGCGCCTACGATGACCACATGTGCCATAAAAATTCCCGACTAGTAAAACAAACGCTCAAACTAAAGCTTTTTGACGACGCTGACAATCAGTGCAGCGTATCCGGATCGCCCTCTGTAGGGATAGTGGCGCTGAAAATTTCAGCCACATCGACTTTATCGAAATGATAGTGCTCATTACAGAACTCGCAGGCGACCTCAATGCCACCCTCAGCATCCAGAATATCCTCGGCTTCCTGCTGACCCAGCATACTGATGGTTTCTGCGACACGCTCACGTGAACAGGTGCAGGCAAACTGTAAGGCGGTCGGTTCAAACAAGCGCACCTGCTCTTCATGGAACAGGCGATGCAATAAGGTTTCGACTTCCAGCGTTAACAGTTCTTCATCGGTAATGGTCGCGGCCAGCTGGCTGATGCGAGACCAGTCCTCTTCTGCCGCGTGTTTGGCAGATGCCTCACTCGGTAACTGCTGAAGAAACAAGCCGGCGACATTGTGTTCATTGGCATACAGCCAGATCTTGGTGGCCAATTGCTCAGAGTGTTCGAAGTAGGTTTCCAGGGTATCGGCAATCGACTCACCCTGCACGCTAACAACGCCCTGATACGGTTGTTTAGCTCCCTCGACTTCAATCGTAATCGCCATCGTGCCTTGGCCGGTCATTGCCTGCAGCCCCATATCATCAGCAATATCACCATCCCATTGGGCAAAGGCGCGAAGGGTGTGTTTACTGGTGCATTCCACCATCAATAAGCTGACAGGGCCTTCAGCGCGAATTTGCAGAACCAGGCGGCCGCTGATTTTGACAGTCTCGGTGAGTAAGGCGGCAGCGCCCATCATCTCACCCAAAACACGACGGATAGCTGGCGGATATTCACGGCGGTTGAGTACTTCCTGCCAGCTTTCCTGCAGGCTTACCCATTCACCACGAATCGCGGCGTTATCGAAAATAAAACGTTGTAAACAATCTGACTTCACGTGAAAAACTCTTGGTGTATGGCCGATATAAAAAGGCCGGACAAAACAGTCCGGCCATTTTATCGCATTCGCGGCAAAGGAGCTTAAGCGATCTTGAGCAGAATCTCGTTGATGCGCTTGACGTAGGTCGCCGGGTCTTCCAGTTGACCACCCTCTGCCAACAAGGCCTGATCAAACAGGATCGAGGTCCAGTCGGTAAAGCGAGCATCATCAGATTCGTCTTTCAGCTTCGCCACCATCGGATGCTCCGGGTTGAGTTCCAGAATCGGCTTACTGCCATCGACCTGTTGACCGGCTGCTTTCAGCATACGCTCAAGATTGGCGCTCATATCGTAATGGTCGGCAACCAGACAGGCTGGTGAGTCGGTCAGACGATGGGTAATGCGTACATCTTTAACTTTGTCTTCCAGCGATTTCTTGACGCGTTCCACCAGATCTTCAAAGTTTTTGTCGGTTTCTTCGTGTGCTTTTTTCTCGGCTTCGTCTTCCAGCTCACCGAGATCCAGATCACCTTTCGCTACGGATTGCAGATGTTTGCCATCAAACTCCGTCAGCGAGTTCACCAGCCACTCATCGACACGGTCGGTCAACAACAGTACTTCGATGCCTTTCTTACGGAAGACTTCCAGATGCGGGCTGTTCTTCGCGGCAGCAAAGCTTTCAGCAGTGATGAAATAGATCTTGTCCTGCTTGTCTTTCATGCGGCTGACATAGTCTTCCAGTGACACGGTTTGTTCGGCAGTACCCGCTTCTGTTGACGCAAAACGCAGCAGTTTGGCGAGCGTTTCTTTATTGGCAAAGTCTTCGCCCGGGCCTTCTTTAATGACCTGACCAAATTCTTTCCAGAATTCGGCATATTGCTCAGGTTCATTTTTGGCCATTTTGCTGAGTTCGCTCAGCACTTTCTTCACAGAGGCAGCGCGGATGGTGTCAATGGTTTTGCTGCTTTGCAGGATTTCACGCGACACATTCAGCGGAAGATCGTTGGTATCAATGACACCACGGATAAAGCGCAGGTAACGCGGCATTAACTGCTCGCTGTCTTCCATGATGAACACACGCTTCACATACAGCTTGATACCGTGCATGCGGTCACGATCCCACAGATCAAACGGCGCTTTGGACGGAATGTACAGCAAGGAGGTGTACTCAACGTTACCTTCGACCTTGTTGTGGCTCCAGCTCATTGGATCCTGGAAGTCGTGGGCAACCTGCTTGTAGAACTCTTTGTACTCGTCGTCAGAAATATCGTTTTTCGACAAGGTCCACAACGCTGTTGCCTTGTTGACGGTTTCCTCGCCTTTATCGGCTTCGTCGATCTCGCCGTCTTCATTTGGCATGGCGTCTTTGGCCATGACAATAGGCAGGTTAATGTGATCAGAGTATTTGCTGATGATGTTGCGCAGACGCCAGCCATTGAGGAATCCATCTTCACCGTCGCGCAGGTGCAGAATAATCTCGGTACCGCGAGTCGGTTTTTCGATGGTTTCAATGCTGAACTCGCCTTCACCGGCTGACTCCCATTGCACGCCATGTTCTGCGCCAAGACCGGCACGACGGGTTTTCAGCGTGACTTTGTCAGCAACGATAAAGGCAGAGTAGAAGCCGACACCAAACTGGCCGATCAGTTGTGAATCTTTGCTTTGATCACCGGTCAGACTATCGAAAAACTTGCGAGTACCACTGCGGGCAATGGTACCGATGTTCTCAATCACTTCTTCACGGTTCATACCGATACCGTTATCACTGATAGTGATGGTTTTGGCATCGGCATCAAAGGCAACGCGAATCTTCAGTTCTGCATCGTCTTCATAGAGAGCATCGTCTGATAAGGCTTCAAAACGAAGCTTGTCTGCCGCATCTGCCGCATTTGAGACCAGCTCACGTACAAAGATTTCCTTGTTGGAATACAAGGAATGAATCATCAGATTCAATAATTGTTTGACTTCAGTTTGGAAACCCATGGTTTCCTTGTGTGCATCAACGCCCATTGAAAAAATGCCTCCATCTGGCTGTTGGTAAGGTAAACAAGCAGATGGGGACAACGAGAAGTAAAATCAAGCGTTAAATTTAGCTGCGATACAAACTTGGTTTTTTGTCATCGCGCTTCCATAATGAGTCTGTATGAATCGGGTTCTGACAAGCCACTAACGGACGTGTCTGCTACATGTCAAAAAATCAGCTACGCATTTTGACCTACAACCTGCATAAGGGATTTAACACCAGCCGGCGGCAGTTTACCTTGCACCCGATTCGCGATGCCTTAATGCAAACCAATGCCGACATTATGTTGTTGCAGGAAATTCAGGGTGAACACAGTGAACACCGGCTGGCACAGCAGGCCTGGCCTGAAGAGCCGCACTTTGAATTTCTCGCTAAAGATGTCTGGCCACATTACGCCTATGCTAAAAACGCCGTTTACAGTGTCGGCCATCACGGCAACGCGATTTTGAGTAAATACCCGCTGGTGAACTGGGAGAACATCAATGTCTCGCCCTTCACCTGGGCTAGCCGCAGCCTGTTACATGCTGAAATTCAACTGCCCTGGCGTGAGGACACCCTGCATATCATCTGTATTCACTTGGGCCTTATCGGCCTTGAACGTCGCCGTCAGTTTGTCACCTTGTGTAAGCGTATCGACGCCCATGTGCCTCACGATGCCCCGCTGATTGTCGCTGGTGACTTCAATGACTGGGCCGGTCAGGCAGAAAAACGCTTGTCACAGCATCTGGAGTTGAAAGAAGCCTACCGCACGCTGCATAACCGCTATGCACGCACCTGGCCGTCGTGGCTGCCGGTGCTGAAAATGGACCGCATCTATTACCGTGGTATGGAACCAGTATTGTGTGAACGGCCACCGCATTCTTCGTGGAACCGGCTGTCTGATCACGCTCCCCTGTTCGCCTCATTTGATTTTTAAACACGATTTTCATGACACTGGCTCAACACTGGAAGCACTGGGCAAAAGCGCTTAAACAACAGACTCTGGCACTCTACTTCGCCTGTCGCGATCCAGACACGCCACGCCTCAGCCGCTGGCTGGCGTTAGCCGTTATCGCCTATGCCTTAAGCCCGATTGACCTTATCCCCGACTTCATCCCCGTGTTGGGTTATGTCGATGACTTGCTGTTATTGCCTTTGGCCTGCTGGTTGATTATTCGCACCCTGCCGGAAGCAGTCTGGCAACGCAGCCTGGAGAAAGCGCGTACGACGCCAGTAACCTTGGCAAAAAAACGCTGGATGGCCATCGTCATTCTGCTGATATGGACAGTTGTTGCTGCCATCTTTGGCATCTGGCTGCTAAAGTTAATCTAAAACCACCCAACAAATTCAGTTAAACGGACTATTTGAAACACTGCTGGGATGACAGACATTAACAAACCCTACATTGGTCGCTACGCTCCTTCCCCCACAGGACCTTTGCATTTTGGCTCCTTAGTGGCGGCCGTCGCGAGCTATCTTGATGCCAGAAGCCATGACGGCCGCTGGTTATTGCGAATGGAAGACCTGGATAAACCGCGCGAAATGCCTGGCGCTGCTGATGCGATCCTGCACATGCTTGATGCCTATGGTTTTGAGTGGGATGGCAGCATTCTTTACCAGAGTCAGCGCCATGATCGCTATCAAGCCGTGCTCGACCGTTTGATTGCCGCAGACTGGGTCTACCCCTGCAATTGCAGCCGTCGTGAAGTTGCCGAAATTGCCCGTGCAGGGATCGAAGGGCCCGTCTATCCCGGAACCTGTCGTCAGGGTCTGAGCCAGCAACGTGCAGCACGAGCGTGGCGTATAAAAACCGATGCAGCACATCTGGTGTTTAACGATCAAATCCAGGGCATGTTCGATCACCACATGCAACGGGATGTCGGTGACTTTATTCTTAAGCGTGCCGACGGCCAGTTTGCCTATCAGCTTGCGGTCGTTGTTGATGATGCCGACCAGGGCATCACCCATGTGGTACGTGGTGCCGATCTACTCAACTCCACCAGCCGACAGATCCTATTGCAATATAGTCTGCATCTGCCTTCACCCCATTACGCACATATTCCTGTCGTGGCAGGCGCTGACGGACAGAAACTCAGTAAACAAACAGGTGCGCTCGCAATCAGCGAAACTAACGCCGCTCAGATGCTGGTTCAGGCTATGCGTTTCCTGGGGATGAACACACCGGATGAACTCGAAAAGGAATCCCTCGATACTATCTGGCATTGGGCTAAATTACACTGGCACCTTGAAGCAGTACCCCGGCAATTGTCTGTCCTGCCTGAGCAATCTGGTCATCTCTAAGAAACACGGCTTTGCTATCTTCACAGCACGAAAAAGTGCTCATGAAAGCCGCACTGTGGCCGATATATGAACCACGATCCACACAAGAAAAATGAACAAGGAAATTTCATGCTCAAGCACATGACCGTGAAAAACAAGCTGATGCTGGTCGCGCTGATGGTGACCATAACTCTGATCGTTATTCTGGCAATGGGACAGTTCGCCATGCGCCGGGTAGTGCACTATGAGCAAATTGCACTTGATGCCCAGCAGGCGGAAGTCGATATGCTGACCTTACGCCGACATGAAAAGGACTTTCTGGCGCAGCTGGACATGGAATACATCAAAGTCTTCCAGAAAACCCAGGCAGCCTTGATAGGCCGTGCTGACAAGATAGCCAGTGAGTTGGATCAACTTGGCATGGACAGCAGCATCGCAGAAACACTGGCCGAGGTTATCGCCGACTATGCCATCAAGTTCAGTCAGTTGGTGACCTTGCAACAGCAGATTGGCCTGACGCCGACAGATGGTCTCTATGGCCGGCTTCGTCAGTCCGTACACAATGTTGAAGACACGCTGAAACGCTTTGAACAGGACACTCTGCTCAAGCATATGCTGATGCTGCGCCGTCATGAGAAAGACTTCATGCTGCGACTGGATATCAAATACACCGACCGCTTTCAGGATGAAGTCAACAGCTTCAAACAAGCGCTCGCTAACAGCTTTTTACCCGGCGCTACTCAAACAGAATTGATGACACAACTGGATGCCTATCAAACTGACTTTCTGGCCCTGGTTGAGGGTTATCAACAGAAAGGCATCGACAACAATAGCGGCGTGTTAGGTGAAATGCGCATCACAATTCATCAGAGTGAAGAAACACTCGCACAGCTCGACAGCCAGATTCAAAACAGCATTCCGGCTGCCATTTCACGTTTTCAGTGGACTATGTTGGCGGTTTCCCTGTTTCTGGGCTTTATCACTTTATGGCTCGTCATGGCCATCAGCCGCAGCATTGTTACACCATTGCAGTCCTTGTCCCGCACTATGCGCGATGTTGAGCAAAGCAAGGATCTGAGCATTCGTGTTAACAGCGATGCTGAGGACGAAATCGCCGAAATGGCCAAGTCGTTTAATAGTATGAGCAGCTCTTTCCAAGCCTTAATCCGCGATGTCCTCAACTCTGCCGAGGCAGTCAGTGCAGCCGCCCAGCAGCTTGCCGCTGTTTCACAACAAAGTCAGCATGGGGTGTTGAGCCAGCAAAGCAGCAGTGAGCAAGTGGCCACCGCCATGAACGAAATGACAGCCACCGTACAGGAAGTGGCCCGTTATGCTGCTGATGCTGCCACCGCTTCAAAAACCTCCGATGAGGAAACCATCAAGGGTAAGTCAGTGGTGCAACAAACCGTGGCTGGTATCAAACAGCTCGCCGTACAAAGCGCGGAAAATGCCGAAGCCATTAATACGCTCAAACTGGAAAGTGACAATATCGGTACCGTACTCACCGTGATTCAGGAAATCGCTGAACAGACCAATCTTTTGGCCCTCAATGCCGCCATCGAAGCGGCGCGTGCTGGCGAATCTGGCCGTGGCTTTGCCGTTGTCGCCGATGAAGTTCGCACTCTGGCTCAACGTAGTCAGCAGTCCACGGAAGAGATCAAAACCATCATCGAGCGTCTGCAAACTGGTGCAAACCGCTGTGTCGAAGCCATGCTCAGTGGCAAAACGCAGGTCGAAGCTACTGTCGACCAGGTAGAGCAGGCCGGTCAGTCGCTGGATGTAATTGCCAACAAAGTCAGAACCATTCTGGATATGAACACCCATATCGCCAGTGCCGCCGAAGAGCAGACGGCTGTGGCCGAAGACATCAACCGCAATATCAACCAGATTGCGCAAGTAGCCGAAGCGAATGCAGACAGCACCTCACAGACTACGCAGACCAGCCAGAGCCTGGCCGGACTGGCAACAGAACTGCAGCAGCTGATCAACCGTTTTAAAGTCTGAATGTGTGGCGGCAGTCTTGCTGACTGCTGCCAAAAAAATTCCAAAGGGAGTTGCCAAGCTGTCATCGGTTCGCGCTATCATCGAAACGTAACCGTTTCAGGATGATGACGTTATGACCCGCTTCAAGCTCGCTTTGTTTTGCTTATTCTCCTTACTATTACTCAATGGCTGCGACCAGTCGGCCAGCGAGCAGCAAGCGATATCCTTACTTATCGAAGGTAAAGCCAGCTATAAAGGAAAGCGCACTTTGCCTGAAGGCAGTCAGATGATTCTGCGGCTGGAAGATGTCCGCGCCCTGCCCGACTCCCCTGCCATACTGGCGGAAAAAATCATCCGTCTGGAATCACAGCAAAAACCGTTTCGCTTTCAGCTCCGTGTGTTTCGCGATCAACTGGTCAATGGCACCACCTATGCACTGCGCGTGTTAATAATCAGTCGCAATGGTGAACGCTGGACGGCAGAAAACCTCTATCGCATCGATCCGCAGCAGGGTCATGTTGATCTGGGACACGTTAAGTTGAAACAACAGGTCGCTGACGCACTTACTGCTACCGCGTTGTTTGTGTGCGGCTCACGTACGATTAAGACACAATTCAACCGACAGTCACTGCAATTACAGTTGAATGATGATGTCTACCACTTGCATCAGGTAGTCGCTGCCTCCGGTGCCCAATACCAGACAGAAGGTGGTCAGGTGGTGTTCTGGAACAAAGGAACACAGGCGCAGCTCACCATGGCCGGATTTGAATGGCCGATCTGCACCCAGGTCAATGAGGACACGCTGGCATTATTTCCGTTCCAGGCTCAGGGAAATGAGCCGGGCTGGCGTCTCACCGCCCATTTTGATCAGGTCAAGCTGGATTGGAATTATGGCCAGCAGCATTTGGTCATGCCCTACCCCTTGTTGGATCTGACTCACAGTGGTTTTGTCCTGCACTCCAAAGCTGATGCCCGGCTGCTACGGGTGAATGTGCTCAATAGCCTGTGTCGTGACTCCATGTCCGGCCGACCCTACCCACAGCACGTCAAAGTCATGTTCGGCGACCTGCACTTGAGTGGCTGTGGTGGCGACAGCCAGAGCCTGCTGACGGGTGATGAATGGATTGTTGAAGATATCAACCGACAAGGCATTATTGATGCCTCACGGATCACACTCCAGTTTGATAAAAGTGGACGTCTGCATGGCATGGCTTCGTGCAACCAATACACCACCACCTATGAACTGACCGAACAAATTGATATTGGTCAGGCCATAACTACCCGCAAAGCCTGTGCACCGGCATTAATGAATCAGGAAGAACGCTTCCTGACCCTGCTGGCACAGATTGTCCAGATTGATTTCGACGAAAAGGGCGCCCTGCTGCTGTCGACAGCGGATGGCAGTACATTGACTGCCCGCCGCTGACGACAAGGGTGAGGATAGAAGATTATGCCTCTACCGGTCGGTAGAGACGTCGGCCTTCAAGTTTTCGCAGCAGGACATAGAAAATCGGGGTGAAAAACAGACCGAAGAAGGTTACACCCAGCATGCCCGAGAACACGGTCACACCAATATCATTACGCATCTCTGAGCCGGCACCGGTTGATAACACCATAGGTACCACACCCATGATGAAGGCAAATGACGTCATCAGGATCGGACGCAGACGCATCCGGCTGGCCTTGATCGCCGCTTTGACCGTTTGCATGCCGTTAATTTCCAGTTCACGGGCAAATTCCACGATCAGGATCGCATTTTTACTGGCAAGCCCTGCCAGTACAAAGAAGCTGATCTGAGTGAAGATATTACTATCGCCATCGGTCACCCAGACACCGAATACCGCAGCCAGAATCGACAATGGCACAATGGTAATAACGACCAGCGGTAAGATCAGACTTTCGTACTGCGCCGCCAGTACCAAAAACACCAGTAACAGACACAGTGGGAAAATAAAGATCGCGGTATTGCCACTCAGCACCTGCTGATAGGTCAGTTCCGTCCATTCAAACACCATGCCTGGTGGCAAGGTCTTTTCAAGGATATCACTGATGGCATCTTGAGCCTGACCACTGGAATAACCCGGCGCGGCATTACCGTTAATATCGGCCGCCAAGTAGCCGTTGTAGTGCGCCGCACTCTCAGGGCCATAGCTTTCCTTCATCTCGATCACACTACCGAGCGGTACCATTTCACCCTGACTGTTTCGCACCTTCAGATTCAGCGCATCCGCTGGGCTGTTACGGTACTCCGAGTCCGCCTGTGCAATCACCTGATAAGTACGACCAAACTGGTTAAAGTCATTGATATACAGTGACCCCAGATAGATCTGCATGGTGTCGAAGATTTCTTTGACGTTCAGACCTAATTGTTTGGCTTTAGTACGATCCAAATCGGCGTAAAGCTGCGGCACATTGATCTTGTAGTTGGAGTACACGCTGGTCAGAGCCGGATTCTGCCAGGCCTGTGCCACCGTTTGATCAACCACCTGTGCCAGGTTTTCATAGCCCATGTCGGCACGATCTTCGATCTGCAGTTTGAAACCGCCTGTGGTACCAAGACCTTGCACCGGTGGCGGTGGAAAAATAGCGATGAAGGCTTCCTCAATCTGCGCAAACTTGGCCTGCAGACGACCGGCAATCGCTGCAGCAGACAAGTTCGGGTCCGCACGTTCCTCAAAGGGAGCCAATGGCACAAACACAATGCCAGCACTTGGGCTGTTGGTGAATCCGTTCACGGACAAGCCCGGGAACTGCACCGCATTGGCAACACCCGGTTCATCCAGTGCTATACGGCCCATTTCCGTGATAACGGCCTCTGTACGTTCCAGGGATGCGCCATCCGGTAACTGAGCAAAGCTGATGAGATACTGCTTATCCTGTGCCGGCACGAAGCCTTTCGGCAACGTATTCAGTCCATAGACGGTAATGCCTAACAGTACCGCATAAATCACTACCGAAATCGATTTATGGCGCAGCAGGCCGGCAACCGAGTTAGAATAGCCATGTGAAGCCCGCTTGAATACACGGTTAAACCAGTTAAAGAACCAGCCGAACAGAAAGTCCATAATCTTGGTCAGGCGATCTTTGGGCGAATCATGGCTGCGCAGTAACAGGGCTGACAAAGCCGGGCTCAAGGTTAATGAGTTGATTGCCGAAATAACGGTCGAGATGGCGATCGTCATCGCAAACTGTTGGTAAAACTGACCGGTCAGACCACTGACAAATGCAATTGGTACAAACACCGCGACCAGCGTCAGCGAGATCGCGATAATCGGACCGCTGACCTCACGCATTGCCTGATAACTCGCTTCCAGCGGTGACAAGCCTGCTTCGATATTACGCTCGACGTTTTCTACCACCACGATGGCGTCGTCAACGACGATACCAATCGCCAATACCAAGCCGAACAATGACAGGGTATTGATCGAGAAGCCGAGCAAATGCATCACCGCAAAGGTACCGATAATCGACACCGGCACCGCCAGCAGCGGAATCAGCGAGGCACGCCATGTCTGCAGGAACACCACCACCACGATAACAACCAGGGCGAGGGCTTCCAGCAAGGTCTTGATAACGGCACGAATCGATTCTTTTACGAAAACTGTCGGGTCATAGACCACTTCATAATCAACGCCGTCAGGGAAGCGCTGTTTAAGCTCGGCCATGGTGGCGCGGACATTGTCAGAAATGGAAATGGCATTGGCGCCCGGCGACTGGAAGATCGGAATCGCCACCGCAGGCTGATTATTCAACATCGAACTCAGGCTGTATTCTGACGCCTCCAATTCGACTCTGGCTACATCTTTCAGTCGGGTGATCTGACCCTCGCTGCCTGCCCGAATAATGATGTCTTCAAACTCTTCCGGGCTTTCCAGACGTCCCTTGGCATTAATCGGTAACTGCAGATCGACCGGGTTGGTCATTGGCGCGCCACCAATCAAACCGGCAGCAACCTGTACATTCTGCTCACGAATGGCATTCACGACATCGGTCGCAGTCAGGCCCCTTTCAGCGACTTTTTCTGGGTTCAACCAGATCCGCATCGCGTAGTCACCGGAGCCGAACAGGCGCACATTACCGACGCCTTCGACCTTGGCCAGTTCGTCTTTCACGTTCTTCAAGCCATAGTTACGCAGATACAGTTCGTCGTAACGCTTATCCGGCGAAGTCAGATGCACCACCATAGTCAGATCGGGCGAGCTTTTTACTACCGTGACGCCGAGCTGGCGGGTCACTTCAGGCAGACGCGGAGTAGCCTGGGTAATACGGTTCTGAACCATTTGCTGAGCCAGATCGGGATCGGTACCAATCTTGAATGTAACCGTCAGCGTCATGCGTCCATCAGAGGTCGCCTGTGAAAACATATAGAGCATGTTTTCAACGCCGCTCAGCTGTTCTTCAAGTGGGCGTGCAACGGTTTCTGCAATCACTTTCGGGTTCGCACCGGGGAATGATGCATTGACGACAACTGAAGGTGGCACTACCTCTGGATATTCCGAGATAGGCAGCTTGAACATCGCCAGCAAACCGGCAATAAAAATCAGCATGGACAACACGCCGGCAAAAATCGGTCTGTCCACAAAAAACTTGGAAATATTCATCGCGTTCCTTCGTTCAGAAAGCAGCAGAAAAGTCGTTATTCAGTAGCGGCTACGTGCTGATCAGCATCAACCGATTTCACTGTCACCTTGCTATTAGGGCGAATATGAGACAGGCCGTTGACAATTACACGGTCGCCGACATTCAGCCCGGATAAGGCAATGCGCTGTCCCTGATGATGCGCACCGAGCACAACCTCACGGTAAACCGCCTCATCATCGGCCGTGACAATAAACACGAATTTTTTGTCCTGATTAGTGCCCACTGCTCGCTCAGGAACCAGTAACACTTCCTGCTCTTGTGCCGCACCCAGTTGCACGTTGGCATACATGCCGGGTGTCAGTGCACCATCCGTATTAGTGAAAACAGCGCGCGCACGGATCGTCCCGCTGGATGTATCAAGGCGATTATCAAAAGAATGAATGACACCGTGATAACTAACACTATCGTCGGCAGCCAGAGTCATTGCTACTGGCATCGGCTCACCGCTCTGCTCATGACGTACAGATTTGATATACGTTTGCTCATCCACATCAAACTCAGCATAGAGCTTGTCTTTCGATACCAATGTGGTCAGCACAGGCGCATTAGGTGATGTCTCAATGATATTACCAACCGTCAACTCTGCGCGGCTGAGCTGGCCGCTGAATGGAGCGCGAATGTAGCAATAATCAAGATCCAGCTTTGCCTGAGATAATGCGCTGTTAGCTTCATCAATCGCTGCGCTGGCAACCTGGAACTCATTTCTGGCCGCGTCAAAGACACTTTCCGATACCAGTTTTTTACCCACCAACTGCTCGGCTCTGACTAGCTCATCTTTCGCCAGTTTGGCACGAGACTTGGCCGAAGCAAGCTGCGCTTGCGCACGTTTGACCACGGCCTGGTACGGACGCGGATCAATAACAAACAATAAGTCATCTTTTTTTACCTGCTGACCATCTTCAAACAGAACCTGCTGCAGTTCCCCACCCACCAGCGGCTTGATTTCAGCCTGATCGACAGCACTGAGACGACCTGAGAACTGGGTCCAGATGCGTACCTTTTCCTGCTTGATGGTGATGACTTCTGCAACTGGCGGCGGTGGCATCGCGGCAGCCGCAGTCTGCTCGCTGTTGACCTTACTGACATAAACTGCCGCAGCGGCCGCGGTCAAAGCAACCAATAGAAAGAGTTTGCCCCAGCCTTGCTGGCGGCGTTTTGACACGTTATCAGACATACTAAATTCTCCCGCGACCCTTTTCGGCAGCGTCATGTTTCCATGTGTGGGGGTAAAGATAAGTTTATCTAGAATACATACCGGTCGGTATGGCCGTCAAGACAAAATTAGACGATTGGTCTAGTAATATATAAAAACGATACTATCCCAATGAATTTATTTACTAAAATGAAAGTCGAAGACTATGTAGACGATGGCAAGCGAGACAGTTTATTATGACAGGACTATGACATTTTCCTGTTTACTCAGACCGTCTGGTATTTATCTTTTATAACAGGTTCCCTATATAATTTTAGTCATGTCCGTATCAGAAACCCGTGAAAAACTGTTAGAGACAGCATTGACGCTGATCTGGCAAAGCAATTACAGCATTGTTGGCGTCAATGAGATCTGCAAACAGGCTGGTGTCACCAAAGGTGCCTTCTATCATCACTTTGAATCGAAGGCGAGCCTGTTTTGTGAAGCCACGGCTTACTATTGGCAGGTCATTAAAAAAGATCTCGACACTATTTTCTCGCCAGTCAATTCACCACTGCAGCAGTTGGAAAACCTGATTCAGTTTTTATTTCAGGCCAAGCTCAGCGATGACAGTGTTCGCGGCTGCCCTTTCTTCAATGCTGGCGCGCAGATTGGTACCGATGATGAAAAAGTCATTGAAGCTCTGAAAAACCTGTCTCAAACCGCTATCACCTACAACCTTGCTTTGATTAAATCGCTGGAAGCTGGCGGTTACCTGGAACGCAGCGGCGATATGGAACAGCAGGCCAGGCTGATGTACCACTACATTCACGGCGTTATGAGCTACGCCTATGTTCAGCCGGATATTGAGACAATCAAAAAAGATCTGCCGGAAGGCCTGTATCGCCTGCTCGGTATCAAACAGCATTATTGGTACAGCACCTCGCCCACCTGGGAAGCTGAGCCGGGTATTTTGCTACAACGCGCCTGATTAACTGCTGAGCGGCCATCGCGCCAACACCTGATAACGCACTCCGTGGTCGGTTGATACTGATTGCACTAAGGCAAAGTCCTGAGCTTTAAAATGTATTGGCTCAAAAACAAGAACCGGCCTTTGCTGGGCTTTCCTCGACAACGTGATATGCGCCCGAAAAGGACGGTTATCGAGCCTAATCGGAAAGCCGCTCACCATACGGGTAAGTTTATTGACCAAATCATAGACTGCACGGGGTTGCCGCCGGCAGGTCAGACACAGCACCCGGGGTCGCTTCCAGTAGTCCAGTTCATCAAATACCAGTTCAACTGGTGCTGCCCGGATATCAGCCGCTAAACGCTCAACAGCCTCAGCGACATCATCTTCCACATTTCCGAGAAAGACCAAAGTCACATGCAGGTTCTGTGGTATCAGCTTCCTGCCGGCATCTTCCAACTGCTGATTAAGCCAAGCAATCTGTCCTCGTGTTGACTCATCCGGCCACAAGGCAAAGAACAGGCGTTTCATACATCACGCTCAGAACACAACCGTTTGGTTCCGACCATCATTTTTGGCCTGATACAAAGCCAGGTCGGCACGTTTGATGGTTTCCTCCAGTAATTCATCATCACGATAATCCGTCACACCAAAACTCGCTGTTATCGTCATCGTAGCAAGACCGAAATCGGTCTGGCTAATCCTCTGTCGTAAATGCTCGGCCAATGCCCGAGCGCCTTTTGCATCGGTTTCCGGACACAGAATAAGAAACTCTTCTCCTCCCCAACGTCCGACTACGTCGTTCTCCCGCACATGCTCTGTCAGCAGCTGAGCAAGGCGTTTTATGATCTCATCCCCCACCACATGCCCATAGCTGTCGTTGACACGTTTGAAATGGTCGATATCCATAATCAGCAGAGAAAAGTGATGGCGATAACGCTGGTAACGCTTAAGTTCGACTTCAAACGCCTGCTGCAGATAATAGCGGTTCGGTATGCCGGTCAGATGGTCACTCTGAGACAGGGCTTCAAGCTGGCGGTTCACCTGCTGCAATTCACGGTTGTGCCGGTTCACCATAAAGTAGTGATAGAAGAACAAGCTCAGCAACACCGCGGCCGCGAGCAATATTTTCCAGATCAGGCTGTAATCAAACTGATATTGAAAAGTAAGGGATAACCAATTGTTGAGAATGCGCTGCCGATCAGCATCACGTGTTGCAGCGATGGCTTTGTTGTAGATAGACAGTAGTTCGGGCAGATCTTTGCGGATACCAACAGACATGGCGTAGTGCTCATCCAGCACGCCATTAATTTTTATCAGGGAAATACCGTGCTTAAGTGTCTGGTAATTAATGCTGGGGACCGTATCAATAAAACCATACGCACCGCCCTTCTCGACCAGTTTTAACCCCTCACGGCCAGTATCGACCAGTACCAGATCAATCTCGGGGTAGCGCTTACGCATGATCTCCGCCCCGGCATAGCCATGCACCATTGCAAAGCGCTTATCTATCAGTGGCAGCAGATCAATAATGAATGGGTTCTCTGGCTGGGTTGCCACGGCGAAAGGATAGAAAATAAAGGGATCAGTAACGGATAGGTAATGTCGACGGCTGACCACATCTTGCGCACTCGACAGCAGGTCGCACTTACCTTGCTCCATGAACGCCAGCGATTGCTGCCAGCTTTCCGTCAACTGCAATACCACCGGCTTATCCAGCATATCCGCCCATAGCCGATGAAAGTCGGACATGATACCGCTGTGGCTATGCTGTTCATCAATACCCTCATAGGGCATCCAGTCCGGGTCGGTACACAGCCGTATAGCATCAACCTGCTCTAACCAGGCCTGCTCTTCACTAGTGAGTAACAGCCGCGATTGTGCTCCTGCCGATGGTATCGCTGTCAGTAACAGCCATACCATCCACCACGCCTGATAATGTCTCTTCATCCCTGAGCTCATAATGACTACATCATGCGTTACTCGTGATCACGGATAAACACCCATTCATCAGCTTTCGACATGTCTTCACTAAAACGATAGCCTTCGTAGTCAAAGCCTTTGATGGCATCCGGCTCGGTCAGTTTGTTATCAATAATGTAACGACTCATCAGCCCCCGTGCCTTCTTGGCGTAGAAGCTAATCATCTTGTACTGTCCGTTTTTCCAGTCCTTGAATACCGGCGTGATAATTCGTGCCTTGAGCTTTTTCGCCTCGATAGCCTTGAAATACTCGTTCGACGCCAGATTGATCAACACACCATCCTGTAGCGCTTGCTCCTGTTGCAGCGATTCGCGCAGTTTGCTTCCCCAGAACGTATAGAGATCCTTGCCAACACTGTTATCCAGTTTGGTGCCCATTTCCAGGCGATAAGGCTGAATCAAGTCCAATGGTTTCAACACGCCATACAGCCCTGACAGAATCCGCAGATGCTGTTGAGCATAATCGAAACCTGTCTGGTCCAGACTATCAGCATCAAGGCCAGTGTACACATCACCTTTAAACGCCAGTACAGCCTGCTTGGCATTGTCGCTGTTGAACGGTGTATGCCATGATTCATAACGGGCGGCATTCAGCCCTGCCAGTTTGTCGCTCAGCTTCATCAGGCTGGCAATATCCGCTGTACTCATCTTACGCAAGCGCTCAATCAGCTTGGCGGAGTCATCCAGATATCGCGGCTGAGTAGATACAGACGTTACCGGCGCAGTCTCAAAATCCAGCGTTTTCGCTGGTGAAATCACCATTAACATGGTCGAACTTAATCCTTCTTGTTTAGCTTAGGAATCGGAAGTACTACGTTTATCACCACCCGGCTGACCGGCGTCGCCCATGGATTCCACCGATTGCTGATAGTCGATATCGTCCTCTTCCTGATCAGCATCGTTTTCATCCTCTTCCCAACTGTTAAACGGGAAGGGGCGGCGATCATCGGTATAAGTCAGAAACGCCACGATACGATAGACATACTGGGTCAAATCAGACGCAAAATCTGCCACATCATCATTGGGTTTGCCGGTAACCAGGGCAAAAAGCAGCTGAACAATTACCACCACCGTGACCAGCATCATGACCAGATACAAAATAACGGCAAACAGAATCATGTAAAGAATCCGTAGCCACTGGTTTTTATTACTGATGTTTTGTTTTACGCGCTGGTTATCCATGAAAGCACTCCCTGTTGAGAATCCACAGTTACTTTACCATTTCAGCCCGTGTCTGTGGTCACCACCGGCGAGGCTATGCTAGCCATCATACATGCCAAGAAAGCCTCTAGAAACTAGAGCTTAAGCACGGATTATGGGACACTTAGCCGATTGTAATTGAGAACAATGAATTAAAGATGAAATTATCGGCGGGGAAACTGATTACAGGCATCGACACATTTACCGAAACCAGTGGCAAAGCCGTGTCCTGGCTGGTATTGGCGATGGTTGTATTGATTTGTTACGACGTAGCCATGCGTTACGTATTTCAACAAGGCTCGGTGGCCTTACAGGAACTGGAATGGCATCTGTTTGCTTTACTGTTTCTGCTCGGGGGAGCTTACACACTCAAGCAGGATGACCATGTAAGGGTCGATATCCTGTTTAAGAGCCGCTTTGTTTCCGATCGGGGACGCGCCTGGATCAACATTCTCGGTACGCTGCTGTTTTTGTTCCCATTCTGCATTCTCATTCTCATTACCAGTTGGCCTTTTGTCGAAAATGCCTTTTATTACCAGGAAGGCTCGCCTGACCCCGGCGGATTGCCCTATCGTTTTATCCTCAAGGGAGCCATTTTGCTGGCCTTTCTGATGATCATGTTGCAAGGCCTGTCCGAGCTACTTAAGCAGATTCACATGTTACTGAACCAGGAGAGTCGCTAATGGAATTTTGGGCTCTCGCCATGTTCGCCGTGTTGTTCCTGCTGCTTCTGGCAGGCTACCCGGTCGCTTTCACTTTAGGCGCTATCGCGTTTGCTTTCGGCAGCATTTTCCTCGGCTTTGATTTTTTCAATCTGCTGCCACTTCGGATCTGGGGCATCATGACCAACTTCACTCTGTTGGCTGTGCCATTATTCGTATTTATGGGCGTGTTACTGGAAAAATCCGGTATCGCCGAAGATCTGCTCGATACCATGGGGCGCTTATTCGGTAATCTGCGCGGTGGTTTGGCCATCTCGGTCGTTGTGGTCGGCGCCTTGCTGGCTGCAACCACTGGTGTGGTGGGTGCATCGGTCGTGACGATGGCCGTCATTGCCCTGCCCTGCATGCTCAAGCGCGGTTATGCACCCTCGCTGGCTAGCGGCACGATTGCCGCCTCAGGCACACTGGGGCAGATCATTCCTCCCAGCATTATTCTGATTCTCCTTGGTGATGTTATGGGCGTCCCCGTGGGCGAACTGTTTATCGCCGCCACCGTGCCCGGTGCATTGCTCATCGCAGGTTATATTCTCTACATCGTCTGGACAGCCTGGCGTAAACCGGAAATCGCACCGGCGATGAATAATCATGAGGAATTTGACACGGGCCTTGCTCTGGCAGTGATTAAAAGCCTGTTGCCGCCGTTGTTTCTTATCGTTGCTGTCCTTGGCTCTATCTTCTTTGGTATTGCTTCACCGACCGAATCCGCCGCCGTGGGTGCCCTTGGTGCAATGCTGCTGGCGGCCATACATAAGAGGCTGAACTTCGCCAATCTGCAGGAAGCCATGCAACGCACGACCCGTCTGACCAGCATGGTCTTTATCATCTTTATCGGGGCTACAGCATTTGGATTGGTCTTTGTCGGCATGGGTGGCGACAAGCTGATTCTCGATATCTTTAGCAGCCTGCCCGGAGGCAAATGGACCTTCCTGATCCTCAGTATGCTGCTGATCTTCATACTCGGCTTCTTTCTCGACTTTATCGAAATCTGTTTTATCGTGGTACCGGTCATTGCGCCGGTCGCCGTTCACATGGGACTGGATCCATTGTGGTTCGCCCTACTGATTGCCCTCAACCTGCAAACGTCCTTCCTGACGCCACCGTTTGGCTTCTCGCTGTTTTACCTGAAAGCCAGTGCGCCACCGACATTAAAACTACAGTCGATATACCAGGGCATCGTGCCATTTGTGGCCGTGCAGATAGTGGTCTTAGCTCTGATGATTGCTTTCCCACAGGTTAGCCTGTGGCTGCCGAGCCTGATGCAAAACTAGCGCTGCCAACCATCCCCCATGCTTCTATGACATGGGGGCTTGTGGCTTAGCTTTCCGGCACTAAGGCGACGATCCGGACAGGTGCACCGCTGCCTCCTTTTATTTTCATTGGCAAGGCAATCACTAAGGCCCCTGTTTCAGGCAACAAATTGAGATTAGCCACATTTTCAAGGCCTGGAATATTGTGCTCAAATAAAATCTGATGCGTTTCAAATAAGGTGGAACCACCATAATCAATACTCGGTGTATCCAGCCCTACCGCCTTGATCTTTCTTTCACTCACCAAAAACTGTGCTGCGTCTGGATGAATACCGGGAAACTGCAACTTTTTAACTGCCTGTTCCCCCCGTTCATCAGTGCCCATATAAGTATTTTTGTCGGGCCAGAACTGGCTTGAACCGGTATCAATCAATAGTATGCTGTTTACAGGAATGGTACCGTGCCGCTGTTCCCAAGCAAGAATATCATCGGTTGAGAACTGGTAATTACGATTCTGACTTGCTTTATCCACAACACGAATCACGACTGCAGGGCCAATCAACTGCTCTGCCGGGATTTCATCAACTGTATTCTTGTTCTCAGAAAAATGAATGGGCGCATCAACATGGGTGCCCCCATGTTCTGCTGCCGAGAATTCATAGGACGTGTAATAAAAACCTTTTTCGGTATGTCCCTCAAAAACAGTGCTCTTTTCAAAGCCACTAGCAGTCGGCCAGTAAATGGTTTCTTCTGAAAAGTCGTGAGTCAAATCCACCCACTGACCTTCCAGACTGGTTTGCTTCTCAGGCGTACACGCTGCACACATAATGGAAAATAAAAGAAAATATCTTTTCATAGCAGCCTCCAGATATAAGGCTCACCGCCCTCGCCTCATAATGTGACTTCTATCACAAAAACAAAACAACATCTTTCACTGTCATCATATTTTCATATTCCATCCCTATGTTGACGGCATGGAAAATACCCCGAATGATCAAGTCCGTGCCCGGTTGATTTCAACGCTTTGGTCGTTGAAAGCAGCGATCAGCAAACACCCCAAGGCGATTAAAGGCCTGGGCTACGTGCACTTCAACACACTTATCAAAGATGAAGATTACCGACTGTCTATACTGCAGGCAGCAACGGCTTCCTCCGTGGAAGAAATTCGTGATATTGCTCGGCAAGCCCTTGAGATTTATATTCCCGGCCCACTAGCGAAAAACGTTGCAGGTGATTCAGGTAACGATGCTCAATCTGAGGGCGCTTTCAATACCTCACAGGCATCGTCAGCCAGCAATGACAAAATAAGGGCGAGTCATTCTGACCCCTATCCGCGAAAACGGGCGGGTAGCTGGTTAAAATCGGTACTGCTGTTTCTGCTACTGGGTGGAGTGACATCGGCGGCAATCAGTGGCTGGCTTTGGAATTCCGGTGTCAAAATCGTCGATGGGCCCATCAATGAATCTGAGATATGGCAAGCAGATACACACTATATTCTGAATGGGCTGGTCTTTGTTGAAAGCGGCGCAACCCTGTCTATAGAGCCGGGAACACAGATTTCAGGCGCTCCAGGATCTGCACTCATCGTTACCCGCGATGCAAAAATCAATGCTCAGGGTCGCAAGAATGCACCGATTGTGATGACGTCGAGTCAGGCCGAAGGTGAACGGCATCGTGGTGACTGGGGCGGGTTGGTTTTGCTTGGGAATGCACCGGTTAATAGCGCTACAGGTCACATCGAAGGTGTCGAGAAAGGTGACCCCCGCGGTGGCTATGGTGGTCTGGCAAGCACCGATTCATGCGGCGTACTGAAATACCTCAGAATCGAATTCGCCGGTTATGAAATCTCGCAGGATAACGAACTGAACGGTCTGACATTGGGTGGCTGCGGTTCCGGCACGATTATCGACCATGTTCAGGTCCATATGGGACTGGATGATGGCGTGGAAGTCTTTGGTGGAACGGTTAATTTAAAGCACCTGTTAATTAGCCGCTCAGGTGACGATGGCCTGGACTGGGATAAAGGTTGGCAAGGCAATGCGCAGTTCGTCATCGTACATCAAGGCGCTGACGATGGTGACAATGGCATCGAAGCCGATAACGACAAAAGCAATCCCGATGCCCAACCCCGCTCAAACCCGGCCTTGTCTAATATCACGCTCGTTGGTTCCCCTCATGCGAAGATTGCTCAAAGGGGAATAGTATTACGGCGGGGCACTGGCGGCGACCTGCGTAACGTTCTGGTGGCTGGATTCACAACCGAAGCCGTGGACGTGGCAGACGAAGCGACCGCCTCACTAACGCTATCTGAGCAATTAAAAACAAGTGGCTGGATTGTTCAGCATCCAAACATGCAGTACTTCACTAGTGAAAGCGGTGACATGGATGATGATGCCGGCTTCTCGGAAAAGGACTGGATTACTTCTGCGGACAACCTGTTAACACCGCTGACTCTAATGACAGTTAAAAACTCGCCGTCGCAAGTACCGAACTTTGCCCCAGAAGCGAAATCGGCTGCTTCCAGTGTTCATGTTCCATTACCCCAAGGCGAATTCTGGGATGAAGGTGCCAACTTTGCTGGAGCTATCAGGCCGGGTGAGCGAGTGAGTTGGCTTGATGGCTGGACTGCTTACCCTGTTGATTAACATAACCACTCAGGTTGTAGCCAGCGACCTGCTGAAGTTTGAATCACATGGCCTCATCTGCTGGAAATGTAGGCAAATTACCAATCGATAATTAGTCAATCAGACATGCCTGTCGGAGCCGAAAATAAACGCTCCGTCGGGCATAGGCTCATGAGCTGCGTGGCGCAAACATGATAATAGCCATGCCAAGCAGGGCCACAGCCGAACCCAACAAATCCCACATTGTCGGCCTGATACCGTCAACTGCCCACAGCCACAAAATAGCCATAAATATATAAACACCACCATAAGCGGCATACACCCTGCCAGCCGCTGTCGGATGCAATGACAGCAACCACGCAAAGGCAGCCAGGCTAAGCGCAGCAGGCAGCAATAGCCAAACTGACTTTCCCTCACGCAACCACAGGTACGGCAGGTAACACCCCACGATTTCAGTAAGTGCCGTGAGCAAAAAAAGACCGATTGTCTTTAGTTCAAACAAAAGACAACTCCTCTTGGCAATAACACAGTGGAATTAAGCTTAACGCCACTTATCGCAAACACGTTGCACATGCCCGGTAATCTGGTGAGTCTAGGCAAGACGAGCCCCATTGGGTACATCAAGGTCTGGAACCGATAACACAACTGAGCCATCCTCCCTGTGAAAGCCCGTCACCAGACACTCGGACATGATGGGGCCGATTTGTTTAGGGGGAAAATTGATTACCGCCATAACCCGTTTGCCGATGAGTTCATCTTTTGTGTAGAGGTCTGTAATTTGAGCGCTGGATTTTTTCGTGCCGATAGTTTCCCCAAAATCGACCTTGACAATATATGATGGATTTCTCGCCTGAGGAAAATCCATTACCTCAATAATGGTCCCGACCCGCATTTCAATTTTCTGAAAGTCACTCCACGCTATATTTTCCATACGCTCTTCTTTGCTCATTAATTGTCGTCTAAACAAAGCACTTGCCACCTCAATAGATTAAATCGCAGGTGAAATGCTTAAACCTTAGCTATCAGATATGCGCCGGTTCCCACCATCAGCCCACCAGCTGTTTTTTGAACAGTGCGTTCCGCTTTAAGGTTTCTGGCAAATGTCACAAGGCTTGTTGCGAAATACGCATAAGCCAGTTTGACACCACCAACAGCGGCTATGGTCAACATCACCAGTATGGTTATATCTGCAGCCTCTATCGTAACGACATCAACAAAAGCGGGAAACAAACTGGCATAGAAAAATATCGCTTTCACATCACCTAGAGTGAGAAAAAATCCCGAAACAAAGCTTGCTGATAATGTTGACACTGACCGGCCCGATTCCTTCAGATGGAACGACGGGTTTGATCTCATCAGGCTTATTCCAAACCAAATCAGATACACACCGGCCAAATACCTGATAACCAGAAAAAAACTGCCCATCGTTTCGGCTAATGCGACCATACCCACAATAGCCAAAATTACAAAGACAATATCACCAGCAACAATGCCACCCGCCACCGCTGCGCCGTTTAAAAAACCGGCAGAAGCAGAACGAGCAATCACTAAAGCCACACTAGCGCTCGGAACCAAGGCTAAAGTGACCAGTGCCGCAAACAGAATACTCAGTTCACTAAGGCTCACAATGCACTCTGACTTAAGCCTTCCGGCGGTATCTCATCTTCTAGCCACGAACCGCTGCCTCAATAACGGCGATATCGATTTTTTTCATTGTCATCATTGCATCAAAGGCCCGCTTGGCAGCCGCTCGATCGGAGCTGGTATACGCCTTGGTCAACGCAATCGGCGTAATCTGCCAGGAAATACCCCACTTGTCTTTACACCAGCCGCATTCGCTCTCTTGGCCGCCATTACCGACAATGGTATTCCAATAACGATCCGTCTCGGCCTGATCTTCAGTAGCAACCTGGAATGAAAAGGCCTCATTGTGCTGAAAAACAGGCCCACCATTAAGGCCCAGACAGGGAATGCCCATCACGGTGAATTCGACGGTTAATACATCTCCCTGCTTGCCTGATGGAAAGTCACCCGGCGCACGATGCACCGTGCCAACAGAAGAATCAGGAAAGGTTTCGGCATAGAACCGGGCTGCTTGCTCGGCTTCACTTTCATACCAAAGGCAAATCGTATTCTTAGCAATCATCTCAGGTTCCTCCATCGTGATTAGAATCTACTCTACACTTAGATAAAGGCATCGCCCCCCGTTGATAGTCTCATGCCGTGGAATCAGGAGAAGCGACAACGAGGTCTGGACTCGAAGGGCTGATACAAACAGCTTTACCTTTTTAGGTCATTATTGGGTGATAAAACATCCGCCATCTCACCTTTTATTTTATTTGCCAGGCAAACATAACCGAGAAAATTATTTACTACGATAAAACCAGTTTGGGCGATCGAAATACGGTTGCCTCCATATGCTTAAGCTATAAAAAATGAGCATGTGGAGCGGTTTGTTAACTGGCATGCTCATCAATTTACATTGCGCTCATATCCATCCACATGGCCTCCCATACATGACCATCTGGGTCAGCCAAGTTGCGGTTGTACATAAATCCGAGGTCTTGTATGGGGTTGATGTCAGCGGTTCCACCATTATTCGAAGCCGCTTTGTTCATCGCATCGACTTCGTCACGGGAATCGCAAGAAATGGCAAGCATTACCTCGCTTGATGTCGTCGGTGGAATTGGGCGGGTGGTGAAGGTTCGCCACTTGTCATGAGTCAACAGCATTACATTGATGGATTCGCTCCACACCATGCACGCAGCCGTATCGTCTGTGAACTGAGGATTATTTTTAAAACCGAGAGCGGTATAGAAAGACATCGACGCCTTCAAATCGGCCACAGGCAGGTTGATAAAGATCATTTTTGACATGGTCTGCTCCTTATTGGTTTAGGCAAACACAGGTAACGCTTCATTCAGTGGACACGTTGGCCGTCAGTGACACTGACTCGTTAGAGCCTTATTGACCACACAACTCCTACAACTAAATAAACATAGCCAATCACTTTAGCTGTTGAATTTCTCAATAACGCGTGCGACGCAAATAATTGCTCCTGAAAAACCAGCATTAAGCCGCCTATCGTCAAAAAAACAACACCGAGCAGGTTATTCAGGTAAAGAATCATGACTGGTGCAATGATGCTAGAAATAATAACTTTGAATTTAATAGCAGGATTTTCTCTAGCTTTCGACATGACATGACTTGAAACCGAGTCTGCACTGGTAGCAAAGAGTATTGAAACAGCAAGTGCAAAGATTGGGAGTGATAGCAGGATAACTTTAAAGTCCATTTTTTGCATCCCTAATACCTAATCAAGAGACTGATGTGAGGCGGCAGCGCTCTTTGAATTTATTGCCAAGCTTTTTCTATAGCCAAGATACAAACAATAGCAGCCTATCCCGATAATAAAAGTGGCACTATAGAAACTACCAAAGTACTCACAAAGTAGCTTGGTTATTAAATCGTACATGGCTATTTTGTATTCAGGATAAATAGCAGAAAAAGGACCGATAGGACAGGATTCACCCAGCAAAACGTCAATAGCAAGCAAGAACATTCCGAGTCCTACCACAATAAAAAGCCTTATATAGGCTTGTTTTGAGTATGGCGTACCTAGGGGCCATACCAGATAGACAAGAAAAAAATAGATAATAGCAATAAATACCAAAGCGGTAGATTCAGCTGAAGAACTATAAATGGCAAGTGCCAGACCAACAGCAACAAATGTCATGGTAAAAATTAAGAGTCCTTTCACAAATTTCATTTTGAAACCTAAGACTGGCTAATGATATTTCCCGACCACATAATATCCCATCACTGTACCCTCAACCTTATAACCTATTGAAATAAAAAATATAACCTACCCATTCCTGCATAACATTGGGTGTTGAAAGGCCATAATCTGGTCTCGAGGGGTAATGCTTAGTGGGAGATGAGATGATGACCGCATATCGGAATTTCCATTTCTCGATAAGGTATTAAAGTAAAGAGCCTAGAACAAAAAAAGGCCTGTTCGCTCTAAGGTACAGGCCTCATGGCTTTAGTTCGTTTCAGATCGCCTGAACCCGGTTTCGCCCCTGCTGCTTGGCCTGATAGAGAGCCCGATCGATGGTATCGATAAAATCACGCAGCTCATGGCTGTGTGTCGGCACCAATGTACCTGTACCGATACTGATGGTCAGCAGTTGTGATACGTCCGATTGTTTATGCGGAAGCTGTAATTTAAAGATAGCTTTCTGACAACGCTCGGCAATTTTCAGTGCAGCGTCGGCATCGGTTTCCGGTAAAACCATGACAAATTCTTCACCGCCAAAACGGGCAAAAAAGTCACGGGAGCGTGTCGCGATGGTAGACAGCGTTTGTGCGACTTGTTTGAGACAGTCATCACCGACAATATGTCCATAAAAGTCGTTATATTGCTTGAAAAAGTCGATATCGATCAGCAAAAGCGATAAAGGTTGTTTATCACGACGTGCGTTGACCCACTCCTTCTCAAGCACTGAGTCGAGCATACGTCGGTTTGAGACACCGGTTAGACCATCTTTGAAAGACAGTTCTTCCAGTTCTTTTTGCAAATCGAGCAGTTTCTGCTCAGTCTCTTTCCGCTCACTGATATCAAACATGAAGCCGATCAGGGCTTCCACTTCGCCGTTTTCATCACGGGCAACATGGACGACATCGCGGATCCAGACATACTCACCGTCTTTCGTCATCGCACGATAGTCTGCTTCGTGATCGGTACCGGACTGCGACTGCGCCACACAAAAATCAACGACCCAGGCCCTGTCTTCAGGATGCATGCGTTCGGCCCAGTCATTGACCGATACCCAGCTTGAGGGCTCCCAGCCGAGCAGCTGTTCTATTTGAGGACCAATGTAGCTGAATTGCAGCGTTTTCCAGTCAATTTTCCAGGGAATGGCGTTGGTCGACTCGAGCAATGTTTTGTATACATCGCTGTCTGGCGCCATTGATTGCGTGTTTTCAGTCATAACAACCTACCTCTTACTCACTTATCCTGAGCATGATCATCATCCCTGTCGTACATGTTCTTAACTGCGTTCAAAACCGAAGCTGATGACTTCTTCCAGTCGCTGTTTCTGAGTGATCAATAACATTAACCTGTCCAGCCCCAAAGCAACACCTGTACAGCTTGGCAGACCTGCGCTCATTGCCGCCAAAAAATGCTCATCGACAGGCATTTCCGGTTTCGCTTGCTGTTGTCGCTGCCGGTTATCCTGCGCAAAGCGACGACGCAGTTCCTCAGCATCCTGACACTCATCATAACCGTTCGCCAGTTCCAGTCCACCGGCATAGACTTCAAAACGTGCGGCGACATTATGGCCTAGTGAATTCTGATACACCTTGGCCAGTTGAGCCTGTGAGGAAGGGAAATCAAATACCATCACAGGAACAGCCAGTACCGCCAGTCGAGGCTCAATCACCTCGCTCATAAGCAGTTCCAGCCAACCATCACGCCCACACTGCCAATCCGAAGGTAAACCGTTTATCTGTGACATGGTGAGGTTACGTAATACGTCGGTATCTACTGCGTCAATATCCACATCCAGATACTGCAGAAATGCCTCGTGGTAACGCATGCTGATCGCAGCAGGCAGCCCTGCAACTTCTTGTAACAGGGTATCGACCTCAGTCATCAAGGCTTGATAGCTGAGTGCAGGGCGATACCACTCGAGCATGGTAAATTCAGGATTGTGTAGTCGCCCCAATTCACCATGGCGAAAGACCTTGGCAATCTGATAAATATCACCACTGCCGGCGGCCAGCAGTCGCTTCATCGCAAATTCGGGGGAAGTTTGCAGGTAATACGCTTTAGGGGTGATACCGGTTGGCTGATACAGGGTACTGAAACTGTCGAGATAGGTCGCTGTCGGTGCGGCCTGTGATAACACCGGTGTCTCAACTTCGAGCACGTTTCGCTCAGAAAAAAAACGGCGGACATCAGCTAATAGCTGAGCCCGCCGTTTTAATGTCACTATCTCTGCGCTTGGTTGCCAGTCAATGGTGCTGTTCATGACAAAAGATCAGTGCAAAGTGGTTCATCACAGGATTTTGCTTCAGGCCAAGGCATTTTGTACGCGCAGAATGGGAGCCTAGACAGACTAGGTGACCATTCGAGTACACAAAATAACGCCGGCATGGAGCAAAAGCCGAAGATAAAATTAGTCTTTGGCGCGTTCTACGTAGGTTGAAGTACGTGTATCCACACGCAGTACTTCACCGATTTCGATGAACAGCGGTACACGTACTACAGCGCCGGTTTCCAGTGTGGCTGGTTTACCGCCACCACCAGAGGTATCACCACGTACACCCGGATCAGTCTCAACCACAGCCAGATTCACAAAGTTAGGTGGCGAAACCAGCAGAGGCGCACCGTTCCACAGCGTCACGGTGTAGACGTATTGTTCTTTCAGCCATTGTTTTGATTCGGCAATGGCATTCTCGTCTGCGGCATACTGTTCGAAAGTGGTTGGGTCCATGAAATGCCAAAACTCACCATCGGTGTATGAATATTCCAGATCCATTTCAACAACGTCTGCACCTTCAACGGTATCACCGGATTTAAAGGTACGTTCGTTAACACGACCAGTTTTCAGGTTGCGGAACTTAACGCGGTTGAAAGCCTGGCCTTTGCCCGGTTTGACGAATTCGTTCTCGATGATGCTGCATGGATCGCCATCCAACATGAATTTGAGACCTGATTTAAATTCATTCGTACTATAACTTGCCATCTTGACCTCTTTTAGGGGACGATCTTCGCCTGCCTGAGAATAAAAGTGACTATGATACCTCAATCCCCGACTCTAAAGACAAAACAAAGCTGGCAACAGGCGCTGGCGAATGCCGTGTCGGATGCCGATGAATTATTGGCACAGCTTGGCCTGAGTCAAGCTCTACAAGCGATTGATAAAGATAAAATCCGCCAGTTTCCTCTGCGTGTTCCGCAGAGCTACGTCAATAAGATGCGCTATGGCGATAAGCATGATCCGCTGCTCAGGCAGGTCTTTCCGCTGATCGACGAAAGCTATGAGGTTGATGGCTATTTTCAGGATCCGGTCGGTGATCATTTAGCGGTAACCTCTCCCGGCATGCTGCAAAAATATCAGGGTCGTGCCCTGCTGGTCACCACCGGTGCCTGCGCAGTGCATTGCCGTTACTGTTTTCGCCGTCACTTTCCCTATGCCGACAGCAACCCGCTCGCCAGCCAGTGGCAGCAAACCATAGAGCACATCACAAACGATCACAGCATCAATGAAGTCATCCTCAGTGGCGGCGACCCACTCTCACTGAATGATGACAAATTGTCCCGACTGGTTGATGAGTTGTCTGCCATTCCCCACTTAAAACGGCTACGTATTCATACGCGTCTACCAGTAGTGTTACCGGATCGTATCGACGAACGTCTGCTAGCGTGGTTGGAGCGTTGCCCGTTAAAAGTGGTGATGGTCATTCACGCCAACCATGCCAATGAAATTGATAGTGAGGCCGGGCTGAGGTTGGCTGCTTTGCAGCAGGCGGGCTGCCAGTTGCTCAATCAGGCTGTGCTGCTGAAGGGAGTGAATGATTCTGCAGAGGCGCTGATTGCCTTGTCGGAACGACTCAGCGAAGTAAATGTTATGCCTTATTACCTACATGTTCTGGACAAGGTGGCAGGCGCTCACCACTTCGATGTACCAGAGGCTGAGGCAATTACCTTGATTGAAACTATCAGAACACAGCTTCCAGGCTACCTGGTGCCGCGTCTGGTCAGGGAAATTCAGGGTGAAGCCAGTAAAACGGTGATTGGCTAGGATGCCCTCTCCCTGATATCGGAAGAGGACAATATGCGTCGCTTATTTACGGTCAGCGATTGGCACGTATTCACGCGGGCCGCTACCCACATAAATCTGGGTTGGGCGATAAATACGGTTATCAGAAATTTGCTCACGCCAATGCGCTAACCAGCCGGCAGAACGCGCCACTGCAAATAAAGCGGTGAACTGATCTTCAGGAATACCCATTTGCGAGTAAAGAATGCCTGAGTAGAAGTCCACGTTCGGGTAAACGCCTTTGTGACCCAGACGATCAGCGCAGACTTCTTCCACTTTCATCGCTGTTTCAAACATTTCGTCGAGTTCCCCACCGCGATCGGCAACGAGCTGTTCAACCATACCGTGCAGGATCTTGGCGCGCGGGTCTTTCACCTTATATTCGCGATGGCCCATGCCCCAGATGACTTCTTTATTTTTAAGTCTTTCATCAACCCAGGCTTCAGCTTTTTTCGGTGAACCGATGTCACGTAACATCTGCACAACGCGCTGGTTGGCAGCACCATGCAGTGGGCCGGACAAGGTACCGATAGCGGCAGAAATCACGCTGTAAGGGGTCGCCAACGTCGAACCCGCCACCAGCGCGGCAAAGGTCGAGGCATTCAAGGTGTGTTCTGCATGCAGGATCAGACAAACGTCCATGATGCGAGCCATTAACGGATCAGGTTCTTCACCGGAGAACATGTACAGCAGGTTTTTCGCAACAGACAGATCTTTACGCGGTTGAATCGGGTCCCAACCATTCCGGATATGCTCCCACATGGCGACCAGTGGTGCCATCTGGGCAATGATGTTGACCGTCATATTCTTAACGTAATTGAGGTCTTCGCAGGCTTCTGCATCAGTCAGACATTCGGTACCGGGGTAGAACATGCCCAAACTGGATACCGCGGTCTGCAGCATATCCATCGGATGACCGGTGTGAGGGAAATGACGCATCATTTCGCGAATGTGATACTTGATGCGGTAATTTTCACGCAGCTTTTGAGAGAAGCCGTGAAGTTCGTCAGAAGTTGGTAACTCACCATCCAGGAGCAGCAATGTGGTTTCTTCAAATGTGCTTTGAAACGCTAGCGATTCGAGCGAATAACCACGATAGCTGAGTATGCCTTTTTCACCATCAATATCCGAAATTGATGATTTTGTAGCGGCAACACCCTGCAGCCCCGGTAGAAAATCTTTCATTTATAACCTCATTTTTTCTTGATGGTGATAATGGCAGGTGAGCAGCATTATACCGTCATTACCCGGGCAACGACATGTCGAAGCCGCATTGCAAATTAACTTAATGAATTAATTGAGAATATCGAACCAGATATTTTTCGCCCAGGCATCAGCGAAGCGCCCTTCCATTTCACTGCCTGCGTCAGAAACACCACCGCCCGGCAAGGCTGTCATTTGTCCTGCTTCCTCATCATAGCCGAACACCGCCGCTACATGGCCCGCTCGTTCGCCATCAACAAAGCTGTAGCAGGTATTGCCGAATTTTGGATTCTGCTCGACGTGCTGTTCTTTCAATAATGCAATCACCGCTGCCGCACAGACCTTGGCCTGAGAATTCGCGATATGACCTGACTTAGGCAGGTTGGATGCGACCGCATCACCGATCACATGGACATGGCTGACTGCCGTGGACTCATACGTTCGGAAATCGACAGCACACCAGCGCTTATCGACATTGATCACACCTGCCATTTCAGCGACCTTGCCCGCTTTTTGTGGAGGAATCACATTCAATACATCGGCTGTGACATTGTCAAACAGAGTTTCGACTGACAATGTCCCAACATCGACTGACTCCACCGCATTACTCGGATAGTAATCAATCAAACCGGCGTATTGACGTTCCCACTCGCCGGAAAAAAAGGCTTTTTTGGATACGATGCCGCCATTAGCATCGAAAATAATCAGCTTAGCGGTCGGGTTATGTTGTTTCAGAAACAAGGCAATCTGACAGGCACGTTCATATGGACCGGGAGGACAACGAAACGGAGCGGCAGGCACTGTCATGACGACCGTTCCACCTTGCGGCATCGCCTTGAGTTGATTGAATAACAGCTGTGTCTGAGGCCCGGCTTTCCAGGCATGTGGCACTTTAGTGGCGACAACCTCCGGCGACAGCGTCGGCAGCTCATCATAAATAAAGTCGACACCGGGCGCCACGATCAGCCGGTCATAGTCGAGGACGACACCATCATCCAGTCTGACCTGCTGTTTATCAGTATCAATTGCGGTAACGGTTGCCTGAACTGTCTGCACATTGTGCTTCTTCGACAGCGACTGATAATCATGGGTGAGTTGTTGCAGGGTACGGTTGCCGCTCAATACCAGATTACTCTGAGGGCAGGACACGAAGCGGGAGTTTTTTTCCACCATCACTACATCCAGATCCGGTGCCCACAGTTTCAGGTATTTGGCTGCGGTCGCACCTGCAAAGCCGCCACCGATAACCACGACACGTTGTTTGCTATACGTTTTCGCAGTCAGATGCAGATAAGGGAATAAGGATAAGGAACTGACCGTTGCGGCCGTTTTTAGCAATGTTCGACGGTTTAGCGTCATGATTCCCTCCTCCACCTTCCTGTCCGACTCATTCTATACGTCAATGTTGTCAGCTTACCGCAACACTAACGCTAGGTGTTCAGTTACACGCTCCGGACTCATTGAGTTTCAGCCTGCTGAAATAGGGGTTTTCCGTCTTTGCCTCAATCATCACGATCTGGCGCAAAGGCACATCCCTGATCTCTTCGACACCTTTCAGACGCAGACACTCCACACCGTCGTCATTTCGAGTGAGATCCAGCGCCTCGCCATCGAACTGTCCTTCAGGCAAATGCAGACAAAGCTCGTAGTGATACAAGCAAGCGACTTCCAGATTATCAACAATGGTACAGGCGATAGGTGACTGTTCCATGCCGAGCCTCGTCAGTACTCAGGAAACCTTTTCGCCCTGCGCCTGTAGATCGGCGTGATAGGACGAACGCACCATCGGGCCGCTGGCGACATGGTCAAAGCCCATCTGTTTGCCGAGTTCGCGCAGTTCATCAAACTCTGCTGGGGTGACAAAGCGTTCGACTGCCAGGTGATGGCGGCTGGGTTGCAGGTATTGGCCCAAAGTCAGCATACGGCAGCCATGATCACGCAAATCCTGCATGACCTGTTTGACTTCTTCCATGGTCTCACCGAGACCCAGCATCAAGCCTGACTTGGTTGGCACTTCAGGATGCAAGGCCTGAAAACGTTTAATCAGATCCAAAGACCACTGGTAATCCGAGCCAGGACGTGCCGCTTTGTAAAGGCGTGGCACGGTTTCCAGATTGTGATTAAAGATATCCGGCGGACTCTGGGTCAGAATCTCCAGTGCCACATCCATGCGACCTCGGAAATCCGGTACCAGAATTTCGATATTCGTCTGCGGCGACTGGCTACGCACTTCGTTAATGCACTGAACAAAATGATCTGCCCCACCATCGCGTAAGTCATCACGATCGACCGAGGTAATAACCACGTGCTTTAGCTTCATTGCGGCAATGGTTTTAGCCAGATGTTGCGGCTCGTTCTGATCCAGCGGATCCGGACGCCCATGGGCAACATCACAGAACGGACAACGACGGGTGCAGATATTGCCCATAATCAGGAAGGTGGCGGTGCCATGTGAAAAACACTCGCCAAGGTTCGGGCAGGCGGCTTCTTCACAGACTGTATGTAGATTATGCTCGCGCAGCATATCCTTGATGTGCTGCACTTTCGGATCACCGTGTGATTTAGCCCGAATCCACTCCGGCTTGCGCTTAGGTTGGCTAGGCTCAATTTTGATCGGGATCCGGGAGACTTTGGATTCGCCTTTGAGCGGGCGTACATCTCGTCTACCGTCTGCTGTTTCTGTCATAAATCACTACCTATGGCATCTGCGCATTAAACGCAGACACAAAATGTTGTTTGGCCTCGGCCATCGTCAGTTTATTACCCAGCGACGCAATATCCGTGACTTCCATACCGGCATAGCCACAAGGGTTAATAAAACTGAAGGGCGTCAGGTCCATATCAATATTAAAACTGACACCATGATAGCAGGCGCCACGTTTGACACGTAAACCGAGCGAAGCAATCTTGCGTTCTTCGACATAGACACCCGGCGCATCTTTGCGCGCATAGGCCTCGATATCAAAGTCGTTCAACATGGCAATGACCGACTGCTCAAGACGGCTCACCATTTGTCTGACACCGGAATTTATGCGTCGCAGATCAATCAGGGTGTAAGCAACCAGTTGCCCCGGGCCATGGTAGGTCACCTGACCGCCGCGATCGGTCGCTACCAGAGGAATATCATGCAAATTGAGGACATGGGTCGGGTCGCCATTAGCACCCTGCGTAAAGACCGGCTGATGCTCCAGCAACCAGAGTTCGTCCTCGGTGTCCGCATCGCGCGACAAGGTGAACTCACGCATCTGATTCACGACCGGCTCATACTCCACCAGGCCGAGATCTCTGATAATCATCGCGAATCAGAGCACGTACTTGATGCGCTGATGACTGCTGAGTTCCATATAAATCGCATCAAGCTGCTGTTTGCTGGTTGCCCGGATCGTGACCGTGATAGAGGTAAATTTGCCCCCCGAACTTTGTCTCGAACTCACCGCACCCTCGGCAATATCATCGACATGGCGGCGGACAATTTCGATAACGACTTGATCCAGATCGTCACTGGTTTCCCCCATCGCCTTGATAGCAAAATCACAGGGGAATTCCAGTAAGGTTTCCTGATCGTCCTGTTCGCTCATAGCTGCCCCTCCAGCTTATAGCGCTGATAGAGTGCATCAAGTTGCTGCCACAGCGGGCCTGGCTTGCCAGTGCCCACAGCCTGACCATCCAGTGTGGTTACCGGTAACAGTTCACGGGTGGAGCTGCTGATCCAGATTTCATCAGCCTGTGTTAATTGCTCAGCGGTAACCGCTTCTTCACGGTAGCTGATACCTGCAGCCGCAGCCAACTCCAGCACAAGGTCACGGGTGATGCCAGGCAGGACTTTTTCGTCTTTCGGTGCGGTAAAGATCACGCCATCAATGACCGCATAACTGTTACTGGCGGAACCTTCGGTCATGTAACCATCACGAATCAGCAGTGCTTCCTGCGCACCGGCATCCTGCGCCTGTTGACGCAATAAACTGTTTGGCAGCAAGGTAATCGCTTTGATATCGCATTGTGCCCAGCGGATATCGTTGACCGTGATCGCTTTAATACCGTCCTGTTTATACCAATCTGGTAAGGGTTTGATCGGATTGGTCATCACAAAGGCTGTCGGCTCAACGCCCTCAGGGAACACATGATCGCGTGGTGCCACACCACGGGTTACCTGCAGATAAACCCCTTGGTTACCATCACCATTTTGTTTAACCAGCTTGCTGATAATCTCACCCCAACCTGCTTCATCGTAGGGGTTCGCCATACGCACGCCGTCAAGGCTGCGCTGCAGGCGCTGCAGGTGTTCCTTTAAGCGAAATGGCAGGCCGTTATAGACCGGGATCACTTCATAAACACCGTCGCCCAGCAAGAAGCCACGATCCAGAACAGATACCTGGGCCTGGTCGGCTGGCAGGTACTCGCCGTTTAAAAATACGGTTCTCACAAATTAGCCCCAGATCCACAACAGAATTTCATCAATCAGGCGACGCCACCAGCTGCCTTTTTCAACCGTCGTCAATGCAACCAGTGGCTGCTTGGCAATGATTTCATCGCCCAGACGAATTTCAACTTCGCCAAGCGGGGTACCGGCTTCGATAGGTGCAATCACCGGCTGCTGAATATTAGTGCTGGCCGCCAGTTCATCATACTGACCACGCGGAACGGTCACTGTCAGGTTTTTCGCCAGACCTAAAGCGAGTTGATCCTGCGCGCCCTTCCAGACTTTGGTATCGGTAATCGTCGCATTGGCCTGGTACAACTGATGCGTTTCGAAGAAACGGAAACCGTAGTTCAGCAGCTTTTGTGTTTCCTGTGCACGGGCATTTTCGCTGCGTGTGCCCAAGACCACAGTGATCAGACGCATATCACCACGTTTGGCCGATGCCGCAAGGCAGAAACCCGCTTCTTCGGTATGACCGGTTTTCAGACCATCCACACTGTTATCACGCCACAACAGCTTGTTACGGTTGTGCTGGGTAATATCGTTGTAGGTATATTCTTTTTCGGCATACCAGGAGTAATGCTCAGGAAAGTCACGGATGAGCGCCGCGGACAGAGTCGCGATATCTCGCGCGGTGGTGTAATGATTCGGATCGGGTAACCCCGTCGCATTCATATAGTTGGTATCGTTCATACCCAGTTGCTGGGCATACTGGTTCATCATCTGGGCGAAGACTTCTTCACTACCGGCAATATGCTCGGCCAGTGCGACTGCCGCATCATTACCAGACTGCACGATCATGCCACGCAACAACGCTTCAACCGATACCTTGGTATTCACTTTGATAAAACTGCGCGAACCAATCATGCGCCAGGCTTTTTCGCTGATCAGCACTTCATCATCCAGGCTGATATTACCCGCGTGCAGTTCATGCGACACCACATAGGATGTCATCAGTTTGGTAATGCTTGCCGGTGGCAGACGTTCATCGGCATTTTCCTCTGCCAATAACCGACCACTGTCATAATCAATCAATATATGCGCTTTGGCAGCCACGGTGGGTGCCGAAGGTTTAGGTGTCACAACGGCAGCCTGCGCTGTCAGCGTAGTGACCAGAAACAATAAAAACAAAACAACTTTCGTGTTTCTCAGCATGATGAACTCTCAGGATGAAAAGATTTAATCGACGACGATATGGCTGTCGCGAAAGCCAAGACCAACCAATCTGGCAGCCAGACTGTCACCGTAGCTCACACTGGCCAGTGGTCCCACTCTGACCCGGTAAAGAATGCCTTGTACGCCTTCCAGCGGCACTACCATTACCGTATCGGTGATATCCCGTTGCAAACGTGTTTTGACTTGCTCAGCGCGGTTTCGGGTACTAAATGCCCCAACTTGCAGAAACATCGCGGCTGAGCCTTGAGGCTTTACCGGTAACGGCTCCTTGTCAGTAGCACTGGCCGTTTTCTTAACCGAACCTGGTGTAATTGCTTTCACTTCCACCAGACCGGTTCCCTTGGCAACGATGCCCAGTTTGGTCGCTGCGCTATATGATAAATCAATCAGACGATTATCGTGAAATGGTCCGCGATCATTAACCTTCACGATCACCTTGCGCCCGTTTTCCAGGTTGGTCACTTCGGCATAACTCGGTAACGGTAATGTTTTATGTGCCGCGGTCATCGCATACATGTCATAAATTTCACCGCTGGAAGTACGGCGACCATGGAATTTTGTGCCATACCAGGAAGCAATACCTTTTTCACGATAGCCGTCAGCACTGGCCAGCGTGTAATAACTTTTACCGAAGACTTCATACTGACGCGGATTACCGTATTTACTGCGAGGCTCAACCTTGGGTACGGCATCGGGGATTTGGCTCACATCAGGCACTCTGGTCGGAGCAGAGTCCTTATCAGAGACCTCAGGCACCGTGCCACAGGCTACCAACAGCACAAAGCTGGCTGTTAGTGCCGTGTAGCAAATAAAACGCGAAAAATTCATTACAACTCACCAAGCTGCTGTCGAATTGCCTCGGCTAGCTGGTACACAGCCATGGCATACATACGGCTATGATTGTAACGAGTGATGGCATAAAAATTCTGCCGACCAAGCCAATATTCCTCACCATCCGCTTGGGTCAGCCCAATCACCGATAACTTATCATTGCCCGCAGGTAACTCAGCCAGCGAAAACCCTGCCAAGGCCAGCTCTTCACGGGTGAACGACGGTTTCAGATCGGTACCGTTGATACCTTCGGGCAGCGTCTTATCAAAAGCGCTACGGTGGACTATAGATTCACCTGGTACCCAACCATGCACCGCGAGATAATTAGCGATACTGCCAATGGCATCGGTCGGATTGGTCCAGATATCGCGATGACCGTCTTTATCAAAGTCGACCGCATAAGCACGGTAACTGCTTGGCATAAACTGACCCAAGCCCATCGCACCAGCATAGGAGCCGACGGGATCCAGCTGTGACATTTCTTCTTCACGGGTCAGAATCAGAAAATGCTCAAGTTCACTGGTAAAAAACGGGCTGCGTGGCGGATAGCGAAATGCCAGTGTCGACAGCGCATCGATGACCCGGTAACCACCAACATTGCCGCCATAGCGAGTTTCAACCCCTAGGATAGCGATGATAATTTCAGCCGGTACACCATACGTCTGCTCTGCTTGAGCCAAGGCTTCCTTGTGCTGTTCCCAGAAATCGACACCACCGGAAATACGTGATTCTGTCAGGAAAATATTGCGGTATTCATACCAGGGCTTGCTCTTCTCCGCTGGCCGCGAAATCGCCTTCAGAATGCTGTCTTTAACTTCAACCTCGGCAAACACCTGCTCCAGTTGTTGCTGGTCAAAACCATGTTCAACCACCATTTTGTCAATGAATTGGGGCAAATCCGGCAAATCAGGATTCGCCAGCACGGGCATAGCCGTCAGACACAACAGGGCACTACTCAGTACAACTTGTTTCACGGCGACATCATCCTCCGGTGGGTATGAATGGACATCAGGATACCGAAGCCAGCCAACAAGGTCACCATTGAGGTGCCCCCGTAACTGATCAATGGCAAAGGTACCCCGACTACGGGTAATAATCCGGTTACCATGCCCACATTAACGAACACGTAGACCAGAAAAGTAATAGAAACACTGCCGGCCAATAGCCGGGAAAAACTGCTTTGTGCCTGACTGGCAATAAACAGGCCTCTGGCCGCGATAAGCAGATAAAGGCACAGCAGTAAGATCGCGCCGACCAGACCAAATTCTTCGGCGATCACAGCAAAAATAAAGTCTGTTGAACGTTCAGGCAGAAACTCCAGATGCGACTGTGTACCCTGCAACCATCCCTGACCGAACATTCCGCCCGAGCCGATCGCAATCTTTGACTGGATAATGTGATAGCCCGCTCCCAGCGGGTCAGTTTCCGGATTCAAAAATGTCAGTACACGTTGGCGCTGATAGTCATGCATGAAATACCACAAGACTGGGGCCGCAGCCGCACAGCTACCCAGAAAGCTGAGGATTAGTTTCCAACTGATGCCTGCCAGAAACAACACAATCAAGCCAGAGCTGGCGATCAGAATCGCCGTGCCCAAATCCGGCTGTTTAGCAATCAGGAAAGCGGGCAGACCGATAAGCACCAGCCCTGTAATCAGGCGTAACGCGGATGGCGGCAATGGCCGTTCCGCAAGAAATGCCGCAACAAGGATCGGCACGGCCAGCTTGATAATTTCCGAAGGCTGGAAACGGAAAAAACCCAGATTCAACCAACGCTGCGCGCCCTTACCCTCATGACCGAACAGTAATACCGCGACCAACAGCAACAGGCCAATCCCATACAGCCAATAGGCGCTGTCGCGCATACGATCGGGATGAATTTGAGCAATCACCAGCATCGCCGTCATAGCCACACTCAGTCGAACCAGCTGACGCACGATAAGACCTGTATCCTGCCCACCGGCGCTGTAAAGCACCATCAGACCAATGCCCAACAACAACAGCAGACAAAACAATAATGTCGCATCCAGATGCAGAATCTGGAACAAACGTCCGGGCCGCCAACCAGTAGGCCGTTGTCTATCACTGATCAGGCTGTGGTTCATCCAGGTCCAATCCGAAATGTTCAATTATGAGTTTGCGGGCAATCGGTGCCGCCACCTTACTACCACTGCCGCCGTTTTCGACAACGACAGCAACCACAAACTCAGGTTTATCTGCCGGTGCAAAAGCAATAAACAACGCATGGTCGTGTAGTTTCCTCGCCAGCGTTTCAGCATCGTATTTTGCATCCTGAGCAATACCAAATACCTGGGCAGTACCAGTTTTACCCGCCACATTGAACGGCATGCCTTCACCGACATGTCGGGCTGTGCCGCGTGGACCATGCACCACTGCGACCATCGAATCTACCACTGCTTCCCAGTGCTCACTGTTTTGCATTGGCAGATTATTGATCCTGTCACTGCCGCGCAATTGCATCGTAGCATCTCCCGCTTTACGACTGGCGCGCACCACTTGGGGTTCCTGCATCACACCACGCATCGCCAGCGTCGCTGTCGCATGAGCCAGTTGTAATGGCGTGGTCTGGTTAAAGCCCTGACCGATACCGGATATCAAGGTTTCACCCGGAAACCAGGCCTGATTCCGGCTGGATCGTTTCCATTCACGGGAAGGCGACAAACCGGCGCTTTCACTGGGAATATCAATTCCACTCTGATGCCCGAATCCGAACAAATCCAGGAATTGATGTAAACGATCAATACCGAGCGTGTGCGCCAGATCGTAAAAATAAACGTCACAGGACTGCGCCACCGCATCATTCATATCCACCATGCCATGGCCATGATGTTTCCAGCAGCGATAACGATGATCGTGGCCCGGCAGTGTGTACCAGCCGGGACAATAGGTTTTGGAATGCTCAGTGACAACGCCAAGCTCAAGTCCAGCCAGCGCGACAAAGGGCTTTAAGGTAGAACCCGGCGGATAACTGCCGCGCAGCGCACGATCAAACAAAGGCCGGTCCGGTGAATCACGCAGCTCCGCATAGTCTTTACTGCTGATACCTGAAACAAACAGGTTAGGGTCAAAATCTGGCTTACTGACCAGGGCCAGCACGCCACCTGAGCGTGGGTCCAGAGCAACGACGGAGCCGTTAAAATCGGTTAAGGACTCACTGGCCGCCCGCTGTAAATTAATATCCAAGTTGAGGAACAAATCATCACCCGAGTGCGATGCCACAGACATCAACTCACGTACAATCCTGCCCTGTACATTGGTTTCAACCTGACGATAGCCAACCTCACCGTGCAGGGTTTCTTCGTATTCTTTTTCTACCCCGGTTTTGCCGATCTGCAAGGTACCTTTGTAATCCTGCTGATCGATGATCTGAAGTTCACGTTCGTTGATACGGCCAACATAACCAACAGCATGGGCAAACAGGTTGCCCTGCGGGTAATGGCGGATCAGGCGTCCTTCAATATCCACGCCGGGGAAACGGTGACGGTTGGCAGAAAAACGGGCCACTTCCTGCTCGGTAAGGCGTTGACGAACCACCACCTGATGGAAACGACGATGCCGTTGCAAACGGTCACGAAACTCCTCGACATCTTCCTCTGTGAGTGACATCAGGGTAGTCAATTCAGCAATCGTTTTTTCCAGATCCGGTACTTTTTCGGGCACTAATTCCAGGCTGAAGGTCGGAATGTTTTCAGCCACCATCACGCCGTTACGGTCATAGATGAGGCCACGTTGCGGTGGCAGGGGTTCGATGTCTACGCGGTTACGATCCGATAACGAATCAAAGTGCTCGTATTCGACAACCTGCAGCACCACCAGACGTACAAACACCGCACTGAACACCAGCACGGAGAAAAAGGCAGCAAACAGCAGGCGGCCGTTAATCAGCCGGCTTTCACGGAAATGATCTTTCAGCGCAAAGCGAGTCGTCATAAACCTGTTTAGCTTACCCGGAAAGTGCGTCGTATCTTACGCAGTACGGCATACATAATGGGCCACATCAGTGTGCTGCTGACCACGGGCATCCAGATAATCCAGTGCATTTCTGGTCTGGCCATCAGCATTGCGACACTGTGTACCAGTGCCACCACTGTGAAAATCGTCAACGCCTGTTGCCATAGCGGATATTGGCGCAACTGCAGATGAAAGCGGGCAATCAGGTACACGGCCAGTGCATAGCTGAATGCCATGACTCCCAGTGTTCCGCCCATCATTGCATCCATTAGCAGACCGCTCAGCCAGCCAACGCCGATACTGACGCGCTGAGGCAAGGCCATGGCCCAGTAAATTAAGGTCATCACCACCCATTCAGGCCGAAAATAACGCGCAGACTCGGGCAGAGGCACCAGCATCAACAGCATGGCGATAACAATGGTGGCGACAATGGCAAAACCATTGCGTGACTCAGCGATCGTTGCCATCAGTGCTCTCCTCCACTTGCGGCAGAGTCTCTGTCGCCTCAGAAGCCTCATTATCCGCTGACAGTGCTTCAGCTTCCGACGAGCCGGGCTGCGTCAATACAGGTTCGGTTCTGATTTTTTCGCCGGGTAATACCAGCATCAACTCGCGACTGGTTGATAAATTTGCGGCAGGTTCAACCTTGATATCAGCAAAGGCTTTACCTTGCGGGAAATCCACCGAGACGACCTTGCCGACCGGATAGCCCACCGGGAATCGCCCTCCCAAACCTGAAGTAACCAGCAAATCACCCTCACGCACATCGGCATTGTGTGGCAGAAAATCCATCTGCAGATATTCACCAAGACCACGACCGGTTACGACTGCACGCAGGCCGTTACGATTGATCTGAACCGGAATACTGTGGCTGGGATCAGTCAGCAGTACAACACGGCTGGACAACGATGAAGTTTCAGCTACCTGCCCCATCACGCCGTGCGCATCAAGCACTGGCTGGCCAACATAAACGCCGTAATTTTTTCCTTTATCAATAATGACTTGCTGCGAAAACGGATCGAGATCGACGGTCACCAACTCGGCCACCTGTACCCGTTCCTGCAGCCTAAACGACGAGCCCAGCAGTTCCTTGAGGCGCATATTCTCACGTTCCAACGCCTGCATTTTCTGCAGACGCACGTCCTGCAGCATTGTTGTGGCCTTCAGCACCGCTATCTGTTCACGTAATTCACCACGATCCTGAAAGAAATTTCCCACCCAATCAGCGAAATTAGTTGGTAGTGAAGCGGTGACCTGCACAGGGTATACCAGCGTCGACAGCGCCGCCCGAACCGGTTTGAAATAATCCAGCCTGGAATCCAGAAAGAACAACAGCAACGATGCCACAATCGCCAGCAGCATCCGGGCATTGAGCGATGGGGTGTGAGTAAATAACGGTTTAATGACTAGCGTCCAGAACGTTCAAAACAAAAAGACCTTCGCAAATAACAAGCATTCGCAAAGGTCTTAATCTAACCATCTGCTACAGATTATTCAAAAGTAAAGACGTCGGTCCCCTTTTCATCAATCATTTCCAGGGCACGACCACCACCGCGCGCGACACAGGTCAGCGGGTCTTCGGCGATAATCGCAGGCAAGCCGGTTTCTTCAATCAACAGGCGGTCCAGATCACGCAGCAGCGCACCACCACCGGTCAATACGATACCGCGCTCCGCGACGTCTGCACCCAGTTCCGGTGGGGTTTGTTCCAACGCGGTTTTGACGGCAGCGACGATGCCTGACAGGGGATCCTGCAGGGCTTCAAGAATTTCATTGCTGTTTAGTGTAAAGCTGCGTGGCACACCTTCAGCGAGGTTACGGCCGCGAACTTCCATTTCTTTGACTTCGTTGCCTGGGTAGGCTGAGCCAATTTCTTTCTTAATCTTTTCAGCGGTCGATTCACCAATCAGCGTGCCGTAATTACGACGCACGTAGTTAACAATCGCTTCATCAAACAGGTCACCACCAATACGAACCGAGGCTGAATAAACAATACCGTTCAGCGAGATAACAGCGACTTCAGTGGTACCACCACCGATATCCAGCACCATCGAACCGCTGGCTTCATCAACCGGCATGCCGGCACCAATCGCCGCGGCCATGGGCTCTTCAATCAGAAACACATCACGGGCACCGGCACCAGCTGCAGATTCACGAATCGCACGACGCTCCACCTGGGTTGAGCCGCAGGGCACACAGACCAGAACCCGTGGGCTGGGTTTCAGAAAACGGCCTTCATGCACCTTACGGATAAAGTGCTGCAGCATCTTCTCAGTGACCGTGAAGTCAGCAATAACGCCATCTTTCAACGGGCGAATCGCCGTAATATTGCCCGGAGTTCTTCCCAGCATACGTTTTGCTTCAACGCCTACCGCTGCTATCGAACGAGGGCCGCCCGGTCCTTTATCCTGACGAATCGCCACTACTGACGGTTCATCGAGCACGATACCTTTACCGCGCACATAAATCAGCGTATTAGCTGTTCCCAAATCGATCGACAGATCGTTGGAGAAAACTCCACGTAAACGTTCAAACATTGAAGAAACCACACCTGAAAGGGGTAAAGCGGATACTTTAGCAATGCTCCCCACTGTTGGGCAAGCCACTATTGGTTTAGAATTTGCACTTTCGTTAAGTACTTAAACATTTGGAACTGTCGATGAGTTTAGATAAACACGATGTAGAAAAAATCGCGCATCTGGCGCGCCTGTCGATACAGGAAGATGACATCCCTCACTACGCACGGGATCTGAACAACATCCTCAATCTGGTAGAACAAATGAGCGCGGTCGACACCAGCAATATTCTGCCTATGGCTCACCCGCTGGATGCCCATCAACGTCTGCGCCCTGACGAGGTCACCGAAGTTGATCAGCGTGATGCCTTCCAGGCGATTGCTCCTAAAACCGAAGCCGGTGTTTATCTGGTTCCTAAAGTTATTGAATAAAGCGAAATACAGGCTCTTTCATGCATAACAAATCACTCCCCGAACTTTCGACAGCCCTGCACAGCGGTGAAATCAGCAGTGTAGAACTGACCCAGCATTACCTGGACCGCATTAACAAATTTAATGGCGACCTCAACGCCTTTATCACCGTGACCGAAGACCGTGCGCTGGAACAAGCCAAGGCCGCAGACAAACTGCTCGCCGAGAAAAACGCAGGCCCGCTGACCGGTATTCCGCTCGCGCATAAAGATATTTTCTGCACCAAAGGTGTTCGCACCAGCTGCGCCTCAAAAATGCTGGATAAATTCATTGCCCCTTACGATGCCACCATCGTTGAAAAAATTGATGCGGCGGGCATGGTCACCCTGGGTAAAACCAATATGGACGAGTTCGCGATGGGCTCATCTAACGAAACCAGCTATTACGGCCCGGTCAAAAACCCTTGGGATACCGATCGTGTTCCGGGTGGATCTTCCGGTGGTTCCGCTGCTGCCATGGCTGCACGTATGGCTCCGATTGCGACCGGTACGGACACTGGCGGTTCCATTCGCCAGCCAGCCTCGTTGTGTAACCTGACAGGCCTGAAACCGACCTATGGTCGTATTTCCCGCTACGGCATGATTGCCTTTGCCTCGAGCCTGGATCAGGCCGGCCCCATGGCTAACAGCGCTGAAGATGCGGCGTGGCTGATGAACGTGATGTCCGGCTTTGATAAACGTGACTCCACCAGCGTGGAGCGTGATGTGCCGGATTACACCGCCACATTGAATGATTCGCTGGAAGGCCTGACCATTGGCTTGCCCAAAGAATACTTCGGCGAAGGTCTGGATCCCAAAGTTGCTGCGACCGTAGAAACGGCGATTAAGCAGTACGAAGCCATGGGTGCCAAACTGAAAGAGATCACTCTGCCGAACACCGGTCTGGCTGTACCGACGTACTATGTTGTTGCGCCTGCGGAGTGTTCATCCAATCTGTCTCGTATGGATGGCGTGCGTTTCGGTCATCGTGCAGAAGACCCGAAAGATCTGATGGATCTCTACACTCGCTCTCGCGGTGAAGGTTTTGGTGAAGAAGTCAAACGCCGCATCATGATTGGTACCTATGCCCTGTCTGCCGGCTACTACGATGCATACTACCTCAAAGCGCAGCAATGCCGTCGCCTGATCCGCGACGACTTCCTCAAAGCCTTTGAAGAGGTCGATGTCATTATGGGTCCTTCGGCACCAACGCCCGCATTCCGCTTTGGTGAGAAAACCGACGATCCTGTTGCGATGTACATGGAAGATATTTACACCATCAATGTCAATCTGGCGGGGATCCCCGGCATGTCGATCCCAGCTGGCTTTATTGACGGTATGCCGGTCGGTTTGCAAATTATCGGCAATTACTTCGATGAAGCGCGTCTGCTCAATATTGCCCACAAATATCAGCAGGAAACGGACTGGCATCAACGTGTGCCGGAAGCATTCAAGTAAGTGCTGTCAAAAAGGGGCTTCGGCCCCTTTTTTATTGTCTGTTATGCTTGCAGCAACATTCGCAAAGGGCATAAAGGAAACCGCCAGATGAAAGCCGCAGAACTGTTCGTCAAATCCCTTGAAAATGAAGGTGTGGAGTACCTGTTCGGTATTCCCGGTGAAGAGAATCTGGACGTTATGGACGCCCTGCTCGACTCATCGATTCGCTTTATCACCACTCGGCACGAACAGGGCGCAGCATTTATGGCCGATGTCTACGGACGACTGACCGGACGTGCCGGTGTCTGTATCGGCACACTCGGCCCCGGCGCCACCAACCTGATCACCGGTGTCGCCGATGCCAATATGGATCATGCCCCTCTGGTCGCGATTGCTGGGCAGGCCTCTACACATCGTCTGCATAAAGAATCCCATCAGGTGCTGGATCTGGAAGCGATGTTCCTGCCGATTACCAAGTACTCCACCCGAATCGTCAGCCCGGAAGTCATCCCTGAGATCATCCGTAAAGCTTTCAAAGTCGCTCAGACTGAAAAAACCGGTGCCTGTTTTATCGAGTTTCCGGAAAACATCGCTGAAATGGAAATTGATGATGTGCCATTACGGGTCAGACACACGTCCCCGCCGGAGCCCGCTGCTGAGCAGATCGAACGTGCTGCCGAGATCATAGCCAGCGCCCAGAACCCCATTATTCTTGCCGGTAACGGCGTGGTTCGCTCCGACGCCTGTGAAGAACTGGCTGAATTTGCCCAAAAGCTGGGCATTCCGGTTGCCAACACCTTTATGGCCAAAGGCGTGATTCCGTTCCGTCATCCCATGGCACTTGGCAGTGTCGGCCTGCAGTCTAATGACTATGCTAACTGCGGTTTCGCTGGTGCCGATGTCATTATCTGCGTCGGTTACGACATGGTCGAATATCACCCGTATCTGTGGCATCCGTCACGTGACCGCACCATTATTCATATTGATACCACCCATGCCGAGGTCGATGCGCACTACAGTGTAGCTCTGGCAGTGGTGGGTAATATTCGCCACAGCCTGAATCGCATTGCGGCCCTGACCACGCCACATGAAGGCAAAACCCTGCGTGTCCTGCGAGACAGCCTGATTAAGGAAATGAACCTGCACCGCGATGACACCGAGTTTCCGGTCAAACCGCAGAAAATTATCTGGGATCTGCGTACCGCCATGGATCTGGAAGATATTGTCATCTGTGATGTCGGCGCCCACAAAATGTGGATGTCACGCATGTTCCGCTGCGAGTATCCCAATACCTGTATTATTTCCAACGGTTTCGCCAGCATGGGTATTGCCGTGCCCGGCGCGATAGCCGCCAAACTGGCACATCCTGAACGCAAAATCGTCGCGGTCACCGGCGATGCCGGCTTTCTGATGAACTCTCAGGAAATTGAAACCGCAATGCGCCTTAATATCGCCATCGTCATTCTGATCTGGAATGATGCCAGCTATGGCCTTATTGAGTGGAAACAGCAGAATCAATTCGGCCGCACCAGCCATGTCGAATTCACTAACCCGGATTTTGTACAATATGCGCAATCTTTTGGCGCAGTCGGTGTCAGAGTGGAACGCACCGAAGACTTAATGCCAATGCTGAAAGAAGCTCTGGCACGAGACACTGTCACTGTGATTGATTGTCCGGTCGATTACCGGGAAAATCTCAAACTGACTGAAACCTTGGGACAACTGACCTTAACCACATGAAACCCGTGATCAGAAATCTGCTTATTGTTATCGTCGTCGCTGCTGCGGCTTTAGCCACCTTCATGCTGCCCGCTTCGCGTCAGCCTATGCCTGACATCAGCTTTACGGATATTGATGGCGGTCAGCATCAGTTAGCTGATTACAAGGGCAATCCCATTCTGATGATATTCTGGGCAACTGACTGCCCGGGCTGTATCAAGGAGATGCCCGAGTTGATTGCCCTGCATGACGAATTTGCGGATCAGGGACTCAAAATGATCAGTGTAGCCATGCCTCACGATTACCCTGAGCATATCAAGGCTATGCGTGAAGAGAAAAAACTGCCCTACACCATCACCTGGGATAAAAGCAGCGAGATCGGTGATGCATTCGGCAATGTCAGAGTCACGCCGACACACTTTTTAATCTCGCCAGAGGGTGAAATCGTGATGCGCAAAATTGGTGCCCTCAAAGCGGAGCAGGTAAAACAATCACTCGCCGCGATGGGACTTACATCAGGACAATCATAATTTCACTACACATTTAAAAGCCGATATGGTATAAAGTCCGGCTTTACAGATGCAGGCAGGGGCCACAAGAGGAACCCTGCATTGAGAAAAGTTCATCAGGAGCAGGTTCTAAAATGGCCAGAGTATGTCAGGTAACGGGCAAACGCCCAATGAGCGGTAACAACGTTTCACACGCTCACAACAAAACAAAACGTCGTTTTTTACCCAACCTTCACTCTCACCGTTTCTGGGTTGAGTCTGAAAACCGCTGGGTAAAACTGCGTGTCAGCAACCACGGTCTGCGTATCATTGATAAAAAAGGCATCGATGCAGTTCTGACTGACATCCGTGCCCGTGGCGAAAAAATCTAGGAGATAAGACATGCGCGATAAAATCAAACTCGTATCGTCTGCAGGTACAGGTCACTTCTACACCACAGACAAAAACAAACGTACCATGCCTGAAAAAATGGAGATCAAAAAGTTTGATCCCGTTGTTCGCAAGCATGTCATGTACAAAGAAGCCAAAATCAAATAATTATTTATTTTGATTTAGTCTCCAAAAAAGCCCGCTATCGCGGGTTTTTTTGTGGGCGAAAGCTGATTATCATGTTCCGGGCTTGTCAGGAAAGACAAGATGGATCATCAGAGGCAGGAGAAGTCAGCAAATACCATGAATATGCCGTCCTTGTTAGAGGCCACTGAACTGTCACGCTATTTTGGCGGTGAAGCGGCAGTAGACAACATCAGCTTTACTATCAGAAAAGGCGAAGTCGTCGGCTTTCTCGGCCCCAATGGTGCCGGGAAAAGTACCACCATGCGCATGCTGACCGGCAACCTGGCACCAGACCACGGTCAAATCCGTATTAACGGTATTGATCTTCTCGATAAGCCTCGACAGGCCAAAACTCATATTGGCTACCTGCCGGAAACCCCACCACTTTACAAAGAACTCACCGTTAAAGAGTTTCTGCAGTTCTGTGCCCGTCTCAACGGTATTGATAAAAAACACCGTCAAACAGCGGTCGATAGTGCTATCGAGCGGTGCGGTCTGAATCAGGTTGCGCAGCGGCTTATCGCCAACCTGTCGAAAGGCTATCAACAACGCGTCGGCATTGCTCAGGCCATTATCCACTCGCCTGCCGTGGTGATTCTTGATGAACCCACCTCTGGGCTGGATCCAATCCAGATTCGTGAAATCCGCCAGCTTATCCGTGACATTGCCAACGAGCACAGCGTCATTTTATCTACGCATATCCTGCCGGAAGTGCAGATGCTCTGCGACAGGGTGCAGATTATTTCCCAGGGCCAGTTAGTCTTTAATGACAGCCTGGATAAACTCAGTCAGAACATGCAATCCTCCACCCTGCTGGTTGAATTTGCACAAGCCCTGCCCGCAGCCATGTTGAGTCATATTGCCGGCGTTGAACATGTCGAGCCACTGTCAGCAAACCGCTTCCGCCTGCACTATCAGCCCGAACAGAATCCAACACAATCTTTACTGCACCATGCTGTCAGTGAAAGTTGGCAACTGACTACCCTGATGCCGGAACAGCACTCGCTGGAAGATGTATTTATGAAGCTTATCCAGAAAGAAGACACCGATGTTTAACCTTGCCCGCCACGAACTTCTTCGCCTGTTTCTGTCGCCCCTCGCATGGGTAATATTGGCGCTGACACAGCTGCTTCTGGCGTATTTGTTCTTAACCCATATTGATTATTTCAACAGCATTCAAGCGCGCATTGCCGCCATACCCGGCGCCCCCGGCGTCACCGAACTGATTGCCACCCCCTTAATCGGTAACGCCGCCATTATCATTCTGCTGGTCAGCCCACTCCTGACCATGCGTGCTTTTGCCGAAGAGCGACGCAATGACACTTTACCTTTACTCGCCTCAGCACCACTGAGCATGACGCAAATTGTGCTGGGAAAATATCTCGGCAACCTGGGCTTTTTCCTGCTGCTGGCTCTACTGACATTGCTGATGCCAGCCTCTCTCAGCGTAGCGACAACACTGGACATCTATCAGCTCAGTGCCAGTATGCTGGGCCTGGTTTTACTGATTGCGAGCTTCACCGCTATCGGTCTGTATATGTCCAGCCTGACCCGTCAACCCGCCATCGCCGCCGTGAGCAGTTTTGCCTTGCTATTTCTACTGTGGATTATCGACTGGGCGGGCGACAGCGGCGAATTTTCCATACTCAGCTGGCTGTCCATGCTCAACCATTTTGAGCCTATGACACAGGGCCAAATCAATACCCAGGATCTGAGTTTTTACCTGATCGTCATTACCACCTTCCTGCTACTGACGATTCGTCGGCTGGATAGAGAGCGCCTCGACTGATAACCGCTTATGAAAATCACCCAACGCACCCAACGCTTATTTCGTCTGCAACAGGCTTTGTTTTATCTATTACTGACCGCGGTGATCGTGCTGCTGGCCAAGCTCAGTATCGACAACAATCATCAGTTCGACTGGACAGCAAACGCGCGCCACACTCTCTCAGACAGCAGCCAGCAGATTCTTGATACCCTGCCCTCAGTGGTCAGTATTGAAGTGTTTGTCAGCCCCGACTACGAATACCACAAGGCCGTGGTCGATCTGCTGACCCGCTACCAGCGCCATACTGACAAACTCGACGTACGCTATATCGACCCGAACTTTTCACCGGATTTGGTACGTGAGCATAATATCCAGCAACAAGGTGAAATGATCGTCAGCCGCGGGGAGCAAAGCCAGCATGTACTGGACTTGTCTGAACAGTCTCTCACCAATGCGCTGATCAGCGTCTCCCGCCAACGCCAGCAATGGCTGGTGTTTATTGAAGGGCATGGTGAGCGCAGTCTGTTTGATCAAAATCAATTCAGCTACAGTACCTGGCGCCAACGTTTGGAAGGCCAGGGGTTCAAACTGCATGCGCATAACCTGATTGAAACCCCGCAACTTCCGGAAAACACAGCTGCGTTAGTCATTGCCAGCCCGACCCGCGACTGGCTGCCGGGAGAAGTCGCCATCGTATCCGACTACCTGGATAAGGGTGGCAATCTGTTGTGGCTGGCCGACCCCGATCACACCAACTCGTTGAGCGCCTTAGCGGAAAAACTTGGTATCGAATTTATCCCGGGTACGGTACTTGACCCTACCTCTCTCAGCCTCGGACTTGACGACCCGCGCTTTGTACTTATCAATGACTACGCCAATCACCCGGTTGGTATCGCCACCGCGAATGTCAGCCTGCTCGCCGATGCGATTGCCATTCAACAAACACAAGCTCTGACTGATTCCGACTCACCCTGGGAATACCTTAATCTGCTCAATAGCCAGGCTGCGGCCTGGGTCGAATCCAGTCCGGTTTCGCAGGACAATCTCGACGCCCAGGACTTTGATGCCGGTGCCGACGTAGCAGGGCCGGTATCTCTCGGCATGGTAATAGGTAAAACCTCACCCAGCGATACCGAACAACGTATTGCCGTTATCGGTGACAGTGATTTTGCCAGCAATGCCTATATTGGACATGCCGCCAATCTCGACCTGGCAATGGCTTTAGTCAACTGGCTGGCGAGCGATGATGCCCTGATTGATATTCCGGTTAAAACCAGTGTCGGTACCCAGCTCAGTCTCAGCCGTGCCCAGTCAATAATTATCGGCTTTGGTTTTCTGCTGGTGATACCATTATTACTACTGGCAACAGGCCTTGGAATTTGGTGGCGGAGACGACGCCGATGAAAAGCAGCTATCTGACAAACCTGATATTGCTGGCTATTGTGCTTGCTCTGCTCTGGCTGTCGCAACGTGAGAAGCCCGACACACAACCAGCAGCCCAGCTCTCAACATTGACTGCAGAAGCAGTGAGCCACCTCCAGATTCAACGGCCCGGAAAACCCGCCATCACACTGCAAAAGCAACAACAAGGCTGGGCATTAACTGAACCTTTTTCAGCACACGCCAATCAAACCCGCATCAACCTGCTGTTGAGTCTGTTATCGGCGCCGCTTCATGGACAATTTCAGCCAATGGATACTTCCTCCTTAAGCCAGTTCGGCCTGAGCCAACCGGAGGTACTTCTCAGCATGAATGAGCAGCAATTTTCCTTTGGTGGCACCGAGCCTCTGAATCAGCGTCGCTATGTGCTGCATCAAGGCATGGTCTACCTGATTCAGGATGATGTCACGCCACTGCTGACCGCCTCGGCCGGGAGTTTTGTAGATAATCGTCTGATTGCTGAACAGCGTCAGTTATCACGGTTACAACTGCCAATCAGTGCCGATTCCGCTGAACATATCATCATCAGCCAGGATGACGGTCATTGGCGCAGTGACAGCGCCGCCTTGAGCTCTGACACACTGAAAGCGCTGGTCGATGGTTGGCAACATGCCTATGCCCTGCAGGTTCGTCACCTCTCCACAGATGAGCTGTCTGGCTTGCCACAGCCACAGGTTCGCTTGTGGTTTGAGGATGACTCAACACCACTGGATTTGATCATCCAGGCGAATGCGCAAACCCTGCAAGTGATAAGCCCTGTTTCACAGCTTCAGTATGACTTTCCGCTCGCTGTACAATCCCAGCTTCTGCCTCAACAACCTGCCAAGCCCTAGCCATGCCCGAATTACCCGAAGTCGAAACCACACGACGTGGTATCCAGCCTTATATTGAAGGTCAAAGCATCAGCAAAATAGTGGTGCGCCACCGCGGCCTGCGCTGGCCAATCATTGACGGGCTTGAAGCATTGCTTGAGAACCAGACCGTGCACAAGGTAGAGCGCCGCGCCAAGTATCTGCAACTGCGTTGTGATAAAGGCACGCTGCTTATCCACCTTGGCATGTCGGGACGGCTCAGGGTGCTGGATGACGATGACAATGTCGGCAAACATGACCATGTCGATATCTACTTTGCTAATGGTCATGTGCTGCGCTTTACCGACCCTCGCCGCTTTGGTGCCATACTCTGGACAGAGGATGATTGCGAGCAACATGCCCTGATTGCTCACCTGGGGCCAGAGCCCTTATCAGACAGTTTCGATGGGGATTATCTGTATCAACGTGCCCGCGGCCGCAGCACAGCAATCAAGACGTTTATCATGAACGGTGAGGTTGTCGTCGGTGTCGGGAATATCTATGCCAACGAAGCTTTGTTTCTGGCCGGTATTCATCCCGCCAAAGCAGCCGGAAAAATCAGCAAAGCCAAAATGGCTGCGTTGGCAACCTGCATCAAACAGGTACTGGAAAAAGCGCTGGCAGCAGGCGGCACGACCTTGCGTGATTTTCGTAAAAGCGATGGCAAGCCCGGCTACTTTGCTCAGGAATTACACGTCTATGGCCGTCAGGATCAACCCTGCCTGTGCTGTGAACAGCCCATCACCAGTATTCGGCAGGCTCAGCGCGCAACCTATTTCTGCAAACGCTGTCAGCCGAAATAAAAATAACTACTTCTGCTGCGAGAAATACTCAGCCAATAGGCGGATTTCTTCTTCTGTATAGCCGCGCGCATGCTTCATCATCACACTGGACGGACGTGCTCCGGTTTGAAATAACTGCATCTGCTCAATGAAATATAGCCTGTCCAGCCCTGCCAGACTCGGTGTACCGCCCACACTATGACCATTGGTGCCATGACAAGCTGCGCAGGCGGAAGCCATCAAGGCCACGTTTTGCTCCCCGGCCTGCAAACTGACTGCACAGAGCATCAACATTGATGCGCCAATACGCTGTTTAAAAGACATCCTGCTCTCCCAGTTCAGACTCTGAGTCTAGCCTACGTTATAATTGCCTTTTTATCATCAGCCTACACCCACATGTCCGAAAAAATACAACTTGACGATTTTATACCTGAAGAATTCAGCGGCATGCGGCTGGATCAGGCACTTGCCAAACTGTTTCCGGAATTTTCTCGCGGGCAACTGACCAAATGGATCAAGGCCGGTGATGTCAGTATCGACGATAAACAATTACGCCCCAAGGACAGTGTCAGCGGTGGCGAGCAGGTTATCATCCAGACCGAGCTGGCGACTCAGGACGAAAGCTGGAGCGCTGAAGCGATTTCACTGGATATCGTGTATGAAGATGATGAGGTCATCATTCTGAATAAACCGGCCGGCATGGTGGTACACCCCGGTGCCGGTAATCAGCAAGGTACGCTTGTGAACGCCCTGCTTGCTCATGCCCCCCAGCTGGCTAATATTCCGCGTGCAGGCATTGTTCATCGTATCGACAAGTCGACCACCGGATTGCTGATGGTAGCCAAAACCCTGCAGGCGCATAACTCGCTGGTGTCACAACTACAGGCGCGCACCGTGGTCCGTGAATATCAGGCTATTGCGGTCGGCGTGATGACTGCAGGTGGCACTGTCGATGAGCCGATTGGGCGTCATCACCTTGATCGCAAGCGTATGGCGGTGAGCCATAGCGGTAAACCAGCGGTGACCCATTACCGCGTTGAGCAGCGTTTTCGTGCGCATACACATATCCGTTGCAAACTGGAAACCGGTCGCACACACCAGATTCGTGTACATATGGCCCATATCCGTCATCCTCTTCTTGGTGATCCGGTTTATGGTGGTCGTTTCAAACAGGCCAAAGGCATGACTGAAAGCTGCCGTGAAGCGCTGCAGGGCTTCCGTCGTCAGGCACTTCATGCCGGTGTACTTGGCTTTGAACATCCGGCCACAGGTGAAGATGTCCGTTGGGAAGTCGAGTTGCCTGAGGATATGCAACACATTCTGGCTATTCTCGCTGAAGATGCCAGAGAAGATGAAGATTCATAATCATCCGCATGCGGAGTAAGTAAGGACAGATATGAGCAAAGTATTAATTTCGGTTCTGGGCAGTGATCAGCCCGGCATCATGGCTAAAGTAGCCAATGTCATCAAACAGCATAACGGCAATATCGAGAACCTGAGCCAGACCCTGCTCGATACCGTATTTGGCGCCTTGTTGCGTGTTGAACTCGCTGCTGATGACACGGCAGAACAATTGCAGCAGGCCTTGTCACAAAGCTTTTCAGGGATGGACTTGTTTGTCCGTGTACACCCCTGGAATGAGAGCACCACCGACTGGCATCAGAACAAACCGGAGACACAACCCTACATCGTGACGGCGATTGGCCCGGATCGTCAGGGCCTCGTCGCCGAGATGGCAGCGGCCTTGTTTGAGCATGGCGTTAACATCACCAATATCCAGGCTATTTTCAAAGGCGGTAATAACCCGATGGATAACCTGATGGTGTTTGAGGTCGATGTACCTCGCGCTACGGTAATGGATAACCTGCGTGAAGCCTTGGCAGAGATTGCTGAGCGGCTGGATCTGGAAATCAGCGTACAGCACCGTAAAATCTTCGAATCTGTTAGCAACATACTCAATTAGTCGCTAAAAAAGCCCTATCAGGACAACGTATGCTAAGCCAAAAAGACATTATTTCTACCCTCCAAATGGTGCGTGAAGAGAATCTTGATCTGCGTACCGTCACCGTTGGCATTAACCTGACTGACTGCGTCAGTGACGATATCAACACCTTTAAGCGCAAGATTTACGACAAGATCACCCGCACTGCCGGTCAATTGGTCGCTACCTGTCAGCGTATTGAACGTCGCTACGGTATTGAGGTTGCCAACAAACGTATCTCTGTCAGCCCTATCGCTGTGGTTGGCGCCCCATTCAACGCCGCTCAGATGGTCGAAATTGCGCTGACTCTGGACAAAGCTGCGATTGAGCTGGGTGTCGACTTTGTCGGTGGATTTGGTGCCTTGGTAGAAAAAGGCATGAGCGCCGGTGACCGCGCTTTGATTGACTCCATCCCACAGGCATTAACCGAAAGTCAGCGCGTGTGTTCATCGGTCAATGTTGCCAGTACCCGTGCCGGTCTCAATATGGATGCGATTAAACGCATGGGTGTGGTAATTAAAGAAGCCGCTGAAATGACCGCCGCCGATGACGGTCTGGCCGCCGCCAAACTGGTGGTCTTTTCTAATATCCCGCAGGACGTGCCGTTTATGGCCGGTGCTTATCTGGGTATTGGTGAGGCCGATGCCGTTGTAAGTGTCGGTGTCAGCGGTCCCGGTGTGGTGAAAGCCGCATTGGAACGTGCGCTGAACGAAGAAGAAGGCCTCGATCTCAGCCGTGCTGCCGATGTCATCAAACAGACAGCGGCTCGTCTGACCCGTGCTGGCGAACTGGTCGGCCGTGAAGTGGCCCAGATTCTGGGCCTGCCTTTCGGCATCGTTGATCTGTCTCTGGCGCCTACACCAAATGAAAACGACAGCGTCGGTGAAATCTTTGAAGCTATCGGCCTGCCTGCCATCGGTGCGCCGGGCAGTACCGCATTTCTCGCCATGCTCAATGACGCAGTCAAAAAAGGTGGTGCTTTTGCCAGTTCCCATGTTGGTGGTCTGAGTGGTGCCTTTATCCCGGTCTGTGAAGATCTGAGCATTGCAGGTTCGGCTGTAAACGGCACCTTGTCGCTGGAGAAACTGGAAGCAATGACAGCGGTCTGCTCGGTTGGTCTCGATATGATTGCTATCCCTGGCGATACCTCAGCGGAAATGATTTCCGCAATTATTGCGGACGAAATGGCGATTGGTGTCATCAACAAGAAAACCACCGCTGCCCGTCTGATTCCGGCACCGGGTAAACAAGCGGGTGACCACGTAGTCTTCGGCGGCCTGCTCGGTGAAGGCCCGGTGATGAAGGTTAACCTCGGCAATCAGGAAAACCGTTTCGTGCGACTGGGCGGCCGCATTCCGGCACCAATACAAAGCCTAGTGAACTAATCCCTGCCAGCGCCTGCCGTCAGACAGGCGCTGGGGCTTCATCTATAATTCCGATTCGAGCCGCGCTTTTTTAAAATCACGGTGTCCTGCCATAAGGTGTGGGATCGATAATTTCCGGAATATTATCTCCATCAGTATCGGTCCAGCCGAACAACGCCGGCGCGGTAATAAAATCACTCTCATTTGAGCACGGGCCCCAGTCATGGTCCCAGCCCCAGTAATGACCCACCTCATGATGATAGGCCGCCCCGGCTATGGATGTCAGAGCCTGCTGTGTCAGTGCTGAAGTCCAGTTACCGAAGTTACCGATATAAATATAGAAAGGCCGATCGGCATTGATCCTGCCAAGCCCACCCTCTGACATCGAGGGATCCGCGTTAATAAGCACCAGAAAGTCATAGCCATCCACGCTGATTCTCTTCCTCTCCAGAAGATCCATCACATCCGCAAACGGCGTGTCTCGAGTGACATTAAACCCGGCACTGTTCACCGTCTGGTTGGTAAAGCTGAACTCCACAATCGGTGCCCAGCCATGCGTCGCGGCATAATCACTGTGTTGCTGGTTGATGACTGACTGGGCAGCCTGCAGATATGGCAGCGTGTTGTCATCCGTAGTGTCTGAATGTGTGACGACAACAGTAAGCACAGAGATATTCCCCGCCGGTATCGCTTTGATCAGGCGGTGAGTCTTTGTTCTGCCCTCATAGGTGGTTTTGAGTTCTGTACCACGCGTGTTCAGGTACATGACATAGAGATTTCGCTGTTCGGGATCATCTGCCGGTAGATAGGCTGTTGTGGTCCAGTGTGAAACCCCTTCCCTCAAGGTGCCGGTTTCTACACCCAGATCCTCGTTATACATAAAGTCAGTTGTGCACTCTTCAGAAAAAATCATCCAGAAAGGGTTCACACCTGTCGCGGGTTCCGGAATATCAATGCCGAATTCACGGTCATAGGACTCGGTGACATTGCCTTCACAACCCGATAAAAACATGCTTAACACCCCCACCAAAATGAAGGCAAACTGCCTGCCATACGCTGGTATATTGATAAAGTTCTTCATGATTATGTTCTCCCTGAAACATGAAAACTGGTAGCCCCGCTGATTGAGGAGCTACCGGAACTGAACTATCTCCTCATCCTATTCAGTATCGTCGTAGCCTCGTATCAGAACTCGACGCACACGACGGCTGCTCGCTGACACCGTAATCACGGTGACCACATAACGCTCCAACCATGCCTGTCTGGCAAGTTTTAGAATGGCCGCTTCCCGGCTGTAGAAACGGAAATGTCGACCATCATAGACCTCCAGCGTAAAGCCTTCAAAATCACCAAAATGGTCAAACAAAAGGCCACTGACCTTACCAGACACCATCACCGGTTTTGATTTTTCAGGCTCTGTTAGACCCGAGGTATCACCGAGCCAGTCGTCATCTTCAGGTTCAAACAGGGAATCACTGAGATCCTCCACGCCGCTATCATCAGGTCCAAAACCACCTCCGGGTCTATCCCCTTCTTCAGCAGGCGGCATCCCGATGATGCCGATATTGCCATCCGGGGTTGCAGGAATAGCAAAGGCGTCACCTCCCAGTGCCTGAACTTTTTTAATGAGGAGTTCAACATAGTAGGTGAAGGCTTTATACCAGCGGCTTTCCCTTCTCAGTTTGGCCGCCCGCCATCTGAACACTGATAGTAAGCGCATATGGTGGAGCAACATGTCATCCCTAACCGAGACAGGCACAGCCAGTTGGAAGCTGCCGATCGTCTCGCGCCATAAGCCTGCCGAACGTCTCGCAGCAGCCAATTTTTCAGGATCGGGGGATTCCACGATAACAGCCCCCTCTCCCACCATATCGAAGGCAGCCAGATTGGTAATCAGGGTTCGGTTATCACCCAAATCATATCCACCCAGTTCGTTTTTTTTCGCTGCCCGTGTCGAACGACGGCTGGTCGCCGTGCCTTCAGCATTGTCGTTGAGTCCCTTGATGAGTTTTTGGGCCTCACGAGCTGAAATCAACTTCGTCCTGGGCCGCTCAGTCTCAACCCTACGACTGCGATTACTCACTTGTCTGACAGCCAGATCGAATCGCTGCCCTTTTTTGATACCTAAGGGAAACTCGGCAATGATAACGCCCGTCTGACGATAGACGCTTCTCGGTACGGGAATATAACGGGTACCACCGCCGGGAACGATAACCGTGTGTTCATCCTCAACACGAATGGCATGGCGTGAATAGAAACGGTCCGCGAGCGTAACCACTTCTTCTGCTTGCCAGCTTGGAATATAAATGCTGACATACGTCCCTTCCGGCACTTTTCCTATCCATTCGAGCAACAGCTCATCCGGCAGAAGTTTGTCGCTAACCGGCGCGGGGGTCGCCTCAATTTCGAAGGTATGCATGGCCATGCGTGAGGCATCCAGCCCCGGATTGGCCACAGCGCTCATGGCGATATTACGTTGCGAGAGTTTATCCGAGGTTGAGGGTCTTGCCCCATTAGGAATGGGTGTGCCGGCATACTCTATCTGCGCCACCAGGCACTGATGTTCGCCCATCAGATGCTCGGATAAGCTGAGATCAGGACCGCCGGAGAGTGGCGTGGCGGGTAGATACGGCTCGGTCAGATTATTATCAATCAGAGCACCGAAGAAGGTTGATACCTCACTACCCGGAGTGGGAGAAATATTTTGCACATTGTCATCATCCTCCTGATCCTCTGGATTCCCGACACGATTCTGAGAAAAGAACGGAAATGACAACCAGCTATCTCCCCCGCTAGTCACGCCCGGAATAGCAATGGGATCGGCAGCGGACGTTTTCTTATACCCTTCCAGAGGCTCCCCCCCCTCAGGATGAAGATAGGTTAAAGCAGCCGTGGTCTGCGAGGTAAAGATTCGGAAGAAAACCCGGACCTGATTCGCAACAGCTGACTCGCCATTGAGGCGAACCCGCGCGATGGCGAAGTTATAGACCTTATCACCGGTTTCCGTTGTTGTCGGAAAAGGACTCAAAGCAGAATCGGCCTGTGAGATACTCAGACTTTCAAATTGAGCAACGCTGATCGATCCCATCAAGTTACGAATAAAGGAATAGGCCTGAGATTTCGATGCATTGACCGGTAAGGTCTCGCCAAATAAAGTTTCCCCTTCCACCACGGGAAACACACGTACATCTGAGCTCAGCCAGGTGGTGGAATTGCCGCCATCCAGATCGAGCATAAACGGATTCGCTGATTTCACCAGTTGCATCCATGCCGAATCGGTCAGCGTGTCAGCCACAGCCGCTGAACTCAAACTCGCATCAACTCTCAGGTTTCTGAATTCCTCGGTAAACCCGAAGGCATTTTCATTCACGAAGCGGACGCGATAAGTGAACGTAAATCGCTGAATCTGATCCGGCAGCGACGGTGCATCACTGTCCAAGCCCGTTGGTTCAATGCGAATCCCTTCTGAGTTATTCAGCTCAGTCCCACCCTCATCAAACAGGGCTATTTCAGGCGCCCAGTTATCCAGTTCTGGATTCGATGGACTCAAGGTATCAATCGGCCCACCCGGGAACTGGCTCGGTTTTAAGCCATCAACCGTGACCAGAATTGCGGCTTCAAAAACGGGGCCTGCACCCACTTCATCCTGACTGAAGGTACTACGCTCCAGAATCAGACGGATTTTGGGACGGGGTCTGGCCAGCCATTTGGTGATATTTACATAGACAGCCTTGATATCAGCAAAGGTAGATTCAGCACCTGCATAGTCAAAGCCCTCACCCTTGGCAGCATCGGGCCCGGTCAGCGCCTTTTCTGGATCCGTATTGATATTACTGGCACCGGTCAGGTTGATATCGATGTAGTGATGAAAAGTCGCCCCGGTCACCACCCGCCCGACACCGACTTTTCGTCCATCGTAGGTACAGAGCGTGTTCACGGTTTTCGCCGTGGCAACCTCTGGATCCACTGCAGCGCCGCCAGAGGAGGCGAACGCCTGAGAATGTTCCAGCACCTGACCAGTGGCAATCACCTTGGGTGTCTCTCTCATACCGTCAGCGCTTGGAAACTCTATGAATCCAGGATCTACGCCTTCAGGTAGCGTGTGAGTATAGTGATGCTCAAGCAGCTCCCCCTCACCCAGTGTCTGGCCCTCATGCATATGGTCGGGATAGACGGTAATATCAGCGCCACCTCGGCGCAGGATTGCGTGTGCAGGGGATGTCGTTGGTGTGATGGGTTGGGGTATGGAGTCAGACTGATTCTCGAAATAGACATGGCCATCGTCCATGCCGTCATTATCGAGGTCATAATCTCCCAGTGGGTTTTTCTGGACAGTATCCGCCCGGTCAGCGGTTATCACTGGAAAATTGCGCGGAAAGTCGGCAGGCATTGGGCAGGCACCGTCTCCCTCGCCAAACCAGGCTCGCATGGCCCGGACACGGGGAATATGCCCGCACATATCGGCACCGATACTGTCATGATCGCCAGTGGCAAACACTCCGCCGCCCGCATCCATAAACTGGCTTAGCGCCGCGAGTTCTGCTACTTGAAGCTTTTTGCTACCACTGGGATCAGTCGATCCCGGAAAATGATTCCGTCCTTCGTATGCGATCATCCAGATCACGTCATAGTCGAGCAGATCGACACTGGTCGCAAAGTTAAAACTCGTGATATCGCCGTCACCGGTACCGGGCATGGATGAGTCCTCCCCAGGAGGGGGAGATGGATTTCGGTGAGCACGGGTGACCTCCATACCGGCACTGGTCAGTGCATCAACGATGGTGATGTAGGTGGTATCTTCTGATCCTGATTCTGCGGGTTCGTCAAAACGGAATTTTCCGTCGAGGACGAATAGCACTTTGATTGCCATGATTCATTACCTCCACTGTAACGCGAGAAAATAGGCCTGATGCCGACAACTTAATCTCTAGTTGTCAGCCATGAGGCCCATAACGAGGCATCCAACCTCTTCATCATTAGCTGGTCTGATAGCGGATTTATACTGCCCGAGCATCTCTGACTGGAAAGATTGCAGACAGCATAAAATGGCCTGATACAGGCACAGCGATGACCTTAAAACAACGTAATTTTTGGAATGGAACAACCCCATCAGAACGACTGGGTTATTTATTGAATCAACTGCAGATAGCTTTGCTTCCATGGCTAGCTCCCTGACTGTTACTTCCTGTAACGGATTATCATCTTTCCATAGCTTCTCCATGATATCAAGCACATGACCACTAAAAAGATGATGTTCATCAATGTTTTAGAATTATCTCTAGTCTTTGTTACGGATGGGTGAAAATGCCTGGGCAAAGAAGCAGGGTATGCGACTCGGTATTCCGCTACGCGCGTGAGAGCAATAACTGCTTCAGTTCTGCTCCAAGCCCTTCAATCGACTTGCTAATGCCATCAACGACATTCTGATCTTTTCCAAAAGTCGCCTCGCCGTTTTCAAGCCAGCAAGTCTCTATCAGTTTTTTGTCACGCTGTCAGGTTCTGCAAAACACTATTTTTAGTGCTATTGTTAACCCATAGTCATCATCCGCAGGAGACTGGCTATGCGTTATTTCTGTCTCCCTCTGCTCACATTCATGGTGAGCCTTCCCCTGTTTGCCAACGAATCGGTCAATGAAAGCGATTCCGACAGCATTTTGCCTGTTCGCTTATGGGAGAAGCTAAAAACCAACTCCCTCGCGACCTGGCTTTCCCCCGACTCGCACGAACTGTATCTCCCGCTGTTCACCTGGCATGCTTCCTTTGCCTGGGATAAGGATGAACGCGAGGACTATAACGAAAACCCGTGGGGAGCTGGTTATGGATTGAGTCGCTACGATGCCGATGGTGACTGGCACGGTCTTTACGCTATGGTTTTCAAGGACTCGCACCATCACTGGCAGCCCATCGCCGGCTATGCCTATGAAAAGCACTGGCATCCCTTTGCAACTCATGATGATTTTCACCTTGGTCTGGGGCTGACAGCCGGTATTACTATGCGCGAAGAATGGAGTTACATTCCGATGCCCATTTTGTTCCCTATCGGCTCTGCCGGCTACAAACAACTCACGTTTCAGGCCACCTATGTACCGGGCACACGCAATAAAGGTAATGTTCTGTTTGGCTGGTTACGCTGGGAGTTTGATTAACACAGTCAGTGTGGAGATAAGCGATGACGCACTATCACGAAACGGATATCGATCATGAAACCCGACTCCTGGCTCAGGGCCACAGACTTATTGATAGCGCAAGACAACATGCCCGGCATGAAGCCGGTATTAATCGCTGGCTGTTACGTTTTATACAAGGCATGCTGGACAATACGAGCTTTCGTGTGCAAGCTCTGCGCTTTATCGACGTTCTGCCCGCACTGAGTAATGATGAGGATCTGGTTGACCATCTACTCGCTTATTTCAACGATGAGGAACTTCGCTTTTTCAGCGATGCTGCAGGCAAGGTACTACAATTACGAAAGCTGACCGGTAATAAGCTGATTGCCTTCACCATACGTAAAGCCGTTCGGCGCCTGGCGCGTTATTATCTCGGTGGTGAAAATACCGAAGATGCTCTCAACACCGCGAAATATCTGCGCGAACAGCAATATTTATACTCCTTTGATCTGCTCGGTGAGGCGGCGCTGAGTGAGAAGGAAACGACGGACTATCAACAGTACTATCTCACGATCATGAAGATCTTCAGTGAGCACACTCAAGACTGGTCGCCTCAACCAGACCTGGATCGCGCTCAGACGGGAAATAGTCCTCTCGTTAACCTTTCCATTAAGCCCTCGTCATTATATTGCAGACTCAGAAGTGTCGATCCGGCCGGTAGTATTAATGGACTCGTTGACAAGCTAAGGCCGGTTTTCAGCTACGCCAGAGATTGTGGCGCAGCGGTGTGCCTGGATATGGAGCAATACGAGTTCAAACACATCATTTTGGAGAGTTTCAAAACACTTCTGATGGAGCCCGGCTTTCGTGACTGGCCGAATGCCGGCATCGCCATGCAGGCTTATCTGAAAGACACTGAGCAGGATTTGAACGATATGCTCAACTGGGCCCGGCAACGCGGTACGCCAATCACGATTAGGCTGGTTCGGGGTGCGTACTGGGACTACGAAACCATCACCGCCGCGCAGTTTGGCTGGCCCTGCCCGGTCTGGCAACATAAATGGCAGACAGACAGAAATTATGAGCGCTGCGTTGAAACCCTGTTCAGCCATATCGGCACCGTGATTCCGGCAATTGCCACGCATAATATTCGCAGCCTCGCACAGGCAATGACGCTGGCTGACGAGCTACGAATCCAGCCCCATCAGTTTGAGTTTCAAATGCTCTACGGCATGTCACCACATATGATGAAAGCGGTGGCAGAACGCGGTTATCACCTGCGTGTTTATGTGCCTTTTGGTGAACTGATACCGGGCATGTCTTACCTGACACGGCGGTTGCTGGAAAACGCCAGTAGTCAGTCCTTTCAGCGCATGTCGATGCAACAAGAGAGCATATTTGATGAACTAAAAGCCCCTGAACCAGCCAAGTCTGATCGTCCACAGGCTGACGAGCGGTCTTTATTCACTAATGAAGTCCTGCACCGATTTACCGGCACTGATGAGCGTGATGCCTTCGCACTGGCATTACGGCAAACCGAGGCTGACCTTGGTCGATTCTACCCGTTATTTATCGCCGGTCAGCCTCAGCAAGGAAGCACTTGCCTTCAATCCGTCAACCCGGCCATGCCTGAACAGCTCATAGGAGAAGTTGCCTGCGCTGATAAAAAATTGGCAGAACAGGCTGTGCAATCTGCGAAACAGGCCCAGAACACATGGGCTCGTCAAACGGTGAAACAGCGTGCCCAGATACTTTTTCAAGCTGCCGAGCTACTGCGACAACAGCGTGATCGCTTTGCCGCACTGGAAATTCTGGAAGCCGGAAAAACCTGGCAGGAAGCAGATGCCAATATCACCGAAGCGATCGACTTTCTGCAGTTTTATGGTCTGCAAGCCCTCGAACTGAACCGACCGGGTGCCAGTTCCCCTGCCGGTGAAATCAATGACCATTTCTATCAACCGAAAGGGATTGGGCTGGTGATTCCACCCTGGAACTTCCCTCTGGCCATTCTGACCGGCATGCTGTCTGCCACACTGGTCACAGGTAATACGGCGATACTAAAGCCTTCATCCCAGACACCGGTGATCGCGGCCGCGATGGTCAATCTGCTTTATGATGCGGGTTTGCCTCGTGACGTCTTGCAGTTTATACCCGGTGCAGGCAGTGAGATTGGTGACTACCTGGTCAAGCACCCTGATATTCATCTTATTGCCTTTACCGGCTCTCTAGCGGTTGGTGAGCGCATTATCAATCTGGCCAGTCAACGCACTAAGGGGCAGCAGCATTTCAAGCATGTGATTGCTGAAATGGGTGGTAAGAATGCGATCATTATCGACAGCGATGCAGAGCCCGATGAAGCGATTATCAATATCGTTGAATCCGCCTTTGGTTATCAGGGTCAGAAATGCAGTGCAGCTTCGCGAGTAATCGTTGTCGGTGAGCATTACAACTATTTTTTGCAACGTCTGAAAGAGGCGACAAACAGCCTGATTATCGGTAAGCCTGCAGACCCCGGCACGCAGGTAGGGCCGGTTATCTCCGAAGCCGCTTTTAGGGATATTCAACAAGCAATTGAGCAAGGCAAAGGCTTCGCACCAATTCTTCTGGAAATGCCTGTTCCTGATGGTCTCCAAGGTTACTTTATCGGACCGGTTATCTTTTATGATGTGCCCATCGATTCCCCACTGTTTCAGCAAGAAATCTTCGGCCCTGTTCTCTCAGTCACAAAAGCAGACAGTTTCGAACAAGCCCTTGAATTTGCTAATCACTCACAATATGCGCTGACTGGTGGTGTGTACTCGAGAAACCCAGCGCATATTAATCTGGCACGCCAGCAGTTGCAGGTCGGCAATCTGTATATTAACCGAAAAATCACCCGGGCCTTCGTCGAACGGCAGCCTTTTGGTGGTTTTAAACTGAGCGGGCTCGGCAGCAAGGCTGGAGGCCGAGACTATCTCTTACAGTTCACGAATGCGGTCACAATTACCGAGAACACCATGCGGCGGGGCTATGCACCAGAAAGGTCACTATCATAATCCAGCACGCTGGATTAAACCTTGAGCACAAGCGGCTCGAAATACGTAGCAAGCTTTGCTTGTTGTTGATGAGCACACGGGTTATTGATCACCGTTGTTTTGCCTAACTGTAGTTGATTCGGATAAGCAATATGCCCGTATAACCATGCCTCTGGCTGGTATTTCTCTATCATCCAGTCAAGGTGACTTGCACGGCAGGCTGATAGCAGATCATCACGTTCCCCCACCGATAAACACTGAGCCGACGGAGCATGGTGAGTGATGACGACCTTTTTTACATCATCGTCTTTTTTGAGCTCAGCCTCTATGAATGAGCGATCCTGTTCATGCCAGAAGCAGGAATGCGTTGGCGTGAAGACCTGTGACACAGGTTTATGTGTAAATTTGATTTTGTCGTAGTCGCTGACATTCAGCGCTGAGTGGCTGAGTATCTGGTTTTTTCTGTTTCTGCCCAGTAACTCCATGTCAGTCCAGAGTGTTGCACCGATAAAGCGTGTGCCTGAAATAGTCACTGACTCCGCATCCAATACGGTCACATCGGTCCCCTGCGCTTCCTCAAGTACTTTTTCTATAACTGGCTTGTCCGGTGTTCCATGAAATTCATGGTTACCCAACACATACACCAAAGGGACAGCGAGTTTTTGGCTCTGCTCTATTGCATAGCGCACCCCATGCGCCTGTACATCAATATTACCGGCCAGTACCAGTACATCAACCTGTGTTTTTAACTGAATATCAGGCAGCGGTTGGCCTGCTGCTCTATAAAACTCATTATGTAAATCACTAATGAGCGCAATCTTTGTCATCGAACCTAAAACCTCTGAATTACGTCTCGCCGCGGCTGCTGAAGAAGGTTCTAAACTTAACGCTTAGCATCTCTGTTAGCCAGAGCAGAGCAACAACTCTTGCGAAAAATTGCTACAAAAAAAGAGGTCAATACACGTCTCGCCAGACAGTCGCCATAGAGTTATAGGGTTGTCATTTAAATCGGTATATCTAAACGGCAGGCAAAAAAAAGGCCGGTTTTATACCGGCCTTCTTTATTTTGTAACGCCTAAAGCTTATTTCTTCTCAGCTTCACGTTCTTTTACTGCTTTGATGACTTCGTCAGACACATTACGTGGGCATGGCATGTAGTGCAAGAACTCCATAGAGAACTGACCACGACCTGAAGTCATAGTACGCAGAGAACCGATGTAACCGAACATTTCGCTCAGTGGCACTTCCGCTTTAATACGAACACCAGTTGCACCCGCGTCTTGTGACTTAATCATGCCACGGCGACGGTTAAGGTCACCGATAACGTCACCAACGTTGTCATCTGGAGTGAACACGTCAACTTTCATAATTGGTTCCAACAGTTGTGGACCCGCTTTAGGAATCGATTGACGGAAACCACCCATTGCAGCCAGTTCAAACGCGATCGCTGATGAGTCAACGGCGTGGAAAGAACCATCAAACAGGTTAACTTTCACGTCCAGCAGCGGGAAGCCAGCCAGAACACCTCTGCTCATCATTTTCTTGAAGCCGCCTTCAACTGCAGGCCAGAATTCACGAGGAACAGTACCACCGGTAACGGTTGATTCGAATGCGAAACCACTACCTGGCTCACCTGGTTCGATGATGTAGTCGATACGACCGAACTGACCAGAACCACCTGATTGTTTCTTATGGGTGTAGCTGTCTTCAACGCGTTGCGTGATGGTTTCACGGTACGCTACTTGAGGCTCACCAACGATAACGTCAACACCGTGGGTACGCTTCAGGATGTCAACTTTGATATCCAGATGCAGCTCACCCATACCTTTCATGATGGTTTCGCCACTGTCTTCGTCAGTTTCAACACGGAACGAAGGATCTTCTTTGATCATTTTACCCAGAGCGATACCCAGTTTCTCTGCAGCACCTTTGTCTTTAGGCGCAATCGCGATTGAGATAACAGGATCCGGGAATACCATTGGTTCCAGAGTCGCAGGGTTTTTCGGATCGCACAGAGTGTGACCAGTTTGTACATCTTTCATACCGATAATGGCAATGATGTCACCCGCTTGAGCGTAATCAAGTTCGTTACGGTCGTCGGCGTGCATTTCCACCATACGGCCAACACGTTCTGTTTTACCAGTGAAGGTATTCAGAATGGTGTCGCCTTTTTTCAGTTCACCTGAGTACAGACGAACGAAGGTCAGAGCGCCGAAACGGTCGTCCATGATCTTGAACGCCAAAGCGCGCAGTGGGCCGTTAACATCAACGGTTGCAACTTTACCGGTTTCGTTACCTTCCAGGTCAACTTCTGGTTGTGGTTCAACTTCAGTTGGGTTTGGCAGGTAGTCAACAACAGCGTCCAGCACCAGTTGCAGACCTTTGTTCTTGAATGAAGAACCACAGTAAGTCGGGAAGAACGACAGGTTCAATGTACCTTTACGGATACATTTTTTCAGTTCTTCGATAGAAGGCTCTTCACCTTCCAGGTATTTTTCCATCAGATCGTCATCTTGCTCTACAGCAGTTTCGAGCAGTTTTTCACGCCATTCTTCGATTTGATCAGCCATCTCTGCAGGTGGCTCTTCAATGCTGAAGTTTTCGGCATCTTTTTCGTCCGGCCAGTACCATGCTTTACGAGTCAGCAGGTCAACAACACCTTTGAATTCGTCTTCGATACCGATTGGCAGAACCATCACCAGCGGAGTAGCCGCCAGAACATCTTCAACCTGTTTAACAACACGGTAGAAGTCAGCACCCATACGATCCAGTTTGTTAACGTAGATCAGACGAGATACTTCAGAGTCGTTCGCGTAGCGCCAGTTTGTTTCTGATTGAGGTTCAACACCACCACTACCACAGAAAACACCGATACCACCGTCAAGTACTTTCAGTGAACGATATACTTCGATGGTGAAGTCAACGTGTCCTGGGGTGTCGATAACGTTCAGACGGTGACCTTTCCATGCACAGGTAGTCGCAGCAGACTGGATAGTAATACCACGCTCGGCTTCTTGTTCCATGAAGTCCATGGTTGATTCACCTTCGTGAACTTCACCTGTCTTGTGGATTTTACCGGTCAGTTTCAGGATACGTTCGGTTGTCGTGGTTTTACCCGCGTCAACGTGCGCGAAGATACCTATATTTCTGTACTTGGATAAATCAGAAGCCATAATCCTGTGTCTCTAAAATTGAGGTTAATTGAACAATGTCGTGCAATTACACGGTAGTAAAACCCGCCAATTCTAAACTAGATCGGCACGACTTGCACCCATTATTCCTCAAACAGGTTACAGAATGTTGTCTGCCGCCATTTGAGGATGATTCTTTATTGTCAGTCTGAGGTTTAGCGCTGCAGCTCTGCGCTGGTGTGGCGTGCCGTTTAACGGAATTTCTTCTGCATTGGCAGCCATTGATAGCGATACACGACACCCGGCACAGCCAACACAAGGAATAAACTCAAGGTTGTCACAATAAACTCCCATTGCTGGGTATACACATCGCCGGAATAACGGATTTCAAATGCAATACCAATCAGCAGGCTGAGCAGGTAGTACACCACCAGTTCAATCAGCCTCACCCAGATTGGCTTGCTCTGCATTGGGATCAGGAAAAACACGCGGTTTCCAATCCACGGCAGATTCGCAATCAGTAGAAACAGCCCTATCATCAACCAGACAGACATAAATTTTTACGCAAATACTATCGTACAAAGGTTCATTAAAATGCCGGGAACAATACCCAGCCCCAACACCATCAATGCATTCGCACTCAGCATAATCTGCATTGAACTGCTGGCTTCCAGTTTGTGTTCAACTACCGGTTTATCGAAATACATTACTTTGATAATTCTCAGGTAGTAGAAAGCACCTATCACCGACGTCACCACGGCGACTAAGGCGACCGTTAACAAATCCACATCGATCACCGCTTTAATTACACTCAACTTGGCATAGAAGCCGGCCAGTGGCGGAATACCTGCCATCGAGAACATCAGGATCAGCATCATCAACGCAAACCAAGGTTCGCGTTCGCTCAAGCCTTTAAAGTCATCGATATTTTCAGCTTCGAATCCCTGCCTGCTAAGCAGCAGGATCATGCCAAATGCACCCAATGTCATCAGTGCATAAATCAGGGTATAAAACAGCGCAGCCGCAAAACCTTCTTCTGTTCCCGACAACACCCCCATCAGTAAAAAGCCGACATGGGAAATCGTGGAATACGCCAGCATGCGTTTCAAATTGCTTTGAGCAATGGCGACGACATTACCGAGAATCATCGATAACACCGCCAGCATGACCAGCATATCCTGCCAGTGATTTTGCAAGTCTAGCAGGCCTTCTGCCAATAATCGAATGATCATCGCGAAGGCCGCAATTTTAGGGGCTGCAGCAATAAACAGCGTCATCGCTGTTGGGGCACCGTGATAGACATCCGGCAGCCACATATGGAATGGCACCGCACCAAATTTAAAACCGATTCCGATTACCAGAAACACGATACCAAAGCTCAGAATGGTTTCGTTACCGTCGCCATTTGCAATCGCCAGGGCCACGTCATGAATGGCGAGACTACCGGTGATGCCGTAGATAATCGACATGCCATACAGCAACATACCCGAGGCGATACTGCCGAGGATGAAGTACTTCATCGCCGCTTCGGTCGCCACTGCTGAATCGCGCTGCATCGCTACCATCGCATAAAGGCACAAAGACATCAGTTCCAGCCCCAGATACAGCGTCAGCATATGGTAGGCCGACACCATGATCAGCATACCCAGCGTCGAAAAGATCGCTAAGACAAAGAACTCACCCTGCATAAGCTGACGCGCTTTCAGGTAGTTCACCGAATACAGTAGCACCAGCATATTCACTACACAGATAAAGACCTTGAGCAGGTCGCTCAGGGCATCCTTGATATAGGTGTCAGAAAAAGTCATCCCCCAATCGCCAAGGGACCACAACACCACCAGCAAGGTCAGCACCAGGCTCAGTTGGCTTAAGCCATACACCCACTCAATTTTTCGGGAGCCGGTAAAGGCCACAACCAGTAAAATGGTGCAAGCCATCGCCAGTAAAACCATCTCCGGCAGCGCAAATAGCATATTGGGAACCTGAAACATGTCCGCGCTTTCCTCTTACAACTTCGATTGGGAGACCTGGGTCAGCAGGTGCTCGACTGACGCATGCATCACATTAATGAGTGGCTCCGGCCAGACACCGAGCAGCAGCACGATCACGGCCAGAGATGCCAACATCCAGAACTCACGGCGGTTAATATCTGTCAGCGCGTGTACTTCCTTATTCGCCACCTCACCAAAAAAGACGCGTTTGATCATCCATAATGTATAAGCCGCGCCTAGAATTAACGTTGTTGCAGCCAGAAAAGCAAACCAGAAATTCGCCTGAAATGCGGCCAGAATCACCATAAACTCACCAACAAAGCCGGATGTGCCAGGCAGCCCGGAATTCGCCATCGCAAAAAACACGGCAAAACCAGCAAATACCGGCATGGTATTGACGACGCCACCATACGCACTGATTTCACGGGTATGCATACGGTCATACAACACACCAACCGCAAGGAACATCGCAGCGGAAATAAAGCCGTGTGAGATCATCTGCACCATCGCACCTTCGATAGCCAGCACCGCCCCACTTCCCGTTGCTGCATTGGCAAAAATATCGAAAATAATAAACAGGCCTAGGGTGACAAAGCCCATATGGGCAATACTGGAATAGGCAATCAGCTTTTTCAGATCAGTCTGCGCCAGTGCGACAAAACCGATGTAGACCACGGCAATTAACGACAAGGTAATAATGAACCAGTCCAGTACCATGCTGGCGTCAGGTGCAATCGGCAGAGCGAAGCGTAAGAAACCATAGCCACCAATCTTCAAGGTAATCGCTGCCAGAATGACCGAGCCACCGGTCGGCGCTTCAACGTGAGCATCCGGCAACCAGGTATGCACCGGCCACATCGGCACTTTGACAGCAAAGGCGATCAAAAACGCCAGCAACAGCCAGGTCTGTTCATTCAGGCTCAACCCGACCGTGTGAAAATCAAGAATCGCGAAACTGTCACTGACATGACGTAAATACAGCAACGCCACCAGCAGAAACACCGAGCCAAAAAAGGTATAAAGGAAAAACTTCAGCGTGGCATAGACTCGGTTCGGCCCACCCCAGATACCAATCACTAGAAACAACGGGATCAGCATGGCCTCGAAAAAGACGTAGAACAGCACCGCATCCAATGATGAGAATACGGCAATCATCAGCCCTTCCATTATGAGGAAAGCCGCCAGATACTGACTCAACCGATATTGAATGACTTCCCAGGCCGCCACGACCACCAGCAAGGTGGAAATAGTCGTCAGGATAATCAGTGGCATGGAAAACCCATCCACGCCAAGGTGATAGAACACGTTGAAGGTGTCTATCCAGGGGGCTTTCTCAACAAACTGCATCTGATGCGTGCTGGCATCAAATCCGATGTAAAGACCAAACGACAACAACATCGTCAACGTTGAGACTGTCAGCGCAAAGGGTTTTAAAAACGGTCGTTCGTCACCGGTTATTAATACCAGCAGGCCGCCGATGATCGGCAACCAGATAACCAGACTCAGTAAAGGTAACTCTGCAAGCATCTTAGTCCCTTAACCCACATACAGGGTCAGCAACAGCCACACCCCGACAATCATCGCAAACGCATAATGGTACAGATAACCGGACTGCACATGACGCACCAGTCTAGCCAGCCAGCCCACAGTCCGGGCACTGCCGTTTACTACGGCACCATCAATCAGAAGCCGGTCTCCGACACGCCACAACACGCTTCCTAAGCCCCGTGAACCGGCTGCAAAGACTTTATCGTTAAAGTCATCAAAGCCATATTTGTTCTCCAGCAGGCGATGCAAACCATGCAGACGCGCCTTGAGCAGCACAGGAATATCAGGTCGGTAAATATAGAGATACCAAGCCGTCAGCACACCCGCCATCGCCAGCCAGAATGGCGGAGCCTGCAAACCATGCAGTAAAAATGACCAGACACCGTGGTAATGCCCTTCAAGTTCACCCAACACATCATGAGGCCCAGCAACAAATATGGCATTGCCGAGGAATTTGCCAAACACCACATCACCGATAAAGTACCCGGCCAACAAAGATGGTATCGCCAATAAAATCAGCGGTATGGTCACAACCCAGGGTGACTCATGCGGTTTATGCCCGCCATGACTCTCAAACCGTTCGCGGCCGTGAAACACCATAAACAACAGTCGGAAGCTGTACAACGCGGTGATGAATACACCAACCAAGACGGCGAAATAAGCAAAGTCACTGCCTGCTATCGAGGAAGCATGTACCGCTTCAATAATGGCGTCTTTGGAGAAAAAGCCGGAGAAACCAGGAAAACCAATCAAGGCCAGCGTCCCAATGAGACTGGTCCAATAAGTAATTGGCATGTATCTCCTAAGCCCGCCCATTTTGCGCATATCCTGTTCATGATGCAGCGCGATAATGACCGAACCAGCAGCAAGGAACAGCAAGGCTTTGAAAAAGGCGTGCGTCAGCAAATGGAATACACCCGCGGCATAAGCAGAGGCCCCCAAGGCTACTGTCATATAGCCAAGCTGTGACAAAGTCGAATACGCGACAACGCGCTTGATATCGTTCTGTACCAGCCCCAATAGCCCCATAAACAGGGCCGTCACGGCACCGATTATCAATACAAAGGATAAAGCTGTTTCAGATAACTCAAACAGCGGCGACATACGCGCCACCATAAAGATACCGGCTGTCACCATGGTGGCTGCATGGATCAGCGCTGAAATTGGAGTTGGGCCCTCCATCGAATCCGGTAGCCAGACATGTAGCGGCACCTGTGCCGATTTACCCATCGCACCGATAAACAGCAAAATACAGGTTACGGTTATCACCGACCAGGCGGCATCGCCGAAAATGACGATTGTTTTTTCAGCCATTGCCGGTGCCTGAGTAAACACCTGAATATAGTCAAGGCTGCCCGCATACATCAGCACCGCAGCAATTCCCAGTAGGAACCCGAAGTCACCAACCCGGTTGACCAGAAAGGCCTTGAGGTTGGCGTAAATCGCCGTCGGCTTCTTATACCAGAAGCCGATCAGCAGATAGGACACCAGCCCCACGGCTTCCCAGCCAAAGAACAGTTGCAGGAAGTTATTCGACATCACCAGCATCAGCATGGCGAAGGTAAACAGCGCGATATAGCTGAAGAAGCGGCTGTAACCGTCATCATCATGCATATACCCAATGGTGTAGATATGCACCATCAGCGATACAAAGGTCACCACGGTCATCATCACTGCCGTCAGTGCATCCACCATAAAACCGACTTCAAGCGTCAAGGTTCCAGCTTGCAGCCAGGTATAAACAGTCTCATTGAAGTAAGCGCCATCGACGACAACCTGTTTGAAGACCCACACTGACAACAGGAATGCGACAGCGACACCGCCGATCGTGACCCGGTGCGACCAGCTTCGGCCTATCGTTTTACCGAAAAATCCGGCAATGATGCTGCCGATTAAGGGAGCGAGAACGATAGCAATCAGCACAGCTTTCATAGCTACCCCTTCAAGCTCTTGATATCAGCCACATTGATCGTGCTGAGGTTGCGGAACAGCACCACCAGAATGGCCAAACCGATGGCCGCTTCAGCTGCTGCCACGGTGAGGATGAAGAACACAAACACCTGTCCGCCCGGATCACCGGAGAAATGCGAAAAGGCAATAAAATTGAGGTTCACTGCCAGCAGCATCAGTTCGATGCACATCAGCAGAATAATGATGTTTTTACGATTCAGAAAAATACCGGCCAGCGACAGGCTGAACAGTAAGGCAGCGAGGATTAGGTAGTCCGATAACACGATCACGGTGTTTCTTCTCCTTTCTGCTTGTCACGGCGCAGGTTTACCAGCCGAATACGATCTTCACGTCTTACCGCGACCTGCTTGCCCACATCCTGTAATTTACGTTTATGTTCACGCAAGGTCAGGGTAATGGCGGCGACAATAGCCACCGTCAGAATCACCGAGGCAATTTCAAAGGGGTAGACATAGACCGTATACAGCAGCCGTCCGAGCATTTTGGTGTTGCTCTCTTCCATCGACTCGACCGGCAGTACATCAAACTGCGGTGCATTAAGTACCGTAATCATTTCCACCACGATCAGGGCTGCAACCACAATGCCGAGGGGCAGGTAACGGGTAAAGCCTTCTTTGAGTGGCGCCAGGTCGATATCCAGCATCATCACCACAAACAGGAACAGCACCAGCACGGCACCGACATAAACCAGCACCAGACTGATAGCGAGAAACTCAGCATGCAACATCAGCCAGATAGCCGCACTGGTAAAAAATGCCAAAACCAGAAATAAAGCAGCGCGAACAGGATTACGCACGGTAATCACCATAGTGGCAGCAAACAGCAAAATGGCTGCGAAGAAGTAAAAAATCAGCTTTTCCATCTAGCGATACGGAGCATCCGCCTCCCTGTCAGCCGCAATTTCTTTTTCATACTTATCACCGATAGCCAGCAGACGCTCCTTGGTGATGATGTGATCGCCGCGCTCTTCGAAGTGATACTCAAAATGTCGTGTTTCGACGATGGAATCCACCGGACACGATTCCTCACAAAACCCGCAGTAGATACATTTGAATAAATCGATGTCGTAACGGGTAGTACGACGGCTGCCATCTTCCCGAGGTTCGGTCTCGATCGTAATCGCCAAAGCCGGGCATACCGCTTCACACAATTTACAACCGATGCAGCGCTCTTCGCCGTTGGGGTAACGTCTCAGGGCGTGCAGACCTCGAAAGCGTGGAGACTGCGGCGTTTTTTCTTCCGGGTACTGCACCGTAATTTTGCGGGCAAACAGATAACGACCAGTCAGTCTTAAGCCCTGCACCAGTTCCCATAATAGAAAGCTTTTAAAGAAATGGCGTAGTTGACGCATCACGCCCCTCCCGCAGCTAATGCTGCTGTTTCAGTAAACCATGGGCCGATATCAAACACTTGTGCCGTTGCGATAATGACCAGCCAGACCAGGGTGACCGGAATAAAGATTTTCCAGCCCAGTCGCATGATCTGGTCGTAACGGTAGCGCGGGAATGTCGCCCGTATCCACAAGTAAACAAAGAGGAAGAAACTGGTCTTGGCTAGTAACCAAATCAGCCCGGGCACCCAATCAAACAAAGGCGCAAGGAAAGTCCCTTCAAACGGCGATAGCCAACCGCCCATAAACATCGTCGCCGCCAGCATCGATATCAGAATCATATCGGCGTATTCAGCGAGGAAAAACACGGCAAAAGCCATGCCTGAGTATTCGACATGGAAACCGGCGACAATTTCCGATTCGCCCTCTGCAATATCAAACGGGGCACGGTTGGTTTCGGCAACACCGGAAACAAAATAAACAATAAATAAAGGGAACAAAGGCAGCCAGTACCAGCTGAGAATACCGCCCTGCTGCGCCTGCACAATTTCGCCCAGATTCAGACTGCCTGCAGCGATCAGCACACCGACCAAGGCAAAGCCCATTGCGATTTCGTACGATACGACCTGCGCCGCACTGCGCAAAGCACCGAGGAAGGCATAACGCGAATTTGATGCCCAACCGGCCACTACCACGCCATAGACACTCATCGAGGTGATGGCAAGGATATACAACAAGCCGGCATCGATATCGGCCAATACCATGCCATCATCAAACGGCATCACGGCCCATGCCGCCAGTGCCGGACCAATTGCCAACACAGGCGCAACTAAAAACAGGTACAGATTCGAACGTGCAGGGAAAATCACTTCCTTAAGCAACAATTTGAGACCATCGGCGATTGGCTGTAACAGCCCCCATGGACCTACGCGGTTCGGCCCTATGCGGGTCTGGATATAGCCAATGACCTTTCGCTCGGCATAGGTCAGATACGCTACCGCCAGCATCAATGGCACGACGATAAGCAGAATTTTGCCGATATTGGGCAGGATGTGCTCAAGCAGGATATCCATCACCCTTCTCCTGCATTACTGACAGTGACCTGCCCAAACATCGATCCCAGACTCGCAGAAAACGCTGTCGCGGCAGCGATGTAAATACAACCATCTGCGATGTCATTATCAATCCGCAGTGGCAGACGGATTTGCCGATCTTCCTGCGCAATAACAACCTCGCACTGCGTATCTAAACCACGCTTATCGGCTTCTGCCTGATTCATACGGGCAAACTGGCAAGCCTTGGTTTCCGGTGTGTTTTGCAGAGCAACACTATGCCGAAGCAGGCTGTCAGTACGATACATCGGTACTTCTGAAATCAGCATCAAGTCTGAACTCAAGACCCGCGTAGACGGAATGTACGGTTTCTGCCCGCCAGATCCACTGCGTCTGTTAAGCTGGCTATCTATCTCATCAACGACATCCTGTGATGAAATGTAGTCAAAGCCTTTCAGTTTGCTGATATTGCCCAGCACACGCAGTATCTTCCAGCCAGGCCGGCTATCACCTCTCGGAGCAACGGCACCGGAAAATGACTGACGACTATTATCGATGCCAACAAAACTGCCTGAGGTTTCGCTAAAGCAGCCCATTGGCAAAATAACATCGGCGTATTGATGCAGCCAGACAGTCTCAAAACTGTTGATAGCAACTACAAAGCTAGCCCGACGTAGTGCTTCATGTACCAGATGCGGCTCAGCCGTATCCAAGGCCGGATCCAGCCCCATCAACAGATATGCTCGCAGTGATTTATCCCAGCTCTGTTTTGCATTAAAGCCCACACCGCCCGGCAAAGTACCTGCCAGGCGATGCGCATTGGCATTGGATGCGGGCAGAATAATCAGACGACTGTCGGTTAACTCGGCAATCAGGCGAGCCAGGGCCCGCAGCGTACTTGCCTGAGGGTGATGATTAATCAGATCGCCCACCACCAGTGTTGCATTCATGGCATTGGAAAGCTGCAAGGCCACATTCTGCTCAAAGGCTGAAGGTGAACGTTCAGGAAGTAAATCCAGCCAAGCCTTGTCATCCAGATCACTGACTGCGGTAAGCGCCTTGGCTATGCCCGCAAGGCTCTCAGCCATTTCTTTCGCGTCAACGGCAAGCTGACGATCAACCGGCATCAGCAGCTCGCGCTCAAAGAAGTTAATACAACTGACGGTTGCACCGGCTAAGGAGGCCTGACGGATACGATGGGCAATGATCGGCTGCTCGGCGCGAATATTACTACCCAGAATCAAAAAAGCATCGCTGTCATCCATATCAGCCAGCTGCCAGTCTTTGAGTGTGAAATCTGTATGACTGTCAGCAAAGTCCTGCTGACGCAGACGGTGATCGATATTTTCAGTACCCAGCCCACGCAACAACTTCTGAAACAGATAGGCCTCTTCCAGCGTGCACGTCGGTGAAATCAAACCGGCCACTTCTTCTGGACCAAACTTACTGATAACGCCTTTTAGCCCATCAATTGTTTTTTCCAACGCAGACTGCCAGTCAACAACCTGCCACTCTCCGTCAACTTTGATCATCGGATCGGTCAGGCGCTGTTCACTGCTTAATCCCAGGTAGCTGAAGCGGTCACGGTCAGAAAGCCATGCTTCATTCACCGCCTCATTATCCCTTGGCACCACCCGCATCACATCATCTTTACGCAGGTGAAGCTCAATATTCGAGCCGACCGCATCATGGGGTGCTACCGATGGATGAGCACGCATTTCCCAGGCTCTGGCCTTGTAACGGAATGGTTTTGAGGTCAACGCACCTACCGGGCAAAGGTCAATAATATTGCCGGAGAGCTCAGACACCAGGCTGTGCTCAACATAAGTGCCGATTTCCATATGCTCACCACGGCCTGTCGCACCGAGTTCCTTAATACCGGCAATTTCCTGGCCGAAACGCACACAACGGGTGCAATGAATACAACGGGTCATATCAGTCTGGATCAGTGGACCGATATCTTTATCTTTGACCGCCCGCTTGCCTTCGGTGAAACGACTGACCCCTTCACCATAGCCCATGGATAAGTCCTGCAACTCACACTCACCGCCCTGATCACAGATTGGGCAATCCAGCGGGTGGTTAATCAGCAGAAACTCCATCACACTGCGTTGTGCATTTACCGCCACTTTCGAGTGGGTGAAAATTTTCATACCCTCGGCGACAGGTGTCGCACAGGCCGGCAGGGCTTTACGTGCTTTATCCACTTCGACCAGACACATCCGGCAGTTAGCCGCAATCGACAGCTTCTTGTGATAGCAAAAACGAGGTATGTCTATCCCGGCCTCATCCGCGGCCTGGATAATCATTTTTGTTGAATCCACTCTGAGTGGAATGCCGTCGATTTCGATGTTAACCATAGTTTGTCATCTTATGCCGTCTTGTCCATGCAGCAGCCATGGTCGATGTGATACTGAAATTCATCTCGGAAATGCTTGATAAAACTCATCACCGGAGCCGCGGCCGCATCACCGAGGGCGCAGATGGTATTGCCGTTGATATTTTCTGCGACATCTACCAGCCGATCCAGGTCTTCCTGCCGGCCTTGTCCTTCTTCAATACGTTTCACTACACGGTACAGCCAGCCGGTACCTTCACGGCATGGCGTACACTGGCCGCATGACTCTTCATAGTAAAAATAGGCAATGCGTTGCAGCGCTTTCACCATGCAGGTGGTGTCATCCATCACAATCACCGAACCGGCGCCGAGCATGGAGCGGGCTTTGCCGATGCCGTCATAGCTCATGTCGACTTCCATCATCGTCGCTGCAGGCACGACAGGAGTCGATGTGCCACCGGGGATCACTGCTTTGAGTTTGTTACCGTTACGTACACCGCCGGCTAGTTCTAGCAAATCGGCGAAGGGGGTACCGAGTGGCACCTCGTAATTGCCCGGTTTATTAACATGACCACTGACACAGAAAATCTTGCTGCCACCGTTATTCGGTGTACCGAGTTCATGAAACCAGTCAGCACCATACTGCAAAATGACAGGGATCGACGCCAGACTCTCAGTGTTATTGATAGTGGTAGGTCTGCCGTAGAGGCCATAGCCAGCCGGAAACGGCGGTTTGTAACGCGGTTGCCCTTTTTTACCTTCCAGAGATTCAAGCAAGGCGGTTTCTTCACCACAGATATAGGCGCCAGCTCCCATATGCGTGTGCAGCTCGAAATTAAAGCCTGTGCCCAAGATGTTTTTGCCCAGCAAACCGGCCTCGCGCGCTTCTTTTAACGCGGCTTCAAAACGCTCAATCGGCTCAAAAAACTCACCACGGATGTAGTTATAACCGGTCTGAGCACCAATGGTATAACCGGCGATAATCATGCCCTCAATCAGCTGGTGCGGGTTGTAGCGAAGGATATCCCGATCCTTGCAGGTGCCCGGTTCACCTTCATCGGAGTTACAAACAATGTATTTATCACCAGGCAGACGTCGTGGCATAAAGCTCCACTTCAGCCCGGTTGGGAAACCGGCACCACCACGTCCGCGCAGGGCAGAGTTTTTGACCTGCTCAATGATCTCTTCAGGACGCACTTTATTTTTGAGCACATTTTCCAACACCTTATATCCACCAACCTGACGGTAGGCGTCCAGCGTCCACGGTTGTGGCAGATGCGATGTGCGGAAGCAGACTTGATCCAATTTCATGAGCTAAGCCCCTGCAGGATCTGGTCAATTTTTTCCGGTGTTAAATGCTCGTGATACTGCTTATCCAACAACAACATCGGTGCACCGACACAGGCGCCCAGACATTCCACCTCTTTCAGGGTAATCAGGCCATCTTCGGTAGTCTGGCCAGGCTTGATATTCAGCTTATCCTGCAAGTGGTTCATGATTTCTTCGGAGCCACACAGCATGCAAGAAATATTGGTGCAGACGCTGATTTTATGTTTACCGACCGGCTCCAGTTCAAACATGGTATAGAAGGTCGCGACTTCATAGACACTGATGGCGGGTATCGATAAATAGCTTGCCAGCGCGTCCATAATCGCCTGTGTCAGCCAGCCGCCATTGGCATCCTGCAGAATGTGCAGACAAGGGATCAATGCCGACTGTTCCTGCCCGGCCGGATACTTGGCCACCCAGATATCCAGCTTTTCACGCAAGCTGTTGCTGAATAATTCTTCGCGGGGACCGGTCAGTAACATCTCCATCATCGATCAATCTCACCAAATACAATATCCATCGTGCCAATAATCGCGACCACGTCAGCCAGCATGTGGCCCTTGGCCATTTCATCCATCGCTGCAAGATGCGGAAAACCGGGGGCGCGAATTTTGACCCGGTACGGTTTGTTGGCTCCATCTGACACCATGTAGATGCCGAATTCGCCTTTCGGGTGTTCCACCGCACTGTACACCTCACCTTCGGGTACGCAGTAGCCCTCGGTGAAGAGTTTGAAATGATGAATCAGCGCTTCCATGTCGTTTTTCATCACGTCACGTTTGGGCGGAACCACTTTGCTGTTCTGCAAAATAACCGGTCCCGGATTAGCGCGTAACCAGTCGATACACTGCTTGATAATACGGTTGGATTGACGCATTTCTTCAACCCGAACCAGATAACGGTCATAGCAGTCACCCTCTTTACCCACAGGGATATCAAAATCTAACTGGTCATAGACTTCATAAGGCTGGGTGCGACGCAAATCCCACTCGATACCGCTACCACGCAGCATCGGACCGCTAAAACCGAGTTGCAACGCACGTTCAGGACTGACCACGCCGATGCCTACCGTACGCTGTTTCCAGATGCGGTTATCTGTCAGCAAGGTTTCGTATTCATCGACACACTTGGGGAAACGTTCGGTGAAGTCTTCGATGAAATCCAGCAGACTGCCTTCGCGGTTCTGGTTCTTTTCTTTCACTTCTTTTTCAGTGTGCCATTTTGATGCCTGATACTTCGGCATGCTGTCCGGCAGGTCACGATAGACACCGCCCGGCCGGTAATAAGTCGCATGCAAACGAGCACCGGAGACCGCCTCATAACAGTCCATCAGGTCTTCACGTTCACGAAAGCAGTAGAGAAACACCGTCATCGCGCCAATATCAAGTCCGTGTGCCCCCAGCCACATCAGGTGATTAAGAATGCGGGTGATTTCATCAAACATCACACGGATGTATTGAGCGCGGACAGGCACCTCGATGCCCAGCAGTTTCTCAATCGCCATCACATAGGCATGCTCATTACACATCATCGATACGTAATCGAGCCGGTCCATATAGCCGATGCTCTGGTTAAACGGTTTGGATTCAGCGAGCTTTTCCGTACCCCGGTGCAACAGGCCGATATGCGGGTCAGCGTGTTGGATAACCTCACCATCCATTTCCAGAATAAGACGCAATACACCGTGCGCGGCTGGATGCTGAGGGCCGAAGTTAAGGGTGTAGTTCTTAATCTCAGCCATGTCTAACCTTCATCCTTCAGGTAACGGTTATCATCCCTGATGACCCTAGGCACCAGTGTTCTTGGTTCAATGCTGACCGGCTCATAGACCACGCGTTTCTTGTCAGGGTCGTAACGCATTTCCACATTGCCAATCAGCGGGAAGTCTTTACGAAATGGATGGCCGACAAAACCATAGTCAGTGAGGATACGCCGTAGATCCTTATGGCCACTGAACAGGATGCCAAATAAATCAAACGCTTCGCGCTCAAACCAGTCAGCACTGTTCCAGATATCGGTCACGCTGTCGACCACCGGCGTGTCGGCATCCAGACGGACTTTGAGGCGAACTCGCTGATTGTGTTGAATCGATAACAGGTGATACACCACAGCAAAGCGAAAGCCATCCTGCACCGGCTGGCTATGCCCCGCGCCATCAACCGCCCGGCTGAAGCCGAACTCAGTAGATTGCTTGGTTTCCCAGCTACTGCCGCCATATTCCGAATAGTCGACGCCGCAGAGATCCATTAACTGACTGAAGCCATACTCATCACGCAGTCGCACACACACACTTCGCAGTTGCTCGGCGACGACATTGAGCGTGATTTCACCACGATCGATATCGCAGTCCAGCAGTTCATCCGCAAAATCCTGTTCCAGTCTGGCTTTCAAGTCGTGCATGCTTAACTCCTGCTCAACCTGCTGCCGGTCTGGCTATCGTGTTGGTACGTTGAATTTTTTTCTGTAATTGGACAATGCCGTACAGCAGCGCTTCCGCCGTTGGGGGACAGCCGGGCACATAAATATCGACCGGCACAATGCGGTCGCAACCGCGCACCACCGAATAGGAATAGTGGTAATACCCGCCCCCATTGGCACAGGAGCCCATCGAAATAACCCAGCGCGGCTCTGACATCTGGTCATAGACCTTACGCAGGGCAGGCGCCATTTTATTCACCAGAGTTCCGGCCACAATCATGACATCCGACTGTCTTGGGCTGGGGCGAAAAACCACACCGAAACGATCCAGGTCATAGCGCGAGGCACCGGCATGCATCATCTCGACGGCACAACAGGCAAGGCCGAAGGTCATCGGCCATAAAGAGCCGGTTCTGGCCCAGTTGATAAGCTTGTCTGCCGAGGTGGTGACAACCCCTTTTTCAAAAACGCCTTCTATTCCCATTCCAGCGCTCCCTTCTTCCATTCGTAAATAAAGCCAACGACCAGAATCGCGAGAAACAGGAACATCGACAACAGCCCGAATACACCGATTTCATCGAGCACAATGGCCCAGGGGAATAAAAAGGCAATTTCGAGATCGAAAATGATGAATAGAATGGCGACGAGGTAATAACGCACATCGAATTTCATGTGTGCATCTTCGAAAGGTTCAAAACCGCACTCATAGGCCGAGCGCTTTTCGTCATCTGGTCGGCGTGGGCCTAGAATATACCCCGCCAATAACGGCATCACACCGAAGCCGATGCCGATGATGACAAACAACAATATCGGGAGATAATTCTCCAGCATACTGCTTTCCTTCCGGTTTATTTCTCATTGCATGACTCCATCTGACCCATGCTCCCGAGCGCGCCCAACATCGGGCAACCATCGCAAACGATACTACACACTCTGGCGCATGATGAGAAGCCGGATTCTTGCCTAATTATTGGCTTATTGTTTACTTATTTTTATCATGCAGACAAAATCCATGATTATTGTGCGGAAATTGTTATTGATGTGTGACCGGAGTCTTTATGCAAGTTGTTCATTCCGTAACCAATTTAAGTTAACAGTATCCAGATTACTGCCGATATAACAGCCTATGACTCAATCAGGAAAAACTATCTTTCAGGTGAACAGGTCAAAATTATTTTCCAAACCCGTTACCGTCGCGGCCTTGCTCATCGTGATCGCGATCGCTTGTGCCAGCATCGCAGCGGCATACCTGTTTTCACTGATTCAAGATGATGTTCGTAACCGACTCAATACCACGCTGGAAGCGTCAATCAGCAAGGTCAAAAATGAACTCCAGACACACAAGAAAAATACCCTGTACTGGTCTGAAAACCTGTCACTCAGACAAATCAGCCAATTAGTTCTCGCCGGTGGAGCAAGAGCAGTCAGCTCCGATCTGTTCCAACGCCTTGATACGACCCTGACCGCCATTCTGGAGTCAGAGAATTACCGCGATTACAAACTGTTTAATCCACAAGGCGAAATTTTACTTTCAGCCAAACATGATATCGAAAGAAAGCCCCGCGCTTTCAACCTGCCCGAAACTGTCAGGCAGAACGTACTTGAGGGAAAAGTCGCGGTCACGCTCCCCATCAAAAGCGAGCAGTTATGGCGTGACAGCAACGGCCATGTCTATGAAGGGCTGGCCACCATGCTGTTTGTCGCACCGGTCTACGACTGGTACGGTGACATTGTCGCTATGTTTGCCTTTGAAATAGAACCGGACAGGCTCTTCATTGCGGCATTCCATCAACATCAAATCGGTGAATCCGGTCAAAGCTATGCGGTAAACAAGGATGGCTTAATCCTCAGTGAAACCAAGTACACCGAACAGTTGCTGCAGGCTGGTGTAGTCTCTCACAGCTATCCGCATGCAGATTTAACTGTCTATGCCAGACAAGCACCACACGATCTGTCAAAGCCAGAAACCTTTATCAGCGCCAAGCAGCATGCCGCACAACCGTTAACCGAAATGGCCCGGTCCCTGACACAAGGTAAATCAGGCATCAATATCAATGGCTATCTGGACTACCGTGGCATCGAGGTGATTGGTGCCTGGCGCTGGGATAAGGAACTCGGCATGGGCATTGTGACCGAAACTGAAGCCGCCGAAGTCTACAAGCTCTACCGCTCCCTGTTATTCAGCGTCATCTTTAGCGTTATTGCGGTGATTGTACTGACAGCAATCGGCACCCTCATGTACCGACGCTCGACACTGCAGCGTATGGCCACACTCCAACAGCGTGATGCCATTATCAATCAGACTGATGATGGCTTTGTCACCATTGATGACAAAGGCACCATCAGCATGGTCAACCCTGCCGTGAGTCGGCTTTTTGGTTATACCGATAAGGAACTGCTGCACCAGCCCGTTTCCATATTACTACCGGAACAGGAGCGCAGGCAGCATGACACTTTTCTGGCAGAATCGCAGTTACATGCCCCTAAAGTGATACACCGTACCCGGTCACTTCAGGGCAGACATAAAGACGGCAGCCTGTTCCCTATTGAGCTTAATGTCTCGCCGATGCAGTTTGGCCACCGCAAGTTCTTTATCGGGGTCATTCGTGACATTTCCGAGCGTTATCAATATCAGCAGGAACTCATCCATGCGATGCAGGAGGCGGAAGCCGCCAACCAGGCCAAAAGTGAGTTTCTGGCTAAGATGAGTCATGAATTACGAACACCGCTCAATGCGATTATTGGCTTCTCGCAGTTACTTAAACTGGAACAGCTCAACGACAGCCAACTTGAATCGGTGAGCCTGATTGAAAGCTCCGGCAGTCACCTGCTGACGTTGATTAACGATGTACTGGATTTGTCGCGTATTGAAAGTGGCAATATGAGTATTTCGGTCGAAGACGTTGCGGTTAAACCACTGATAGATCATTTGCTACCTCTGATTCAGATGCAGCTTTCCCCGCTATCACTGACGCTCGAAACGCTGTACCCGGACAATATTGATAATCTGTTTATTCGCGCCGATCACATCAAGCTGAAACAGGTCTTATTGAACCTACTGTCGAATGCGGTCAAATATAATCGGCCGCAAGGTCAAATCCGAATTAAGGTACACCAGCATGATTACCAGATCCGCATCACTGTGGAAGATGATGGCTATGGCATCAGTGAGGATTTACAGGCCCGCCTGTTTGAACCATTTAACCGTCTTGATAAGGAGCGCTCCAATATTCCAGGGACCGGGATTGGTCTCGCTATCAGCCACGATCTGGTGAAATTGATGCAGGGCGAGTTCGGCTTTAGCAGTACACCGGATGTTGGTTCCAGCTTTTGGGTTGAATTCCGTCGCTCATCGATTCAACTCGCCAAAGAGAACCAGGACAATTCAACACCCCCCATTTCACCACGCCGACACTCTCCGACCGGCACGGGTATCAGTTTGCTCTGCATAGAAGATAATCCAACCAACCTTGATCTCATCAAACAGTTCTTCAGTCGGCGAGACGGCTTTGACTTACTCACTGCGTCGGATGCAGAAACCGGGCTGGAACTCGCCTTCGACCACGAACCCGAATTGATCTTGATGGATATTAATTTGCCGGGGAAAAACGGCTATGAAGCCCTGAAGCAGCTCAAGCAATCGGCCGTGACCCGCTATATCAAAGTCATCGCCTTATCGGCCAACGCAATGGCATCCGATGTAGAAAAAGGCCTACAGGCAGGGTTTGATGCCTATCTGACTAAGCCTGTCGATTTCAATCAGCTGGAAACCACGATAGAACGGGTATTGGCAGAAAGCCAGCAGGCATAAAAAAAGCCCGATAAATCGAGCTTTTCATAGATGGTACCGACGGGCGGAGTCGAACCGCCACGGGCTAAGCCCACCACCCCCTCAAGATGGCGTGTCTACCAATTTCACCACGTCGGCATTTTTTGGAAGTGCGTATTCTAAGGTATTTCCGGCAAATCTGCAGGAGTTTCTTCTTGTTGCACCTGTTCAGTAGGAACGGTTTCCGTCACGCTTTTGGCTTTATTCGGTGTTTCCACTGAGAAATAAGCCAAGGTCAGGCTGGTGGCAAAGAAAATCGCTGCCAGAATAGCACTGCTACGACTCAGGAATGATGCTGAACCACGGCTACCAAAAAGGCTACCGGAAGCACCACCGCCACCGCCGCCACCAAATGCCGCACCGGCATCGGCGCCTTTACCATGCTGGATCAACACCAGACCAATCAGCATCAGAGAGACAATAATGTGTATCGTCAGAATTAAAGCGTGCATGTAGTTAACCTAATTTAAGAACTGCTGCCTGACATATTTTCACGAATTCATCGGCTTTGAGAGAGCCTCCGCCAACCAATCCGCCATCTACGTCAGGTTGTAAAAACAATGGCGCAGCATTATCACTGTTTATGCTCCCGCCGTAAAGTATTCGAAGGTCGCGGGCAATCGCAGGATCATGCTTGGCGACCCGCTGACGCATGAAACTGTGTACATCCTGAGCCCATTCCGGGGTAGCTGAACGACCTGTGCCGATAGCCCATACCGGCTCATAAGCCAGAACTGTCTGCGCGAGACCTTTGACCCCCTGGTAGGCAATCACGGTATCCAGCAAACGGGCAACGACTTCTTCCGTACGCCCCACGGCATGTTCATCTGGGCTTTCACCAATACAGATGATTGGTGTAATCCCCTCACGTACCGCCATTTCATATTTTTCTGCCACGATCCGGTCCAGCACCCGCTGATCCAAATCGAGTTCGGCATAAAGGCAACGGCGCTCTGAATGGCCAATCAATACATAGTGGCAGCCAAAGTCAGCCAGCATGGTTGCCGATATCTCACCGGTATAAGCGCCCTGCTGGAACTGCGACAGGTTCTGTGTACCCCAGGCCAAGCCAGTACCCGTTAACGCCTGTTGCACCTGTTGCAGATAGACGGCTGGTGGAAACAGCGCCACTTCAACCGATGAGAAACTATCTGCCTCAGCGAGAATGCCGTCCAGCAACGCACGATTACTCTCGCTAGAGCCGTTCATTTTCCAATTACCAGCAACCAGCGGTTTACGCACGAATACGCTCTCTCGAAAATAAAACAGAATGTTGGATGTTTCGTTGCATCAGCGCGAAACAATATGTCGGCTCATTGTATACCAAATCAGGATCGTCAAAAACCAGCGAGGGATGCCACTCAGGCAGCCAGTACCTGCTCAATCAGGTCAGCCAGTTCCCGAGCCAGTTTCTCAGTCAGGGTCGCATCACGTCCTTCCACCATCACTCGGATGACCGGTTCGGTGCCGGATGGGCGAAGCAATACCCGGCCTTCACTGCCCAGGCGTTGTTCAACATCCGCTATGGCTTTGGCAATGTCGGGGTTGCCATCAATATCAACCATCTTTTTGACCCGCACATTAATCAGTTGCTGCGGGTACTTGGTAACGACGGATCGTAGCGCATGCAGACTATTACCTGTTTGCTGAATCTCCGCCAACACCTGTAGTGCAGCGACAATACCGTCACCCGTCGACGTTTTATCCAAACAAATAATATGGCCGGAGGCTTCACCGCCAAGTTGACCGCCGACTTCCTGCAATTTTTCCATCACGTAACGGTCGCCAACTTTGGCGCGATGCAGGGTCATATCGAACTTGGCCAGTGCATGTTCCAGCCCCAGATTCGACATCTGCGTGCCCACTATGTGCGGCTGATTTTCACCATTACGCTGACGCGATCGGGCGATGATAAATAGCAATTCATCACCGTCGACAATCTCACCACGATGGTCGACCATGATGATGCGATCGCCATCACCATCGAGAGCCAGACCGAGGTCGGCATGATTTTGCAGTACCGCCTGCTGAAGTAATCTTGGCTCTGTTGAACCACAGTTCTGATTAATATTCAGGCCATTGGGCTCGGCGCCCATGACAATAACCTCAGCGCCCAACTCGCGAAAGACATCGGGTGCCACATGATAGGTAGCACCATTGGCACAGTCGACCACAACTTTAAGATTACTCAGATCAACACCGGACGGAATCGTACTCTTACAGAACTCAATATAGCGGCCTGCGGCATCGCCGATACGGTGCGCTTTACCAAGATGCATGGACTCGACTGTCTGTAGCGGCTGCTCCAGCATCGCTTCAATTTCAAGCTCAATGTCATCCGGCAACTTGGTGCCCTGTGCCGAGAAAAACTTAATACCATTGTCGTGATACGGATTATGCGAGGCACTGATCACAATGCCAGCCTGAGCATGAAAGGTTCGGGTCAGGTAGGCAACGGCAGGCGTCGGCATCGGACCAAGCAGATAAATATCGACACCGGCAGCAGATAAACCTGCCTGCAGCGCGGATTCAAACATATAGCCCGAAATACGCGTGTCTTTGCCGATGATCACTCGGCTGTTTTTACCGTTAGCCAGAACACGCCCGACAGCCCAGCCAAGTTTGAGCACAAAATCTGGCGTCACTGCGCCATCACCCACCCGGCCACGGATACCATCGGTACCAAAATAACGTCGTTGTTCAGTCAAAATCTTCTACCTGCTGCACATGTTGTGTCAGTTTCACAGCCTGGGCCGTTTCTCTTACGTCATGCGTTCTAATCAGTTTTGCTCCCTGCCAGACAGCAATGGAAGCTAATGCGAGACTGCCCGCCAGGCGTTCATCCACGCTGACTTTGAGCATATCGCCAATAATCGATTTACGTGAAACACCCACCAGAACCGGATATGGCAATGCCGTCAGTCTGGACAGATGTTTCATCAAACGTAAATTATGCCGTGCCCGCTTGCCAAAGCCAAAACCGGGGTCGAGCATGATCTTGTCTGCACTGATACCCGCAGTTTCGCAGGCAGCGACACGTTCCAGCAGAAACGCTTCCACTTCGCTGACCACATCCTCGTAGTGAGGCTCATTCTGCATGGTCTGTGGCGTACCCTGCATATGCATCAGACAAACCGGTACCTGCAACTCTGCTGCGGCTTGAAGCGCACCTTCGCTGCGCAATGCATTGACATCATTAATCAGGCCCGCACCGGCATTCACCGCAGCGCGCATCACTTCAGCCTTCATGGTATCAATGGAGACAGGCACATCCAGCTCGGCACTGATGGCTTCAATCACCGGCGCGACGCGATCTATTTCTTCCTGCACCGCTACTACATCAGAACCGGGACGGGTCGACTCACCGCCGATGTCGAGAATATCCGCACCGTCCGCAACCAATTTTTGTGCTTGTCTTAGAGCAGCATCACGTGAAAAAAACTTACCCCCGTCCGAAAAGGAGTCGGGGGTAACGTTTACGATGCCCATAATGCGTGGAGCGGACAAGTCCAGCGACTTGCCCGCGCAATCAAAAATCACGTTTTGTTGTTCCTGTTAGTGCAGTTGATCCGCTGGTTTGCCAGACGGTGCTTTATCATCTGACTCCGCACTGGCTGATGGTGGTGGTGTGCTGGAACGATCATTCCAGTCCTTCGGCTCACCCGGCTCACGGCCTTCCATAATCGCATCAATCTGATCGCTGTCGATGGTTTCGTACTTAATCAACAGTTGCGACATGGCATGCAGTTTATCCATGTTTTCTTCCAACAGACGTTTGGCGCGTTCGTAGTTACGGTTAATCACCGCACGAACATCTTCGTCAATCTGTTTGGCAGTCAAATCTGACATCGCTTTATGCTGGGTCACACTGCGGCCCAGGAAGACTTCACCTTCATCTTCACCATAGGACATAGGCCCCATGTTATCGGACAAGCCCCACTTGGTAACCATGTTGTGGGCCATTTCGGTCGCACGCTGGATATCGTTCGACGCACCAGTCGTAACAGCTTCTGCACCGAAGATCATTTCTTCGGCTAGACGGCCGCCATAAAGGCTGGAAATCTGACTTTCCAGTTGCTGCTTACTGTAGCTGTATCTGTCTTCGGTCGGCAGGAACATGGTCACACCCAAAGCGCGGCCACGAGGAATAATACTGACCTTGTAGACAGGGTCATGTCCCGGTACCAGACGGCCAACAATCGCATGGCCGGCTTCATGGTAGGCCGTGAGTTCTTTTTCCTTGTCGCTCATCACCATTGAGCGGCGCTCTGCCCCCATCATGATTTTGTCTTTAGCGAGTTCCAGTTCTTCCATGCTGACTAAGCGTTTGTTGGCACGAGCAGCAAACAACGCGGCTTCATTCACCAGGTTAGCCAGATCGGCACCAGAGAAGCCTGGCGTACCGCGTGCAATCACACGGGCTTCGACGTCCTCGGCAGCCGGTACTTTACGCAGATGCACATTCAGAATCTGCTCACGACCACGGATATCCGGCAGAGGTACTACGACCTGACGGTCAAAACGACCGGGGCGCAGTAACGCAGGGTCGAGAACATCCGGACGGTTGGTTGCCGCGATGACAATAACGCCTTCATTACCCTCAAAGCCGTCCATTTCAACCAGCAGTTGGTTCAGCGTCTGTTCGCGTTCATCGTTACCACCGCCAAGACCGGCACCACGGTGACGACCGACCGCATCAATCTCGTCAATAAAGATAATGCAGGGTGCATGTTTTTTCGCTTGTTCGAACATATCACGAACACGTGACGCGCCGACACCAACGAACATTTCAACGAAGTCAGAACCTGAAATGGTAAAGAATGGTACTTTAGCTTCGCCTGCAATGGCTTTCGCCAGCAGGGTTTTACCGGTACCCGGTGAACCGACCATCAGAATACCGCGTGGAATACGACCACCCAGTTTCTGGAATTTACTTGGGTCACGCAGAAAGTCGACCAGTTCCGCCACTTCTTCCTTGGCTTCTTCGACACCGGCCACGTCTTTGAAAGTGACCTTGACCTGATCTTCACTCAGCATACGGGCTTTGCTTTTACCGAAAGACATCGGATTTTTGCCGCCACCGCCCTGCATCTGACGCATGAAGAAAATCCACACGGCAATTAGCAGCAGCATTGGGAACCAGGAAATGAAGATCTGCATCAGCAGGCTGGTTTTCTCGACCGGCTCAGCCTGAATGCTGACGCCGTTATCCAGCAGATCGCCAATAAGGCCCGGATCGTAATCAGGACTGTAGGTCGTGAAATTACTACCGTCAGTCAGCTTGCCTTCGATAGTGCGTCCTTGAATTTCAACATTGGATACCGCACCGTTTTTCACGTTGCTGATAAAGGTTGAATAATCCATGTTATTGGACGAACTGTTTTGTGGTCCGAAGTTGTTGAATACGGACATCAGCACGATGGCGATGACCACCCACAAAACAATATTTTTCATCATGTCATTCAATGTTTGGTACCTCTGGTTACCACTATATACTATTTGAGGCCACGCCCGAGCAGATAGACTTCACGACTTCTGGCTCTTGAGGCATCTGGTTTGCGGGTCACCACTTTGGTGAAACTGTCGCGCATTGCTTTGAGAAATTGATCAAAGCCTTCACCCTGAAACACTTTGACCAGAAAACAGCCCTGTTTGCTCAGGTTGTTGACCGCAAAATCCAATGCCAGTTCGACCAGATACATACTAGACGGCTGATCGATCGACCCTACACCTGACATATTGGGGGCCATATCGGATAAAACAAGGTCTATCTGTCGACCATCAAGCACTTTATTGAGTTCATCCAGCACCTCATCTTCACGAAAGTCGCCCTGAATAAAGTGCACACCAGTAAGCGGCGTCATTTCCAGAATGTCGAGTGCAACGACAGTACCCTTGTCACCGACTTTGCCTAGAGCATAGTCTGACCAGCCTCCCGGAGCAGCGCCGAGGTCGACGACACTCATGCCTGGCTTGATGAGTTTGTCCTTACTGTCGATTTCTTCAAGTTTGAATGTAGCACGCGAACGGTAGCCTGCCTGCTGTGCCTTTTTAACGTAAGGATCGTCAAAATGCTCATTGAGCCAGTTCTGACTGGATTTACTTCTTGCCATAATTACGCCGCTTCGTTGGCTTCTGAACGTTTATCGGTGGTTAATACCAACATTAACCCAAACAGGCTAAGTAGCAAATAGAGATTTTCACTGAGTTTATGCAGTTCGGCAAAGCGCTCAGTAGAAGCTAAATCTGCCGCTTGTTTCAAACTATGCATTTCAGGCTGGATATAGCCGACAAAGGCAGCACTCATCAGTAACATGAGCAACAACAGCCAGCTACGCCAGTAGCGGTGAAACTGTCGCAGGCCGAAGATGAACAGTCGGCTAATCAAAAGAATACAGGCCGCAACAATACCGAGCACATTGACAGCAAAAAACAATTTGCCGGCATAGTTGCCGGCAAGTTGTACTTCCAGATTAGCAAAGGCAATAGGTACCGCGAGATAGCCTATCGCCCACAAAGCGCCGACCCACAAAGTCAGCAGTAAGCGCTCGCCGGTATAGCCGGACATCATCAGATATTATCCTTCGTAGCTGATAGCGACGATTTCATACTCGATATTGCCGCCCGGTGCCTGTACCGTCACTACATCATCGATTTCCTTACCAATTAAAGCCCGGGCAATCGGCGATGAAACTGAAATACGGTTCAGTTTGATATCTGACTCATAGTCACCGACGATTTGGTACTTCACTTCTGCATCGGTGTCGATGTTGAGCAGGGTTACTGAGACACCAAATACCACACGACCATCCTGCGGCAGGGATGCCGGGTCGATGACCTGTGATTGCGATAACGTGCCTTCGAGTTCCTGGATACGACCTTCGATAAAGCTCTGTTGCTCACGCGCAGCATGGTATTCGGCATTCTCTTTGAGATCGCCATGTTCACGCGCTTCCGCAATCGCAGCCACAACCTGGGGACGGGCCACGGTTTTCAGTTGCTTCAGTTCTTCTTTCAGTGCTTCCGCACCACGAAGTGTGATAGGTACCGCCATTAATTCAATTCTCCATGCAGCGATTGCAGTCTGTTTACAGAAACAATGTCTTCACTGTTCAGAGCCTGAACTGTAGCCCGTGCTGCCGCCAAAGTGGTGGTGTAGTTCACCTGATGCTGCAGTGCAGCACGGCGGATTTCACGTGAATCGGCAACAGACTGACGACCTTCGGTGGTGTTCACAATCAGGTCAATTTCATCGTTCTTCAGCATATCCACAATATGCGGTTGTCCTTCGGCCACTTTATTAACCGGTTCACAGGCTACGCCTGCATCAGACAACACTTTCTGCGTACCGCGGGTAGCCAGCAAAGAAAAGCCCAGTGCCGCCAGATCTTTCGCGATCTGAACCACCGCATTTTTATCGGCTTCACGCACGCTGATAAAGGCCTTACCACCGGTCGGCAGAACGACGGACGCCGCCAACTGTGATTTCGCAAAGGCTTCGCCAAATGTACGACCAACGCCCATGACTTCACCGGTCGATTTCATTTCAGGGCCAAGAATCGGATCCACACCTTGGAACTTGATGAACGGGAATACCGCTTCTTTCACCGAGTAATAAGAAGGAATCACTTCTTTTGTTACACCCTGTTCAACCAGGCTACGACCCGCCATGCAGCGTGCAGCGACTTTCGCCAGAGGCACACTGATAGACTTCGAAACATATGGGACAGTACGTGATGCACGTGGGTTCACTTCAAGGATGTAGATTTCTTCACCCTTAATCGCGAACTGGGTATTCATCAGACCTTTTACGCCAAGTTCCAAAGCCATCAAGCGTACCTGCTCGCGCAGTTTGTCCTGTACCGCATTACTCAGGCTGTATGGAGGAAGCGCACAAGCCGAGTCACCAGAGTGAACACCCGCTTGTTCGATATGCTCCATGATGCCGCCGATCAATACGTCTTTACCGTCGCAAATCGCATCAACGTCAACCTCAATCGCATCATCAAGGAAGCGATCCAGCAGCACTGGAGAATCATTCGACACTTTCACCGCATTCTGCATGTAGCGTTGCAGTTCTTCTTCGTTGTAGACGATTTCCATTGCACGGCCGCCGAGAACGTAAGACGGACGCACCACCAGCGGATAACCGATTTCTGCTGCCAGGTTCACCGCATTATCGACCGAATGTGCCAGACGATTTGGTGGTTGCAGCAGACCCAGTTTGTTGACCATTTGCTGGAAGCGTTCACGGTCCTCGGCATGGTCAATCGCATCCGGTGACGTACCGATAATCGGCACACCGGCAGCTTCCAAAGCACGCGCCAGTTTCAGCGGTGTCTGACCACCAAACTGCACAATCACGCCTTTCGGTTTTTCCAGATCAACGATTTCCAGAACGTCTTCCAGAGTCAGAGACTCGAAGTACAGACGATCAGAGGTGTCATAGTCGGTAGAAACGGTTTCCGGGTTACAGTTAACCATAATGGTTTCATAACCGTCTTCACGCAGAGCCAGCGCCGCGTGTACACAGCAGTAATCGAACTCGATACCCTGACCGATACGGTTAGGGCCACCACCCAGAATCATGATCTTGTCACGTTCGCTTGGGTTGGCTTCGCATTCGATGTCGTAGCTGGAATACATGTAGGCGGTAGAGGTAGAGAATTCAGCCGCACAGGTATCCACACGCTTGTAAACCGGACGCACCTGCATCGCCTGACGATACTCACGCACCTGCTTTTCAGTTTTCTGCAGCAGCTTGGCCAGACGCATATCAGAGAAGCCTTTACGCTTCAGGCTGAACATCTCGTTCTGATCCAGATCGTTCAATGAACGTTCCTTGAGACCCTTTTCAATCTCAACGATTTCCTGAATTTGAATCAGGAACCACGGATCGATGTGGGTCAGACGTTGAACGTCTTCAAAGCTGAAACCGTAACGGAAAGCATCGGCGACGTACCACAGACGATCCGAACCTGGCAGGCTCAATTCGCGGCGCAGCGTTTCTTCGATATTTTCTTCGTTCAGGTCAAGAATCTCGGTCAGACCATCACGGTCGATTTCCAGGCCACGCAGCGCTTTCTGCAAAGATTCCTGGAAATTACGGCCAATCGCCATCACCTCACCCACTGACTTCATCTGAGTGCTCAGACGGTTATCAGCCTGTGGAAATTTCTCAAAGGTAAAGCGTGGCACCTTGGTGACCACATAGTCGATGGTCGGCTCAAACGAAGCCGGGGTCGCATTGCCGGTAATTTCGTTCTGAAGTTCGTCCAGCGTGTAACCCACTGCCAGTTTGGCGGCGACTTTCGCAATCGGGAAGCCAGTGGCTTTCGAGGCCAGCGCCGATGAACGCGATACACGCGGGTTCATTTCGATAATGATCAAACGGCCTGTTTCCGGATTGACCGCAAACTGAACGTTAGAACCCCCGGTTTCAACACCGATTTCACGCAGTACCGCCAGTGAAGCGTTACGCATGATCTGGTATTCCTTGTCAGTCAGCGTTTGCGCTGGCGCGACAGTGATCGAGTCGCCGGTGTGAACACCCATCGGATCGAGATTTTCAATCGAACAGATGATGATGCAGTTGTCCTTGCGGTCACGCACCACTTCCATTTCGTATTCTTTCCAGCCGATGATCGACTCTTCAATCAACAGCTCAGAGGTCGGGCTCAGGTAAAGACCTCGCTGACAGATTTCGATGAAATCCTGTTTGTTGTAGGCGATACCGCCGCCACTCCCACCCATGGTGAACGATGGACGGATAATGACCGGGAAGCCGAATTTTTCCTGAACAGCCAGCGCTTCATCTAAAGTGTGGGCGATATCAGACTGCGGCATATCTAGACCGATTTTGCGCATCGCTGCACGGAACAGATCACGGTCTTCCGCCTTATTAATCGCTTCACTGTCAGCACCGATCATTTCGACGCCGAATTTTTCCAGAACCCCGTGTTTTTCCAGTGCCAGTGCACAGTTCAGCGCCGTCTGACCACCCATGGTAGGCAGGATGGCATCCGGACGTTCGGCTTCAATAATCTTGCTCACCGCTTGCCAGGTAATCGGCTCGATATAAGTCGCATCGGCCATATTCGGATCGGTCATGATGGTGGCCGGATTCGAGTTGACCAGAATGACACGATAGCCTTCTTCTTTCAGAGCTTTACATGCCTGAGCACCGGAATAGTCGAATTCACAGGCCTGGCCGATAACAATCGGACCCGCACCCAGAATCAGAATACTTTGAATATCAGTACGTTTCGCCATCGTGTCTTATTTACCTGTCGCTTGTTCGAGTAAATCGATAAAGTGATCAAAAAGTGGAGCCGCGTCCTGAGGACCTGGGCTCGCTTCAGGGTGACCCTGGAAGCTGAATGCCGGTTTGCTGGTGTGATGAATACCCTGCAAAGAGCCATCAAACAGCGAACGGTGCGTCGCTTGTAGGGTGTCAGGCAAGGTTGCTTCGTCCACAGCAAAGCCATGGTTCTGGCTGGTGATCATCACCAGGCCACCAAGCAGTTCTTGTACCGGATGGTTGGCACCGTGATGACCGAACTTCATTTTCTCAGTTTTGGCGCCGCAGGCCAGACCCAGCAACTGGTGCCCCAGGCAGATACCAAAAATCGGCAGATTTTTTTCCAGCAGAGTTTGAATCGCTTTGATGGCATAGTCACAAGGCTCTGGATCACCAGGACCGTTTGACAGAAACACACCATCCGGATTCAACGCCAGTACATCTTCAGCTGAAGTCTGCGCCGGCACTACCGTCAATTTACAACCACGCTCGACCAGCATGCGCAGAATGTTTTTCTTGGCACCGAAGTCATATGCGACCACGTGGAAACGTGGATTAGCGGCTTGTGATTCGCCATTCAGCTGCCAGACGCCTTCGTGCCATTCATAGCTGTCTTTGGTACTGACCACTTTGGCGAGGTCCATGCCTTTCAGGCCGTCGAACGCTTTCGCCGCATTAATCGCTGCATTGACATCGATATTATCACCAGCAACGATGCAGCCTTTCATCGCGCCTTTTTCACGCAGACGACGTGTCAAAGCCCGGGTATCGATACCTGCCAGACCAACCACATTATGACGAGTCAAATAGGCATCCAAAGACTCTTCACCACGCCAGCTGCTGACAACAGGCGACAATTCACGAATAATCAAACCGCTCGCGAAAATCTGATCGGATTCTTCATCTTCTTTGTTCACACCGACGTTGCCGATATGCGGATAAGTCAGCGTTACAATCTGACGACAGTAGGAAGGATCAGTCAGGATTTCCTGATAGCCAGTCATCGACGTGTTGAATACGACTTCACCGACCGATTGACCAATGGCTCCAATCGATTCGCCGTGATAGACCGTGCCGTCTTCAAGAGCAAGTAATGCACTCGTTCGCAAGGGAGACCTCCACCAGATAAAAATAATGGGGCAAACATGACGTTCTCCCCAGACAAAATCTTTGCAATTTTATCTCATAAGCACCCAACGCGTCCACGTTAAAACGATGACAAGGCTGGTCGCGGCCGGTACTATTGAGGGATCACTTATTGGCAGTCAAAGGTTTCGAATGTCTCGTCCGAATTTTCCATCATCCGGCTTTTCAATACAACGTCCTCGTCGTATGCGCAAAGATGACTTTTCACGGCGGCTGATGCGCGAGAATCAGCTTCAGGTTGATGATCTGATTTATCCCTGTTTTGTGCTGGAAGGTAACAAGCAGCGCGAAGCGGTTTCTTCCATGCCCGGCGTCGAACGCCTCAGTATTGATCTCCTGCTGAAAGAAGCAGAAATCATCCACAAGCTGGGTGTGCCGATGATGGCGTTATTTCCGGTCACACCGCTTGAGAAAAAAACTGAGGATGCCCGCGAAGCATACAACCCAGAGGGTCTGGCTCAACGCGCTGTACGAGCATTACGCAGAGAATTTCCCGAACTCGGCATTATGACCGACGTGGCATTGGACCCTTTCACTACGCATGGTCAGGACGGTCTGATTGATGATAGCGGCTATATCATCAACGATGAGACGGTCGAGGTACTGGTCAAGCAGGCGCTGTCTCACGCCGAGGCCGGTGCCCAGGTGGTTGCCCCATCCGATATGATGGATGGCCGCATCGGTGCAATTCGAAATGCACTTGAGCTCAGTGGACAAATCCATACCCGCATCATGGCCTACTCAGCAAAATATGCCTCCAGCTTCTATGGCCCGTTCCGTGACGCCGTGGGCAGTGCCGGCAACTTGGCAGGCGGCAATAAATTCAGCTACCAGATGGACCCCGCCAACAGTGACGAGGCGCTGCATGAAGTGGCTCTGGATATCACAGAAGGTGCAGATATGGTGATGGTTAAACCGGGCATGCCCTATCTGGACGTGCTGTACCGGGTCAAACAGACCTTCCAGAAACCGACTTTTGTCTACCAGGTCAGCGGCGAATACGCGATGCTGAAGTCGGCCATCCTGAATGGCTGGCTAAGCGAAGACACGGTTATGGAAAGCCTGCTCGCCTTCAAGCGCGCTGGTGCCGATGGCATCCTGACCTACTTTGCCAAGGACATCGCCGAGCAACTCAAGCAAACTAATTAAGTTTTATATGACAGATAAATATGCCGTCATCGGCAACCCCATCAGCCACAGCAAGTCCCCTTTGATTCACGCGGCGTTTGCCCGCCAAACCGAGCAGGATCTTGAGTACACTGCCATCGAGGTGCCGCTGGATAAGCTTGAGAGTAGCCTGACACAGCTGCGCGATATTCTGAAACTCAAGGGCATCAACATTACTGTGCCGTTCAAGGAACAGGCGTGGCAACTGGTACAAAACCAGTCAAAGCGGGCCAAACGCGCCGGCGCGATCAACACTCTGGTGTTTAATGACGATGGCACAATGTTTGGTGATAACACCGATGGCATTGGCCTGTGTCGTGACCTCACCGATAATCACGGTATTGAACTCAGAGGCAAACGTATTCTGCTATTAGGCGCCGGCGGTGCCGCTCGCGGTGTGATTGAGCCGCTGTTGAATCATTTACCTGTTGAGCTTTTTGTTGCCAATCGCACTGCCACTAAAGCACATGCCTTGGCCGACTTGTTCAGTGACTTGGGTAATATCCGCGGCGGCGGTTTTGATGATATCGAGCCGGCATATGATGTGGTGATCAATGCCACCGCGGCCAGCCTGCAGGGTGAAGTCCCCCCGCTGCCTGATGATTTGCTGGCGGATAACGCGGCCTGTTACGACATGATGTACAGCGACACGGATACTGCCTTTATCAGCTGGGCAAAACAGCATCAGGCTGCCAAGGCGATTGATGGACTGGGCATGCTGGTTGAACAGGCCGCCGAGGCTTTCCGCCTATGGCGTGGCGTTAAGCCAGAGACGTTGTCGGTAATCCGTGCTATTCGACACCATGAGCTGACCTAGGTTTAATTCCGGTAAGGCTAAAAATAACTGCGGATCTCCACCGTCAACGATTTCGGGTAGGTCCCGAACTCACTCTCCAACTCACCCCTCTCCGGTAAATCGCCCACGGGCAGGTTGATGCCGACCGCGAGTTCAGATTCGTCTGAAAGAGAGTAAGTCGCATACAAGGCAATGAGACTGGAGTTGTCATTGTGGTTATACAGCAGCACGGCATTGGTATTCAGCAATGGTGTGACTTCATAACTGCCACCAAGAGCGGTGTAATAGCGTGCCAGATAAAACTGGCTGGTATTTAAATCCAACAAATCGAGATCGTAGTCCTCCTCATCGGTAAAGCCTGAACGCTGGTAAAACTGCTCCAGCCTCAGACTGCTGCGGCTGCTCGGGCGGTACTCAAAACTGAGCGAGAGTTTGCTGTCGCGCTCACGATCAGCTTCATCGAAAAAGCGCATATGCCCCTCTGCCCTGATACCCAGCCAGCCAAAGACCTCACCCTGCAAATCAAAACCGATGATCTGGTCATTATCAATTTCCGCCGCCAAGAGTCCCCACTGGTTGTTACCCACCAGCGTTGAGGCCCGGGCAAGAAAGGCGGTATTGCCCCAGTCCGGTGATTTCTTCCAGCCGGTATCAGTATTGGCATCAGCGTGATAATCCAGCACGGCCAGCAGGGTTAGTTGTGACAGTGCTGACCACTGCCAATCGACCCTTGCCGCGTCAACACCGGGTTTGTAGGTTCGGTAAAACGTCTGCGCCGCAAACGGGGCGAAAAAGTCATTGGGCGTGAAATAAAAGGTCGAGGCCAGGTTTACTGGCTGCCGACCGATTTTCAGATTCAGCGGCCCTTTGCCGTATTGCAGGTTAAAACGGTCAAGCAGCAATGTCGCATCATCGCTGGCAAACCGTGTGGTGAAGACATCGCTGCGCTCAACATCCCTGATGCTTCGGTAGCCCCTGCCACTGAGTTGTAGTTCATCACTCTGATAGCCCTGCACCGCATGGGCTTCAAATTGCCAGTGCGGCCAGTCGATATCAAGCATCAAACGGCCTGATAGCGCAGCACCGAGGATCTTATCATCCGGATACAACAGCTCATCATTGGGGTTATTGGCAGCAAGTCCCAGCGTTTCAACAAGGCCTCTGATCTCCAGACTGCCTTCATCATACTGGGCCTGATAAAACGCCTGCACCGACAGCGGTAACAACAAGGCAAGGCCTAATAAAAAACGCATCATCACGATGGTCGGTGCTCGTCCGCGACAATTTTTCCGTCCTGAAGTCGGATAACCCGACGCGCTCTATCGATCACGTGCTGATCATGTGTCGAAAACAAGAAGGTAATGCCGAGTTCCTGATTCAGCTGCTGCATCAAATCCAGCAGGGATTCTGCCGTGTGCGAATCAACATTGGCTGTGGGCTCATCTGCCAGCACAATCGCCGGTCTGGTAACAATGGCGCGGGCAATGGCCACCCGCTGCTGCTGCCCGCCCGACATTTCATCCGGACGCCGGTTTTCCAGACCTTCAAGCCTGACAGCCTTGAGGATCTGCATGACGCGTTCAGTTTTTTCAGCCCTGTCGACACCCTGCAAGTCGAGCACAAAAGCCGCGTTTTCAAACGCCGACATGACGGGGATCAGGTTATAGGCCTGAAACACAAAACCGATTCGGTCCTGCCGGATTTTAGCCAGTTGCGCCGCACTCTGTTCACTCAGCTTCACACCTTCAAGCCTGACTTCACCGCTGGTAGGCCGATCCAGACCACCAATCAGGTTGAGAATGCTGGTTTTGCCGGAACCGGATGGTCCACATATGGCCGCAAAGTCGCCTCTCTCGATATTCAGGCTAACCTCATCGACGGCCTTGACCACGACTTCGCCCTGTTGGTAATGCCGACATAACTGTGAGAGTTCGACTATCGCTGTCATGCCTTCTCCTAACTTGTTTTCAGACTCTCTACCGCCGGTATCCGTCCGGCACGCCAGGCTGGATACGCCCCGGCCAGCATGGCAAGCGTAAACAGTACCAACAGAATGGCCACAATACTGTCAGCAAACAGTCGCAGCTTGAAGGTGGTATCTATTAACACGCCGCCGAAGCTGAAACCATCACCATAGGCACCCGATAAATCGATACCGGTGGTGTACATATACCAATACCACGGAATCGTCACGATAACCCCGATAATCAATCCCAGCCAGGCCAGCCAGAAGGATTCAAGCATGACCATGCCGAACAGTCGTTTGGGTGACATACCCAGCACCACCATGACCCCGAACTCCCTGACCCGCTCCAACACGCTCATCAGCATGGTATTGAGAATACCGGCCGCCACCAGCAAGGCAATTAACAGCTGGCTGATGTAGTTACTGCTTTTATCTACTGCAATCATGCCCGCCAGATCCGGCTGCGTCTGTTGCCAGTTCAGCACCTCGACTTCTGTAAAAACCGGCATCTTACGAAGCTGATTCTGCATCTCCACACTATGGCGCTGGTCAGCCAGAGACAGCGCTATCATATTGACTTCATCCTGTTGGTAGCCCAGCACCTTCTGCGCCCTGTCGATAGGTAAAATTGCCAAAGCACCATCCAGTTCATCCGCGCCGGTTTTGAACAGGCCACTGACCCGGCCGATCTCGCTGACAATATCGCCATGTTTGTCAGTCGTGGTGTAAATCACTTTTTTACCGAGCTCAACACCGAGCTTTTCGGCAAGTTCGCTGCCCAGCACAATACCGCGTGAGTCAGCTTCCATCGGCAGCTCACCCTCGACAATCACCTGTAGAAACACATTCTGAGTGGCCTTTTCCAATTCGGGGTCGACGGCGATAAAGAGTCCACCGACACTTTTGCGGGCACTGGCAAACATCGCCTGAGACTGAATGCGAGGCGCTGCCTTGGTCACCTCCTCCAATTGTCGGGTCTGTTGCATGAGTCTGTCGGCATCGGACAGGTATTTTCTGCTACTGGGCGCGCGGTTGAAATCCGGTGCCGCCAGCGTGACATGGCCCATACCCATATTGGCCCCGGCGTCGATCATGCGAGTATAGAAATAATCAGCGGCACCGGTAAAAGTGACAGCCAGCAACACACCAAAGGCGATGGAAGAAGCCGTGATCAGGGTCCGGCGTTTATGTCGCCACAGGTTTCGCCATGCCAAAACAGCCAGATTCATACGTGATATATCGCTTCAACCGGTTGCAGACGTGCCGCCTTGGCAGCCGGATAAATCACTGCGACCAGCGTCATCAACAGCAAAAAAGCGACCGGGAAAATCAGTACTAGTGGCGTCATCTCTGCATACCAGATCGGGTCCAGAGCAATGCCGGCAAAAGAAAAACTGCCAGCCAGATCGGACATGTCAATGCCGTGATCCTGCAAATACAGAACCAGGCTGCCGCCGAGTAACATGCCCAGTATGATGGCTATCGCAGCCAAGACCAGGCTCTCCAGATAAATCAGCCTGACCAGTTGCCAGGGCCTGACGCCAATGGCTTTCATAATGCCGAACTGCTGAATGCGCTCAAAAACACTCATCAGCACCGCATTCAGGACCACCGACCCCACCGCGATGTAGGTGAAGAGTTGCATGATCAGGGTCTGGATTTCGGCCGTATCCAGAAATCGCGCAATAATCGGCATCAGTTCACGCCAGCTCAATACTTCCAGTTTGTCTCCAGCGATGGTCTGTACCTGCTGCTGCGCCATATCGATGTTCTGCTCACGGTCAGTCCGCATCACGATGATCTCATGCACGCCCGGCGGTAAGGCGATGAGTTCACGCAGCATGGCATCGGCCATCAATACGCCCCCGTTATCTATGGTTGCCGAAACCGACTTGAGCACGCCCCGGACCCGGAACTCATCATTAGCCATGAAGCCATCGGCCATCTGTCCCACAAACACCAGGTTATCACCGACCTCCACATCCAGCAGTCTGGCCAGTTTACGGCCTATGACCACGCCGTGCGGATCCTCCGCCGACAGCCATTGGCCTCTGAAGATATGCTGATCAATCAGGCTGATCGTCGACTCGTAATTGAGATCGACACCACGAAGCAGCACACCCGATGAACTCTCATCGCTGGCCATCAGTCCCGCAGTGTAAAGCCGACTGCTGACGCTGAAACCTGCCTGCCGCAACTCAGCCAACAGGGATTCAGGTTGCTCCATCAGCTGATAGATATCGGGGTCATCCAGGTAACCCGGCATATGGATCTGAATATCGCCACTGTTGACTGAAACGATATTGGTCTCGCTGCCCTTCAGCATGCCCACCATCAGCCCCGAAAACACAATCATCATGGCGCAGGCAAAGCCCATCGCCAACACAGTGACCAGCGAACGTTGCCGATTGCGGGCGACATTACGGGTAGCGAGCAACAGCAGGTTCATGGCCTATCAGAACCGCTTCAAACTCGACAAAGAAAACAACTGCTCGCCGAGTTCGATATCAAATTCCAGTGACTGATAAACAAACTCGGTGAATTCGCCGGGTTTGTCAGCCGGTGTGACCGTCATCACCGAAGGACGCAACCTGCCGGCTAACTGTTTGAGCTCGGTAAATTCAATAGTGCGCGCGAGGACCATATCTTCGTCGAAATAAGATTCGACGATCGGGTTGTGACTGTCGCCATCAATAATCAATATCAGCTTACCCCAGACCACGGCCGCATCCGGCTTGGGGATCAGTGTAAACTCAATGATGTCCTCACCATCTCGCTCCCCCTCGAAGCTGATTTCGGCATCGTAGTCTTCTTCCAGTCGCGCTTCCTTGACCAGGTCATCATTGGTCAGATGGCTGCCCATCCAGGAGCCCATCATCATGCCGCTGGTCAGCTTGATGGTGCGATCGGTTTTAGGCAGATAGGTGTAGATGTTGTTGCCCGATTTGAGCGTTGCCGTCCCCTTTTCACGCAGCGGCTCAATAATGCGGATCAGGGTTTTTTCCTTGCCTTTGGACCAGCCTTCCATCTGCATGCTACGGGTGTAATGCTCAGTCTTGACCTGCATGGAAGTGATGGCATGAGATGACTGTCCTCGCCACAGATCATCTATCTCAGCGAGCAGGCGGGAAACCCTGTCGGAAGCCTGGGAAGCGGAAGTGATGCACAGCAGACTCAGTAACAGTAGCGTTGTCAGTGTCCGAGCGCCTTGCATGAAGAATCCCCCCGAAAAGAAAAATATCCTCACCAACGATTAAAGCAAGTTTTTATGCTTATGATAAGACCGCTTGCAGCAGTTGATGAGGATAAAGGGGAAAATGTGCCCCACAGTGTCGATGCGACGGGGGTTCTTGAACCATCGGTTCAAGAGTGAAACCGCATGGAGACGGCAAACTTCCCGTCAGGGCGGGCTTGTTTTTCGACTCCGATATTTTGGTTTCCGAAGCAATTTGCTTATCGGCTCAAGACACACAGTGTCGCTGTCGAGCACCGCAGGGACATAACTAAATGATACGCAAAATCAGGAGGGAAAGCGCAAGTTTTTTTACAACTCGAGCTGGCGATCTTCGTCCAGAAATGCACTAACCCGCTCTTTGAGCTGCAAAATTTTTGCGTTAATTTTATCGAGGTCGTGACCTTCATCATGCTGGAACTGGATCAGTTCGTGCGCAATGTTCAGCGCCGCCATAACCGCTATCCTGTCGACACCTACCACCTTACCGGTGTGACGGATCTTTTCCATGTTCTCATGCACCATACGGGCAGACGCCATCAGGGCGTCTTTTTCATCTTCCGGACAGGCTATCTGGTATTCCTTGCCCAGGATAGTAACGTTTACCGGTGCACTCATAATTCGCTATCCAACTCTTTCAGGCGCGTCACCATTTTTTCAATGCGGGTACGGGCGACATCTGTTTTTTCAATCAATTGAGCACGTTCCGTCAGCCAGGCAGCTTGTTGTGATTTGAGCAACATATTTTCTTCTCGCAAACGGCGACTGGTACGAAGCAGTTCATCGACTTGCTGTTCCAATTGTTGAATCGCGTTTTTATCCATTAATATGAGTTCTTGGCTCTGCGAGAATTAGGGTAAATTGAACTTCACCCCAGCCTACTGATTCAGACTCAGAGGTCTGTCTCTTGGGGTTAACTCGGGTATAACTATAGACGTGCGCTGCCGACCGGGTCAACAACTGTCATAATACTCAGCAATGAGGGTCGATGTTGTCTTTAAACACGCCGGCCGGGCTTTATTCAATTCAGGTTCTTTATTTTATGTCACAACTGTATTTTCCATCGCTGTCACCTGACAAACAGACCGGTGACGGTCCGGCCTCCGTCGCCGAGTTACAAGGTGCATTATGCGGCTTGCTGTGTATGAATTCTTTGGCCGACCGCACAACCTGGTATCAATCGCTGTTTGAGGACTTCAACCCGGGTGAAGAAGAAAAACTCGATCTGACCCACCTGTTTGATGACACGATTCAGGCGCTCAACAGTCTGGATTTCGATTTTCAGATAGAACTGCCGCAAGACGATGCACCATTGGCCTCGCGACTGGCAGCCATGTCTGAATGGTGTCAGGGCCTGATTTATGGTCTGGGCACGTCCGGTATGTCCAATGAAACAGATCTGTCGGATGACTCACATGAATTTGTCACCGATGTCATCAAAATCAGTCAGGTCAGCTTTGATGATATTGAGGACAGCGAACAGGAACAGAAAAACTTTGAAGAGCTGCTGGAGTATCTGAGAATGGGGCTGTTCCTGCTTTATGGTGAACTGCAACCGGTCGACCCCAGCCAGGAAAATACCGAACACTAAGTCTCATGCAAAAAAAAGAATTTGCCAAACGCCGCCAACGCTTGATGGACATGATGGGCGAAGACAGCATAGCCGTGCTGCCCAACGCGCCCGTTGCCAACCGCAACCGTGATGTCGACTATCCCTACCGCAGTGATAGTCACTTTCATTACCTGACCGGTTTCGATGAGCCTGAATCAGTCATGGTATTGATCCCCGGCCGTGAACACGGCGAGTTTATCTTGTTCTGCCGCGAGCGCGATCTGGAAAAAGAAATCTGGGATGGCTACCGCGCCGGACAGGAAGGCGCCATTGCACAGTTCGGTGCGGATGACTCCTACCCGATCACCGATTTGGATGACATTCTGCCAGGACTAATCGAAGGCAAAGAAAAAGTCTATTACACCATGGGTAATCAGCCTGCCTTTGATCAGCACATGGTGTCCTGGCTCAATCACCTTCGCCAGGCCGCCCGCTCCGGCAAGCACTCACCGCATGAAATTATCGATCTGGAACACAGTCTCAGTGAACTGCGCTTGTTCAAATCCAGCGCCGAAATCAAGGCCATGCGCCATGCGGCAGAGGCTTCCGCCAAAGCCCATATCCGTGCCATGCAATTTACCGCGCCAGGCAAGTGGGAATATGAAGTCGAAGCCGAACTTGTGCATGAGTTTATGAAACACGGCTGCCGCTCACCGGCCTACCCATCAATTGTCGGTGGTGGTGAAAACGGCTGCATTCTTCATTACATCGAAAACAACGCCAAGCTCAAAAGTAATGACTTGCTGCTGATTGATGCTGGCGCTGAATACCAATGCTATGCAGCAGATATCACCCGCACGTTTCCGGTTAACGGAAAATTTACTGAGGCCCAGAAACAGCTCTATCAACTTGTACTGGATGCACAAAAAGCCGCCATTGCTGCCGTTAAACCCGGTAATCACTGGAATCAGCCCCATGAAGCTGCGGTTGAAGTGTTGACTCAGGGGCTGATTGATTTGGGTCTGCTGCAGGGTAATCTGGAACAGTTGATTACCGACACGGCTTACCGCGAGTTTTACATGCACCGTACCGGTCACTGGCTGGGCATGGACGTCCATGATGTCGGTGATTACAAAATCGATGATGAATGGCGTTTGCTGGAACCGGGTATGGTCCTCACCGTGGAACCCGGCCTATACATTCGTGACCCAGTGCATATCGATAAGAAATGGCATTTCATCGGCATCCGCATCGAAGATGATGTGCTCGTAACCAAAGGCGGCTGTGAAGTACTGACAGAAGCTGCACCTAAGGAAATTGCCGATATTGAAGCGCTGATGGCGGAGTCCATACACTGAGATGACCGTCCAGTTTGATGTCCTGATTGTTGGCGGTGGCATGGTCGGTGCCAGTCTGGCGATTGCACTCGAAAACAGCGAGCTGCGTCTGGGACTCATCGAAGCACAGCCGCTCAGAACCAACAGTCAGCCCAGCTTTGACGACCGGGGTATCGCGTTGAGTTATGGTTCGCAGCGTATTTTCCAGAGCATGGGCCTATGGCCTGACATTGCCCCTTTTGCCACTGCGATTAAACACATTCACGTATCAGACCGCGGCCGCTTCGGAGTCACCCGTCTCTCTGCCGAGGCGCAGCGTCTACCGGCGCTGGGACAGGTGTTAGTCGCCCGAGAACTCGGCCAGACATTGAATAAGCGGCTGCAACAAAACGACGCACTGCAACTGCTGTGTCCTGCAACTGTGACCGCTGTTAAGCAACAAAGCGATTGTGTCGACATCGAGCTTGGTAATGGTCAGGCGGTGAAGACCCGTCTGGTGGTTGCCGCCGATGGTCGCGACTCCACCATACGCCAACTGCTCGGCCTCGGTGCTTGGCAGCAACAGTACGGCCAGGTTGCCGTCACTGCCAATATCAGTACCGATAAACTCCATCAGGGTATGGCCTACGAACGTTTTACTGACACAGGCCCAATGGCATTATTGCCTATGTCTGAAAACCGTAGCAGCCTGGTCTGGACTGTGCGCGCAGGACAGGAAAAAGCCCTGCTTGATGCCAGCGAAGCCGAATTTCTGTCGCAGTTGCAGCAACGCT